>Ga0129333_10000365_pt1 | contig 35357 bp, 49 predicted proteins | sample CPB6_08_DNA_FD_94474 | JGI IMG/M metagenome (GOLD analysis project Ga0129333, IMG submission 94474) | Freshwater to marine salinity gradient microbial communities from Chesapeake Bay, USA - CPBay_Sum_0.6_0.8_DNA | ecosystem: Environmental > Aquatic > Marine > Coastal | place: USA: Chesapeake... | reverse complement strand
TTCGGGTGCTTTAGGCATGTTGAATAGTTCAGCAGACATAATTTTCTCCTTTGTGTGTGTATGTCATTTGTTGGTTTTTTGTTCCGCACGATTTTGTGCGATCCAGGCGTCCCAACCAGCCTTGTGCCAATCAATACTAAATGGGTTCAACAACTTTTCCAATTTGGTATGATAAAATTCTCTCATACAAGTGGATATGATTCCATTGGTAGCTTCTATGGCACTATGTAAAAATCGACTTTGTGCGTCGATATAGATGATCATATCATTTTTGAGGTCTGGATGGCGTACATATTTTTCTACGAATTGCATTTTAGCATTCTGTACGCTGTCAATGAAAAGTAGTGGTTGATTAAACATCATGTGTCTCCCTGTGTGTAATATACAAAATTATTTATACTGCTGTCAACTTCTGCGGCGATTATTTGGAGTAACAAAATCCCATTCTTCGCCCAAAGTGAATTTGCTATCTAGCATTTCATCAATCGCTACTACAGCACACAAGAAGATAAGAACGCCAAATGTGAATAGTAAAGTGGGTTCCATCATTATCGTCCCATTAACTTAACTGCACTTTGCCATTTACCTCGGCGAGTAAGATGACTGGCTACTAATCCAGTACACCATACTTCATAAAGTATTTTAATAAAAGTCATTGCCAGGCTCCTGGATTATGATTGCTCAAGTATCTACGAGCACGAGCTTGACCGCTGACTTCCAAGGCCAGGTAAATTTTATGGAATACTGCTAAGACATAGGTAATCATGTTAGTTCCTTGTGAGAATTGTATTCAAACTCTTTGATGTAGTTATCTAGAGTAGCCGCATCGGTTATACTGCGGCGTGCCAAATATGCTTCTAAGCGTGATTGATAATGATCTTGCGGAAACATTTCGGCTAGACGCTCAAGGATATTGAGCATGAACTGTGTAATAAACATTTTTATAATCCTTTATGTGTATGTGTGTTTCTCAATGTTATTTATTCATGAGATATTAGTAAAATAAATAGATACATGATATATAAATCCGAAAAAGTATTACCATATGTCTACATGTGTATAGAAAAATCGAGCGGCAGATTTTACATTGGTTATAGATATGCCAACAAAGTACCGTCATCTGAAGATTTTGGCAAAATTTATTTTACATCCAATAGCTATGTTAAGAGAAATTTTGACTCGTTCGAACATTATATTATTGCAGAATTCTTTCATAAAAGAGACGCATTATCGTTTGAATCAAAATTGATTACCGAAACTAAATCTTCACTACAAATAAATAGCGACAGAATTTTAAAACTTTATGGTAAAGGAATCACCAAAAAACCCTATCATAAAAGAGAACAATTTATCATGGAAGAAAGAAAATGTGCATTAGATGAGTGTAATAACATGCATAAAAATTGGAGAATAAAATGCTGTTGTTTATCTCATCAAAGAAAATACGCTGCACATAGATCACATAAAAAATACTAATAAAAAGGCACCGAAGTGCCCTTTTATAAAATTACTTCTTTGCTGCTTCTTTCTTGGCCTCGGCCTTTGGTGCATCTTTCTTTTCTTCTTTCTTTGCGTCAGCGGCAAAGGCGGTTACTGCAAATGCTCCAGCGATTAGAGCGGCTAAAACTTTAGTCATAATACCCTCATTAATGAGTTTTTGTGTCCACTAATCCCTTATCGAGACCACGGTCATACTCGCTGAACACGTAACTTGTATGACTGTATTAATATTAACGTGTGAGAACATTGATACGATGACCTCTATTCTTCCATTTTCATGATACTTAGTATGTAGTCATATACCGATCCGTAAAGCATACATATACTTGCAATTCTACCATCAAATACTATAACTGTTATCTTTCCTGAATGTCTGAATAAAAAATAGGGAGTTGTTAGATTATGCTGTAATGCTAGTACTACTCGTGACCATGATTCTTGTGGAGGTCCTGTAGTTGATGAAGGATCCAAATCTTCTCTTTTTATCAGTGGTAGTTCATATTGAGTCAATTTAGCTCTCTGAAAGGCTAAAATTCCATCAGTTGTAAGTCTGAATCCACCATGCTCTCTGGGATTTACCCACCACGTTCTTAGAGCTTCTTTAATAGATTCAGGGCCGTTATCGTCTAACTCCTTCAAAACCTTAATGGTAATTTCTTCTCTGGTTGGTAAAAGGCTCATTAATCAGGATAAACCACCGTTCCGCTGTTCATAAACACCACAGTAAACTTATCCGTTTTAAACTGAATGTTTAACTTTTTGCATAGATTTCTAGCATGTCCTGGGTTACTGAAACTTGTCTTTTTATATTTGGGCACAGCATTACTATCTAGATAGTGTTGATTTTTTAAATTTATTGGTTGCCCATCAAAGAAAATAGCCCATATACCGCTAGCTTCTAGAACTTGATCAGATTTATAGGTTCGTTTATCTACCATTTCTAGCAGAACTTTTGGTTGTGTTCTAGACATTAAAATTTACCGCCTTTAATCTCAACCTCAATCATTGAGTCATTTCCCTTGACCATGATCTTATCCGCCAAAATATGAGCAATTTCATCTCTAAGTGCTCTGGCTTCCTCAACGGGCATAACAAAGTCACGATTAGAGTTAGCATCTACTCGTGATACTCTGTCTATAAATCGCTTTACATTAATCATACATTATTTATGCTATTATTTGCTTGTTCCTGAGTAAGATAGGGTCCGTGATAGGGATAGCGACTAATAAATATATACTTAGGACAGAACTCTACGCTCCATACATCATTCATCTTGAGAGCAAAATACCCGGCAGCGTAATAGCATTTGCTCTTAGAATCATCAGTATAGAGATGAATCTTTCTCTTAACATCATACATGTTATTATGAGGAGTAGTATGTACAGGCCAACGAGCATAAGGAATCTTGCTAGTAGTTGTGATATTACTAGGATGTTCGAACTCAATTTTGGCAATACGCTGAATACTTCGCTTATTCTCAACCGAGATCTCATGATCGCCAATCTTTACACGATACAGACCCTGATCATGCTCAATATTACCGATCTTTGATTGTCCATCGGTAAGAACCCATAGTTGATCTTTTACGATTGGTTTTGCTATAATTGTCATGATTAAATATTACACCTGTTTATCTTTAATGTCAACATATTTGGATAACTCTATTTTCAGAATCTCAATATCCATCATAAGTTTTTTGATAAGATTTGAAATCTCGACATGTTCTTGTTGCGTAATTTGTATTCTAGATAGTGCTTGAAGAGCGTCTTTAGTAGTCATCATAGAAGTTCTCCTTGATATTCACGATTTAGCCAACGACCATAATGCTCAGCGCTTTCAGCAATCTTGACAAGTTCATACTTCCCACAAAATTTCATAAAACGAATTCCAACATTAGAGATATGCTCTCTTCTTAGTCCCTGTTTTATAGCAGAATCTACTTTGTTCTTGACTTCTTCTGGCTGAGCACTAAGATCACATAGTGTACGATTACGCTCATAACAATCCAATACTCGATGTTCTACACCGTTATGATCGGTCCAACGTTGTAGCATAAGATTGTTCCAGGTAAATCCACGAGTGTTTCTATCAGCATATGCTTCCAGCAATCCTACACTGTTCTTGGTACTCTTGGTTCTAACACCAGGGTACGCTGTAAATACATTATCGCTGGTATCCCCTCTCATACATTTCTCAAATAAGTGCCAACCAGGATCACCGAGAACTCGATACTCTCCTGTTTTTTTATCTTTTACAGGACGCTGACGCTCATCAAAATAGCCATCTAGCGTGATCAAATGACCACTAATACTATTGTATTGCTTAACATTAGATGCAATTAACTGAACAAAGTCGCTATCACTGGAAATAATATAATGATCGTCGTTGGGATGAAGATGAATGAATCGAGCAATAATGTCATCTGCTTCGGCGATATCACATTGAAGAACACTAGTATTTGTAGATCCTCGTAAAAACGTTGTAAATTCATCGTATGTTTTCCAAAATAACTCGTCTAGAGACCGTTCAGCAGGAGTCAGTGCTGCTTGTTTTACCTGACGATTACGCTTATAGGGCTCATAGAAATCCTTACGCCAACTTCTACCCTCTAATGCAAATACAACATGCTGATTCTGATCTCCGAATTTTCTAACAATGCTTTGTATTCCGCTTAGTGTTAGATGAAGGGCCATGCCCACTTTTTCCCATTCGCTAGAGCTACGACTAGCAATGTGTCGAGACTTGAAAAAGAGATTTGCCGTGTCAATTATAATATATTTCATAATAATAACTTGTAGTGTCTGAGTGTGTATTGTACATCTAACTTGACAAAATGTCAACTGATTTCGGAACGACCGTTTCCAATATCTTTACGTCTAATCTGCCTTAAATCCCCTCTGTTGTCCGGATCCGCTTGCTCTTGCTCATAAACTTCCAATGCAATATTGCGACAGACCGTCTGAAACCATCGATCCACAATCATCGAGTCAGTATCATCTTCTCTAATCTTATAGCCTGATCGTATCAAATTCAAAACAAACTTATCATTCCAATCTAACTCAAAAGATCCATTGTTGATATTCTCAGGGTTAACTTCTACTCTAAGAATAGAAATCCAGGGTTCTCCATTTTTAGTGGCTATTTCTTTCTCTGTAAGTTTAGATTTTTCAGTTGATTCTTTCTTTTTTCTAGTTGCTGGTGACCGCTTAGCGGGAGTTTCTGTTTTACTTTTAACAGGTTCTCGTTTAGCAAATAGATTTTTAAATATTTCAAACATAGCATTAATTTCTTTTTCTTGATAAAACGTCACATGGCTTCATTGTAAATTTTTCCAAGACTCAAACAATTTAAAACTAGCTAGATTCTTACCCTTTGCTTCCACCATTACATCGGCCCATTCCCAATGAGTCGCTGCCCATTCATTAACTGAGTTTGACCACATAAAGTCCGAATGGGCTCTTAATTTTTGCTTGTTGAATCCAGATTCTAGCAACGTATTTAGATTGGGTAGAACATCAGGACTATGTTCTACCAATAGATCCTCTCTACTGATAGAATAATGGATAACAGGCCTAACCCCACGCCAACTACGAATAATAGACTGGATACGAGGGTCAGTTCTTTGTATGTACTCACCTTCGCGAATAAAATGATGATGTATGTCGAGCACAATAGGCACAACATCACTAAGTTGAAGACAATCATCGAGTCCATAACTTATTTCCTCGTTTTCGATGGTAATTGTGTTTCTTGCTTCTGGAGACAATCTTGTAAGTGCTGCTCGAATACCTTGGGTACCGGCTTTACCCGCGATGTGGACGTTGATTTTAAAGTCCTGAAATTCTTTTCCATACCCCATCCAACGGGCCAAATCCACATGATATTCAAACTCCTCAATACTCTTATTTACTATATTGGGATTAGCGCTGGCAAGTACAGTGTATTGACCAGGATGAAAACTAAGTCGAACATTACGCTGTCTAGCGATATCTCCAACAGTTTTTAGATGACGCTCAGCATAAGCCTGAACATCAGATTGTTTCCAAAACCACGACCAATTTGACTCAGTGTATGCTGGGAACATTTCGCTTGACAGTCGAAACATTCTGAGATTTTCTTCTAGATTACCAATCCACGTAACCGCTTGTTTGACTGCTTGGATATTGTACTTCATTAAATCCCATAACTTCTCCACAGCAACATCACGAGACTGTCTATTAAGCCAACTGATTGTGGTTGATTTAGAGTTGAATTCGGGAATAGAAACTATTCCTTTTTTAGGGTCTAGTGATGAAATCTTACAAGCAAACCCAATTTTTTTGAATGTCATAATAGTTCTTCTAACATGGAGTTTTCGCCCCATAGCATGTTAAGTTTGCTCTTCACGTCAGAAATGGAAGTAAAACTCTTTGTATTATAAGGTATGACGTGAAAAACCCCGTATTCGTACAGTAGATAATACTCTAAATCTTCGAATTTGTCAATACATTCGGATGCGTACTTTTTGGCTGCTCGATAAGTATCAAGGATACACTGCTGAACGCTTGGTTGTTCGGGAACAAATATCATATGTAAATCAGTCAATGATATCTCAATTCTTGGACGATATGAATACCAACTCATGATTTAATTGTACTCATTCTATTGGGTACAACAATCTCGGGCTTGAGAATCCCATATTGTTGATACAACCAAGTAATAAAATGCTCTACTGATTCACCGTTGTGAGTAATAGAATATACTTGATAAGCATGATGTAATTTATCTAACCATTGTTTATCGTTCATGATCTTGTTCTCTGTTGCATAAATTGTTACCAACGCTGATCTTTGATCGAGATATCTGCTTCTACTACACGCTTTCTAAGCGAACTTGAACTGAATGAATGATCTCTAGAGTTAAAAATACAGCGAATCTCACGATCACTACATTCTTTTTTCCCAGTAAACTCTTGATTTTGATATTCGACTCCTAAGATACGAACGTCGATTGGTAATGTAAGAATTATATCTCTTAGATCTTGCTCAGTTTGATAGACCACTATATCGTCTACGTATCTACAAGAAGCCAATAGCATCTGTCGTTCAAAAACGGTTTGAATAGGCTTATTTTTAATCTCGGGACGATCAATTGTGGGATCAGTTTGTAATCCTGCAATAAGATAATCACAGTGATTTTTTGCTTCTGCTAACATAGCAACATGTCCACAATGCAAAAGATCAAAGGTACTAAACGTTATTCCTATTTTTTTGTTCTCTTGCTTTAGCCTATTCAAAATCAAAAAGTTCATGATTAGTTTCCTATTCAAGATACTTAGTCATGAACTAATTGATTTGGAAATAACTATTTAGATATTAGCATCTAAACGTCGAGCATCTTCTTCCCACATGTTTTTAGTTGGCTTGTTTTTCAAAAACTTCTGATATTGTTGATAGGCATAACTACGCATGTTATTGATATCCCGCTCATCATATCGATAGCCATATGATCGACAAAAGTCTAAATATCGCTCAAGCTCTTCAAAAATAGGATGATTGGTAGTGGTAACTGAGGAACTAAGTTTCTTTTTTGACATGATTAAATTGAAATTGAAAGATGTGGTCGGGTGGATGGATAATGTACAGTGACACCTGTTTCGCCCGAACCACTTACCGAAATAGTGATATCACCGATGTAACTCAATGCTAATATACTAAAAAGTTTATCAGCAAGAGAATGACATTCTTTAAGACTATCGTCTTTGGGACGATACTCTGATTCTAGTTTTTTAATAGCCTGTTTAATGATACTGATATCAAGATCTGATTCATCAGTAACGACGATCTTAAATGACGCTCGAAAAAAGCCTAATAGTCGTTGCTTATGCTTAATGCTTACTTTACATTCATCAAGAACTCTACGAGCACGATCTTGTCTAGATTGTATAACTGGTAAATCAATCATTAGTTTGTCCAATTTTGCTGTCTGCTAGAATAGTTACTATTTGTAAACGATCTTCTGCTTGTTGTAAATCCTTAAGAGCAAATTCAACACTAGCATTTTTCTTGGCTAATTCTTGAATTCTTTTTTCTTTTTCTTGTTGACGACAAACCCACTCAAGAGCACTCTGAATCTCAGGCGTAAATTCAATGGTTATAGATGAATTTGAAGGGCTATGCCAGGCACATCCGTCATAGATTTCAAGTCTCTGAGAATTAGAATTGAATCTCATGTTACCAGATGACTGTCCAAATCCAATATAAGGCATTGTTGATCCGCCCGATATCATGATTCCCTTACCTCCAACGATATTGGCATCAAAAATTACTCTTGCGCTCATCGTTGCTGTGCTGGAAGAAGATATACATAATCAATAAGCCCACTATCCACAGTGATTTGCATAGCGCCCTGATCACTGATATGAACTCGCTTATCTCCAATGAGATCCATGATTCCAAGAAATTGCTTTACAGGCCAACTCCAAGCACGATTTAATGTACCTGCTACAGATGGGGCAAAGATAAAGTTGCCGCTGTGAGTGCTGACATCGCCAAAATAAACTCTGATGTTACCATTATCGGTCTTGGTTGTAAATAAGATTTCTTCACTATTGGCACTTGCCTGTCTTTTAAGACGCTGAATATTGTCCTTAGTTGGCTCAAATGAAACATTCCAAGTAGCTCCAGCAAACTTAACTGGCTTGACTCGTTCTTCAACAAGTGCTTGTGACATAAGACGATAATCATTGATAAAGTCTGCTGTCGCTGTTTCAAAGTGAATGCTCGTAGGGATAGTCTCACCGTTTCTTGTTTCACGAGTCATTGAAATCTTGGCATTCTCAGCATAATCTTGAAATCCAAGAATAGTTCTAAGCTTTGAAAGATTAGGCATTCCAAATAAGCCAATGAAATCTGAGTGTGGATTTTTAAATTGTGCCTCAAGAATAACGTTTCTATCTTCAGCAATAGCGTTAATTTTGGTTTCTTTGTCTGTTCCTGTGATTTTTACTAAATCAATAAAGCCTAAAGCACTGGTATGAGAAATAATGTCTTGAAGATGATCCTTCATTGTGTAATCCTTGTATTAATGTTGTTAGTATAGTATATTTGCTGCTTGAAATCAATAGAATTGGAAGAGTTGGTTGAAAGTACTTCTAACATCAGTGGCCTCTCTAAGATTCCACTTGAGTACTCCCAAGAGATTCTCTATCTTCTCATCAACCAATATTCGTTCCATTTCTGAGTCATCAAAGTGTAAACTCTTAAACCATTCGGGCAAGCGAAGCTCATCAGTGGGATAAGCAATACTTGTCATGTTTAGAGCATTATTTTTTAGCTTACAAACCACAATCTTCATGCCATCCATGATCTTGGTGCTATAGTTATCGCCGTTCATTTCACGAAGATAATTCCAATTAATAGCCGCTCGAACATGACCAGGCATATTGAACTTACCTGTTTTGCTCTTACGCTCTTGATCATGATACCACGATAGTTTATTAACACCTTTTGGGCTACCCTTGGTCCAACTTGCTTGCTCTTTGAGCGTTTGCTTGAACTCTGTAATCATGCTAATTACAGAATCTCTATCAGAACCGGCCAATACCTGAGTTAATACTTTCATCAAGAACTCTTGAACATACTTTGGAGTATCTGCTCGTTTAAGATCAAGACCCATTGCTTTAATGTCGCCCATCTTACCATTTGTATCTTTACGCTTTCCCTCTTTGTCATAGATGTTAACAGCATAACGCTTTTTAGTGATGAACAATCCACGATCTGCCACTAATTCACGACCTGCCTTGATGATACTACCTCTATTCGGAGGACAATGAAATGCTCGCTGTAAGAACTCAGGAAAACTAGCGTTTACTGCTTCGCCCAGTTGATCGTAAACCTTTACTGCTACATCTTTGTTCCAAGCCTGACGAAGTTCATGATCTCGGATAAGCATGGGATTGGCTGTGAAATAGCAACTATCAGTATCACCATATACAATAGCGTCACCTGTATGATCATACTCTTCAGTAATCAATTCATTCAGATAAGCGCTCATATGCTTGACAATTTGTCTGCCATTCAGCGTAGTACTTTGACCAATTCTGATATCATAGAATCTACAATGAGGATTAAGCAAAGCTCCATATGCACTGTTCAACAGAATCTTACGAACCAACTGTCGTTTATCATAAAACTCTATTTGTTCTTTATCAGAAGCTTCTTGTGCCTGCTTTAGTTTCTTTTGAAGATCCTTACGTTCGCTGTACCAACGAGTAAGCAGACTGGGAACAATACCCTCACGTTCATAAGTAAAAATAGTACCATTAGCAGTTAGCATCCAAGGATTATTACCATCAAAGATGATTTGCCAAAGTTCAGCAGCGCTAACAAGATCACTACCACCTTGTTCCCAATCTACGGTAAGAATGGTTGCTGGATCTTTCTTCATCACTGCTTCATATTCTAATGTGCCGAACATGCTGTCCCATGCTCCAGCAAATGAACTACCACTTTTGATTTTTGAATCGATATATTTGTTGGTTAATTCAGGTCTGATTTGTCCAATGATCGTTTCTGCGGCCATGTTAAGAGCGCGGATCGTTGATGGGTAAAGCGAGTTAATGTCAACGGCTGCAACCCATTCGTGAATTCCTTTTTTGGGCGTAGCAACATAGGCACCTGCCGCTGTTGGTTCTTCATCGATATTCACCTTTCGTTTATCTGGAACTATAAGACCCTGACTATGAGCCTCGTTAATGATAGCCTGATCGATCATAGCAACAGAACCCATAACTGTTTGTAAGAGCACTGTATTTTGATGAGCGATACTATTAGCAAGATCCAAGAACTTAAGCTTAGCATGAATCTTGTAAAGCAACATCGTATCTTGACGATTATACTCTAAGAACTTAAACCAATCACGATTGTAAAGTTGATCAAGCGTTCCCTCGTACTGAGTTTTATTCTCGCCAACTTCCATTTCGCCAATGTAGTCGAGTTTATAACTATGTCGTTGCTCATAGTTATATTTTTTGTAAAGCTCAAGATAGTCCATATGAATACGACCAATAAGATCGTATGTTTGTTGTTCTTTCTCGAACATTATATACGTTCTTGGCTTAGGAAACTGATTCCACAAGCAAAATCTACGAGTATCATCCTTGCTAAGAACACGAGTTACTCTATTGACCATATAGGGAATATCATACCCTGAACTGTTCCAACCTGTTAGACAATCTGAATCTTCAATCAGTTGAAAGAATGCCTCGAACATCTCTGCTTCATTCTCACAAATAAGTGTATTAGAGAACTTATCAGCAATTGATTGACTTTGTTCTGGGGTTAGAGTTTTTGGAGGCAAACATAAAGTGAATAGTTCGCCAGTCCAATCTTGATATAGACTAATTGCCGTGACAGGGTTAAACGGATCCTCGGGCAAAGCAAACCCTCGCTCAGGATTAAAGTCAGTCTCAATGTCAAAGAACACTGTATGCAATTGTGGAGGCTGAGCATCCTGATAGTTATCAGCCAAACATCTGAATACAGGATTGATATCACTTTCCCACAAGCGTTTTCCAGACTGAACTCTTAGTTCTTTTTGAAATTCACTACGTCGTTTAGAACTGAATCTGCTTACCGACGTTCCGTAAATCGTTCTGAATTTCCCTCGGGGATCGTCGTAATAGAACGTCCAATTAGCAGGAAATTCTTGATAAAGACGCCGACCTTTTTTATCACGTTCCACAACATGAATAACATCGCGATCACGATCAATGATAGCATCAACGTAACTCATTAAAGTGTTTTGCCCACAGTCTGTAGAATATCTTCTAACAACTGTTGCTCGGCTTGAGTTTTTTGTAGTTCAGCCTTGTGAGCAATTTTAATTGCTCGTTTGAGGACAGAACTCTTGATGTTTAGTTCTTCGGCAATTGCCTTGATAGTATCAGTTAGTCCGCCGTTTAGAGTGTCAATTTCATGTAGAACTTGACAGCCTTCGTTGATAAGTTGAGTGAGTTTTGCCTTTTGATCGGCACTGAAAGTTTGACCTGACATATTGTTTCCATGTAAGTTAGTAGAGTAGTTATTCTACTCTCTTGACGTAAAAAGTCAATGCTTTTTGGAAGATTATGCTCTACAATATTCCAATACTCTTACACATTTTGGATAGATACGAGCAAGATCAGTATAAAACAACTCAGGTGGTCGCTCACTATAAGCTCGATACTCTAAAGCCATCATGCTCATATCACGATAATAGAATTCGCTTGGCCAACGATGATAGTTAAATCTAAGACCATCTACGAGCATACATTCTTCTGCTACTCTCTCAAACCCATGCTGTCTCTCTGTACCCTGAGTTTGCATGATCGTCATAAACTTAATAGCCACAGGCTCATCTAATATACGAGGTTGTTCCATCCAACGAGCAAAAGCATGAACCATCCATGCTTCTACATCATGAGGCAGATTTACTGAACTACGTCCCTCTGCTTCTAATATTAAATCATAACTATGCTTAACGTATTCTTGCCAATGCTTCACGCTATCCTCTGTTAGTCTTTAAGATACTACTCAATTGCCATTTCCATTTACTATGAGCATCAATACGTTCTGCTATAAAGTTGGCAATACCTTGCTCATCTGCCTCTTCACATAGATGAAATGTTTCTTTTAATAACACAATAATCTTTTGATTGTCATCGTACAATTCTTGTATCATTAGTTCAGCACGAGGTACCTTTAATTGTTCGTCGATTACACTCAACTCTTGATATCTTGCCAATGATCCAGGAGTATATGAATCCAGTTGTCTAATAATTTCTCCTAGTGTATCAATAGTGCCATAGACTTCGGTATATAAATCACCTAAGAATGAGTGATATTGAGGGAAGTTTGGACCTTCTACATTAAAATGAAATCCATGTGTTTTAACATAAAACGTGAACGTAGTACCTAAAACAACTTTAAGTTTTTCTTGTAACATAAATTTAATATCCTAAATGTTATACCTTTTTATGAATTTCCCTGTCCTTGGGTTTCGTACTTAGTTCTTTATTCTTAGAACGATGCGATTTCATAAACAAATTCATCTCTTTTTTTAATTTCTCTTTTAATTGTTCTTCGCTAAGTTCATCTTCAAACATAGCAGATTCTTCTTTGATAGCACCAATTTTATATTGTGTACGAATACTATTTTTAGCTCGTTCTACATCTGATCGCTTGGCAAATCTATGACCATCTCGTCCGTAAGTTAAATGTATTTCGGTTTTTGGAAGAGTTTGATGTGCTCGACTTTTATCTTTTATGTATATATTTTCGGATCCAGTAGTCACCTCTAAATTTTTAATTCCCAACTTATTGATTAAATCATTGATTTCATTGAAAGCATCATCAGCCTGAACCGTGTCTACTACCTGACTGATAAATTCTTTAGGATCACGGGCTTCTGTAACTTCATGTAGAGTATGATCGCCGATATCGTTTATATTATGCCAAAATTCTTTGACCCAATCTTCATTACCATACTTCTCAATAAAATCTTTCAACTCCAGTTGTTCGGCATCGGCATGCATGATATCTTTCATGGCACCTTCCGCCACACCCATTATCCTCGGTAAATCAGCATTAAACTTTAGAATAAGAGCAGTTCTGAACTTATTATACAAGTCTACTGACGAAAATGTAAAAGTGTTAGACACAGACAGATCGCGCATTGTTTCAGATGGGTATCTGATCTGACCTTTATCTGATTTAAAAACTAGTTGACCCTTAGATTTACCCAAATACTCTAAGTAACGAGGTTTGGCTAATGTCATTATTTTATTGCCTACTAATGACAACGGAGCCACAATGTATCTGTTATTCTTTTCTGGCGTAGATGACATATTGAACAATGACATAAAATAAGATTTTTCATTCTCATCAATGGATTCAAATAGATTGCCTTTAGTGTAATATTCTTCAAATATTGTCATTTTATTATCTAGACTTAGTCCAGAGTCAAGTGATTTCCACGAAAAACTTTCCGTCACCTTCTTCTTTCTTATATCAAGAATGACAGCTGGATTACCGCCGCCAAACATTGAGTCGAATGATCTTTTTGATTGTTGTTTAGTATCTGATTGTCTTTGTTTTTTTACTGCTTTTTTACTAGTAATATCTTTTAGTATTTGGTCAAATGAGATGTCACCAGTTGCTTCCGCCACACCTTGCTCTGGTTTTTTCTTTTCAGCGTCAAGGACTCGTTGTTTTTCCATATCAAGCCACGTCTTATCATTCTTTTCTAAATATGCCTCAGCTTGATCCTTGTTTAATTTAACAGTCCATTCTTTGGCTCTCCAACGGAAACCAGTCTTACCTCCGTATGCTGCTTTTGCGTGAATTAATAAAAATTCTTGTACATCATTTTCATCTCCCACATGTTTTTCAACCCATCGTTTAATGCCTGCTTGAATACTATTTTCATCTGCGGCAAATAAATCTTTTATTGATTGAATAAGACTAGGTGCGGCATACGTACCTGCCATTGCGCTACCAATCACAGCCTCTGTCCCCAATGCTGCAATCGCATTAGCTGCACCACCTACTGCTGTGACCATCGGGGCGAGTAACCCCGTATATGTTAAAGTAGCACCCAAACCACCTACTGCCAACCAAGGAAATACCGTTGCAAATTTTCTACCTATATAACGCAATGTCTTTGCTATGGCTGTAGTGGGATCAATGATTTCATCTAATTGGCCTTCCGCCACACCTTGCTTACCCTCATACACATCATCAAAACCGCCGTTCTCAAGCATATTGTGAGCAAGGGCCGCTTGAATCATACCGTCATAGTCGTTTTCAATCTTTGATAATATAGCATGTAGCACTCGCTTACTGCCGTCTGTCATAGACAAGAAATGTTCTACATCATCACGAGCATCTTCCCATGCTTGATAGCCTACGTCTTCGGGCCAATCTTCCATTCGCCCATGCTCATCTTCTAATCTTTCAGCATAACGATTGATACCGTTCTCAACGGATCTATACATTTTTTGCTTGTCATGATCACTTAAGATTTTTGCTTCCGCCACACCTTGCTTTTTCAAAATTTCAAGTGCGTCTTTTTCCATCTTCTTTACGGTAATAGGCTTAACAGGAACTTCCTTACCTTTGAAATAGTCAGAACCTTTTTTATCTCTTGAACCATAGGTGCTGTGGCTAATCTTACCATCACGACCGTGGCTGGGTTGACTCTTGTCCATTTCCGTCACATCTTTCTTTGCTCTTTTAGCCGGTAGAGGTAGATCTCTTAGCATTTGATTCAGTTCAGCCGCTGTCATCAATGACAAGTCACTGCGACCCCACTCTGGGTTGATATCTAAGATTCTGTCTATAGTCTGTTGTTTCATTCCATCTACCATGGCCTGCAATTGAGCCTGACCAGCAGTTGAATCTTGAGGTATTGTATCAGTTGAAGGAATCTTACTAGATAAACTATTAGGATCATCTCTGTAAGATTCTGCCACACCAACTAATTTACCATCAAATGGATGTTTTTGAGGCTTGTTTCCAAGAACTCGTATGCTTTTTGTAGGCTCAGTAGCACTAACTTGACGTGCTTTCTTTTGACCCTTGGTTAGAGTACTCTCTTTAACATCACGACGACTAACATTGTCAACTAAATTAGCACGTTTCTCCAATGTCTGTCTTTGATTCCAATTCATTGAATGATTTACCCAAAACTTGTTTTTCTGCTTGTCTTTCCAAATTTCAATAGTATCAGAGGAATCTCTAAGATGACTGGCTCTACGCAGAGCGTATTTCTTGGCATGTTCTAATGTATCAAATGAATGATCCTCGGGATCGGGATAAACCTCTAGAGATTCTTTAACTTTCTTTGTAGGGACACAATTATTAACTCTTGTATCACCCTTCATTTTGGTGCCTTGCTTTTTATATCCCTTCCAACATGACTTATCTAGTCTGACCTTTTCTTCTCCCAAACTATTTTCCCAATTACCATATTCTGATGGCTTGTTCTCACGTTTAATAGTTTCAGAAGTCAAGGGAACAGCGGCATTAGTAGCAATGCTTCCGGCAGTTGTTGATTCAGTAACGATAGATAATAGTTTGCGAATGTCACTCATTTGAAGAATTCCTGATTATAGTGTATTTAGCGATTATCTGATAGTTTGACTTTTCAAGAGATAATCATATAATTCTTGAGAGATTAGATAATCTTTATTGTTTTTAGGATTCTTAATCATTTTATCGTGACGATCTCCAAATACTTTCCAAATTTGTGACCATAGACCCTGTGAATCATCTAAATTATCAGAACCCGTTAGTTTTCTAGTACGATAAAGATTGATTACACTAATAGTTGGACTTTCTTCGTTGAGCAAAAATTTAGCAGCTTCAGTTACAGTAAGACGATTCTCTAATTTCATTTTAGATAACTTAGTATAGTATCTAGGATCTTCGGATAAATGATCTAATGCTATTTCCTTAGCTGTTTTTCTATCAGTGGTATGTTCTAATTCTATCTCAACACCCTGTCTAAGCTGAGTCAATATCTGCTTAACAGAAACTTTATGCTTTGCCGCTACTTGCTCTACGCTCATGGTTCTACGATCTAGAGATTCGTCCATGCTCAGCGAACGAGCATGTAATTTATCTCTGAGATCAAATAACTTTTGAACTGTATTTTGTGCTCTCAATGCTTTATAAGCAAGATTTTCCGGCCCAAATTCACCATTTTCACTGAGTCCAGCAGTACGATATCGACGAAGAATATCTAAAACTCTTTCTACTTGATCTAAATCTTGTTGCTTAAGAGCTAACTTGGAAATCTTGTCAAGTTTCTCAAATTTAAGAGCAGTATTATGTTGATCAAAATTAGCACGACGTTTAACGGGTATTCGAAGCCATCGATCATCAATAACGCTGTATTCTCCAAGACTAACATGAGGTTGATTACTATCTTGAACATATAACTCTACCGAATACCCTGCTATTTTTATATCATGTGAGTCGTTATAACTTATTCTTTTAGCGTCGAATAGTTCTCGATAGACCTCATTCGTGGGCAATTTTGAATAATCAATCAAAATATGAATATCTATATCGCTATGATCAGTATAACTATAAGCAGCATTACTTCCGCTAAGTGTAATATCTTCAATATCTAAATCACCGATGCTTACATGTTCAACAAAATCTAAAGCAATTTTCATGATCTGACGACGAACCGATGAGATCATCTTTTCATCTTGAAATAAATCAGGATTAAGCTCGTCATGAAATTCTACAGCATCACTGAGCTTGAAAGATTCTAATTGAGTTATATTCATAGTACTATTATTTATGAAAAAAGCCGCTGTGATAGCGGCCTTTAATGGGTGCTACGATATTACTTAGCAGCAGGAGCACTGGGGACAAATGGCACAGTCTTTGCTGCTGAATCAACAACAGTTACACGACCTTGCTGTTCCATGATTTCGACAAAAGCAGGTCCAATGTTATTGTAAAGATGTTCTTGATTTTCCATACAGAAAACATAGGTACCTGTATGACGAAGAAGAACACGTTTATCTACCCATACTCTACCACCAAGATCTCGCCAATTTTCACAGGCAGTCCAATCTTCACTATAATAACGATTTTGACGAACAGCAGTGTCAAAGTAAGTTGCCAAGTACTGATCATATACAGGATCTAATCCGATATCATTTTTGTAATACTTAACTGCTGGGTGGCTACGCATCTTGTCAAATACATGACGCTTGGTTAACAAGAACCCAGTTCCTGCCTTTGACACCTCTTGAAGACCATTGGCACCCTCTTCAGCACCTTCGAACCCATTCACTACCCATTTAATGGGCATGGTCTTCATTGGGTATAATCCGCCAATCATGTCTTTATCATGATTAAGCAGAACTAACAGATGCCATGGCTCCCAACCAATGTCAGCATCGATAAACATCAAATGAGTGCTATCTTTTTGATGCATGAACTTGGCAGTTAATGTATTACGAGCACGACTGATCAATGACTCGTTAACCATGGTTTCTAACGTCCAATCAACGCCAAGCTGACGAGCAGTGTTAGCGAATTTAATAAAACTCATAAAAGTCGATTCAGTAAGCATACCGCCGTAGCAAGGCATAGCGATATGACATTTAGTCGTTCTAAGAAAATCAACGTTTACCTGAACTTGATTTGGATTGGGAGGCTGATCTGTTGTTCCGCCGATACTAGCTGCTTGTTCTGCTTTATCGGCTAATTCCTGTACTGCGTCTACTGGAATGTTTGCTTGTGTTGTGGTTGTCATAAGTATCCTCAAAGTTATAATGATACTTATTATACCACAGAACGATCAAAAAATTTTATTTTTCGGGTAAATAGTCGTTATTTTTTGGGCTCTCGACAAGCACTTCTGGTAATGACGCTTCACGAGACCGACGAAGACCTTCCTTAATAGCTTTAAGAAATTTTAATTTTTGAGCAGGACTAGCAGTTGCCAAGAATGGCTTGCTTTCCTTGATTAATTTAAGAATGGCTTCACGTTTCATATCTTAATATGTTATCTTGATATTATTTATCACACCAGTTGTAAGGTTATCGATCTTAGCTCTTAGCTTAACCCAATGTCCTAATACTTTATCTGTTCCAATTCTTTGTGTAGCGGGAAAACTAATATTAACGAGATCAGCCCAATCAGTATCTATAGGTTCATGCTTAAGTGTTCCCTGAATAATAACATTACACGTTGTGTTTTCTTCTAAATCCCATGTTAGAGTACTTATTCCCGACAGTCTTTGATAATAACCAGACCCAAAAACAGAATTAGTATAAATCGTATTAGCAACCTTAACAGTTTCGGCAATTGCTTGAGCTTTATCAGAGTCTAATGAACTAACAGTTGGTGTCTCAATATTGACACTGGCACTAAGATAACCCAATCCTTGATTTGTTACTGATATACTGTTTACACTATATCTCAAGTCTAGCATACATCCCGCACCAACGCCCGTGTTTGCCACAGTTTCTACACTATTGACTAGTAAGTTATCAGCGGCTATAAGAGGAGTTTTTATACTAAGAGATTTAAGATTCCAAGAGACATTGAAAATTGCTCCGGTTCCACTAACATTAGCAATACCTGTTAGATTTTCAGGGCCTACTAATAAAATTGAGGGTTGTTGAGTATTTTCTGATTGCCACGATCCGGCGAGAACTACTTCGTATTCTCGTATTTCACCAATTTTATGATTGGTATTGAATAATGTATTATAAGCAGTTAGAGTTCCGTATATGTAATACTGTCCATTAGCGACATCAGTATCAGCAATTACCTGTGCTTCCGTATCTGCTAAACCAGTGAAAAATTGACTGCCATCACTATTATAAATAACAAATGATTTTGAACCCAAGGCTCCAAAAGAAGAAACATCATTCTCGTCTTCGATAACTCGTGTAATCTTGATCAATAGTGTATTTTTCCATTCAGGACTAATATCATTATTAAACGTTATTTGAGTATCAGTAGTATAATTCTGCCCAGCATTAGCTAAACCTGTTATCGTAACCTCAGTTTCTGTGATCTGAACCTGTCCCGTAGTATCAGCAATATCTAGTATATCTCCAACTTGATATGAATAGCCAACAGCAGAAATATCTGCTCTTGTCAGAATCATATCGCTAACTTCAGCAGTTGCCTGAGTACCTAATGTTGTTTGAAAAGCACCGATGGTAACATTAGGAACAAATGTGTAATTTGCCCCTGGATTCGTTAGAGATATATTGCCCACCTTGTTGTTGACGAAATCATCAACAAGGTTTTCAGCAATAGATATAGTTTGAGTTATAGCCATTATGCTCGTTCAACCTCAACGACCACATTATTACCGACTAACTCTTGGGCAACTTGCTCAAGCGCTTGATGATCTGGTTCCCCTAGTATTGTTGTTCCAGAGTCTGAGTCCTTTGCAATCTTACTAAATTTAATAACGATGATTTCTTCAATGATTTTCGCCATGCTAATACCCTAGATAATATAGAGTATTTAGTCATTATTGAATTCTAATCTCGTATATTTTCTCTAGATGTTTAGTAAATTTCATAGCCAATACTAGACCAAGTTTCTCATCACGATAGTCAATGAAGAAGCCTGATGCGTTATAAGAATAAGATCTCGGTTTTAAATAGTGAATCAGTCTAGGACTCAATGATAACTGATGTTTATATGATTCTAGAAAAGTGACAAAGTCTGACTTTTCTTGATCTGATAGTTTTGATAGTCTTAGATACATTCTATAATTAAAGTCTGACTTTTTACGATATAGAGCGTTTGAATCGTACCCGATTTCGCTTATCTTAGTTTTAAAACACTGATAATGAATTTTATAGGGTATAGACAAAATACTATTATCGATGATTCGTTTGATATGATCGACATTATTAAGAAAAATGCTCAGATTATAATGTTCTATTCTAATTCTGTAGTCAATATTTTCACGATTAAATGCTCTGATCTCATTTAGAAATTTTAGAGAAAACTGATAAATCTTAGAGTCAGCGTCTTTAGTTATAAAACAACTATAAGCAGATTTCGAATCAAACTCAAGTAATGATTTTAAAATATCTTGATCTTGAAATCTATCAGGATTAAGTTTCATCTCGTTTATATATCTACGAAGACTCATGACTCCTGAACATTTTAAAGATAGCTTGTATTTGAAATTACGATAATACAAGCCTGTTTGATTTTCTTCTACGATAAAATTATCATCAGTCATGCTGCATTCCAGTAATCATGGGCATTACTGATACTGGCGTTGACCATATAACCGTTGTTCCATCGTAATCAGCATAAAGATCAACGTTTCGTAGTTTTTCGAACAATATCTTCTTGCTCAAGGGCACTCTGATTAGTTCATCAATCTTACGACTTAGCGGTCTAGCACCCATTTTCTTATCATACCCTTCACGAATCAAGAGATCAATCACAGCATCGCTTACACTAAGCATGATATTATGAGTGGTCTTCACTTGACGACGAAGCTCATTGATAAACTTGTAAACGATCTTTTTAATAGAAACATCGTCTAGTTTATTGAACTTACAGATTTGATCAATACGATTACGAAGCTCAGGCTTAAAGAAGTCTTTTAGAGCACGATCATCCTCTCCTGTCTTTTCTTGTGACCCAAAGCCAATATTGTTACGTTCGCTGTCTCTAGCTCCCAAGTTACTAGTCATAATAATAATAGTGTTTTTAGCACTTACTATTTTGCCATTCGTTGAAGTGATACGACCTTCATCTAGTAACTGAAGAAATAGATTAGTGACATCAGGATGTGCTTTTTCAATTTCATCAAACAATAGAACAGCATAGGGATTCTTACTAAGATCGTTAATGATCTTACCGCCTCCAAGATTGCCCTCACCGTACCCTACATACCCAGGAGGTGCCCCAATTAATCCTGCTACACTATGCTTCTCTTGAAATTCACTCATATCATATCGTAGCAAGGGCATTTGAAGACCCTCACTGAGTAGTTTGGCTAACTCTGTTTTACCAGTACCAGTTGGCCCTAAGAAAAGAAAACTGGCCATGGGTCTGTTATCATTTCCGATTCCAGCAAAACTCACATAGACTCTGTTAAGAACTTGATTGACAACTTCATCTTGTCCGTAGAGTTTGCTAGAAATTGATGATTCCAAAGTTGCAATATTATCGTTTTTATCAACATCAAGCTTTTCAGCGCTGATATTAGCATAACGACTGATTTGCTCCTTGATATTAGCCTCAGTAATTATTGCACCCACATTATCTGCCACTCGCTGTTTAGCACAGGCAGCATCTAATAGATCGATACTTTTATCGGGGTTTTTACGATCATGAATATAACGTGTGCTGTACGATACTGCACTTTCACGAGCAGTTGGATCAATAATAACGTTATGAAAGTCCATCAAGCGCTGACTTAATCCTTCTAAAATTCTAATCGTAGTTGCAGTATCGGGTTCATCAATGCTAACCCGATAAAATCGTCTCATTAAGGCACGATCTTTCTCAAAACTCTCGTAGAATTCTTCCCATGTTGTACTAGCAATCACCTTGAGATTGCCTTTGGTAATAGCAGGTTTGATCATATTAGCAAAATCTACACTGCCACTTGAACTATTCCCAGCACCCTTCATTGTATGAGCTTCATCAATAAATAGAATTGCTTTGGGCTTGGCAGAAAGAGCAGATATTACATTCTTGACTTTCTCTTCGAAATCGCCTCGATATTTACTTCCTGCCAATAGCGAACCAATTTCCAAACTATAAACTTCATAACCCTCTAAAAATTTAGAGATATTTCCTTCTTTAATTCTCAAAGCAAGACCTTCAGCAATAGCTGTTTTACCTACTCCGGGATCTCCTACTAATAGAACATTGCTCTTGAACTTTTTAGCAAGAACATTTACAATCTCGTCAAGCTCGGTAGCTCTACCAATCATTGGTTCGAGTTTATCATCAGCAGCCTGCTTGCTAAGATTAGTGGTGTATTCTTCGAGGATCTCGTTTGCTTGTTCATCCGACATTTTAGCAGACTTTACACTCTTTCTCATTTCTTTTTGCCAAAATGGAATAAACTCTTGCTTGGTAATGCCATATTTGATTAAGAAAAAGTGAGCGTGACTTTGATTTTCTACAAGAATGCTTAGATAGATATCAACAATGTCTACCTGTCTACGACCTGAAAAATGAGCCTGTGTGATTGCTCGATTAAACGCTCGCTCTAAACTGATCGTTTTCTTTGGCTTTGTTTCTTCTGATATAGCCGTTGATGGAATTTTAAGTCCCGGTGCTCTATCTAGATACGATGAGATATCACTACTAAGAGCAGCAGTATCAGCTCCAAAGTCATCTAATAATGTCTTAAATGATGGATAGTTAATCAGTGCTAATAGCACATGCTCTAAAGTTACATATCGATGCATACGACGTTCAGCATCGAGAATCGCTTCAGATACAATCTTATCTACTTCGGGATTATTTTGCATTTTTTAATTCCTGTTCTTCTAGTCTATCGTACATAGTTTTTCCGATCAAGTGATCATATTCATGTTGAGCCACTCGTGCTCGAAGTCCGTCTAATCTCTGAGATTGTAATTCTCCCTTGTTATTATAATACTCAATGTCTATTATACTCGATCTATAGATTTCACAAAACTTATTTGGATAACTAAGGCATCCTTCACTATATGAAATAATCTCTCCATGAAACTCAGTTATTTTTGGATTCCAATAGGCAGTATGCTCAGTATCAGACTCCAATTTTATGATGAATACTGACTCTAATAAACCTATTTGATTAGCAGCAAGACCTATACCACCATGTTTTAGCATGGTTTTTAGCATTTCTTGTTCTAATAATTGTAACTTTAACTGATACTTAAAGTCAACAGGCTTTGTTTTAAGTCGTAATCTGTGATTTTTAAGTTCCATTTACCTATTTACTTGAGCGTTCTTTGTCAATTAAATCTAATAGTTCAGCGCTTATTATATCAGGTATTCGTGTTTTAATCAAGAGAAAATGGTCACCTCGATGACTGGAGTTGTCCAATCCTAGTCCAGCCAATCTAAGTGTTGCTCCAGGAGCGGTTTTCGGTAGAATGTTTACTTCTACCTGTTGTCCTCTGATCGTTGTGATATGAATTCGTGTTCCAAGAATGAGATCCCATATGTTAACCTCAATAGTCTCAGTGATATCCACTCCATTTCTTTGAAACTTCGGATGAGGATGAACTCTGAATATAATATCTAATGGACCATCTGGAATGATTCCACCATACCTAACTCGTTGACCATCTTGTACATTGGGAGGAATGCTGGCAGTTATCATTTTAAGACCATGTTCTGTCTGAAATTGTAACTCTATGGTATTTTGAGTGGCTAGTTGCTCAAGCGTTATTGTTACTTGTGCTGTATATACTCGTTGCTGTCTAGTGAATTGATTTATAAAATCAGAGAAAGGATCTAGTCCTTGCCCGAAATTAAATGAAAACCCTCCTGGAAATCCCTGAGGGGTCGGATTATCATACTGATGTCTACGCTCAGCGTCACTCAGCGTATCATAGGCTGCTTGTATCTGCTGAAACTTGGCAGTATTACCTCCACGATCTGGATGATTCTGGCTTGCTAGTTTACGGTATGCTCGTTTAATGTCGTCAGGGCTAGCATCTCTGCTAACCCCTAGTGTTGAATAATGATCCATACTACTACTTATCAAGCGTTTGATGCTTGATAATGAAAAGTATTAGGTGCCCGTTTTTTTACCAGTGAATTTCACTCGATTATCGGTTTTACCAACTTCTAGTTTTTTAATACGATCTTCATGATCTTGAACAATCCCACTCAGTCTTCTGATATCATTCAACTCGTCTTTTGGCTGAGCAGATGTCGCTAGCGATGGCTGAGGTGTTGGCTCGGAAGAAGCTGGTTGCTGAGGTGTTGGTTCGGAAGAAGCTGGTTGCTGAGCAGATGTCGCTGGCGATGGCTGAGGTTTTGGCTCGGAAGAAGCTGATCGAGTTCCTTGATCATCAATTTGCGCGCTTGGTTCAAAATATTCTTTATTAGCAGTATCCTGAATAGCTCTTAGTATAAAACTGTCTATTTGCTTAGGTGAGAGCACGGTGTTGAATGTCATCGTATCCTCACTTAATCTAGGTTCTACTCTTTGTCTAACACCCGATGACTTATTTGAAGCGACATTAGAAGTTCTAGGTTCTTCCATTGGAGCGGGATCACTAATTAACTTTTCTACACCAGCAGTCTCTAATTTTTTGAACTTGAGCCATTTTAATAGGTTAGTTACTGTTGCTTGATTTCCAGGTATCGTTGCTAGATATTTACGAAATTCTCGTGCTAATGCATCGGCTCGTTTACCTATCTCTTGTTTACCTTGATATAGTGATCTACTATCAAATGGGTTTAAAACACTACCTGCCACTTTGTATCCGAGATTTTTAAAGAAACCCATAGGAGCTTCTTCTAGCTCACGATGTTCAATACTTTCTGTTATAATATCTGATGGTTTCATTATGCTTTCCCTACTATCTTTTCTTGACTACGTCCATAGGCGGCGATTCCTAAAATAGCACCCATGGCAATATGATACAGTCCTGCGCCTTGTAATGTGATAGGCATCCATTGACTATTAACTTGACCGTGACTTAACGCTTGTAACACACTCCATAGAATTGGGAAAATTACAAAGTCACATGTACAGGTGATCATGTATATGATCGCCATCAATGGTCGCCATTTTGAGTTGATGAAGTTACCAAATTTATCATCAGTTTTAATCAAGACCTGAGCCGGACCCTCTTGCATAGCCCCACCGCTACTCTTAATAATCTCTGCTTGCTTTGCCTGAGGTGGCTCTCCCCACTTATTAGCAGATGCAATATCATCAGGCTTATGCCAAGAGCGAGTGTTTACTGTGGGATCTTTATCCAACATCTCATGAATATCATCACGAATAGCAAATGGGCGTTCCTCTTCCGTTCGTTGTCCAATAGTAATACTAGTAAAAGAGGTACTCATGATTTATATAATTCCCGCTTGACGCTGTAATAATTGAAGTTCTTGATCTGCACTATCATAGATGGGCACTATTGGTAACCCAGCTATTTTTCTCATCTCATTCAGTTGAGTTTGTTGTTTTTCTCTGTATTCTAGCGGACTAAGAACAAGATTATCTTTGATGAATTCAATGGTTGCTGGCTCTGTTTTTTCAGCGATTCTAACTGACCAAGCATCTCTCTTAATATCACACAGAGTTTCTAAATCATCGATCAGTTCTAATATTCTATCGGGAGCACGAGTTCTTCTGCTTATCTCTACAAACACAAGATACTTGCTCTTGCCTACTTCACCCTCGCTAATATCAGCATCAATGATCCAATCATATCCTCGTTCAAACCATTCTACTAGATCAGTTGCAACTGCCTTATCAGTGACCATAAAACTAAGCGTAATGATCTGATCATCATCAGCAACTGCCGATTTATAGATATCAATCCCAACTAAAGGAATGATTTGATCTTTCATGTCCATGTGTTCAATGCTCATAGATTATAGTCCTAACCCACCTGGAGGCTGAGGTAGTCCACCTGGCCCACCTGGAAGCGGAGGAAGTCCTCCAAGTCCGTTCATTCCCATACCCATGCCCTGCTGTTCTTGTTCGTTATCTTGTGTCTTAGTATCAGCCTTGTCATAATCTTTTTCATAGGCTTCATCAATATCTTCTAAATCAAATGTTTGATCTGCAATGTCAACGCTGCCTTCACGAATATCGTTCATCAGACTCTTGGGCAACGTGATTCTAACCAACCAAATGGATTGATCTATTAACTTTGGAAAGTGTGTGCCCTGTTCGTAATCATCAGCACTTTCTACTTTGATGGGTACCTTGATCTTGGTTTTCTTGAAATGAATTCGAGCACCAAGACTCATAAGACGTTTTCCTGCTCTAGGGTCTGGCATTAGCTTTGCTGGCCACATAAAAGTACATTGTACTACGTATTTCTTTACGTTAGGACCGTCAACTAATTCACCATGTTTCCAATTACGATAGGCATAAACATCAGATTCATCTAAACATCGCTCAAAGTCAAGTAAAGTAGCCATCGTGGAATCACTAATCATGATTCCCTTTACGTTTTCTACAATCGATGCCCACTGAGGCGTGTCTAGAAATGTGGTCTTTTTAGTCATAGTTGTATTTATCTAATCTAGGTTGTTTTAGATTAGATAGTAAATGATTCATTTACTGGCAAATCTTAGTATTTAGTTAAATCATTTTCGATATTCAACACACTTCTTTCAATAGATGTGCTTAGTAAATACTTTTGTTCATCCGTGGGAACACAACATATTTTAGGAGTGCCGATGAGCCGTAGAAAAAATAGCGCTATGCGCAGAGAACAAGAGCAGTATGATCGATCAAATAAAAACACACAGACCTTCTATCAAAAGCACGAAAACACAATAAACTTTTCATTAGTCAAGCACAAAAAGCAAATTGAGCTACTACCAAAAAGTCAGAGTCAAGAGAGTTATATTCTTAGTCTTTTAGATTCTAACACAGATATAGTAGTAGCAACTGGTCCAGCAGGAACAGGCAAAACCTATCTAGCAATGCTCGCGGCCATTCAAGCACTAAGAAATCGAGAAGTTGATAAGATTGTACTTACAAGACCTGCTGTGGGAGTAGATGACGAAAAGCATGGATTCTTACCTGGTGATCTGAACAGCAAGATGGAACCCTGGACTAGACCATTATTAGATGTTCTTAAAGAGCATTATTCTGTCAAAGAATGTGAATATATGCTTAGCGAGGGTATTGTAGAGATTAGTCCTTTAGCCTTTATGAGAGGAAGAACATTCAAAGAATCGTTTATTATACTTGACGAAGCACAGAATGCCACACCAAGTCAAATCAAAATGCTAATGACTCGTATTGGTTATAACAGCAAAATCGTAATAACAGGCGACATTGAACAAACAGATCGTCGTAGAACAGATAACGGACTACTTGATCTAGAAGATAGATTGTATAAACATCCTGTTTCTAAGATCGATGTTATTCGATTTGGACTTAAAGATGTTCAACGTCATCCTATTATCGAGGACGTTATTCGTTTATACTCAGTCTAAAGACCAATAATCAACTGATACGCTTCGGCCCAATTTTTGACCACGGGAATTGGGCCTTTATAATTCATGTTGAACCCATGCTCCATGATAACTGATCGTAGTCCCATTCGAACACCTGTCTCGGCATTTTCCAACTTGTCTTCTAACCACCAACATTCACTATCTCGATATGGCTCTAATGCCTCGTCTTTATCTGCTCCAGTATCCAAGCAGATAATTTGCTCAAATGCTGTATTTCCAAAGAGTTTCTCAAGATTCATTTGTCTTAGTTTAAGAGCATTCTTATCTAAACTAAGGCTTGTAATACAATGAAAAATATAGCCATGTTCCTCATGTAACCGTTTGACATAATGCATGGCATCACGAAGAGGGGGCAAGAAGCCAATAGCAGCCGATTCGTTAAAGATTTTTATTAATTTACGACCTTGTTCGGAATCAATGCCATATCGACTGCCAATATCATAAACAAGAGAGGAACCTGCTACTTTTTTGAATCCATGCTGCTCCATCCAAACATTGAATGCCCATTCCCAATTTAAGAGAACTCCGTCACAATCAGTGAGTATTACGTTATTCATTTGATTTCTTTAGTTGAGCGATTAAATCAGGATAATGTGTCTGATAGTATTCAGTTAATTTTTCGAATGTTGTAGGAATAGTATCATTGCCCACATGACATTTGATAACTCGTTTGTCTTTGTAATCAATAATGACATTACAGGTTGTTAGATCTCGTTCTCGTGTTCTAGTGCTAAATCCAACTTGTTCGTCAATCTGACCGTTTGGTTTTCTAAGATATGTTACTAACAAAAATCTCATTCTTTGCTCTTTTTAGTTTTCGTAGCAGATTTTGTAGCAGGTTTTGCTTTAGCAACTCGCTTAACAGGTTTCTTTTCTTTAATGATAACTGCTCCTTCATATCCTGGATGATACGGCGCTTCTTCTACCAAACGCTTATGTTCATATTCAGCGATTGCTTCTCTAACGTGAATTTTCAAACGATCCCAATCAATGTCAAATGAGATCAATTCGTTGTTGTTATAAACAGCCGTACTATAATTTCCAGTAACATTCTCTTGTTTCTTCGAGGTCTTTTTCATTTATGCTCCTTGTGAGGTTAATTCAATGAGAGTTGCTGCTAGACTTATTTCGGGAATACCGACCAAACTAAGATTTGCTAATCCATTTCTAATAATTATAATAGCAGCGTCTTTTTCAGAATCAGTTTTACCCCAAAGATCTAGATTTTTATACATCCAGTGATAAATTGATTCTAATTTGCTTGGGTTGGTGCTAAGATATTGTAACAAATACTTACGCCCTTCGCTGATTTTTTTAGCACGAAACATCTCGGTAACACTGACTAACAAACTATCTTCATTGATAACATTAGCCGTGCTAATAAGCAATTTGCCAGATGTGCTATTAACTTGTAGTTGATTCAAACACTTTCGTAAGTCTGGATAACAAGCAGTCACATAAGTATCAAGCGTATCGATATCAAAATCAATAGACTCTGATAGTAATACTTGAGCAGCACGAGCGGTAAACTCTGTTCTATCAGTCTTTGTAATATTGACTTCATGACAACGACTCTTTAGAGCAGGAATCACTCGATGAGCATAATTACAAGTCAATATAAAACGAGCAGTTTGATGATAGGCTTCGATATCATTACGAAGACTTGCCTGAGCAGCTGGACTTAGATAATCTGCTTCGTCTAATAAAACAACCTTGAAATTGCCAAATGGTATAGTCTGAACAAAAGACAGAATTCTATCTCGAACAATATCAACACTATTTTCACGACTAGCATTGATTTCTAAAACATCATACTCATTAATGCCTAGTTCATTGATCAAAACACGAGCAAGTGTGGTTTTACCCACACCTGCTTCGCCACTGAATAGAAGATTAGGAATACTGCCCTGTTTAATCCACGATTCGACTTGATCTCGCTGATGTCGATCAACGAAAACATAGTCTTGTACGTTTTTAGGACGAAACTTTTCAGTCCAAAGTTTGTTTGCTAGATTCATAGTTTCAATAGTTGGATTGTAACAATCTTGTTAATCTTATCGCCTAAATCATCTTCTTCCTTACAAACATAAAGATTAGTGATTAAACAATCATTTCTGTCTCGTGATCGAGTTTCAATAATTATACCACCATCTGCTTTGTAAATGCTGAAATTTAACGTAGGGTGTGCTTCTAATCCTGATGATCTTATTAGGCCGCTAGATGAATCAACAGGCTGAAGTTTTTTATTATCCTCATCATAGCGTATTCCCAAATACTTACAGATAAGCTTTTTTAACATTATATAACCTTATCGCCAAGAGTATCATCTTGTACGGGATCATCGCTAACCAAAAGAATCTCATCATTATCAACTCGTCGAATAGTATGAGTTCCCTGAGTATCTTCGATATCAACTCCTCGGGTCCATCGTCCATGACTTACAAGAACGTATTGACCTACTTTGACCTCGTGTTGCTCAGGGCCAATAGCATAAACCTTGGCCCAACGAGGTCTGATACCGCTATTTTTACCGTCATCAGATACAAGAACAAGTCCTGATAGAGTAGTACGCTCAGTGAAATTCATCTCGCTAACAAGAATCCAATCATGAAGAGCACGAAGTTTAGTAATAGTGTGATGTTTGTATGGTTTAGTCATAGTGTGTGTATAATAACAAAGATATTAAGATAAATCAAGACAAATGGACAACTACTTGCGCTCGTGATCTCGGGCATTGTATTCTGAGTCATAGTCTTCAGGGAATTCTGAGACTGACTTGGCAGTGTTTTCTACAGGGGGACGAGGTGTGCGAACTTCTTCAGTGGCACGAGCGTATAATTTATTTACGCGCTTGCTGACATCATTGATGATTCGATTGTCACTATCAATAGTATCTCCCCGAGCATTGACATTCATATTGCCCACAGCACGAACTCTTTCATTCTTGTTTCTAAGTGCTGTCATGTCTATCATTTTACCGTGTGCTGAACGATGTAAAGCCATAATAAGTTTCTCCTTTGATATAGTATTTACTTCAAAAAATCATGCCAATCTAAATCGTAAAAATGACTATCGATTCGATGTACGCCAATCAGATATAGAACATAACTACTAACTGAACTTCCTCGCCCTACGCCCCATACAATACCATTTGCTCTCATAGTATCAACCAAATATTTAAGATAACGCAGCAAATTAAATAACTCAAGTTCTTGATAGGCTAGCAGTTCTTCAGCAGTTCGTTGTAGTTGATCTTGTGTTTTACATTGATCTAAAACCCAACTTGCTATGTCTAGATTTTTATACTCATCGGGCATGTACCAATTGCTCTGACAAATTCTATCAAACTCTTCTACGCTAATATCAGCATCAAAATGTTTAATGATTTCGGGATAGTTTTCAATCTCTAGATCCGAAATATCATGATCGTTTATTGGATCGTCAGTCACAATGCGAGTTAGTGTAGCATCTGGATTTCTAAGAAGATAATCACAGATATCAGATTCGCTATATACAGAAATACCGTATTTGTCTTTGAACATCAATCAATAATATCACAAATCTAGCGAATGTCAATATTATTGGATAAGTCTTTGCCTGTTTTTTTAGCCCAAAGTTCTTGTTGCTTTTGATTGTAAATTGATCTATAACTATTCAGAATCATTTGTATCTGATTGACCATATGATATTTATGTGTTTGCTGAGCCCAGGCTAAACGACTATGTAACTGAGAAATAGTCTCTCCAAGTTCATCAATTGTTTTGCTGCTAAGATCCCCAATAAATGGATGAACTTGATTTATGTCCATGATGTAAGAGACAATCTCTTCCAAATAGCAGTGGTCCCATCCCAATCTGCTGTGCATACATACACATAAGTGGAATCAGTTGCTATTGACCCAGCACGATCTCCCTGACTACCAAATTTTGTCGTAGGTACGGTAGTCACGATTTGTTGTGCTTGACGAGGTCTATTAAGAGCCTGAACTTCAATATTAGTACCACAATCTATCGTTGTAAAGCGTAGATGAATATTACTTACTCCTGATGGGGCTGTAAATGATCCACCTGCTATACCATTTCCCGAATAGTTTTCAAGCGTGGACATACCCTGAGTAACATTATCAGGCAACGTAATAACACTGGCAGCGTTATCAATTGTAAGTATTAGATCAACGGTTGCCTGTGTTCCGTCAGGTGCCCATTTTGAAAATCCTAGATCGGTATCGTCAGTAATCGTACCATATTGTACATCTGCTGCTGTGGTATCAATAGTAATAGTACCACTCATATCATCGCTGATTTTGAATGTCTTAGCACGAAATCCACGAACAAGAGCATTGCTAATCAGCGTGTTAGCCATGTTATTATCAATGTTCATATCAGCTAAAGCAGACTTTAATACTGCCTTGCTTTGCAAATCTGAAATTTCAGACGTGGCTGTATCTAGAGCTGCTTTAATAGCCGTGAAGTTCGTTCTAAATCCCTGAGTGCTATTATTGATACCTGGCACAGGGTAGCTAGTATTGATTTGACTTGTTTTGATGTTAGAACTCATATGATTATTTATCCTAAGGGAGCACGATAGGGAAGAATATTTGGTTGATTAAGCATCATGATCGTTTCGTCTTCGCTATTATCGGTAACACCTGGCTGACTACTTGGTAGAGTACTTAACCATGTATTTCCGTCCCAATCAAACGTTAGTTGCTTATCTACTAAGAACCTATCGACATTAAATCTGATTTCGTTAAATCTAAGATTGTTTTGCTGCCATGTTTCTAATTTTGTAAGCACTTGATTAGTATAGCCGGGCTGTAAATAACAAATCACCCAAGCAGGCGTAAATCCCAGAGTATTACCGTCTAGTTGCTGAGTAGTCATCCATAATGGCAGTACTCGGTCATCGTTGATGTTTCCTAGTATTTGATTCACACGAAGTCTCATGTTTTCTAAACTAGCAGGATAAACAGCGGTAGTGAAGCCTGGACTTAGACTTGTCATGAAATCTTGATACTTGGGATAGTCAGCAGAACTTGATCCTGGTTGATAATAGTTTTTGTTATCAGCGTGAATAAAGCTATCCCACACGTTGGTCATACTAGTCATCCACGGTCCACGATGTAGATTTATTCTACGAGGCCATGACACTCTTTGACTTATCGACTGATTATTTGAGTTCACTAAGTTATCGATAATAGGACAATAAATTACTTCATAAAGAACTGATCCCGCTGAGTTTCTAGCGATAGCAGCAGTTGGTGGGCCGATAACTAAATCTCTCCAATAATGATTTTGTTCTATTGCTTGAATGTATTTGTCTCTGACATCAGCACGAACACCATAACTATGATAATAGATAATACGCTTTGCTCTACCATAATAGGGATCTTTGAGACGATAAACCCAATTATCTGGAATAGGATCTAGCGCTTCATTGTCTTGTACTGGATCAAACAGAGTATCTAACATTCGTCTTTCTCTAAGACTAGGAAATGCTTGAATGTACACCGTTTCATATGGCGTACTATACTTTTTTGTTGCCGTTAGATAAAACTGCTTGACAGACGTGATTTCTTCCTGTCCCACGATATAAGCCTGAGCCCAAAATGAGTACCTTTGGCTTTGTCCTGTTTCCAAAGCAAGCGTTGAACGAGTAGTTTCAAATACAACCCTACCACTGATTTCGCCTGTTGTCAGCAGCGTAAGATTGGGACATAACTCTCCCAATGTTGGAGTAACCCAAGTATCAATGTATTTGGCATTCTGATCGTAATAAGTTATATCATAGTTAAACTCGTCAAACTCTTCGGTAAATGCTCGTGGATTATATAGCAGAATGCTCTTTCCATAAAGCAAGGTACTACCATGACCTACTGCTACGGCATTGTATTTTACAGCACTTACTCCTCCACCGCTAACATATGGAGTATAACTCTGAGCATCTATAGGCTGAGTTCTTAGACTATCAGCATAGAGTGCTATAGTTTCTCCGTCTAGTTTTTCAATCCAAAATTGACGATGATTCAGCTCAGTGGTACCCTTGATGTTTCGTACTATTACTCGTTGTCCGTCCTGAAACTCATGAGTCTTTTCGAATACTATTTCACATGGATTAGTCAGTCTTATTAAGCCAATCGAGTAATCGCTATCTGGCAGAGTATCACCATATATTATAGACGTTAGATCATTAGCCTGATTGCTGGTCTTGTAGGACCAACTATTATTAGTTCCTAGATCACTATAAGCAGTGAATCCATCGGCTCCAACGATATAAAATTGATCGTTATCCCATACAACGTCTAAGATATTCTCTGTGGTAATCGGAACTTGTTCTGTCCAAGTAATACCATCACTGCTATCTAGTATCAGCCCACTATTACCAACTGCTACAAATCGTTTAGACTCAACTTGGTTAGTTACGGAGTTTCGTACTTCATGACAGATCACACTTCTGATAGGATTAGTCAAAGCGAGCGCGGGATTTACTATTACTGCTTCTGACCATTGCAGGGTGCCTGGGAATTTGCCTGTCTTGTCTTTAACATACCAAATACCAGCCTGACCCTGAGCTACATTACCTACCACGGTATAAAAATAATGATAATCTAGTTCGACCCATCCTGATTTTTCGTAGGTTGAATAGGTACTTGAATTCACGGCTAATGTTTGAGCACTATCAGTGTAGAGTTCTACTTGAGTACTAGTCAAATACTTTACCCAGTATTGATTGCCATTTAGATCAGTCATTCCTTCAACATCATGAACGATTATCTTATCACCTGTGACTAAACTATGATCTTGATTGAATTCAATGACACAGGGACTTGCTTTAGAAATAGTTTTAATAACTAAGCTTGAATCTTGTTCTAGATAATCAGTGACTAATAAGTCTCTAAACACTGTCACTGAACTGTCAGCGATTCCTGTCATAGAACTAGTAAACCATAGAAATGCGTTTCTACTACTTGTGATGACCTGAGCGTTCTCTCCAACAGCAATATATCGTTCTCCTGCTAGACGATCATCGTGAATAACACTGTACAAACGACTATTACCAGCAGCAGCGGCGGGAATCCAATTTTCGCCGTCATCTGTTCTAAATATTCTAGGATAGCCTGCTTGATTATATCCAACAGCAACCACTAAACCACGGTTAACACCAGCCTCTACTACTGTTCCTGTTGCTAGAGCAGTCATTTTATCTCTAGAGAACTGAGTATAGTATTCCAAGGTGTTACCTAGATCTCGACTTCTAGCGAATACACCTAGATCACCAACGATATAGTAATCAGGTATGGCTGTACTATCATTTATCGCTGAACCTGCTCGTGCCTGAATGATAGCATTGAAATTCTCTTGTCTTTCACTAACGATTCTATAGTTTACCTGATATCCTGTATTTGGAGTGGTTGCTCTGATACTTAGATGACTGGTATCACCGTTATAAATTGTTCCAAGATCTGAGTCTTGATGCCAAGTAAATGTAGGATCAAGATTGCCTAGAAGAGTTAGTTTATATTCGTACAGCGAACTAGAGCGACGATATTCATTTCGTTGTATAGTTCCCAACAATACAGGCTGATCAAACAATGACGTATTTACAGGCTTAGTTAAAGCTTGATTTAGATAGAGATCAATAGTTTTACTATCTATAACTTTAGCGTACCATTGTTGATTGTTGAATCCTATCGAGTTATTCAACATTGTAATCTGATTAGTAGAGGCAATATCATGATCTCTAAATGTTGTAATTCTTGTAGGAGATCCTCTTACTATAGTCTTTATAGCATTTAATTCACCCTGAGGAACTATCTTGGTAGCAGTAGCAGTAAGATAGAAGTCAAATTTAGCTCCGCCGATGTTGGGTAGTTTTCCTGTTATCCATCCGGTTGATGAGTTTAAGCTCAGTGAGCCATCACCCTGTCCTGCTTGATTAATTATGTCTAGACCCACACAGGTGTATGTAAATGAAGTTTGTCCTTCGAAATCGTATCCTGCTAACTTGTAAACCCATTCATCATCGTGTTTTAGTGTTCCAATATAACCAGTGCTATCGGTATAATATCCGTAATATACATCTGACTCTATCGTTTTAGATTGTTTTAAGGGTTCAAGATTCAAAAGTACAGGAGGTCGAGCATTTTGACT
>Ga0129333_10000364_pt1 | contig 35407 bp, 42 predicted proteins | sample CPB6_08_DNA_FD_94474 | JGI IMG/M metagenome (GOLD analysis project Ga0129333, IMG submission 94474) | Freshwater to marine salinity gradient microbial communities from Chesapeake Bay, USA - CPBay_Sum_0.6_0.8_DNA | ecosystem: Environmental > Aquatic > Marine > Coastal | place: USA: Chesapeake... | reverse complement strand
CGAGTGTTAGTATCCTGTAGAGGATATATGCAGCAATTCAACAAATAATCAATTTATAATACTTTCGAGTGTTAGTATCCTGTAGAGGATATATGCAGCAATTCAACAAATAATCAATTTATATTTAATTTATATTTTTTTTATCTATATAATTTAATAAATTATATGGTATTTATATATTAAATAATTTACTAAGTTTTAAGTTTGTAAATAATTTTCTATAATATTAGTTATGTTTTTACAATTAAAATCTAATTTATTTCTCATAGGACATTTGAGAAATATATAATTTTCATATAATATATTATCAACATTATTTTCATTTAATTCTACTATCTTATTTTGCATTTGTGTCTTTAAATATTTAAATAAGCAATCAATATGCATATGTGAACATTGTATTATTTTATTTTTTGAATCTAGAATTGGAATTGAAATATATTTTTCCTTATTTTTAAAATTATCATGACAAACACAACAATTACAATTAATTCCATTTATTTTTTCATTTTTATTAAATGTAATAGGCATATTATTAATATTCCAAAATTTATTTTGCTTCATCATTTTTTCAATTCTGTTACAAGCATATTCATTATATTTTATACTACTATATATAGTAGTAGTATAAAATGGAAATTTAATACAATAATCCGTTTTAAAATTAACTATATCTTTAATAATTTTATATTCAATTTCTTTTTTTTCTAAAAAATTTAATTTATCAAGTTCTGTACCTGTACATGCTGATAGAGTAATTATATTATGGTTTTTCATAATAAATCCATTACAAAGAAAATCTAATAGATGAAATGGAGGTAAAATATCTTTATTTTTAGCAACAATAATATTTAAATTAATATTGATATTAGTACCTACAAAAACATACGGAATTGCTCCTATAGTAATATTATATTTATATGTTTGTAATGTTCCTGATGGTATTTCGACATATGAATTATCATCATTTATATAGAAATTTTTTGTTAATTTTACATTACTACTTCCAAAATTTTTATTAATTAAATTGCTAATTTCAGACATCATATTATAAGAATCGGTTTCTTCATATAAACAAATATCAACATCATTTGAAATAGTAGTTCTTGGTAAAGTTTCTGGATCTATTTTTTCATTCCATATATTTTTTAAATTTTTATATTTTTTTGAAAATAATGAACTATAATAGTTAGTAATTATAGTATCTCTTACAAAATCGCCAAATATAATTCCATTCCATTTAAAAATTATAGTTTGAATATCATATAATATATAATATTTAATAGTATTAATATTATAAGAAATTTTAATATTATTAGACATTATTTATATTTTGATACTAAATAATATTATAAAATTAGATAATAAATGATAATATCTATATATCAATTTTTATTTAGATATGTTAAGTAAAATTATAACGCTATAAAAAATATAAAAAAATGAAGTATGTATGTATAAATAATAATTGCAAATATTAATATAATATATTTATGAATGTAAATATTTTTCTATAATATTTGTTATTGATTTACAATTAAAATCTAATTTATTTCTCATAGGACATTTAAGAATTATATTATCTTCATTATTATCATATATTTCTTCATATAATTCCTCCAATTTATTTTGAATTTGAGAATTTAAATATTTGAAGAAACAATCGCAATGTATTTGTGATCCATTTATAATTTTTTTACTAGAATTTAAAATAGGAACTGAAATAGTTCTATCCTTAGCACTAATATTATCAAAGCAAATACAACATTTAATTTCGCATTTTTTTACATCATTAATATGTTTTTTAATAATAATAGGCATATTTCCAATAGTCCAAAAATTATTTGATGAAATTAATTTTTGAATTCTAATTAATGCTTCTTCATTATTTTTAATAATTAATGTATTATCAAATTGCATACATTTTGTAAAACTAAAACAATAATCTGTCCTAAAATTAATTATATCCTTCATAATTTTATATTCAATTTCCTTTTTTTCTACATAATCTAAATTATCAATATCTGTTCCTGTTGAACTAGATAGATTAATATTTTTATGTTTAGCTATACTATTTCTAGTCATAACAAAACCATTACATAGAAAATCTAATTTATTGAAAGGAGGCATTATATATTTATTATTTGATACAACTATATCTAACATAATATTAATCTGTGTACCTTTAGTTATATATGGAATTGCGCCTACATTAATAGTATATTCATACTTATACAAATTATCTATATATCTATTAAAATACTTATTTTCATCCTTATTTAACAATTTTGTTGTTATTTTAACATTTTGCAAACCAAAATCATTTACAATAATAGATGTTATTTCATTCATCATGAGATGAACATTAACTTCTTCATAAAGACATACATCAATATCCTTAGGAATAGTTGTCCTATGAAAAGTTTCAAGGTCATACTTTTCGTTCCAAAAATTATTGTAAGTCTTCAAATTTTTGTTTTTCCAATATATATTACTATAATAATCTTTAATAATAGTATCTCTTACAAATCCTCCAAATATAATTCCATTATATTTGAAGATAACATCCTGAATATTATTATAGATATTATATATAATACATTTTTTATTATAGGAAATTTTAATATTATTCGACATTTGTTTTTGTATGTAAATAAAAGGTTTTCTATAAGAGCAGTGTTTTAATTTATCCTTTACTACTATTAACTATATTAGTTCTTTCTATAAAGTATAAAAAATATAAAAAGTATTTATCAATTTTTAATATTTACAAAATAAAAAAGAATAATTATTATATTAATTTTTATATACTAAATTTATTTAAAAATATATATTTCTATTTACCATATTTTCACGCAATCTAAGATAAATATTGCGTTTTTTTTTATCATTTATAATATTTTTATAATTAGCATAAATAACATTATCAATATTATTAAATGAATATGAATAATTATATATATTGTTCAAATTTGGATAACTAGGACATCTCATAATATTAGGTCTTATAAAACAATTAACAGATTTAGGCATTATATAACTAATTGCTAAAATAGTTGATACTAGTTTTGAAATAGTATAGGTAGACATTTTAAGTTAATATTTGATAAAATATATAAATCAATTTTTATATATTTTTTATAATCTATACACTTTTATTTATATACTTTTTACAATACATTATTTAATTAAATAAAATTTTTAAATAATTAATAAATCCTTATATTTTTACTATTTAGGTGTATTTTGATAACCTCTAATTGTATTTATTGTTAGTTAAATACTATCATCCCTGAATATACCTGTTTTCATACTACCATCCCGGACCATACGTGTGTAAATATCTGTCCATTTTTGACGTTCTTTCTGGTAAACATCTGAAGAAATTTCAGCTTTTTTGGCGAACAAAGTAGGATTTTCTTGAAGTTCATGTATACGAATATCAAGTTTTTGATCTAATCTTCTATTAACAAGCGCAGGCACATTAGACAACTGAATTATTACTTTTTGTAAATCATCAGGAAGATCATCCCATCTACTTTTACTAGTCTGTTGTTTACTTTTACTAGACATATACACATTTATATATAAAATATAAAAATTTATATTTTATGTAATTGATATAATAGGAACTAATATATGTCTTCGAATAATGCAATAACATCAAATATTAAGACATCTCTATTAAATAGTTTATATAGAGCGCGAAAAAATATTAAGAAGAACAAAGATATATATATAGATTCTGAACATGAATTATTATGTGAATATTATAAAAAATATCAAGAGCAATCTAAAAAATTTCAAAATGATAAAATTAAGATAAAATTTAATACATTTAAAATAGATAAACATATATTATCAGAAAATCATGATAAAGATGATGTTATTATATTTAAGGATTATAATATAGATTTTGAAATATTTTGCAATAAATATAATAGAAAATTTATAAATGAACTTTATGTTGTAACAGATCCAAAAGATTATGAAGAATGGATTAGTGAGCAAAATATATTTATTAAGAGTTTAACACCGCAAGAGATATTTACACTGAGATGTCATACACACGATGGAGATATAATAATAAATTATTTTATAAGAAATAATTTACATATAGACAAAGATATAGATATTATAGGTAACGAGATTGAAAGAAAATCTACATTAATAGTTGATAAAAAACAATTTAAATCAAATAGAGATTATATACTCTTTTATTATCAAATTAAAGAGTATTTATATGACAAATATAATGAAATATCTAAATTAACAAGACTAGAACTAGAATATTATATTATAGAAAATTATAAGGATTTCGAATGGAACAAAATATTATTGTTATATATTCGTGATATAAATAACATATTTAAAAAATGCCCTAAATTAAAAAAATCATTAGTAATTTATAGAGGGTCTACTAATGATTATTATTTAAAAAAATCTAGTAATGGAATACATATTAGTAATACATTATGCAGTCATACTCTAAATCCAAAAGTTGCAATTGGATATTCGGGAATTAATTGTTGTATAATGAGAATAAAATTATCCGAAGGAGCTAAAGCAATACTTATTGATAACATAAGTGGATATGAAGAAGAAGAAATATTACTACCATTTAATACTAAATATTATATAGATTATGCAAGACACACGATAAATTATTATAAAAATAATATGATATGTCCCGACGAAAATATTGCGAAAAAAATAATAGTTACTGATTTATCAGTTATTCCACCAAGAAATCAGGAATTATCAATAACAAAAATAACTAATAAAAATAGTACTAACTATTCTAATCCATCAAAAACATCACCAATATTATCCACTAAAACATTACAAAAACCAGTATCTACATCTATATATAATTTTAATTTATCAAATTTCTGGAAAAAAAATAAATTTTATTAAATCTATTTATATTTAATATATATTAAATAAGTAGAATAACAAAAATGGAAAATAGATATCCAAAATTTCACAATAAGGTATCTCAATCATCAGAAAAACAACCTATTGAACTAGAATTAGACTTGCATCCTGTTAATATAGGTCAGCAACATGATAGTCCTGCAGCAGCAGGAAATTATCGCAGACCTTCAATATTTGATAGAACTCCTTCAGAAATAAAATTTGAAGAAAATTTAGAAATTATTATAGAAGATGATAAAAAAAATGCCAAAGATGTAGAGAATTGGTTACCAGACTATTTTGTACCTTCGTGGATTAAACATAGAGATATAGAAAGAAAAAAAATACCATTTTCTATATTAATAATGTCCAAAGAAAAAAATGAATTAAGAGATTTAGATGAATTATGGGATGACTATAATATGACATTTGATCATACAACAAAAAAAATTAAATATAATCCACGAGGATATTTTTTTGCGTTACTTGACGGAAAAGAAGAATTATTATCTATATTGCAAACAAAATGCGGTACGGGCATTGAATCATATCGTAATGTATTAAAATGTCTTTTATTATATAATTTAAAAAGAATACATAAAATAATAGAATGGGATGATGAACATAATACGGATGGAGTACCTATTTATGATTCAAAACCAAATAAAATATTTAGAAATATTGATATACAAAAAATATTTGATTGTGGTAATTTAACTCCTATCGAAAGCGAATTTGTTAAAATTATGAACGAAGAAGCTTATTCATTATATTCATTATCATCGCATACCCATATAACAGAAAAAAGTTCACCATTTATTGATATGGAGACATATGACCAACATACAAATGATACATTTTATACATTAGTAAATTCTAATTTTAGAATTTTTTTAAATAGAGTAACTATTAAATTTTGGAAATATCTTAAATATAACAAATTATATTAAATATTTTTATAAAAATTTAATACTTTGTTATTATTTAAATTTGATTTTATAAAATTATTTGAAAATAATTTAAATTCTGAATTTATATCTTTTGGAACATTTAAATTTTTAATTTCCTTAGCATTTAATACAACTAACATTTTTACAAGACCTTTATTTTTATTTTTATTTATTAATTCTTGAGTAGTAATTAAATTATATATAAATTTTTTTATAATATTTTTTGATTTGCTATAATTTTTACTATTTGATTTAATAGTTTTGAGAGTTTTGCTTTTATCCATATTATCCTAATATTATAAAATATATAAAATAAAAATATATAAAATATATATATCAATATTATATAATAATTAAATATTATTAATTATTCTTTCCAAATTATTAATATCTTCTATAGATGCAATATTTTTTTTTTTACTAGAATGATATACTATATTATCAAAATAATCCAATAGAATATAATAAGTATAATAGTAGTACAATTCCTCTGAATTTTTATTCTTGTAAACATTAGCCATAGTTTCTACTCCATATTTATCCATTACTTTTTTAATTATTTCAAATATTCCATAAGTTTCTACTAAATGTTTACAAGTATAATAATCAAATATATACCATACAATAGTATCAATTACATCATTTTTATTTTCATTATATAATTTAGTTTGTTCATCAGTTAATTTATATTGAAAAGGTATGGTTACACCATTTTTGTTAAAAATAATAGATGCAATTAAACCATTCTTATCATTTTCTTCAATTATTTCATTAAAATAATTGATATTATATTTGCTCAAAGGATTTATAAAATTATATAATAGATATTCGTCTCTTAGAACAGAAAAATATTCATATTTGTCTATACTATCCATTGTTATAATAGCGTGAATTAATATAAAATCAATTTTTATTATATTTTTAATAATTTATTACAATTTTTATTATATTTTTAATAATTTATTATTTAATATTTATAAAAAATAGATAGTATGATAAATAATAATTTAGTATATTATATAACTATAATAATAATTTGGATATTTTTAGGTTTAGGGATATATTATTTATATACAAATATATCGTCAACATTATATTGGAATGCACAAGTTAAAAATATATATGAGCAATTCTATAATGTGCAAAATCATTGGTCTCCTACAAAAGGAGAACTAGATAGAAATAAAGATTTATATTTTGAATGTACGCATACTGGTACAAATAATGGATATACTTTTGGATGTAAATGGGGAAAAATGAATAATTATTAATAAATTATATAATTAAATATTTATAAAAAATAGATAATATGAAAAACAATAATTTTGCATATTATATAACTATAATAATAATTTGGATAATTTTAGTTTTAGGAATATATTATTTATATACAAATATATCGTCAACATTATACTGGAATGCACAAGTTAAAAATATATATGAGCAATTCTATAATGTGCAAAATCATTGGTCTCCTACAAAAGGAGAACTAGATAGAAATAAAGATAATTACTGGGAATGTACATATTCATTAATGGATGATAGAAAAGGATATACTTTAGGATGTAAATGGGGAAAAATAAATTAAAATATGTAAAATATATGCTAATTACTAGAATATAATTAATATAAATCACTAAGTTCAATATAATACACTTAAATCTAGTTTTCTAGGATTTGTTACAGGAACTCTAGGATTTTCCCCTAACATAGCTTTTCTTATCATCTCTATTTCTATATTTTTACGATCTTGATTGCATTTTCCATATCCATTTAATTGCGGTTGCAGTTGCGGTTGCGGTTGCGGTTGCGGTTGCGGTTGCAGTTGCGGTTGCGGTATCGCATAACCGACGTCAACAACAATATCGGGGATGCGCGAAGTCGCTTGTGGTTCTTCTTCTTTTTCTTCTTTGTTTCCTTCTTATTTTTCTTCTTTTTTTCCTTCTTCTTTTTTTTTATTGTCTTTCAATTAAATGCTTCAGATACAATTTTAGCAACACTTTTCATACCTCCTTTCTTTTTTTTAAATTTTTATATTCTGTAATATGCATAAATACACCTTTATTATTAATATATTCTTTATTTGAACCTTTCATTTTATATATAATTCTAATTTTTCCTAAAATTTCCTTTTTTCCTGTTTTTTTATATATTGCATTTGAACCGCCGTGTTTTTTTAATTTTGCATATTCGTTTTCAAATTCAATTAGTCTATCAGCAGTTTTTGATACCTGTCTACATTGCGGACATTTCCAAATAGGTGTTTTTTTATGTGACCATAAATATTTATTAGCATCATCAATTTTTCTTTTATCAATATCTTCCTTGCACTTGCCACAAACAAGATGAAAATTTTTACAAGAATATATTTCATTACTCGGGGATTTTTCTGATGATAATTCTTTAAATGAAGTTAGGCATATTAAGCAATCAATTACATTGATTTCATTTTTAATATCAGTTAACAATTTTTGCTTTAAAATATTTGCTGATTTTTGTTCATTTTTTAATTCTTCAATTGTTTTATATCGAGATACTTCTTGAATTTCAACTCTCTGTGTAATAGGGTTTTTTTTTTCAGGTGTAATAATTATTTTTGTATTTTCTTCTTTTATCCAATTATCTAATCTTTCTTCCTTTTGTACATCAGTTTGTAATTCATCGCGAATATCAGATCTATTTCTTTCCTCTCTTCTTAATAATTCTTCAAATCGTTGTAATCTTTCCATATATCGTTGTTCATCATTTTGAGCAACAGGTTGTCCAAATGCACCTAAACGTTGTCCAAAAGCGGCACCTTGAGAATTTGGATCACCAAAAGCACCTCGCGGAGCAACAGGTTGTCCAAATGCACCTAAACGTTGTCCAAAAGCGGCACCTTGAGAATTTGGATCACCAAAAGCGGCACCTTGAGAATTTGGATCACCAAAAGCACCTCGCGGTGCAACAGGTTGTCCAAATGCACCTAAACGTTGTCCAAAAGCAGCACCTTGAGAATTTGGATCACCAAAAGCACCTCGAGGTGCAACAGGTTGTCCAAATGCACCTAAACGTTGTCCAAAAGCAGCACCTTGAGAATTTGGATCACCAAAAGCACCTCGTGGTGCAACAGGTTGTCCAAATGCACCTAAACGTTGTCCAAAAGCGGCACCTTGAGAATTTGGATCACCAAAAGCATTACTATTTAGTTGTCCAAAAGCGCGTACAGGAAAATCAGGAGCATTAGGTGCAACACTCATTAGATTTTGACTGCTAATAAATTCTTGTTGATAATTTGAATTTTCGAAAAGATTTCTTATATTTCTACGCCATTGTAACATATTATCTAAATATTTTCTATCTATTATAGAATCTCTATTATGATGTTTATTTATATTTAGTATAATATTATTTAAATAATTAGCATATCCATTAACATTTTTATAATCATCGTAACTAACTACAAATATATTTGTTAAAGCATTGGTATGATCATAAGTATTCTCAACTATATAAGCATCTTCATTGATACCTGATACATATATATATTCATATTGTACTCCATTTCTTATTTTTCTACTATAACCAGAAATAATTCCATGATATTGTATCCCTTCTATATTAAATTGAACTATTATACGCAAATTATCTGAATTTACTTTTTTAGTTTTGTTAGTTTCTATATGTATTATATTATATGAACCATCTTCATTTTTTCCCTCAACAATACATATTCCAGGACTATTATATGCATCTTCTATAACAAGAGTACCTACAGGAATATTATTATATATTACATATCCTTCACGATCTAAATCCAAACTAAAAGTTGAAAGTTGAAATAACCCCCCCCCTTTTTTTTTTATTTTTTTCTTTATTTTTTTTTTTATTTTTTTCTTTATTCATTCTAATATTAATAACAGATATTATTATATTTATAAGGTAAATATAATACAATATAAATTGTTTTTTACAATATATAAAGATGGAGGAAATAACAGAATATAAAAATTAACTATTGTAATAAACACGAAAAGAATTGTATATATTAAAGCTAATGCGCAAGAAAATATGTTAGACACAATAAATAATATATACTATTATATAGATATCTCAAAGTAATATCTAAAAATGTAAAACAAAAATAAAGCGTTGCTTAAAAACAAATTAAATACTTATAAATATATATTACCTTAATATATTAATCTACATCTAATAATTCTAAAAACTTATAACGTTCTTCATTTGTTAGTGCGCCAATTAGAATATTAATACGCGAATTAACTCTCAAACTATCATTTCCATGCATTAAATTATTAATAATTTTTTCTTTATTTTTAATTAATTTATTTTTAATAGATAAAATTCTTTTTAATTTTTGAAAATTATTTTCTGTTATATAATCCATAGTTGCAATATCATCATTAAAGAATCCAATTAAATCATTTTCAATTTGATAATAAATATAAAATGCACCATCAATATTATAATCATAACCTTTTTTTAAATATTTATCAATCATTTTATCTTTAAAAATTTTAAAGTTAATTATATCTGCATTTAATTCATTGCTAATAGGATATCTTATCATAGATAAGATAAGATGTTGCAAATCTAAATTAAGATTATCAAAATATTTTAATGTATTCATATATTAATTATAATTAATAAAAATTATCAATTTTTAATATAACGACCATACATTCTTTCATGTGATAAAATATCTATATCTTTAAGATCTTTTAATGTAATTTTTTTACCTTTATATTTTAATAATTTCTTTGCTAACTTATAAATTGGTTCATCTTTTTTATATATATTATTATTATTGTTTAATATAGTTGATACCGTTTTATCAATCATAGTTTTAGTTTCAGAATAGCAATTATTTAATTGACATTTAATAATTTCATCTCTAGCATCTGATTTTAATAATTTAAGTTTAATTTTACTAAATTCAGATAAAAATTTATCTTGTGATATCTTATTATTATTAAAATCTTCTCTTAATTTATTTATAGTAATATAATCAGTATTTTTTTTAAATTGTTTAGTTTCAATTTTACATTTTTGTTTTAAACAATTTTCTAAATCTGCTAATAATTTAAGCATAGTACCTATTATAGTTAAATTTTTTTTCATTTTATATTCTATATATACTATATATAATTTATTTATTAACTTTTAAAAATATAAATAATATAGAGATAATATGAATAAAACTCAAAGTTGTTTAGGAAATAACATATGTTTTGAAGATAGTTTTACTATTGATATTATTTTTAAATCAATTAGATATATTATAATATTTATACCACTTATAATTGGTATGACTATAGGTGCAATTTATGGAAAAAAATGGAATGAAGATAAATACAAAAATCTTAAAAAACCTCAATATAATCCACCGAATTATGTATTTGGTATAGTATGGCCTATACTATATTTACTTATAGGAGGAATATATAGTTACGCTCTATATGATTCTAAATGTATTCCTGATAGTATTTCTAAATGTGCTAAAAATGTATATTATAAAGACTTAAAATATTGGATAATACCAACTTTAGCTTTAATATTTAATTTCTTATATATACCGATATTTTTTGGTGAAAATGGATTATTTAATGGATTTATTATAATAATATTTAGTTTACTATTTGCAATTTTAACTCTAATCCAATTTATAATGCAAACAAATTATTATGAATATACTAAAATATTTGCATTAATAGCATTAGTTCCTTATATTATTTGGTTATCTTTTGCAACATATTTGTCTTATAATATATATATATTAAACAAATAATTAGTAAAAATATAAAAATTGATATAACATATTGCGATACAATTATTACAATAAAGATATGGATATTATGAATATTATTGATAGTATGGACATTGATACTAATGATATTACTACATATAATAATGTATTAGTTGAAAAGATATATAAAGCTGCATTTTTAGCTATTTGGATCTTATTTTCTCAATTTGGAGGTTAATTTAGATAATTACTTTGTTTCATAAAAATAAAAATTATACAAAAAAATTAAACCATAATCTATATAATCTTTTATTACTATGATAAAGACTAATTTTATTTTTTATAGTATTTATCTTTTTTTCAATAATTATAATATCTATTTCATATAAATCAATAACTTTAGTTAAAATAATAGAGGTTAAATCATTACCTAATAATAATAAATAATTATTATTCATATTATTAATATTATTCATATTTATTACTTTTTATATAATATATAAAAATATATTAGAAAAAATAATTATAAGGATGATAAGTTATATAATAAAAATTGAATGTACACATAAAGAGAATTTAAATTTTAATAATAATATTATTAGAAAAAATTCTGTTAATAATTTTCAAAATCCACCAGATATAACATTGGGATATATTACAAATATGTTTCCATATATAAAAAATATTGGAATAGTTTATATTAAAATTAAAAAATTTACAAAAAAATATTTAAATTTTTTTTGTAAAAATGAAATAGAATTAAATGAAAATGAATTTATAAATTTTATTAATAATATAAAAAAAATTGGATTTAATAGTAATAATAAAAATACAATAATTAGTTATAGTAAAATAGAAAAAAATGAAAATGATAATACTTACAAATATATAGATATTTATAAATATTATTATGATTCTTTAATAAAAATAGAAGTAAATAATCAATATAAAAAATATTATAATAAAAACACAATATTATTAAATATTTGCAAAAATATTATAGTATAAGATGAGGTATTAAATGTGTTCTATAATATATGTGTATATTTAAATCAGGTTCTGGATGATATAAATTATTTTTATTAATATTTTTTTTTTCATAATCTTTAATTTGTTTAATATTAGATAATTCTACCGGTGTCATATATTTTAAATTATTTTTTATGGCAATCGTTGGAAATAATGATTCTATATAAAATAAACTATTATTTTTTGTTGCATAAGAATTAATGTATTGTATAAATTCTTTAGATACTCTAACAGAATTCATAGAACCACTATAGTATGGTTTATTATAATTTATTTTTATATTATCCCAATTCCAATTATTATTATATGTTTTGTCTGTATTTTCATAATATAAATTGGATAATAAATCTTCATTACTATATTTCATATCTATTTGTATAAGTGTGTTTTCATCATTAAAAAAAATATCATCTTCTATTAACCAAATAAATTCATAATTTGTATTTTCAATACCAAAATAATATAATGCCTTATCCCAACCATTAACTATTTTATTTTTATTAAATTCGGCATTTACATAACCATTTAATTTACATTTTTCATCATCTATAGTTATAAAATTAATATTCTTATAATCATTTTTAAATTTACTTAAATCAAAATTATTATCATCAACTAATATATATATTTTATATTTATTGAATTTAGTTAAGAATTCACACCATCTTTTTTCAGGATTATTACTTATTATACAAAGTATATTCATAATATATCTAATATATATTTATATAAATATATATTGGATTTGAGTACATAATTAAAAATATTTTTAAAATATTTTAAAATATAAATTATTATAAAAATAAATAAATTATGTACTCATTTTTTAATTATCTTTGGCATCTCTTATTTTTCTAAAAAAATCCATATATCTCCCGATACTATTAATAATAGTGTTATTATATTCTATTAATACTGGCAATGGTTTAATAGGTAAATCTTTTCCAAAAAGTTTTTTATTTTTAAATAAATACTCTATATTTTCAAATAATATTATAGGAATAAACTCAGGTTCTATATCTATGCTCTGATTTGTATTAACATCTATATAATTGTATAATATTCTTAAATTTATTAAAGGTATATATGTTGTTTTTTCTCCTATTTTTAATATGTAGAAAAAACTTATAATTCTATAATTATATTCATCATACTGACTGAAATAAATATCTTTTCTACCTAATGCTGAAGAAGAAGGGCGTGTTATATTAGGATACAAAGTCATCATAGTAGTCATAATAGTATTTTTATTTTCTTCTGTAAATGGTATTCTGTTATAGGGATTAACAAAAGGTATTTTGCTATTTTGACTTTTAGTTGCATATCTCCAGAATTTATATAAAGTTCTGACATAAAAAGCATGTTTATATGTTTTATTATTTATAACAGATACAATAGAAATAACATTTTTTAGTTTATTTAATGGCATATTTTCCCATTTTTCACCTAGATAAGGATCCTCATCATTAAGATTATTTGCATTTATTTCTGCTACCAATTGAGCCTTTGTCTTTTTATATCTTTGTATATTTGCATTTGACTGAAAATGACTATGTCCACTAGAAGAACTTCTTGGTGTTCCTGACCAACTAATAGATTTACTTGCAGACAATGAATTATCAAAATTATTATATGCTAATATTTGTTTACTTCCTAAATAATTAATTATATACAAATATTCATTTGCATTTTCTTTGGAATTCCTAATATCTCCATCATCATCATATGCTTCATCGTCATCTTCATCTTCATCATCATCTTCATTGTAATAAATTCTGTTTACATCTCTTATTAAAAGAAGTATAAATTGATATGCCATATATTTTGCTAAATTATTATCTAAATTTCTTTCAATATCTTGAATATTTCTATTATTTTCAGAATATAGAATAATAGACTTAAGTTCATCATTAATATATTCTCTTAAATCTTGTACTCTAATATCATCTTTATTCGGTATAAATTTTGTTTTACTCCACATTTTTTTTAATTCTTTAGTATTATCTTTAATAGATTGTATTATATTAACATGATTACCTAATTTTTCAACTGAAAACGATTTAAATGAACTAAATGGATTATATGAATATTTATAAGCCCAATCATAATTTCTTGTTAATAAAGCAGAACTAAATGTATTATTACAATATATTTTAAATATTATTGCATTGATTTCCTTTATTATATTATGATAAATTTTATAATAAATATTTTGCGTAACAGAAATATCTGTATTATAATATAAATAATCTCTTAATCTTATTAAACCTTCTTCATACTCAATTGGTTTAGTAAAACATGATTTAATTAAAGTTATATTTTTAGATTTCGGACGAATAGGTATTAATATGATATTTTGAATTTTTTCATTAGAATCTAATAATATTTTATTATCAGTTTTAGCAGAAGTAGAAATAGATGTATTTGATAGTTCGGTTTTATTAGTACTGGTATTATATTTAAGTTCACTTTTAAAATTTTCGTGACATTTATTATAAATATATTCCATTCTATCTGAGTCATTTAATACTCTATTTGTTTTTGGATTTATAAGTTTTGATAGTTTACCTTTAATATAATTATTGTAATCTTTGCAATATATTTTACATTCTTCTAATGATAAAATATTATTTAAATCAATATCATAATTTTTTTTAGTAGCAGACATTAATTTGATAATATATTTGATACTTCTATTAATATATTTTAAATTATTTTTGTTATCTACAAAACTAAATATATATTACAATTATAAATAATTATATAGAATATAAATGTTCGTATTTATAAGTATATTTTTAATAATTGATAGGGAATTTAGTAAAATATTTGTCGCAATATAGTTTTTAGTTTGTCTCAGTTAATCAAAACTCATTTAAAGAATACAAGTTTATATAATAAACTTAAAAAAATGGAAAATTGTGTACAAACAAACGTATTAAACATAATTAGTCCTGAAAAAATTAAAACAGGAAATGAAAAACGCAAAGAATCTTGTAAAAATGTTGGTTCCGAAAAAAAATTAAAAGGACATAAACGTGAAAAAGATTTTTTAATGAAATATAATCCAGAAGAAGTAAATAATCCAACTGAATATGGTGCAACGTCAGATACATCTATTTGTCCTACACATTCTATATGTAATAAATTAAATGAGATTATTAAACCATCAAATTTAAATGTTACAAATAAAAGTGGTAATAATATCCAACTAACACTTGGAAATATTCCAGAACTAAAAGATGTAAATATTAATAAACTAAATGAAGATAAAGAATATATTCGTAGTATTTTCAATAAATATTTAAAAAAAAATGAAAGTGAAAAACCGGCAGGTATATTAGTATATAAAGATACTGAAAATAAAAAATGGGTTTTCTTTAATACTGATGATATTATAAATACTATTGTACTTAATTGCAAATGGCGCGAACTTGAAACGGGGCGTATTAAAGGTGATTTCGATGATGATTCTAAAAAAGGATTTAGTCAATATATAACATATGAATATAGAAATACACATAAAAGTTACTTTTTAGGTTTTAATGGAGGTAAAGGTAGTAAATTTATTGAGTTTTTAAAAAACCCAAAATTCGGAATTAAATATTATGAAGATGATTACTAATAATTATTTAGGAAACGAAATAATAAATATTTCGTGTGACTCTTTAATATTATTAGTATTATCTTCTGTACGATTTTTACCAATTCTTTTTTCTCCTTGCCCATAAGTATATTGCCATTTAGGAAATTCAAATTTAAATTCTTTATACCATTCGCGAATAGTATCACAATTATTATAAGTTATAAGAAATCCACCTTTATGATTTTTTAATAGTTCACATAATTTTTTGTGATTAAAATTATTATGATGAATTGCAAAATTGCAATTTGGATATAAACCCTTAAACATTTTACTATTTCCTTCTAAATAGTAAGGCGGATCTAGAAATAAGAAATCATCCACATGACGAGGAATAACATTTTCAAAATCATCACATTTAACAGATAAATTTTTTAAATTCATTTTTTCTATTGCTTTAATTCTATTATCAAATTTTTCTGATTTAATTTCGTTTGAACTAGGCCAACCGAGAAACATAGGACCATAAGATAATGTCATATTATAATAATAATATGCTGCTTGTTTAATAATATTATCATCTAATAAAGATAAATCTTCTTCTGTTAATTCAACTTTTTTCTTTGTATTATATACTAAATCAACAGGTTTAATTTTATCCCAATAATTGAGAAGTATATGTCTATTATATGTAAAATCTTCTTTTGTAATTTTAAATTTTTTTAATTCTTCAATAAATTCTTGTTTATGATTAATAAGAACATTCCAGAAATTTACAAGTATTCCAAATACATCATAACCAATAACTTCTATATTAAGATTTTGAGAAAGACATAGTTCAAACGAACCTCCTCCAAAGAATGGTGATACTATTCTTTTATTACGTAATTTTGGAAGACTATTAAGAATAAGACCAATTGCTTTTGATTTTCCACCAGCATAACGAATTGGAGAAATAATAACACGCTTATATGTTCCATCATTATTACGAAGGGTATCCAAATATTTTTTCATATATTCTTCATCCCGTTCATATGAATTTATAATAGTATTTTCACATATTTCTTCATTTAATAATTCATTAGTATTTAATTCAGTATTCATTATATCTAAATATTTTGTAATTATATTTTAAGTAGTATTTATAATCAATTTTTTATTTTCATCATTATTATTATTTTTATCTATAAAAAGATTAAAAAACATTAAAAAAAAATGAATAATTAATAATAATTAAATATAATAATAATAATTATTTTCCCTTGCTTAATTCTTTTTTTAATTTTTCAATATTTAATTGTTTTTTTTCCGAATTTTTAATAAATATTAACATATTATAATAATCGTATATTGCAATTCCCGTAATACCACTTGTAATAAAAATAATACCAATACATGCAGTTAATGGTTCCATATTATTTGTAAAAATAATACAGGAATTTTTAGAAAAATATCTTATAATTATATTTATTATAAGTCATATCAATTTTTATATCTAAAATATTTAAATATGTTCTAACATATTATTTTTTTTATAAAAAATGATAAAGTAAAATACTTAATATTTTTTACTGCCTTAATAAATTAGAAAAAACTAAGACTAAAAGTTTTTTATTGTTATAGCAACAAAATATACAGACGAGAGAAAAGAATACAAATATAGTTGGTTGTTTAAAAATGTTATCAACTGAACTATCTACAACTGCAAAATCGTCAATTATAGATATAATTATGATTGAATATTCACTAGGTACAAAGATTTTATGTGATAATAACGCAGAAGTAACTACTATATCTATTTATAATACTTGTAAGTTGTTTAATGAACTTACAAAAGAAAAAAATATAAAAGAACGTGAAGAATATTATAAAATTTTACTTCCTAAAAAAATTGAAGAAACTATTGAAAAAAAAATGTTTGCAATATTAAATAATCCTAAGAATGTTAATGTCTATAAAACTCCTGAAGAATATGAAGAAGATTTGCTTAATTTATCATTAAAGATAAATGATTATAATTATTCTCATATTCTTGAAAATATGATAGAATTATACAAAGATAATGCAAAAGAATACTATATTTATGATAACAATCGGCATGGTAGATATCATATGTTTTATATATTAATGAATGAATATTATAGTTTCATAAATAAACATATGAAACATAAAATAAATAAAGGCGACTTTCTTAAAGAAGATGACGAAGAAGTTTATAAATTTATTATAGATGATGAAGATGAAATATAAATTTATTATGATATTGTTCTTCAACAAATAATTAAAGAATTCAAAAATTATGTATGGTGTAAGAAATAATTGTAAAAGACACAAATTCTTCCTCAATTTTTATAGAACTATGCTAATAAATTACTATGAATTTATAAAAATATGGTATGAAATATACATTCACAAAGAAAGATTTTGAAGACCATGAATATCTTATATAGTAATGTTAGATGATATTTATATATTTTTACATATTTTTTATTTAGATGTAAATATGTTCAAATATTTTCAACTATAATTGCTTGATATCTATACATAAATAATTTGAAATGTTCTCCATCTCTTATAATGGATATAAATTTTTTATTATTGTCTACTTCTTCTGCACTTTTCCTTAGTGTTTTCATAAACTTTATTTCTTTTGTAGATAAACTAATATTATCATGAAATTCATAATTTAACCAAAAACACGGAATAGATTCATCTGAATTTCTTAATTTTAACTTTTTGAAAAAAATTTTTTTAAATATTGATATCTGATCTCCAGTGGTATAATATCCTTCGGTTTTTGCATAAAAATTCATATAATCATCTAAAAAAGTTGGAATATCTATATGTTGTTTTAGTATACCATTTATATTATAATATTTTTTTTTAATATATTCTACAAAATTTATATCAAAATCAAAAGATCCTAATAGGTCTGCGGTTGTAGCAATACTAAAAATGTTAGTAAGTTTTTTAATTATAAATTTATAACCATATGTGTATACATATAATACTTGTATATATTTCATGAATTTTATAAATTTTTTTCTTTCTATTTCATACTCTTTACTTTTTTCGTTTCTATCCTCGGGAAGTGGATGATTATAACATGTTAGCAATTGTGTTTCAGGTATTTTATATCTGTCTTTAAAATACGCTGTATCTTTATCACTTTCTTTTATTAGTGTATTATATAAAATTTTTGCGTATTCTTCGCTTGTTAATTTATCTAATTTGGGGGATCCACCAAACAATGATTTTGCCTTATTAATACTATCTTTGTATTTTGGTAAATTTTCAATCAATAACTCAAAATGTATCAATCGGTCATATATATTACTCAAATTACCTGTATATACTCCATAGTCAAAAATAGCATTTATAAAACAATCCCCGTCTCCTATAGGATTTATTAATAATAATTCTGAATTATTATCATTTGTAATATAATTAGACAATGATAGTGATCTAGATGATTTGCTATTATACGAATGAGAATACTTTGATTGACTCTTTGTTTTATCTTCAACTATCGGATTTGATTTATCAATTCTACTTGAAGACATTTTATTAGATGATTTGCTTTTATCAGAATGATAAAGGTTTTGTCTACTCGTTGTTTTATCTTGAGGTTTCAACATACTTGCCATTTTATATTTAACTATCTTATTTAAATTATTAATATCTATATCATTTTGATCTAGTTGTTGAACATTAAATTTATTATAATTTGTTGTGCCTGGGTTATACATTGATATTAGTATATTTATAGATTTCATAATTAAATCATATTTATCAATAATTTCTTCATATATCTCTGTTCGCTTATCTATATTTGTTATTATTTTTTTAATTAAATCATTTGATGATTTTATATTATAATAAATAGAATAAATAGAAGATAATTTCTTATTTTCATCATTATACATAGATTTTTTGTTTTCTACATACCAACCCCCGTCACGATTTGTTAACCTACGTTCTTTTATATAGAATGTATCTATAAAATTTCTTAATGCTTGTAATAATGTTTCCAAATAATTTACTATATTATTTATTAATTGATTAGACGATATGCTTTTATCAGAATGAGAAAGGTTTTGTCTACTCGTTGTTTTATCTTGAGGTTTCAACATACTTGCCATTTTATGTTTAACTATCTCATTTAAAATATCAATATGTGTATCATTTTTATTTAGTTGTTGAATATTAAAATTATTATAATTTGTTGTGTCTGGGTTATACATTGATATTAGTATATTTATAGATTTCATAATTAAATAATTCTTACGCATAATTATTTGATATATCTCATTTTGTTTATCTATATTTATTATTGTTGGTTCAATTAAATCATTTGATGATTTTATATTATAATAAATAGAATTAAATTTATTAATTTCATTATTATTCAAAGATTTTCTAGGTATATACCAATCATCGTTATGACCATCGTTATGATATTTCAATAAACGTCCTGATTCATATAATGTATTTATAAAATTTCTTAATTCTTGTAATAATTCCCTGTTTTGATTTACTATATCATTTAGAACAATTAACGAAATCATATTATATTCTATATATTATATTGATAAAAAATTATAAATAATGGTAATATATTCTATTACTTACCTTATCCCAAAACAAATAAACACTTTTAGATAATATTTATATTAACAAAAATGTATTATAAGCAAAATAAAATATAAAGAAGATATTGATAAGCAATGTGATGAATATTATATAATTTTACTTCCAAAAAAATTGAAGAAACTATTGAAAAAAATGTTTGCAATATATTTGACTTGCTCCTTTGTTATTTTGTATGACATAGAAGGTCTATTAAGTCTTTCCAGATGCTTATTTTTCTTGTATTTCATAATCCATCTTCTCAAAGAAGTCTTCTTACAATCAAAAATATTACATACATCATCAAAACTATCATCATTTTGTAAATAATACTTAACAGCAGTAATCTTATAGTCTTGTGTCTTATGTTTCATAATAATACATAATAAAAATAATTATTTTTGTGCCATTTTAAATCTTCAAGGGTTTAAATGTTCAAAGGTGTAAATAATCCTAAAAATTATAAAAAAATGATAAGATAATAGTATAGTTATTATAAACAATAATAAATAAACATAAACAAAGACAATTAATAGAGTTACTTATACATTTTTTATAGAATAAAAAATGCAGAAAATTTATCTTATGGATATTATAAATAAGGAAACTTCTCTTGGTGAAAAGATATTATTACATAATACATCAGCAAATATTATAGTGCTTGTTAATACAACTTGTTCCTTATTCAATAAAATTTCAAAAGAAGAAGTTGTAAAAATTCGCGATAATTATTATAAATTTGAATTTCATATTAAAATTAAGAATTTTATTGATAAACACGCTATTAATTTTATGAATTATTCTAATGATGATATAGTATACATAGAAAAATATGAAGAATATAATATGATTACTAAAAATTTGGCAAAACAAATAATAGGTACTAAATATTACGATGATATTCTTCAAAAAATGATAAAAATATTAAGGGATAATATATATAATACTTGGAATAATCAAAATATAGATTATTGGTATAATTTTTATAAATCATTATTAATTTATTATTATGTATTCATAAATTGTAATATGAATTATAAATTGACAAAAAAAGATTTTGCAAAAGAAAATATTATTATTAATATGATAAATGATTTATTTAGTATAGATATTTTATAATATAATTATATATTTAATATAGAAGTTAAAATATATAATTTAAGGTAGAAATGGTGCTACTACAAATTTTTTTCTTTCCATATTAAGTTCTGCACCTTTAAGATTCTTTGAACAATTAATATTACTCTTCTCACTATCTTTTAAAATTCTAATACGAATAGGAACTACTAACCTATAAGTACTTTTAGCATGCTTAAAAGTACTAGGAACAGAAGATGTAGACGCACTATTTCCATACCCAATCCTACCAGCAACACTTTCATACTTACCTCGCATACCACCTCCAATACTACGAGTAATATTTTGTTGAACTAATTCTTTTTCTTTGCACAGAACCATAAATGTAATATAAAATAGACCAGTTGATTCTGTTGTTTTTTCAACTCCAAGTTCTAATTCTTCTTGTGTAAGTTCACTATTCATTGTTTTTGCAGTAGCAGTAGTCCATTGATATTTCGCCTTACCATTTTGATAAAATACATTAGGATTATTATTATCTACAGGAATTGACCACATGACACCATCTCTTTCAATATTAAAAGGTGTAATATTATAATCTTCAAAATATTCTGGTTCTTCAAAATCTACAGCAAAACCTAATGCATACTCACAATTATTATTATATCTAGAATAAATATCAAGATTATCAATTTTAATTAGTAGAGGACCTTCTTCAGTATAAAGATAATAACTTTTTGTATCATCTGTTTCAATTGTTTCAACTTCATACAACTTATTAAATGTTTTGAGCTCTTTTTCATCTTTAGACAATTCACTATCAAGTCCTTTACCAAATGAAACATCAAATTGAACATTAATTTTATCATTTGTAATTACTACATCATTATATGCATTATATGCAAACTTAATTTTATTACTAAAAGATGAAATAGGTTGGATATTAGTATTAGAAACATTCTTTGACATTTTAGATTTAGATATATAATTATTATTATAATTCTAATCAATTTTTAATTTATATAAAAATTATCAATATGTTTTTTTTTATAATTAAAAACATAAAAATTGATATATTACTATTATTAATAGTTATCACTAAATTGACAGATAATTAATAATTTACTGCTAACAAATAAATTACTAAAACAAATTCATTCTACAAAATGCATAACAATGATCGTGTAATTTTGAATATGTATTCTAATAAAATTTATATTGAAAATCCAAATTTTTCTAGGGCAAATTGTATGAAAATTGCACTAAAAAAACTAAGATATGATAAACAAATGAAAACATTTATTCATAATAAATCTACATTTATAAAAAAAAATAATCCCGATATATCATATAAGCAGTCTATTATGATGGCACTAAGTGAATGGAAAAAAATTAATTAAATTAGATTAACAATTAATTTAGATTACAATTACTTTAAAATTACATTTAATTTAGATTACATTAATATTTTTTTATTTTTTTTATAAATATATAAGATATATACTATTAAATAGATATAAATAATGTATCAAACAACTATTAGAAATAAAAAAAAAAGTACAAATATTGTTAAAAACTATATTATAGATGAAGAAAATGAAGAATATGCTTTATCTTTAAAATTATTAGGAAATTGTAGAGTATCTTTAATTACAAATAGTGGTTATGATGTTATAGGAATAATTAGAGGTAATATGCGTAAATTTAATAAGCGCGTATTAATAGAAGTCGGAGATATAGTTGCAATATCTAAAAGAGACTTTCAAACAAATAAAGTTGATATTGTTCATAAATATAATTTAGAACAAACACAAATGTTAATAAATAATAAATCTCTATCTGATGTTATAATAAATAAATATTATAAAAATTCGCATAAAAGTGATAATAGTGACGATATGCACATAATTTTTGATGATAATAGTGAAAAAAATGTAAATAAACGTTTAATTTCAAATGATACATATGTTGATATAAAATTTTCAAGTGATAGTGAGAATGAAGATAGTGATAATTGCGATGATATAGATAATATATAAAGAATTATATTTAATATTATTATATATTTAAAATTATTATATAATGAAACATTATTGGATTAATATTGACGAATGTATTATTAGAAAAGAATTTATGGAATTTCAATTTAATGAAAAAAATATATCTAATTATCGCATTAGTGCAGTAACTCCTTCTAAACTAAATAATTATAATATAAAAATAAAAGAGGAAGAATCAACTAAATCTAATAATGCAGAAATATCATGTATAATATCTCATTTACTAGCAATAAAAAAAGGGTATGATGATGGAGATAATTATTTCTGTGTAGCAGAAGATGATATAGTAGCAGAAAAATTAGATTTTAATAAAATAATGAATTATATTCAGCAAGAGGAAAATAAAACAAATGAAAAAATAGAAATATTACAACTACATACATGTAGTCATATATGTGTAATTAAATTATTTAATGATTATTTTTTAAATAATAAAATAATTATTAAAAGCAATAATACATATCCATCTGCCAGTTATTATTTAATATCTAGAGAAGGAGCAAAAAAAATATTAGATAAATATTTTTCTATTATAGATAATAATATAACTATTGATTTATCATATAATGAATGGTGTGTAGCAGATAATATAATATATATTACACTTAATACATATATTTTAACATATCCTGTTATATTTACAAATATAAAACTAGGAAGTGCAATACATCCAGACCATCTTATAAATCATGAAAATTGTAATATTATTATTAAAGAATTATGGGCAAAACATAATAATAATTATTTTAATCTATTTTTTTAATTACTCTATTGTTTTTTATTTTTACTAACACAACTATTTTCATTATAATTGCTTGGCATATAACTATGAAATTTACCTTCGTCATCTTTAAAAGATTCTCGTTGCAATCTTTTACTATATTTAAATTCTAATTTTGATAATTTATCATTATCATATAAAGTCATTATTATAGTTTGTAATGGAGCATCTCCCCATCTACAATAAAATATATATCCTTTTTCATTTATTTTATTTATAATATCTTTAATTTCTTGTGATTTCCAAACACTGGTTCTAATAACTGAAAAATTATTATAATACATTATAGGCATTGACATATTAATACTTTGTTCCTTGTATTCTTCACAATTTAAAGCTAAATATAATTTTTTAAATCTTTCAAAATGAGGATTTGAATTATCTAAAGTATGTTCCATAAATAAATCCTTTATTTTTTCAATTTTTTCAGGCATTATTGTTTCAAAAAAAGATTTCATATCATAATTGCATATACTACAATCTACGTGTATTATATTTGACATATAATTAAAGTTTTTTTCTTCAATAATTTTAAATATATCTTTATTAATAGGTTCTTCTATTATACTATCATCATCAATACGCATTATATAATCATAATTATCACAATACTTAATAAAATTATTTATCCAAAAGTTACACATTAATCTATAATTTTTATTTCTCCAATAAGGAACCGGTGCAGATTTAATACATCTATTCATTTTTTCTTCATCTATATATTTGGGAATTTCAAAATCACAACTATCTATTTTTTTATATTCCATTAGATACCTGTAATCTTTACGAATAGATGTATTAATTTCGTTTATTGCATTATTATCATAATCACCTTCGTGTAATATAATTACAGGATATTTATATTTTGCATTAAAATTTTTAAATAAAAAATAAAGAGTTGTCTTTAAGTATATCTTGCGTTCATTAGTATTTTGTGTCAAAATAAATATAGCTGATTTAGACATAATATATATATTATATTTATATATTTGCTTTATATATTCATCTTATTATATTGATTATATTTATTAAATAATTTATAATTATCAATACTATTTTGTATAGTAATATCATTTATTAAAAGAGCACAGCTATATAATATAATATCACAATCTAAATTTTTATTAATATAAAATAGATTATCAATTACAATATCGCGTGTATCTAATCTATTAAAATCATATATTTTATCATTAATATGAAAGAATATTTTATTATTTTCTATACTTAAACATATAAAAATTGAAGGTTCATTTAATATTTTATCTGTTATATTATTTACATAATATTTATATGAATTTATTAAAATTTCTATATTATATAATTTTTTTGCATTTAAATTATAATCTTCATCTAAATCAATAGAACTATAATTATTTGCAATATTTATTATTTTATTATTTATATTATTGGAAGGTAATATATTTATTGAAATATTATCATTATAATATTCATTTATATTTAATAAATTACTATTTATAATATTATTCATTTTTAAAGTGAATAAAATGCTTACATTATTTATAAAAGAATTATAATTATTATTAAAAGAAACAGATATATTATTTAAATTATAACCATATATATTTGGATTTAATATATATCTATTTTTTGATGGTTTTTTACTTAAAATTATATCATTAATATATTTAGAATTATTATCTAATTTCCATTGCAAACCTTCTATTTTTTCAATTGAATTTTCATTCTCGTAAGATGAAATCAAAAATATTAATGAAGGTGATTTTATAAAATTATTTATTTTATATAAGTTCTTACTATTTTCATTATATATAATGTAGTTTTCATCATATTCTTTTATAAAATTACTATTTTTTAAATCATCATAACTTAATATATTTAATTTTTGTGTATCTGTATCATCATCAATATCATTATCAATATCATTATCATTGTTTTTAAAATGTTCTTCTATATTTTTATTTATTTGCATTATATTTTTAATTTCAACAGAGTACAATATTAATAATGTTGATATAAGAATGCCAAAAAACAAACCTATAATATATATTAATAAATCTTTCATTATATTCTAATATATCTTAATAAAACAAAGTTTATAAATATATATAAGAAATAATATTATAATATTTATATATGGAAGATACTAAACTAAATAATATGGATTTTATGACATTTTTAAATAGTATAAATAATATGGAGAAGAATAATAAAAAAAAAAAAGTAAAAAAAGTTTCTATTAAAGAGAATTCTAAAAAGATGGTTTCTAAAAAATGTAAAAACAATGAACTTGATGATATATGTGAAATAAATGAAGAAAATAATGAATGTTGCAATGAAGATGAAACTAATACTACAAATAATATAGTTAATAAAAATATAAATGATAATGAAGATATTGATAATAAAGAAGATGACAAAAATGAAGAAGATGAAGATGATGACGAAGATAACGAAGATGTCGAAGATGATGAAGATGTCGAAGATGATGAAGATGACGAAGATGACGAAGATGACGAAGATGACGAAGATGACGAAGATGACGAAGATGACGAAGATGATGAAGATGATGAAGATGACGAAGATGACGAAGATGACGAAGATGAAGAATTACTAACAGAAAAAAAATTATATAATTTATTGAATACATTTTTTGTAGATGAATATGGAGTATCTATTGCTACATCAATGTCCAATATGACATATGAGTTAAATAAATTAAATAAAAATCTAAGTAAATTATTAAAGGATAAAAAATAAATTATAAATGTATGAAAAAGAAAAAGATAGTTGGTTTTGCAACAAATGTAAAAAAAATATATTAAATTGTATAGATATAGATTATCATAATAATAGAGAACATCCTGATTTTAATGATAATTATGTTAATAAATGGTATATTAATGGAAAACCAGGTTTATCGCCATACGATTAAATAAAGGTATTCCATATTTTTTTTTCTATTTTATGATTAATATTATTAAAATCTTTTAAATATAATCCATATCTTCCTAAATGTAATTTATATTGTTTATCTAAATATTTTACATCTTTTGGTAAAGATGATAGAAATTGTATATCAATATTATCTAAATTATCAGCATTTTTTCCTTTCCATTTAAGATAAGATTCAATATTTGTATATAGGTCTTTAGATTTATTATAATAACATATACCATATCTTGTTTTAACTATACCATCTTTATAATCTTCTTTATTTAATTTAATATTTTTTGATTTTGTATTTGCAGATACAATATTATCATCTATACCTATACTTTTAAGAGATTTTGAAATTTTATTATATATATCATCTAAAATTGATTTTTTATTATTTTTTAGATTTATTATATCATCTAAATCTTTTTCCATATTAGAAGTAAATTTTAAATCACATAGATAAGGTAATACTTCAAACGTATATTTGATAACATCAATACCTAGATCTGTAGGTATTAGCAAATCTTTATTTTTACCTCCTAAATTAATAGTTTTTAGTTCAACACTAATATTATCACTTTTATTTTTTTTAAGAAAGTTTTCTATTTTAAATTCTTGTTGCGGATTTTCACCAATAGTTACATATTTTTTTTCTATTAATTTATCTATAATAGATGCGTATGTAGATGGTCTTCCAATTCCTTCTTTTTCAAGATGTTTAATTAATTGAACTTCATTATACATAGAAGGAATATTATTAATAATTCCATCTGAATTAAATTCATAAGAATAACAATTGTTATTTATCATTTTAATAAATTCATCACTTGATTCTGTTTTTTCATCATATATTATTTTAAATCCTTCAAATTTCATAAATGAATTTGTTGATGTAAATTCATAAATATTTTTTTCTGTAGAAAATTTACATACAACATCAATATATTCAGCATCACTCATTAATGATGCTATAGTTCTTTTTCTTATAATATCATATAACTTATTATGATTTAAATTACTATTTTGAAAATTACATGTTGTTATAATAGGATTTGTTACACGAATTGCTTCATGAGCTTCTTGTGCATTATTTATATTTGTAGAATATGTTCTGTATTTTGCATATGAATCAGTATAATTACTCTTAATATAATTTATTATAGTATTTTTTGCTTCTTTGCAAATATTTGTAGAATCTGTTCTAATATATGTTATAGCTCCGTTTTCATATAATTCTTGTGAATATTTCATAGTTACTTTTGCATTCCATTTAAATTTATTATAACATTCTTGTTGTAATGATGTTGTTGTAAATGGTGGTGGTGGAGAAACTTTTCTGTTTTTTAATTCATAAGAAATACTATATTTTACATTTGTTTTAAGTTCGTCCAAAATATTTTTAATAGTATTTTTATCTTCAATATTTTTAGGATTTATTAAAGTTCCTATTAAGAATTTTTTCTTATTTTTATCAAATATAAATTTACAATTAATATTCCATATTGGTTTTATTTCATTATTTAATATTTTGTTTCTTTGATTTATACATATTATTAGAGCAGCATTTTGTACTCTTCCCGAACTTAAATAATTTTTATTAAATTTAGACCACAATATAGGTGAAATTTTATATCCAATCATTCTATCAACTATTCTTCTAGTTTCTTGTGCATTTACAATATTCATATCAATTTCTCTAGGGTTTTTAATAGCATGTTTAATAGCATTTTCAGTAATTTCATTAAAAGTTACTCTATAACATATTTTATTTTTTATTAAATCATTAATACTATCTTTAATATTATATGCAATAGTTTCTCCTTCTAAATCTGGATCTGTTGCTATATATATAATATCTGCTTTAGAAACATAATCTCTAATATTATTAATAATTTTTGGATTAGTTTTTATATATGCAAGTTCCCATGTATTTGTATCAAACCCAATTGTATCTTTTGGAAGATTATATACATGTCCTGAAGAATGAGTTACAATGAAAGAATTGTCATTTAAATATTTTTTTATAGTACTTGTTTTAGTATAACTTTCTACTATTAATAATTTATTCATTTAATATGTATTATATTTTTAAAAATATATTTATCATTTTTTACATTACTAATTATATATTATAATATTTGTATTTAATAATGGAAACTAAAATAAAAAAATATACTCTAAAAAATGGTATTAAAGTTATTATAGTACCATTAAAAACAAAAATGACATATATATCTATGTCAATATTACTAGGTTCATATCATGAAAAAAAAGGTGAAGGAAATTTAACACATTATTATGAACATTTATTAGGAAGATTAAGTTCTACAAAATATAAAGATTATAGATATATTGGAAATGAAATAGCTAAAAGAGGTGGGTTTACAAATGCATTTGTTAATAATTATCAATTATGTGTTTACATAAAAGGATTTTACGAAGATTTCGAATTTTATTTAGATATTTTATCAAATAGTTTAAATAAATTTTATATAGATCCAAAAATAGCTAATAATGAGAAAGGTGCAGTAATGCAAGAACTAAGAAATATAATATCTCGTGAAAATTATGATTTTGACTTTTTAATTTTTAAGTATTTATATCCAAAATATTATCATTTAGAAGATTATAAAAAAGATATTAAATATGTTAAAAATTATAATATTAAATTAATTAAAAACTTTATTAAGAATAAAATATTTAATGAAAATATAGTTATTAATGTAACATGTCCCAAAAATAAACTAAAAAATACAATCAGAAATATAAATAAATATTTTGGAATAATAAAAAAAAAAAAGAAGAAAAAAATAATTTATCCGGTTCTGAATGTAAATAATAATAAAATAAAAATAGTTAAAATAAATAATAAAAGAATAGATGATAATACTATAATTAATATTTATACATTTATGAATATTAAATTCTTATCAAAAGAAAATTTAATACAAAATTTATTAGAAAATATATTATTTAATTTTGAATTAGGTATATTTTATAGAGAACTTAGGGAAAAGACAGGATTAATTTATAATATTAAATTATATAATAATATTAATATACGAAATTCAAAAGAATCATATTTTAATATTGTTACAAAATGTAAATTAAAAAATGTACCTATAGTAATACAAAAAATAATACATATTTTAAAAAATTATAAAATTACAGATGAAGAAATAACATATGCAAAAAAAAATTTCATAGCAAATGATGAATATAATAAATTTTATTCTTTAGATAGTTACAACAATTATCAAAATATGTTTTTATTATATAATTTGCCATATAAAAGTAAAAAAGAATTATCTATTGCTGTTCAAAAATTAAAAAATAAAGATATTCGTGAATATTTTGATTTATTTAAAAACAAAATAATTAATACTTGTTTTATATTTTATTATTCTTCAAAAAATATTGATAATAATATAAAAAATGCAATTAGTGATAAAATAATAAAATAACAATTATATAGAAAATGAATACAATATATTTTTACATATATTTAATAGGTCTAATTATAATAACAACTATTTTTATATTATCAAGATGTGTTTTTGAATATCATGATTTAGACATGTTTTTTTATCCTAATCATAATAATAATATTTTTGAAAATTATATATATTTAATATCACATATAGTAGTTAATTTCTTATTAGGTTTATTTTTTGGTTTTGAAATAATAAAAGGTATGGCGTTAAAAATAATATTATTTGAATTAATGTTATTTTTAACTGAAAGATGTGATGTATTTTATGCATCTAATATATCATCTTTTATAATTATAATAATTATATCTATATCATTTTATACTATAGGAAGTTTTGCAAATATAATATTTAAAAAATAAAAATTTTATTTTACTATATAAAATGATTTAATTCTTTTTATTTTATATATATAAAAATAATAACAATAATTTATATAATTAATATAAAAAAATTTATAAATTAACCTATATCATGTTCTAATTTTGCCTTTGAATATTCATACATTACATTTTCTGCATTTGCAATTGGTAAAATATTATCCTTCATACTATAAAATTCTGGTCCTTTTCTGCTTTCGCGATTTATTAAAGTTCGTAGTATATTAAAATCTTCAAGTTCGTATTGTAATTGAAAAGATTTTCCATTTATTTCTGTTAATTGTACAAATAAAGAAGGTAATAATTTATTTTTTCCGTCACGAGAATAAAAACTATTAGGATATTTAAATTCTACATTTATATGTTCGGAATTATTTATTAATTTATAATTTGGTGTATTTTCAAAGGCAATATGTTCATTAGGGAAAGGTAAACCCGAACCTGAATAATTTATCATTTTATCAATAGGATTTGGTGCTATTAGAACCATTTTACTATATTGTATAGGATTTTTAATATATCCAGTTATATTTAATATAAAATTATTTCGTTTTACATTTAAAGATACATATTCATCGTTGAAATTCATCACTTCTATTTAATATATATAGAATTATTTAATATAATTTTATACGTGTACTCTTGTACTTGTACCTAAACCAAATTTATTTACTTCTATTTTTTCACAATATGTAGGATTGCATTTAACTACATATCTTTCAGGATACATAGTGCCGCTTAAATTAGTTGGTCTATTACATGGAGCACAAGGAATTAAATTATTTTGTGCATTTAATTTATTTGTTTCAATTATTTTTTCTGCATTATGTTGTAGATACATTCTACTATCATAACTACTCTTTATCATATTATTTTTATCTAAATCAGTCATTAAATCTGCATTAATAGCACACCGAGGTCTATAATCTGTAAAAGGTCTCCCATCTGACATTTTTAAAGGACACCCAGAATTATTAACACTAGAATTAGCGGAATTAATATTCATATTTTATCGTATCTATACAATTACAATATTTTTTATTTTTGTTTTTTATTATGTTCAAGTAATCGAGATATTAAAATAGCTTTAGTACCTTCGATATTTAGAGATTTTTCTTTACATTCTTCACGTAATTTTTCTACATTCATATTTTTATATTTTTTTGTCATTGTTTTATCAACATCGTTTCCAAAAGTTATATCAGAACTTACAGACATATTATCATTATCTGTGTTATCTATAGAAGATAATATATCAACTGAACATTTATTATCCTTATTTTCAATTATTTTAGAAGAAAATTCAAATGTTTCTATACTATTATCATTATTAACTTCAATTTTTTCTTTAATTATACTTGGAAGAACTTTAGTATTATCATTTATATAATTAGTTATAGATATTGATTCTGATAATTCTTTATTAGGTTCTTCAGAATTTATAATATTAATATAATTAATTATTTCATTATCAATAGTTGGTAAATCAATATTATTTATATTATTTTTTAAATTTTCTATAGGGCATTTTTCTAAATTTTTATTACAATAAGTATTTTTTTCAGTACTATCTTTAAATATTTCATTCATAACAATATCTGCTTTTTCTATATTTTTATTTATAGAATCAATTCTATCTGTTTTTTTTATAGTATCAACACGTTTTTCTAGAATAAAGATATGGCCTTCTATTATTGTAATTTTTCTCCACAAAAACATTATTAAAAATATTAATAATCCAAAAATTGCCATAGTTATATATGTTTGATCAAATAAAAAACCGTACATTTATTTATTAATATCTATACATATTTTGTTTTTCATTTTAATCGCATTGTCTATAATATCCTTTGGAAAATCTTTAATATCTAGTAACTCAATAGCAATACATAAATATGAATGTCCGCGATTTATTTTATATGGAAAATAATATTTATTATCTTTAGGAATAGCATCTACTGATAAATTAATAAATTTTTCTGGATATATTTCTTCTAATTTTATTAATTTATGAAAATGTGTTGTTATTATTAATGTTATTCCAGATAATTTACTTAAATACTCTATAACTGCATATGCTGTTGACATTCCTTCAATTGGTGGCGTTGAATGCATTGGTTCATCCATTAAAAACAATCCCTTATTTTTATTTTTATTAATTTTTAATGCAGTATTAATCATATTTAAACAATATTCTGCTTCTGCTTCAAAATATGATCTATTTCCTAATATATCTGAAACTCTCATAAATGAATTAATAGTATCATAGATAACCATTTTAGATTTTATAGTATTAGTTATACCAATAGTTTGACCTAAAATTACATTAGATAAGATAGTTTTTACATATGTTGTTTTTCCTCCAGCATTAGGACCAGTAACTATTATATTTTTATTTAAATTTATAGGATTTGCAATTTGATTATCATTTAATATAGGATTTTTAGCATTCCAAAATTTTGTTTCATTATCATTATATTTAACTATAGACCAATTATTTTCTAAAAGTAAATTATTTAATGAATTGATAACATCTATGCAATATATGGTTTTTAAAAGAGATGATAATTTTTCTTTTAAAGAATTATCTTTCCATATTTTATAAATAGATGTCATACTATTATTTAATTTAATTTCATCATCATATGTACATACAATATTAAAATATGGTTCTATTATATTTTTTGGTAAATTATTTATTATATTCAATGAATGGTTTACAAAATATACCAAACCTTCCATTTTTGAATGTAGTTTGTTTTTTGTATTATAAAGAAATAGTGCAACTTCATAAGTTTGATACATATTGTATAAATATATTCCGACATAGAATATTATTGAAATAAATTTCATTATATCTGCACGAAAATTACCAGTAGGTTTACATAATATTTTTAACAATTCGATAATAATTTTTATATATGATGAAAAAGTAATATTCATTTTTAGATATTTATTTAAATACATATAAGGTGCTAAAAAAGTACTTAGAGGATATAGTATAGATGTAATAGGAATTAGAAAAATTTTGTATAAATGATACAAATCTAATAAAGATTCAATATAATTAATATAATTTAATATAAATGATGATGGAAATAAAATTTCTATAGAATTATTTTCATTAATTTCTTCTGTTATTTTATAAATCCATAAAATATCATTTTCATAATTTTTTAATATTTCAATATCTACATCATAACTTATTATAGTTTTTTGTCTTTTTTCTAATAATTCTTTATTTTTAATAGGATGTTTAATTAATTTTTCGATTAATAATTTACTACCATCTAATATGGGAAGAGATTTTGCCCAAATATCTATAGTTGTATCTTTATAAACATCTTCAGATATATCTATTTTTTCACCATTAATCATATTTTCAGTTATTAGATTATTTAATATATTCTTTTGTTTTTCCTTATCAAATTCAAATAATTGTTGAAAGTCTTGAATTAATTCTTCGTCCATTATTTATTTATATTATATTAAAAAATGATATAAAATCTCGCACATTATTAATTATAATATGGATTATAAAAATACAGATACTATTGCTATATTTAATAAAGGTATTATTCATATTATTGATAAAGAACCTTATGAAAATATAGGCGATGTATATAGAAGAGGGTGGTTTATAATTAATAATAATCAATCAAATTATTATTCTTTATATTCATTATCTATTATAAATAATAATAAAAATAAAGGAATGGAATATTAATTATATAATATTTATTAAAATATATTAATTATTCAAAAAATTCTTTACTTCCACCACCTCTCATTGATTTTTTATTTACATAAGGTGTATTTTTACGAGGCGCTGTTTTAGGTTT
>Ga0129333_10000363_pt1 | contig 35410 bp, 33 predicted proteins | sample CPB6_08_DNA_FD_94474 | JGI IMG/M metagenome (GOLD analysis project Ga0129333, IMG submission 94474) | Freshwater to marine salinity gradient microbial communities from Chesapeake Bay, USA - CPBay_Sum_0.6_0.8_DNA | ecosystem: Environmental > Aquatic > Marine > Coastal | place: USA: Chesapeake... | reverse complement strand
TGGGGCTTCCAGCGTGATATCGTCGTCAACCGTGAATATGTTGCGAAGAAGGATACAATTGAATATACTGTATTCGTTCGCTTCGGTATTCAATGGGAAGAAGAAGACGCAATTGCGTGGGCAGATGCTGCAGCAGATGCATAATCTGTGATCAGTACCTTTTGAGAGGGGGCAGGGGTTATATCTCCTCCCCCTCTTAATCTTTAGTATTCTGTTATAATAGACACACAGGAGGTATAAAAATGTCAGAAGAAAACAACAATGGTTCAGTAGAATATACAGCACCAGAAGTACAGTTTGCACCATATATGGCTCCAGAAAATTCTGTAGATTCAATTTGGGGTAGCCCAGCAGCACCTGCTACTTATGAGGCTCCAGGAGCACCAGAAGAAACTCCAGCCCCAGCATATGAAGCACCAGTTGCTCCAGTAGAAGTTCCTGCAGCGTATGAGGCACCAGTAGCACCATCAGACAATGTAATTACAGCACCAGCATTTGCTAGGTCAGAAGTTCCAGCAATGGGAGTTGTTGAAAATGGTGTAATTGGAGCAACCGTATTAAAGCCAGAACCTAAAAAGACTGGTAAAAAGCCTGCTTCAAAGAAGGCAGAAACTGTTGCAATTTATTCAACCAAAAATGTAACATGGAACGGTGTTGGAAAAGTTTATCGTGGCTACAATATTGTAGAAAAAGATGCTGCAGATAAATGGCTTACCCGTGATCATTGCCGTATTGCTACACCAGAAGAAGTAAAAAAGGAATTTGGTAAGTAGTAATGGAAATTTTGAGAGTTCCGCCACTTCCAATAACTGTACTTATTGATGTACCAAGTGCATCAACTGAGTACGAGTATAAGGTTATTGATTTGGCGGACTCATCAGAAATTAATGAAACCGTTACATCAAATACATCATCAAAAATATTAGTTACGCTACCATCAATATACGATAATGATTATGAAGTTGTTGTCGAAGGAAACTCACACTTCTATGAATTAAGAAGGCCTTATTCAAATCCAGAAAATTATGGAACAACTGCGTCAGAGATTAACGCATACAAACTTAATGAAGAATTAGCAAGAGCAATTATAGATGCAGATAGCGAAGAATTTTATTATAAAAAAGAAGTAATAGAAACAACAGGTCTAGGCTTAGACTATATTCCTGTTTGGAAAGAAGTTCACAAAGTACTTAAAGTCTATGAAAACAATGTTTTGGTTTGGGATGCAGATAATCCAGACGATTATTCAGTTGAATATGTATTAACAGATGACAAGACCGCTATAACTATGGCCTCGTCTGAACCAGTAAATAGAGATGAGTCTGCAAGAATATTATTACCAGCATCTCCTACAGATGTAGTTGATTTTCATTATGCTCCACGAGGATTTCCAAAAGGCTGGGATTATAAAATAATTGTTGCAACAGGATATCCATCATTGCCATCTGACATTACTAGAGCAGCAGAGATTTTGATTCATGATATTGAGTGTGGCAAGTTAGATTATTATAAAAGATATATTGCTGCATACAATACGGATCAATTTAGAATTCAGTTTGACAAATCGGTTTTTAGTGGAACAGGGAACCTAATCGTAGACAAAATACTATCTAAGTATGAAAAGTCTATTAAATATATCGGGGTGTTGTAATGGTAATATGCGAAACACCAGACTTCGCCTTCCCAATGCTTGCTGACGTATATCATCCAATTGTAGAGCAAGGCGCTTATGGAAATGTTAAAAAAACTTGGGTTTTAGATAGAACAATAGCATGTTCATTTAATGCAGCAGGAACTGCATTTAAAGAAGAGGTCACACCAAACATAAATATAACACAAGACAAACTACTTCTTGGTAGGACAAAGAATGATATAAGAATGTCAAGTTTAGAGGCTCGTAACTCTATAACTAATGTTATTATTACAAATATTCGTGATAAAAATTGTAATGAAATATATACAGAAACATCAGGGCCACGTGCAGGCAAGTCTACAATTTTTGAGATCGCAACTCAAGACCCATTTACTGGTCCGTTTGGAAATGTTGAATATTATAAATTAGTTATACGTAGATCAGAAAATCAGGCGGTAGACGTATGATAGTTAAATTTAATAATGCAATGTTTAAAAAAGATATGAAAAACATAATTGATTATTCTATTGGCTTTTTAGATGGTGTAAAAAAGGGCAAGACCCCATTCTTACAGGCAGTAGGTTTAGAAACAGTAGAATTAATGAAGCAATACATTGACTCAAGTGCAAGAACAAATCCAGCAGTTCTTCATCACGTATATGAGTGGAATCAGGCTGGAAGTCCAAATGCAAGATTGTTTGATATTAATTATACGGTTAGTGGGCTTGGACTTTCTTTTAGATCTACATTTACACAATCTACATCGATTAAAAACGGATCTCGTGTTCCATTTTATGACAAAGCAAGAATTATGGAGCAAGGAATTTCTGTAACAATAAAACCAAAGCAGGCTCAGGTTTTAGCATTTACTGATAATGGTGAAGAGGTTTTTACTAAGGGACCAGTTAACGTAAGTAATCCTGGTGGCGATGCTGTTGCTGGAGGATTTGAGAGAACGTTTGATGAATTTTTTAATAGATACTTTACTCAGGCATTTTTAAGAGTAAGCGGTGTTGCAAAATATTTAGAAAATCCAATAGCATATAAGAAAAATCTTCCTGCAGGTAAAAGGGCTGGAAGATCAAAGGGTATCGAAACAGGATATCGCTGGATAGCAAACGCAGGAGTAAGTGCATAATGGCCATTTCATATCCACCAATATTTATAAACGAATACTTAAAAGAAAAACTTCCAATGACAGGAAGAGAATCTATGCCATTTTTTCCAACAATGCCAACAGACCTGCATTCATTAACAGAATATTTTCCAGACGGGATGTTTGCAGTATTTGACAGAATGTTTAAAATGCGAAGAGGACCATTCCCACACATAAAGTGCGAGCAACTTCTTTATTATTTTTATAAAGTAGATGGTGATCCAGAGTTACTGATAGAGCATACACAAAGAGTTCAAGATTTGCTTGATCGTGCAGACGAATCTGCTCAAGAACTTAATGCTTGGATAGGGTCAAAACTAGTTAATGGTATTTTTACTGTGGCTGGCAAGGAGTTTTTACCAGTATATTTTCATAACATTAAAATATACCAACTAGAAGAAACTAGGGATATAATAGATTTTGGAACAGCAAGAACCTTTGCTGGCAATAAATTAATCATAGATTATGACTATCACCCTATGGGGCATAATGTTCCAAATTCAGATACCCTAAATTCAGACCAATATAACGGTACAATAATTTCATAAAAGGCCTGTATAATAATAAACGAGGAAACACGCCTTTTATTTCTATAGAAAAAAAGAGGTGAAATTAATGGCTCTAGGTAATAGCAGTAATATTATCGTAGGTGCAGCGCAGGTCTGGGTACATGACGGACTACTTACGGACGCCGCTCTGCCAGCATATGTTGATGCCGTAAAATACGGAACAACACTTGATGCAGATGCTGACTTCCGCAATGTTGGTTACACCATGAATGGTTTGGAACTACAGTTCCAGCCAGATTTTGGTGAAGTCGCAGTAGATCAGGTTCTTGACGTTGCCAAGTTGTTCAAGCAAGGTATGCAGGTAAACCTAAATACCACATTTGCTGAATCAACATTAGAAAATCTTCTTGTTGCAACTGCAGGATCTGACTCAGATCTTAGCACTGTATCAGGAAACCCAACACTCAATCTTAAGGCAGGAACCCTTGGTGAATGTCCTATTGAGCGTGGTATTGTAGCGGTTGGACCAGGAACAGGTGACTGTGAAGCAGGTTCAAACTTGGAACGAGTCTATGTTGCGTATCGTGCACTTTCAATTGAGAGCGTAACGGTATCTGCAAAGCGTGATGAGGCAACAATGTTTGAAGTTTCATTCCGCCTACTCCCTAATGACAATGGATCTTATGGTAAGATCGTTGATCGTACAGTCGACGTAGCATAATACAATTTAATAATACAGATAGCCCAGCCCACAAGGTTGGGCTTTTCTGTTTTGGTATACTTATATGTAATGGCAACAAAAATATATGATACAGCAAAAATATCACTGGTAGATGGAGAAGAAATAACCTTAACTCCATTAAAAATAAAATACCTCCGTGAGTTTATGTCAGCATTTGAATTAGTTAAAGATGCAAAAGATGACGATGATGCAATAACTAAACTATCTGAATGCGCTAGAATAACTATGCAACAGTATTGTCCTAGAATAAAAACAATTGAAGATTTAGAAGATAATTTAGATTTGCCATCAATTTATAAAATATTAGATATTGCAGCAGGTATTAAGGTAAGTGACAAATCTGATAAATCTGTCAAAAATCAGGCAACCGAAAGTGGCTCTACATGGGAAACACTAGATTTGGCTAAACTAGAATCAGAAACATTTTTATTAGGAATTTGGAAAGACTATGAAGAATTGGAAACATCTCTTTCTATGCCAGAAATGCTTGCTACACTAGAAATAAAAAGAGAACTAGACTACTCTGAAAAGAAGTTCTTGGCTGCAATTCAAGGGGTAGATCTAGACAAGCAGTCAAATAAATCTAATGCTTGGGAAGATATGAAGGCTAGAGTATTCAGCAAGGGCAAGGCTAAAGATGCAAATGATATTGTGGCCCTACAAGGTGTTAATGCACAACAGGCTGGATTTGGTATTGGTTTGGGATTAGACTATGAGGATCTCACCAAAAAATAAAGTGCACTATGGTATAATTAATTCAACCTTATAAGGAGGCAATAAATGGCTACTACCGTACATGAAGAAAAAACGGTAACATTAATCGATGGAACAACAATAAAGGTACGCCCTTTGAAGATCTCTCTACTTCGTCAGTTTATGTCTAAGTTTGAGGGTATCGCTGCTGTGGCGGAAGATAATGAAAAATCAATGAATCTACTTATGGAGTGTGTTGCTATTGCAATGAAGCAATACAAGCCTGAGTTAGCAGAAGACATGGAGGCTCTAGAAGAAAATCTAGATCTTCCAACTGTATACAAGATTGTCGAAGAAGCATCTGGAATCAAATTAACTGATGCATCGCTAGTAGGCAGTTTTGTAACAAACAGTTAATAGAGGTGCAAGTGAATGGCTGATATTCAGTCAAATATTCAAGTAAATATAGATACGTCGGAAGCGTTAGCAAGTATAAAGGCGCTTCAACGACAGATATCAGCCTTTCACACCTCAATGGCAAAAAGTGGTGCTGCTGCTGCTGCAGTATCCGCTAACTTACAACAAAACTTAGTTAACTCTCTTAATGCTACTGGTAAGTTTGCAGCAGAGATGCGAACAATTCGCACAAGTACAGAATCATTTACAAATTCTTTAGAAAAAAATAAATTTACAATGCGGGAATACTTCCGCTATGCTGGTGCATCAACAAAAACCTTTGGCAGACTTTTTAGATCCGAATTTGATACTATTGAAAAGGTTGCTCGTGAAAGAGTAAAAACTTTACAAACACAATACATAAAGATGGGCCGTGATGCCAACGGTGCAATGAAGGCAATTGCTGTTAGACCTCTTGCACTCGATATGGAAAATCTTGCTACAAAAACTCAAATTGCAGCACAAAGACAGCAACTCCTAAATCAACTTCTTAAGCAAGGCTCTACAAATCTTCTAAATTTTGGTAAGAATACACAGTGGGCTGGTCGTCAGTTAATGGTTGGTTTCACAATTCCTTTGATGTATCTTGGCACTGCAGCATCTAAAACATTTATGAAATTAGAAGAGCAGGCTATTAGATTTAAGCGTGTTTATGGTGAAATGTTTACAACTGGACAAGAGACAGACAAGATGCTCAAAGAGGTTCAGTTACTTGCAAAAGAGTTTACAAAGTATGGCGTTGCTGTTGAAAAAACAATGGAAATGGCTGCAACTGCAGCAGCAAGCGGTAAAATGGGAGCAGACTTACTTGCACAAGTAAATCAGGCAACACGACTTGCAGTTCTTGGTGGAGTAGAGCAAGAGCAAGCACTCGAGACAACAATTTCATTAACTAATGCTTTTGGTGTAGCAGCAGAAGATTTAACTAAAAAGATTAACTTCCTTAACGCAGTTGAAAACCAAACTGTTGTATCTATTGAAGACTTAACAGTTGCAATTCCAAAGGCTGGACCAGTGGTTCAACAATTGGGTGGAGACGTAGAGGATTTAGCATTCTTCCTAACTGCCATGAAGGAAGGTGGAATTAATGCATCAGAAGGTGCCAACGCACTCAAGTCTGGTCTTGCATCATTAATTAATCCAACTAAAAAAGCAAGCGCAATGCTTGCTGATATGGGAATTAATATTACAGGAATTGTTGAAGCAAACAAGGGTAACGTAAAGGGAGTAGTTGTTGAATTTGCTAAAGCATTAGATACTCTAGATCCACTAAATCGTGCTCGTGCAATTGAGCAGTTATTTGGCAAGTTCCAGTTTTCACGTTTGTCTACATTATTTCAAAATGTTATTGCACAAGGCAGTCAGGCAAGTCGTGTTTTATCTTTAACACAGGCAACCACTGAAGAGTTAGCAATTCTAGCAGAACGAGAATTAAAGCGTGTTGAAGAATCCCCAATGTATAAATTTAAGAAATCTATTGAAGATCTTAAAGTTACTCTTGCGCCAGTAGGAGAAGCATTCCTTAAGGCTGTAACACCAATTGTAGAATTTGTTGCAAAAATATTAGATAAGTTTAATAACTTAGGTGATGGTGCCAAAAACTTTGTTGTTATTTTAACAACTGTTCTTGCTGGTATTGGTCCAGTAGCACTTATGACATTTGGTTTGCTTGCAAACGGATTAGCAAACATTATTAAACTGTTTACAAGTGTTAAAAGTTTATTTAATCGTGTAGGACAGTCATCTCAAACACTTGGTGCCACAACCGAATACATGACACAAGAACAACTACAGGCTGCTGCAGTAGCGTCGTCGCTTGATCAAGTTCATAATAAATTAATACAAACATTTACATCTGAAAGAAATGCACTTACTGCTTTAATTGCTGCATATCAAAGAGCAGTTGCAGCACAAGCAGCATTTATGCCAGTTGCTGGAATGGTTCGTGGCAAGGGTGGTCCAAAGAAATTTAATAAGGGTACAGTTGGTGTACGTTATTATGCTAATGGAACAGATACAGTTCCAGCAATGCTAACTCCTGGTGAAGCAGTAATTCCTGCAGGACCAGCACAACATCCAGCCAATAAACCAGCAATTGCATACATGGTTGCAGGTGGTATTCTTGGACAACATGCTACTGGAACCACAAAAATTGTTGGAGACAGATCTGTTGGTTTTGGTGGAAAGCAGTTTGTTGCATCTACCAGTGCCAGCGTTATTGGAATTCAGAATTTAATTAAAGATGCACAAAGACTATCTGGTGTAATCTCAAATATAGACGATTTAATTTTACAGGCATTGAATGAAGCAGTAAACGCAATTAACTCAAAGGGTAAAGTTTCTATTAAAAACTTTAAGTCTGCACTTGCAACTGTGGGTGGCGGAGCAATTCCTATGGGCAAAACAACAAAGGCTTATCAAGGTGGATTTGCTGGAAATGCTGGAGTTGTTGCTGCACACGGAACTCCTGGTGTAGTTCTTTCTGCATCTCAGGCAAATAAACTTGGAGCACAACTAGCCCCAGGTGCAGTGGCAAGTCAATTAATGCAAACAACTGGAAACGTAAGAATGCTTTCAAACATGACATTCCCAATGCCAGCATCATTTAATAAAGGACAAATGACTGGTGCAGAAGGTGCAAAATGGGTTGGACAAAATAGAGCAAGATTTACATCTATGATTGCACAACAGCATGGCTTAAGTCCAAATGATCCAGGACTACTTGAGTTTGGAAAAATTATTGGACAAGCCTTAAAACGTATGGGTAATACTGTTGTTAGCGAAAGTCAGTTTGAAGAGATTATTGAACAAGGACTAAAGAGAGATCTTGATGCAGCAGCAAAGGGAGCATTATTAAAGTCTAAGAATACATTTGCAACTGCACAAATTGGTGGATTTGCTGGACGTGCAGGACATGGTGGAATACAAAGAGTAAATCTTCCAGCAAATGCAGCAGGACAAAGTTTTGCTGGACTTAATTTAGGTGGAAGAAGTTATAGGTCTCAAAATATTGCTCAATACAATGAACAGGCAGATAAGTTTGTAGTAAAAAGAGTTAGAGAACGTGCAAAGAGATTTGCAATTACAACTGCAACAGCATTTGAGTCTGGAATAAAAGAAGTTCTTCAGGTCGCATCTCCTTCAAAGAGAATGCAAAAAATTGGACAAGACTCTGGTCGTGGTCTTATTCTTGGAGCACAAGAGTTTGTAGATGATGCAAGAGCAGCAGGACAACAAATTGGTGGCGCTGCTGCACAAGGAGTGATGAGCCAATCTCAAAAGATTGCAGCCTCAAGAACATCACTTTATGGAACTGGTCCAATAGATCCTGCACAGAAATCAATAAGAAGACAATTAGAAAAACAAGAAAGACTTCGTGCTATTCAAGAAAGAAGAATGCTTCAGCAAAGTACAGTTGCTGGAATGGTAGCAGGCGGAGCAGGAGTAAAGAATGCACCAGCACCTGCCGATCCAGATGGTCCTGGAACTACTAGAGGAAGAATGGGTGCTGGAACAGGAATGATGGCAGCATCTGGGGTTATGATGGCAGCATCAATGGCACCAGGAAAAGTTGGCGAGGTAGCACAAAAATTAATGATGCCATTAATGACATTAACAATGCTCCTTCCATTAATTCAAAGCCCATTGGGAGCATTTGCAGTTGGTTTAACAGCAGTTGTTGCAGCAACCCTTGCTCTAAGGATGGCATTTGACAAAGCACAAGATAATGCAATGAAAATGGCTGAAGCCATGGGTAGTGGTGAAAAGGCCATTCAAGATTTATCTGAGTTTGCTGGAACTGCTCGTGCTGGAGAAATTATGGATAAGAGAAGGTCAAATGCTCTTTCACAATTCCAGGTTCAACCAGGAAAGACTACATTTGGACAAGCATATGTTCAGTCTGAACAAGGCAAGGCAATGCTTAAGAATATAACAGAAACAATGCAGACTGGTGGTAAGGGTGCTGCTAAGAGCCAACTAATTAATCAATTAACAACTGGTGTTGCATCTGGTGCAATCACTGTAGAACAAGCAAGAAGTATGGCAGCAAACATATCACAGCAACTAGGAGATTATGGTTTTGGAATACAGGTAAGTGCAAAGTTAACTGAATTGCTTGGTGTTAATGGAGAAAACTTACAGAAAGATCCATTAACGCTTAGAGTAAGATTGGTAGAAGAATCAAGAAAAGATTTGCAATCAAAATCTAAACTACTCAACACTGCTGCCCCAGGAGCATTGACACAAACACAAGGTAAGGTCCAAATGGCTGGTCTTGGTGCTGTAGGAGCCATAGCAGGAGGCAGTTTAGCAGCAGGTGCATTAGCGGGTGCAACAGCAGGATCTGTAGTCCCAGTAGTTGGAACTGCAATTGGTGCTGCGATTGGTGCAACAATTGCTGCAGGTGTTGGATACTTTGCTCAAAAAGGTCAGCAGGAAAAACTTGGTCGTGCTTCTGGAGCACATGTTGCAATGCAAAAAATGGCATTAGAACAAAGTCAAGAAATGCAAGATTCACTTAGACTTGAATACGAACAAAGAATTGCTAATGCTAAGGCAGCAGGAGACACTGCTGAAGCAATAAGATTACAAGGAGAGTATGAGGCAGCAAATGCTAAACTACTTGCTGAAAATGGAAGACTTGTAACGGATATACAGACGACATATGCTAATGCATCAGGTGCGGTTAAGGGAGCACTTGAAACTGGTGTTGATAAAGCAATCACACAAAAATACAAGGGTACAGCAATGGAAGACATTGCACCAATGGCAAAAGATTTAATTAATGATAGTGGGCTATCTAAAGAGCAGCAATATACATTAAAGATGCAAGTTGCATCTGGCAATATGGACCCAATGCAAATTGTAAATCTTATGGATTCATTTGGAAAAGATCAACAAACACTTACAAAGGTAATGGAAATTGTTACAAAATTTGGTGGAACTTTTGCAAATCAAGCGATGTCTATATCTAGTTTGTTTGTCGACAAAGATGGTAAGCCACTTAAGAAACAACAGACAAAGTTTATTGCAGATATTAGTACTAAGACTCCAGCAGAAGCAGAAAAATATCTAAATCTATTTACTCAAATTGGCAAAGTCGGACAATCTGAACTTGTAGATCTTGGAGTTGCACTAACATATTATAATAATAATCCAGAAGCAGCACAAAAACTAGATGAAACTATTAATAAGATTAATGAGCAAAAAGGAAAGATAAGTCTTGATATTGCAACAAAAATTGTTGGTGCAAAGGAAATGGAAGTTCTTAGAGCAAATCAAGAATATTTCAACTCTCTTCCACCAGAACAACAAAAGATATACTTGCAAACACTAACAACTGTTGTTAATATGGAAGGTAATAATAAAGATGCAGTTCAGGCTTGGCTTAAGGCAAATCCTGGAAAAACAGAATTAGATTATTATGGTCAAGCAACATACCAAGTAACAAAAACATCTTCAGACTCAACAACTAAACCAACTGGCAAAACTCCAAGCAGTGCAGGTAAGGCAGAGTCCTCCGTTCTTGACGACCTATTAAAGAAATTAAGAGATGTTAGAAAGAATCAGATTAAGGTTACTGAAGGCTGGGGCGCTTCTCGTAAAGCATTAGAAAGTTTGTTTGGTGGAAAGAAAACAATTACAGCATTTAGTGGTATAGAGCAAGACTTAAGAAAACTTGGTGCTGGACAAAATCTTATTGAACTTATCATTGGTATGGATCCAAAAGAATATGAGAAACGTAAAAAATCTTTATTTAAGTTTGATAATAAAGGAAATATTATTGGTCTAAAAAGAGATGCTAAGAATATTCAAGAAGCACTCAATTCAATAGTTGCTGGACAGTTCCAGTCAGGAATCGAAGAGCAGAGACAAGGAATTATAGATCAAAATAAAGCATTTGAAAAACTATCACAACTAGGAGTTCCAGTAGGAAAGGCGTATGAACTTATTGCTGATAAATCTTTTAGAGCAATGATTGCTACCGCTAAAAATAAAAAAGAACTTAAGTCAATGATTGACCTTTATAATAAATTTATTAAAGAGCAAGCAGCAAGTGATGCTGTCGCAGATGCAAATAAGGCTTTAGAAGATTTTGGCAAAGACTTTAATTTAACTGAAAAAATTAAAATGAATTTTTCATATGAAGAAGCCCAAGCAATATTTGCAGACCCAGTACTTAAAGCATTGGTAGAGGCTGGTCAAGAGGGCTCTGAACAATTTAAAAAACTACTAGAAGCAAGAATGAGCACCATTGACTTTATGCAGGGAATATTTGATGACGGATTTAATAAAGCGATGGAATGGTTTGATGTACAAGAAAAATCAATTCAACTAGACTTTGAATTGGGAACAAACATTAGTGGAAAAAATACTGTATCAGATGCTCTTGCCAAACTTTATGAAGGTACCCCAGTATTTACTGGTCCAGATGGAAAACCAATTTTAACTTTTAATCTTGAAGCAGATGCAAAGAATATATTAAAGTATGAAGATGAAGTTGCAAGAATGCAATACCAGATTGATGACTGGGAGTATTCGTTAAAGGAAATTGAAGATCAAGAAAATAAAATTAATGAATCTTATGATGCTAAATATAAAGCATTAGATGCAATTGCACAAGTTAATGCTAGAATAACTCAGCAAAATAAATCACAGTTAACTATTGCAGATGCTTTAGCGCAAGGAGATATTGCAGCAGCAGCAAAGGCTGTTCAAGAAGCACGTGCTCAAGCAGCACAAAACGCAATAGATGACCAAAAGAAGGCTTTAGATCAGGCAAAAGAAAACGCATTGGCCAATGTTAGAAATTCTCAAGGCTTTACAAGAGTTCAGATAGAAGAAAAAATAAAAAATCTTCAGGATGAAATTGCAAAGATTGAAGAGGCACAACTTGAGCCAGCAAGAGAAAGAAATAGACTTGCAGAAGTATTAAAGGAGCAGGCTGTTTCTACTTTAGAAGTTCTTGGAAAAACACGTACCGAATGGGAGCAGGTAAAGAACGGTATTGATTTGGCAAGAGTAACGAGCAAAGAATATCTTGCTGCAATGCAGGCTGCCCTTGATATTGTAGATAAAATTAAGAAATACTGGAATGATTTAAATAATAAAGAATATAAGACTTATCATAAAATAATAACAACCTTTGAATCAGGAACTGGTGGACCAGGTCCAGAGACACCACCAGTAGAACCACCACCATTTGTTCCGCCATCTGGTCCATATACTGCGCCAGACGATCCATTTATTCCTAGTGGTGGATACACCGCTCCAAGTGGTTCAACGAATGGTTCAAAGGGAGGCTCATCAGGAGGATCGACAAATAAAGGTTCTTATTCAGCACCTGGCACAGACATTAATTATGGTTTAAATACTGGTGGATCCACTGCTGCACTACATTTACAAGATTTAGCAAGATTGGCAAATGCTGTAACAGTTGCTAATATTACAAAAAATGCTGGACAGACTGCTGGTCAGCATGTTAATGATTTATTAAATATGAATGCTAGAGCAGATGCATTTTCAAAAGAAATAATTAATGCTAATGTAAAAAAGATGGGTTCAACTGCATACGGACATCTAGACGAACTCACAAACACTCCAGCACAAAAAGCAGCATCAGCAGCAGCCTTCGCTGCAGAGGCAAAAGCAGCAGCAGCAAAGAAAGCAGCAGAGGAAGCAGCAAAGAAAAAGGCTGCAGCAGATATTAAAAAGTTTGGTGGAAATGCAATAGCAGCATCACAGTTTGCAAATTGGCCTAGTGGAAAAGCATCTGGTGGATTAATTAAAAGATTTGCCTTGGGTGGACCAATTATAGGAACAGATGTTGTTCCAGCAATGTTGACACCAGGTGAATTTATAATGAGCAGATATGCGGTCGAGTCATTTGGTGTAGATAAGATGAAGGCTATTAATAGCGGAACATATGATTCTGGTTCAGTGTATAATTATAACTTAAGCGTAAACGTAAGGTCTGACGCAAATCCAGATCAGATTGCAAATACTGTTATGGCAAAAATACGACAGATTGATTCGTTGAGGCTGAGAGGCGGAAGAATGTAATGGCAGCACCAACATATTTAACGGGACGTAAAAAATATCAGAGACCACAGGCTATGCTATGGTCAGAAAATGCTGGCACCCTAGTTGCTGCTCCTACCCCAACTGATCCAGATTTTACCCTATATGTTCCAACAGGCCTAGAGATAGGCTCAGATCCTGGCTCAGAGACCAATACAGCCATGATTGACCAGTTCTTGATACTTTCAGATGACAATCGCAGTCCAATCGATTTTAGGCCTATTAGAATCGAAAAGCGGGAAAGAATGGTAAATGGCCGTATGAGGTCCTATCATATTGCAGATAAGATGGGTATTGATGTCTCATGGCAAATGTTACCATCTAGATCATTTTATACTAGACCAGATTTTAATTCAACAACTGGATTACCATCAGTTAGCGGGTATGGCAGACCAAACTATTTAGACGAGCAATATACAACAGATGGTGGAGCAGGCGGAGTTGAACTATTAGACTGGTATAAAAATCATACTGGCTCATTTTGGGTTTATCTTTCATATGACAATTATGCAAACTTTGGTAAAGACGAAAAGGCTTATGGGCATCTTGGTCAATATAATGAATTAATTGAAATGTTTTTTACAGACTTTCAATATACCGTTGTTAAGCGTGGTGGAAGTAACTATGATTTTTGGAATATTTCTGTAACTCTGGAAGAGGTATAAAGTGTTTCAGAATGAAGAATTAAAAAATCATTTAGAGACATCTTCTGTTATTAGAACTCAATCTGCTGTAATTGCAGAATGGAATATGAATATTCCTAATAATATTTTACAAATAGGAAATTATAGATATAGACCAACTGCATCAGATTCTAGCGCAGACGCAAAATATAGAATACCAGCAGGAACATTTGATATTAATGATTCTGGTAATTTTTATACTGGTGCAACAGATGCAGATATTAAAATAGATGGTGGCCTAGATCCAGAAGATAATGCAACACCAATGTTTTTAATTTCTAAAAAAGAAAAACAAAAAATGCTATATTCTTTAGAAGACTGTTTTAATAGATTTAGACCAAGATCTGGAATTAATAAAGCCTCATATATGAGTGGTAGATTTTTACATCATGCAAACTTGAACATGTTTAATCGTCCAAGATACTATATGCCAGACAAGAATGACTCTTTTAAATACTGGACATCTCATAGAACAGAAAATGGAAATGAATATGGCATTGCAAATATATTGTTAAATGGTCAAAATTATATAGATGATGCAGCACCATATGTTGTTTACAAAGAAAAGGTTCCAGCAAATAGAATTGTTGTAAAAATGCAAACTCACGTAGGAGAAACCGATCTTGGAACTTTTACTAGTTTAGGTAAAACATTTTCAGACCCATTTTATGGCGATGTAAATAAGAGAACGCCAACTAAGTGGAAAGTTCAGTATCTAGACGACAAAAATAATTGGATAGATATTATAGGATTTAATGGCTCTTCAAAAAGAAGAGACGGAACTCCAGTAATTAAATCTGACGGGTATGTAGAGTTAGCATATGGTTTAATAGTTCCAGATAAATATAGAGACACCTTTATTAAGGCTGAAGAGTTTGCAACAGCGCTTTTATTGCCAAAAGAGAGTTTAGTTGGGTATGCCTACCTCATCAAATCTTCTGAAACAGATATTGGTACATACCATATTTGGACTGGTAATACTCCAAGCGGTTACGAACAGTTTACCCCAGTTTATGGTTGGTACTTAGAAGAGGAGACAGTTGATAGATTAACAAATTTTGTAACAGATCTTACATCTCCAATATCATATAAAGGTGCTCAAGATAATCAAACTAAATATCGTGAATTCTCTTATATAAATGGGCTCAGGGTTGTTGTAGAAACAATGAACAAGTTCGACTCATGTTTTGAACTAATTGAATTATCGCCAAGATTATGCGTAGATTTATCTGATAAAACCACAGCATTTTCATTAAATAAAATAGCGTCAGATGTTGGAACATCTGGCCTGCCAGTTGGTCAGTTATTAGCATCTAATGGCTCATTAACATTGTTTGATTATGATCAAGCATTTAATACAAATAATTTAACTAGCATAGTTAAAGACTTTATTACAAAAAATATACAGATTAAGTTCTATGAAATAATTATTGACGTTGATGGATATGATTATTTTATTCCATTAAAAACGATGTATACAGAAGGATTTCCAACAACAGATAGCAGGTCCAGAACAGTTACTCTAACCCTAAGAGACATGTTCTTTTATATGGAATCGCTACTTGCCCCACAAATTTTGCTTACAAATGTTTCATTAAGTAGTGCTGTATCAATGCTGTTAGATTCAGTAGGGTTTTCTAATTACACATTTAAAAGATTATCTTCAGATAAAGAAAGTATTATTCCATACTTTTTTATTCCACCAGATAAAACGATAGCAGAAATATTAAATGATATTGCCCGATCTACACAAACTGCAATGTTTTTTGACGAATATAATAATTTAGTCTGTATGAGTAAAGAGTACATGTTGCCAACATTGACACAAAGAGATACAGATTTTACGCTTATTGGATCAAAGGATATACAACAAGACGGCGCTATTAAAAATAAAACTACCTCTAATAAATTATCTAATATTATTGGAATATCTTCTCAAAATAGTGATGTATTTAATGATGGGTCAATTAGATATAAGACACGGTATATTCAAAAAACATATGGCAGTATTCGTCAGGCCAGTTTAATTGATAGAGAAAAAACCTGGATTTATAAACCCGTACTTTTATGGGAGGTCGAAGGAACAGAAAATACAAAATCTGTAAATGATCAATCTGGAAAGCAGTCAGACTATGTTCTTAGTGCTATTCCACTAAACTCAGATTTAAGCAATACAGTTCCCACAGTATCAAATAACACTGTAATTAATAATACTATGGATTTAGGCGAAGGTGTTTATTGGATAAGCAGATATAACGGATATTTTTATGCAAATGGAGAAATTATTAAGTATGATGCTGTTCAATATAGCATTACAGATTTTGGAAATGTTTGGATTACGAGCACAAGAGATTATCAAAACTACTTTTCAAAATTAAGACATAATGGCAAAATATATCCAACAGGACTTGTAAGAATCTATACTAAGCCATACTATGAGATTATAAATGGAACAACAAGGCTAAAGTCTGGAGCAGTAGAAAAGCATGGTCGTGGGCAGTTTGGTACATCTGTTTTTTCTCATAATGCTGGCCTGTCTTCATATTGGTCAGACAATGCGAATGTACGTGGATGCTCCATGAAGTCAGAATTCTTATTTTCATTAATACCAACATCAGACGCCAAAGAAGCATCCCTTGAATTAGAACTTGATAGCGGTCCTGCTGGAATAAATAATGAATTAGCAAAACAAACTGTTAGAAACGGAACTATAAAAAATTTCCTTGCCTTGTCTTATTCAAATGAAACATCTTCTAATGCAATATCATCTACACAATCTGGAACAATTCAGTCATCTGCATTAGTTATGAACGGTCCATCCTTTCCTACAACTCAAAAGAGTATTGATTTTATATCATATATAAATAAGCCATTAGATAATAGATTTAAGCACTTTGGAACACGAATGAGAATTATCGGAAAAATAGAAAATAATGAAAATCGTGGGCAAACTCCAATTGGCTCAACAACATATTTTGTTGTAACAGGAAATACTCCAGATCAAAATATCAACGTAAGTGGTGGCTCTGGAGGATTAGCAGTAATGCTCAATCCATCTACAAATGTTGGATACTACTTTGAGATCATGGCTCTTACTGAAAATAACATAACTGATTATAATTCGTCTGCAGAAAATTTGCATAACATTATTTTTTATAAAGTTTTAAGAAGTTCTGAGGATGTAGAAAATACAACAATCAAACAGGGAGATGCAATTCCAGTAAAACTATGGGGAGGATTATCAAACATTATTGTTGATGATGGAAACTTTACTGGTCAATATAGAATGACTGGAGAAGAGAACCCAACAGTTTATGATCTTGCTGTTGAATATCAGGATATTGGAACATTTAGAAGATTCTTTCTTTATATCAATAATAAAATAGTGGCAACTGTTGATGATACAGAACCATTACCAATTTATAATAATATGGCACCATTTATTCGTGGTTCTGCACGATGCATGTTTGAGAATATATATGCATTGACAAATAACTATAGTCAAAATACTGTGTTTGCTTTAGACACACCGATTATGTCTGCAATCAATGACTCTGAAATTGATGTCAATGAGTCATTTAGAAAATATTCTATGAGTGGTATTGTTCAATCTACATACCTTTCTGGAATTAGCCCGAACGATCCTCCAAAATATAATATGTATTTTGAAGAATTTGGAACTATTATGCGTGAGGCCTCCTATTTTAATATTAGATATGATAAGGCATATCCAGCACTATACGCCAAAATGTCTCCAACATTCAACAAACTAAAGGGGTATGTTGTTTCTGGATTTAGGGCGGGATCTTATGGTGCAGAATTTTTAATATTTAATGCCACAGACACAGCATTAAACCTAGATGCAAGTAGTGGTAATTATTTAAGAATACAAGGAATAACCTTTACACAGGAATCAGAGCATGATTATAAGGTTGATGAATATTTTTCTAGAAATAGTGATTTTTCAAATCCACAATTTAAGGCAGATACACTTGTTAGATCACCATTAATAATTAAACAGCAATATGATGATATTAAGGCAAGTAGAATGACATACGGCAAAAAAGACTTTTCTATTGATGCACCATATTTACAAACACAAGATGATGCACAAAATATTATGTCTTGGATTATTTCTAAAATTATGAAGCCAAGAAAGTCTGTAGGAGTTCAGGCTTTTGGAGTTCCTATATTACAATTAGGAGATATTGTAAAAATTGACTATAAGGACTCAGAAGGAAATAATGAGATTTGCTCAGATGATTCTAGATTTGTTGTTTATAATATTGAATACAGTAGGCAGTCTGATGGACCAGAGGCTAAAATATATTTAAGTGAGGTTGTGTAGTATGTCATTTGACTATAGTGGATATCCAGAAACACCAGACGTTATATATCACCATAAGGGGTACTCTGCACCTACCGCAGCATCATCCAATGTTGAGGCAGTATCCGCAAGCCTTATGGGGATTTCTGGATCACAAAACACTGGTTCCTCTTCTAGTGCTTCAACGACAGATTCTGTTAAGGCAGCAAGGCCAGACATTATTATTACAACAGAAGAAGCAACACCAATTGAGTTAATGACAGACCTTATATTTGAGGATATAGGTGGACAAGAATTAATTAATATTGCAAGAACAGATATTGTAAATGGTCAAAATGTTCTTTATCATCCAATTAAAAATTTAAGCAGTATATATTTTAAGTATAATCCACAAAATATATTAGCCCTACAAAAAACCTCTGAAGAGTATTTTAAAAAATTTCCAATAAAACTGGGTGATAAAATCCCTACCTGCGGAACTGGGCCAGATTGTAAAACAGTATATTTAGAGGATGGAACAGGAAACCTTATCATAAACGTGATAAATCTTGAGGATGATGAGCAGGTAGAGGTTCAGATCCTTATTAATGGAAAAATTTATAATGGTACAATATATGAGGCGGAATAACTATGATAACTAATACTGGTAAAAACATACTTGCAAAATATTTGATAGGACAGGCCCCTGCGTATGCCTCATATATTGCAATAGGCTGTGGAGCAAAGCCATTATCCTTAGATGCTAATTTTGGAGATTATTCAAATAAAACACGTTTAGATTTTGAAATGCTGCGTGTACCAATTACTTCTCGTGGGTATGTAACAGAAGATGGCATTTCTAAGATAGTTTTAACTGCAGAACTTCCAAGCGAAGAAAGATATGAGATTTCTGAGGTTGGTGTATTTTCTGCTGGAGCAAATTCTCAGGCTGGGGCATATGACAGTAAGACAGTTTATGCATTTACTCAGGATGAAAATTGGCAGCATCACGTTCCATCTTCTGGCACTGGTTTAGCAACAGCGATTCCAATTGTTTATTCTCCATTAGACGGAGACCTAGAAAATAATGTTATTAATCAACCATATTCAGTTTTTCAAACAAATGCAGATAATAGAATTTTTACAAATTCAAATAGAGTAAATAGATACGAAAGATGTAGATTTTTTAATAATATTGTTGTAATGCGTGGTAATTCATCATCTCTTACCTCTTCAGGTGGGCACATTAATGTTGGCTCTGGATCAGAGCACATACACCTAACTGGAGCAATAGTTGACTTTACCAAAAACTCACCAACAGACGATATTAAATTTGGATTTACTGTTATAAATAAAACAGGCAACTCTATTGCTGTTCCAGACAATGTAAAAATTCTTTTAGAATTTTCTTCTACGGATGTTCATAATACGGGGCAGTGGGCCAGATTTGAGTTAGATTTAAACAATGGTACTGGTTCTAACCAACATGACTTTTCTACAAGCAGATACGTTGTAGCATCTAAGCAATTACAACAATTATATATGAGTGACGGGTTTACTTGGAATAGCGTAGATGTTGTAAAAATTTATGCATGTGTTACTGAAAACGGTTCGCCATCAGAAGATTTTTATGTATGTTTTGATGCAATTAGATTAGAAAATAATAGCAGTATAAATCCATTATATGGAATGACTGGTTACTCTGTTATAAAGACAAATGGATCTCAAACAATTGTTAAGGCAGCAAATACTACTAACTATATAGAATTTAGATTTGCTTTGGATGTACAATAATGGCAGATAATAATATTAAAAAAGTTATTATACTAAAAAAAGATTTGCCACAATTTTATGGTTCAGATCAAGAGTATGTAGTTAAATATAGAATAATCACAGAAGATAAGAACAGGACTTCTCATTGGTCTCCAAACTATAAATTACCTGTAGCACCAGTTACAGCAATAGATTATAGAATTGCTGTAGAGCAGTCTCACGATATGATCAATGCTGTATGGACTCCAAATTCTACAACAAAGTCAGAATTTGATATTTATGTTAAATGGGACAGTGATCCATGGCAGTTTATATCTACTGTTTTTACAACAAGTTATTCTACAATTATTAAATCTGGAGCAGCACATTTTCAACTTGCTGTACAGGTTCCAACATTTCCGAAGGAGCGTTTTTCTGGGGCTACATTATTTGAGTCTACCCAGATAAACGTTTAATGGTATAATTAAATATGGCAAAATTACCTTTACCAGAAAGAGGGCAGCCACTAGATGTTGCCTATATATATGAACTTGCAAATGCATTAAACGATGTTGCATCTCAAGTTTCCTACTCTACAAATAAGTATGTTTCTGTAGATGCACCAGGCGTTGGAAGGCAGAACGTAAAAGCATCTGAAGCAAGAATAATTGGTGGATACGTAGATGTTGTAATTAGTTCTACAAGAACAAAGGGACAGGAGTCACCATTCTCATATGACTTTCCAACCGATTTTAAGTATACCCCAATAGTTACAGCAACTCCTATAAATGTGGGAGCAACGGATGCTGGAAAAGATGTCACGGTAGTACTAAAGAGTATTACAACTTCTAAAGTTGAGGGCGTTATAAGATTTAACAATACGGGTGATGTATCTGTTGCGGTCAATCTTATAATTGTTGGTATACCTAATTAATGATTGTATGTCAAAAATGCAAAAAAAGAATGTTTGTAGATAGGCAATACAGCAAGATAGACCATCTTGAGGTATACTGTTTGTATTGTGGATCACGAAGATTTTTTCATCCACCTAGTCAATCCTTGGAGGGGCAATGGCTACTAGAAAAGGAAAAGTCTCTAGCGAAGAGTACAATAGCGCCCCTGTAATACCTGGAAATAAAAAAGTTTGGTTTTTAAATAAAGATTTAGTTAGGGTGCACCATATAAATAGATCTAATGGGATTATGTCTATTTATAATATAACACAAGATAGACTGGAAAGTTGTTTGATAAGTGATTTTAAAAAACATCGTGAAAGAGCATATACAGTTGGAGAAACAGCAGATCTTGTTAATAGGCATAAAAAATATATGCCATCTTTAATGAAGCGTGGGATTATTCCATTTCCAACTGGATCACAAAAGGGTGGTGCACGAGGGTGGCAGGTGAGATCATATTACTCAGAATCTCAAATTTTTGAAATTAGAGATATTCTTGCTACATACCATATAGGTAGACCTAGAAAAGATAAATTAGTTACAAATGATATTACGCCTAGTAAAGCAGAGTTGACACGAAGAATGGGCGGTGGTATAATTACTTATACGAGAACGGAAGATGGAAGATTTATACCAGTTTGGTCAGAAAGTATATAATTAAATTTAGTGGCTTGACATGTATCAAAGAGTTTGATACCATAGATATAACGGAGGAACAATGACAGAAAACGATTCTACAAAAGTAAATGTAACACTTGGATATACACTTAATCTTGGTAATTTTCAGTCTTTAAGGCTGGATCTTGGAATTATTGATTCAAAGCGTGATGGAGAAAATATTGATCAGGCTTTTGAAAGAGTATATAAATTTGTTGAAGACAAATTAACAGAAAAAATCGCAGAAGCAAAGTCTGAGTTAGACGAACAGTAATGGCAGAACGCAAAGACCGAATGGCTTTGCTTAGTCGTTATAGCAAGTTACATACTCAGCGATATGAGCAGAAGCCTTCTCTCAATCTTAATGTAGAGCAATGGGCTGCCGATGCACTCATAGAATCATATGGTATTGCTGCTTGCTATGATTTACTGGCATATTATTTTGAAGTAGCGTCTTCTCCTTCTTGGAAGTACTTTGTAAATTATGCTGATGATATAATTGAAAAAAAGGAACAATTGATACAAGATAAAAAAGAAAGAGAGCAGAGAAGGGCTATGGCGAGGAAGTGGTTAAGTGAATAATACAGAGGCAAAACTAATTTCCGCAGTCCTTAATGATAAGCAAATACATGTATTATTACAGGCAAATGTAGAAAACTTGCTAAGAACTCATAATGATATTTGGCAATTTATTAGAAGATATTCAGAAGCAAACGGTTCTGTTCCACCAGAAAGTTTAGTTGTAGAAAAGTTTAGAGACTTTGTTCCAGTCAAGGGTGTTGGCGCAACAAAGCACCACCTTGATGAATTACAAACAGAATACTTGAATGATAGTCTAAAAGATATTTTAAGATCTACTGCATCAGAGGTACAAAGTGGTTTGGGTGTAGAGGCGCTAGAATCATTAATTACAAAAACATCAGAGTTAAAAAAGAATACTGCAGCAATTAGAGACATTGATGTAACTGATTTAGATTCTGCAATTGGATATTTTGAAAATGTAAAGAAACAGCAAGAGTTGGGTGCTGTAGGAATTAAGACTGGTCTCCCAGGGTTTGACAACTATCTGCCTGCAGGAATTATGCCAGGTCAACTTGGAGTATTCTTAGCATATCCTGGAATTGGAAAGTCTTGGCTATCTTTATATTTTGCTGTTCAGGCTTGGAAACAAGGCAGAAGCCCTCTTGTAATTTCCTTAGAAATGTCTGAAACAGAGGTTAGAAATCGTGTCTTTGCCATTATGGGAGAGGGACTGTGGTCTCATAGAAAGTTAAGTTCTGGACAGGTTGAGATTGACATGTTAAAACAATGGCATGCCAAAAACCTAGCAGGCAAGCCTGAGTTCCATATTATTTCTAATGATAACGGTGGAGAAATTACACCATCAGTTCTTCGTGGAAAGATAGATCAGTATAAGCCAGACTTTGTAATTGTGGATTATCTGCAATTAATGAGTCCTAATCAAAAGTCAGATAACGAGACGGTACGAATGAAGAATCTTTCAAGAGAATTAAAGTTAATGGCTATTGCAGAAGAGGTTCCAATTATTGCTATTTCTTCTGCTACTCCAGATGACGTTACTAAGTTAGATACCGTGCCAACACTTGGTCAAACTGCTTGGTCTCGCCAGATTGCATATGATGCAGACTGGGTATTGGCTCTTGGTCGTGGTCCAAATAGTGATATTATTGAATGCGTATTTCGTAAAAATCGTAACGGTTTTATGGGAGAGTTTTTAGTACAGGCTGATTTTGACAAAGGATACTATAGATACAAGGACTATGAAAATTAATATAATTCATTATAATATACAGTATGGCAAATTTTCACCACAAGCCCATAAAGAAGTTTGGTTTAGATGGAGTAATCCATGATGAATCTGCTATTGGCAGGCTTAAGGGTGAATATATCAGACTTATCGTATCTGAAATGCGATTATCTGGATATGTTCCAAGATTTGACATCGAGCCAGACTTTACTATAGACTATAATGAGAAAAAGAAATACTTTGAATTTGAATTAACAGTACATGGAGTATACACAGGAAGAAAACAGAGCGAATGGATACTAGGAATAGACGAAACCAAACCGATATATATACAAAAGAGCAAATCAAGCGAGTACTCTCAGGTTCAGGAATAACTGTAGAGTCAGAGGTAGACTCTGATTATATTATTTTTTGTCCATTTCACTCAAACTCAAGAACCCCTGCTGGAGAAGTTGATAAGCGTACAGGTAAGTTTTTTTGTTTCTCTTGCCAACACGTTGCTGATTTAACAGAACTAGTTATGCATACCTCAAGCAGGACTTACTTCGAAGCAATTAGGTTTATTAAAAGTAAGCAGACAGAGACAAACTTAGAAAAAGAAGTTAACCAGGCTCTATTTGTAAAACCAGACTTTATCCAATTTGATGAATCTCTTCTTGCAAGGTTGCATGGCACACTAATGAGCGTAGAAAGAGCAAGACAATATTTCTTATCTAGAAAAATAGTAGAGTCTTCATGGGTAAAATTTTCATTGGGGTATTCAGAAAAACAGGATATGGTTACTGTTCCAGTACACAGTCCAGATGGTATGCCTATAGGATTTGTTGGAAGATCTATAGAAGGTAAAGAGTTTAAGAATACTCCAGGATTACCTAAATCAAAGACATTGTTTAATTTAAATAGAGTTAAAACTGCAGACAGGGTTTATGTTGTAGAATCTTCATTTGATGCTATAAGATTAGATCAGGTTGGATTTCCAGCAGTTGCAACATTAGGTGCTAATGTATCAAATGCACAAGTAGAATTGCTTCAAAAGTATTTTAATAATATAATTATTATTGCTGATAACGATGAAGCAGGCGGTAACATGAAAGAGAGAATCTTAGAAAGATTAGGCTCACGTGTTAGCGTAATACAATTAGATAATCAGTATAAGGATATAGGCGATATGACAGATGATGCAATTAAAAATTTAGAGTATCAGTTTGACAAATCAATACTATCTATGCTAAACTAGACAATACACAAAGGAGAAAAACTATGAGCGTAATTAAGGGACTAAAAGATATAAACGCCCTGCTCGAAAAACCAAAATATGATGGAAACGCACAAAAGGTTCGTTGGTTGAAGTTGGCTGACGGACAATCCGCAAAGATTCGATTTGTGGAAGAATTGGATCCAGATTCAGCAAACTATGATGAATCTCGTGGTCTATCTGTTGTTGTAGCAGAACATACAAATCCAAAGGACTATAAGCGTAAAGCAGCATGTACTCAGGAAACAGAGGGTCGTTGCTTCGGTTGCGAAATGGCACGTAAAGAGCCAAAAAGCGGTTGGAGAGCACGTCTTCGTTTTTACTGCAACGTTCTTGCAGATGATGGGTTAGAAGATCCATATATTGCTGTTTGGTCACAAGGCATTAGCAAGCAATCAGCATTCAACACTATTCGTGAGTATGCACTTGAAACAGGAAGCATCTCAAATCTAGAGTGGAAGTTAAAGCGTAATGGACAGGGAACTGAAACCAATTACACACTCCTTCCAACAAAACCAGACTCTGAGCCATTTAAGTGGGAAGGTAAAGAGTACTTCAACCTAGAAAAGGTTGTTCGTGAAGTTCCTTATCCAGAGCAAGAAGCATTTTACTTTGGGTTTGACACTCCATCAGTTACCTCAACAAACATTGACTGGTAATTGATGCAATACGTAGGCTTACACGTTCATACCCATTACTCGCTGTTTGACGGAATCGCTACTCCACAAGAGTATGTAGATCGTGCAGTGAGTTTGGGTATGCCAGCAATAGCGATTACAGACCATGGCTCCCTTTCTGGCCATAGAGAGATGTATCGTGCTGCTAAAGAAAAAGGTGTTAAGCCTATACTTGGCATAGAAGGATATATGTGCGATGATCGATTTGATCGTAGAGACAAAGAAGATCGCAAAGAGCCATTAGATATGGTTTATAACCACATTATCCTTCTTGCCAAGAATCAAAAAGGTTTAGAAAATCTAAATAAGTTAAATGAAATTGCTTGGACTGAAGGCTATTATAAAAAACCAAGAATTGATTTTGAAGTTTTAGAGAAGTATTCTGAAGGAATCATTGTTTCTTCTGCATGCCCAAGTGGAATTATTGCTAAGTCAATTGAACTTGGAGAACTGGCAATAGCAAAAAAGCATATTGAATGGTTTAAGAAAGTTTTTAAAGATGATTACTACATAGAAGTTATGCCACATAACTCTCCAGAAATAAATAAAGTTTTATTAGAATTGGCAGATCAATATAAGATTAAGGCAATTGCAACACCAGACTGCCACCATGTAGATCCATCTCAAAAAGAGATTCAAGAATTTAAATTAATTTTAAATACCTATAGCAATAAAACACAAAAAGATGCGACTTATGAAAAATCTAAAAAGTATAAAGACATGATGTCTAGACTAGATTATTTATATGGAGCCGATAGACAAATGTCGTTTAATAAGTTTGAAATACATCTTTTGTCGTATGAAGAAATCAAGTCTGCCATGCAGAAGCAGGGTATTGATAGAGAAGATATTTATCAAAACACCATTGACCTTGCAAATAAGGTAGAAGACTACGATATTCGTGATGGATTAAATTTACTACCAGTACAATATAAAAACCCAGACAAAGAATTAGAAGATTTAGCAATTGCTGGACTAAAAGAAAAGGGTCTAGATGGTGATGAAAGATATATAGAAAGAATTCAAGAAGAATTATCTATAATTAAAGATAAAAAGTTTGCACCATACTTTCTTGTAGTTAGAAGCATGATTGCTTGGGCTAAAAAGGAAGGCATCATGGTTGGTCCTGGTCGTGGATCGTCTGCTGGCTCACTTCTTTGCTACACACTTGGAATTACCGACATTGATCCAATTAAGCACGGTCTACTCTTTTTCCGTTTTATTAATCCAGAACGCAATGACTTTCCAGATATTGATACAGATATTCAAGATTCACGTCGTGAAGAGGTAAAAGATTATTTAGTTAGACAGTATAGGCATGTTGCTTCTATTGCAACATTTTTATCATTTAAAGATAAGGGTGTTGTAAGAGATATTTCTCGAGTATTAAATATACCATTACCAGATGTTAACAAGGTATTAAAACTTGTAGATGGATGGGATGATTTTTGTACATCAAAAACAACAGAATGGTTTAGAGAAAAATATCCAGAAGTAGAAATTTATGGAGAAATGATTCGTGGCAGAATTCGTGGAACTGGTATTCATGCTGCTGGTGTTGTAACAAGTAAAGAGCCTATCTTTAAGTATGCTCCAATGGAAACAAGAAATTCTCCAGGAAGCGATGAAAGAATTCCTGTTGTTGCAGTCGACATGGAAGAAGCAGAAAAAATTGGTTTAATTAAAATTGATGCTCTAGGATTAAAGACACTATCAGTATTAAAAGATACTTTAGATATTATAGAATCTAGAGAGGGCAAGAAGATTGACCTATTGTCTATAGACATGGATGACAAAAATGTATACCAGATGTTATCTGAAGGATATACAAAGGGTGTTTTTCAATGTGAAGCAACTCCGTATACTAACTTATTAATTAAGATGGGTGTAAAGAATTTAGCAGAACTTGCTGCTTCAAATGCTCTTGTTAGACCAGGAGCAATGAATACAATTGGAAAAGATTATATTGATAGAAAACATGGTAGACAAAATATAGACTATGGGCATCAAATATTAAAAGCATTTACAGAGGAGACTTATGGCTGTATTCTTTACCAGGAACAGGTTATGCAAGCATGCGTATCGCTTGGCGGTATGTCCATGTCGGAAGCAGATAAAGTTAGAAAGATCATTGGAAAGAAAAAAGATGCTAAAGAATTTGATGTGTTCAAAGACAAGTTTATTGATGGCGCTTCTGCTTATATTTCTCCTAACTCTGCTCGTGACCTATGGCATGATTTCGAAGCCCACGCAGGATATTCTTTTAATAAGTCCCACGCAGTAGCATATTCAACATTATCTTATTGGACTGCGTGGCTAAAATATCATTACCCACTTGAATTTATGTACTCACTATTAAAAAATGAAAAGGATAAAGATGCACGAACTGAATATCTTATTGAAGCGAAAAGAATGGGTATTAGCATTAAACTACCTCATATTAACGATTCGGATATTGATTTTAAAATTGAGGGTAAGGGTATTCGGTTTGGACTCTCGGCAATCAAGTTTATCTCTGATAAGATTGCAGAACGATATATATCGGCACGACCTTTTAAGTCTTATGCAGAACTTGAACAGTTTACATTTACAAAAGGTAACGGAGTAAATAGTCGTGCATTACAGGCACTTCGTATAATTGGTGCAGCAACATTTGCAGACAATCCACGCAACGATGAAGAAATTAAAAATAATTTATATGAGTATTTAAATCTTCCAGAATTTAATTTGACCGTTCCATCTCATTATCATGCTTTTATAACTCCTGCAGAGGATTATGAAGAAAAGGGTTCTTTTATTTTAATGGGCATGGTTAAAAATATTAAAAGGGCTAAGGGCTGGTCAAGAGTTGAGATATTAGATAAAACTGGAAGCGTTGGCATTTTTGACGAGGAGCAGACAACCATTGAAGCAGGTGTATCATATATAGTTCTTGCTAATGACAACAGGATTCTGTCTGCTGTTCCTGTAGACTCAATAAAAGGATCAGAAAGTGCTTTAGTAAAATTTTTAAACTATAAGATGCTTCCATATAAAGATGATGAGATGTTTGTGGTATCATTTAAACCAAGAGTAACAAAGGCTGGAAAGAAAATGGCATCGCTTACTGTAGCGGATTCATCTAGAGATTTACATTCTATTACAGTATTTCCTACTGCATTTGCAAAAGCATATATGAAAATAGAAGAGGGCAATGCCTATAAATTTACACTTGGAAAAACAAAAGACGGAACTGTTATATTGGAGGATATAAATGTTTGATGACCTAGCAGAAGAAATACATAAAAATGCAGTAGACAAAGGATTTTGGGATAGAACCGTAGATCCCATTTTTATAGCAAAACAGATGATGATGATTGTTTCAGAGGTATCTGAGGCCATGGAGGCACTTCGTAAAGATATGGATCCAGATCAGATATCAGATGAGTTTGCAGATATTATTATTCGTACTTTAGATCTTTATGCTGGTATTGCAGAAGCAGGGTACGTAAAGAAATCTCTTGATTATGCTATTAAAGAAAAAATGGAAAGAAATTCACATAGACCAAAGAAGCATGGAGTAAGATTCTAATGACAATAACAGTAGAAGATGTATTAGCACAACTAAACCCAAAATTGCGTAAGGGTGTGATGATTGGTGACACAGTGCCAGAAACTCAGTATGCAGCAACACCAAGTTATGGACTAAATCGTGCATTAAATGGGGGACTTCCATATGGCAGACAAGTTCTTATTTGGGGATCTAAGTCATCTGCGAAGTCCTCACTATGCTTACAGATGATTGCAGAAGCACAAAAAGAAGGAAAAATCTGTGCTTGGATTGACGCAGAAATGTCATATGATAAAGAGTGGGCAACAAAACTTGGAGTAGATACGTCTAAGTTAATTGTTACACAAACAAGGACCATCAATGAGATGGTTGATGTTGGGGTGCAGTTGATGGAGGCTGGAGTAGATTTAATTGTCGTCGACTCTATTACATCCTTATTGCCTGCAATTTATTTTGAAAAAGATTCTGATGAATTAAAACAACTTGAAAACACAAAGCAAATTGGTGCAGAGTCTAGAGATTTTAGTAATGCTTGGAAGATGCTTAACTATGCAAATAATAAAGTTAAGCCAACACTACTTGTACTTATTAGTCAATCTCGTAATAACATTAGTGCTATGTATACAAGTCAGCAACCAACGGGTGGTCAAGCCACCAAGTTTTATTCGTCTACTGTGATTAAACTATTCTCGTCTGAGTCAGATAATCAGGCTATTAAAGGTAAAATTAATGTAGCAGATAAATTGATTGAAGAAAAAATTGGTAGAAAAGTTAGATGGGAACTTCAGTTTTCTAAAACATCTCCTGCGTTTCAAAGTGGTGAATATGATTTTTATTTTAGAGGAGATCATGTTGGTATAGATACTATAGGAGATTTGGTCGATACAGCAGAACTTATGGGTATTGTAGAAAGAACTGGAGCATGGTATGTTCTTCCAGATGGAACAAAGGTTCAGGGAAGAGAAGGTTTTATTAATAGAGTAAGAGAGGACCTTGATCTTCAAGATATGATTAAGAGTAAAGTACGTGAATAAGTACTCAGTTTATCCTGGCAAGTTTCCATGTAAAGTCTGTAGAGAAGAAGTAAAGAGCATTAGAATTTATGCAGCAACTGGAATGGGGTCTTGGATGTGCTCAAAGAAACATCTATCTGAGGTCCATGTTTTTCAGGTTGGATATAAAAAGAAAAAGGATTATGACAGAAAAGAACGAGAGTAAAAGAATAGGTGCTAGACAGCATAAAAATTCTGGTAGAAATACCAAAAAAGGCGATGCCACTTGGGAAAATTTTACTGTAGACTTTAAAGAATCTTCTAAATCATTTACATTAAATAAAGATGTTTGGGCCAAAGCGGTTACGGATTCTATAAAAAATAATAATGACCCAGCAATTGTTGTTATTTTGGGAGAGGGTAATCAAAAGGTCAGGCTTGCTATAATAGAGTTTGCAATACTAGAAGAAATGGTGAATAATGGAAAAGACAGAGAATAATAAAACTACGCTAGAAATGATAAATGGATTATCTGAAATAGCAGATTATATGCAGGACGAAGACTTAAATACTGCCCTAACATTTATTGCTAAGGTTATCATAAAGCCAGATATACCAATGAATGTTGCCACACTAGAAATAGTCAGGTTGCAGGCCATTGCAGCAAAGATGGCGTTTAAGGCAACATGGATGGCTAATGTAGACAAGTCAGACAGAGGAAAGAAGAATATTTATTACACAGCAGCAGAGTCAATAAACAACCTTGTATCTGCTCTCAAGTATATTACTCGATGAGTAATGGTATAATTATATAGAACAAGGGAAATTTATGACAAAAAATTTATTAAAGCAAGTTATGATCAAGGACACAAAAAAGAAATCAGAGCCCACAAAGGCAGATAATTCTTTTATTGATGGACTTATAGAAACAATACAGTCTGGCTATACAATTAAAATAAAACCAAAATTTACAAAAAAGCAGGCCTTCAGTCCATCTACTCTTACATATGGTGCTGGAGAATGTCCTAGATTTTGGTACCTAGCATTTGACGGAGCAAACTGGTTTGATAATGCTGACGCCTATGGTGTTGCAAACAGAACTTCTGGAACACTTAGCCATGATAGAATTCAAGATGCCATACTTGATGCTGGAATATTAGATGAAAGTATGGAGTTTGATAAAGAGCCAAATAAATATAAAAAGCAAAAACATCCAGCAATGGAGTTTAGAATAACATATGACGATCCACCAATCTCAGGATATGGTGATGTAATGTTAGACTATAATAACAATAAAATCTTGGGTGAAATTAAAACAATGCCCAACGAAGGCTTTGAGTATAAAAAGGCAAGTAGAAAACCAAAATCTGGTCACCTTATGCAACTTCTTATGTATATGAAAATAAAGAAGATGGATAAGGGTGTTTTGATTTATGAAAATAAAAACAATCATGAGTTATTAACATTACCAGTATTAGTTAACGATCATTATCGTCGGTGGGTAGATCAGGCGTTTGATTGGATGAGAACTGTGAGAAAGGCCTGGGAAGACAGGACTTTACCAGAAAAGACATACAGAGCAAATTCAAGAATTTGTAAAGCATGTCCAATCCAAAAAGCATGTGCTGAAGCAGGAACAGGGGTAATCAAAATTAAACCTCTGGAGTTGCTAGAAGATGAAGCATTGTAATTGGTGTGACAATGAATTTGTAACAACAATAAGTTATCAAATATACTGCTCTACTAAATGTAGAGATGAAGCAACAAAACAAAAGATTGCTACAAGGTATATGATTACTAGAAGACAAAAAAGAAAAGGCAAAGATAGAAGATGTAAATCTTGTAAAAAGATTTTATCTATTTATAATGATGACTTATTGTGTGGTCTTTGCCAAGTAAATCCCAGAGATGTTGACAAGGCACTAAAAGATATTAAAGGCAGGATGAATGGAAAGCAATAGCCCAAAAATTATTTGTTCTATAGATGCAAGTACAAATAGCCTTGCCTTTGCTCTTTTTGATACCGAAGAAAAAACATTAGGAGTTGTTGGAAAAATCAACTTTAGTGGAAATGATACTTATAAAAAAGTTATGGATGCTGGTCAAAAGGTTAGGGCATTTTTTGACTACTACGGCGGATTTGAAGCAATCGTAATTGAGCATACAGTATTTATGAATAGCCCAAAAACTGCTGCTGATCTAGCATTGGTACAAGGTGCTATCCTTGGTGCTGCTGGTCAGTCTGGTACCAAAATTATAGGCAAGGTATCTCCAATAACGTGGCAAAATTTTATTGGAAATAAAAAGTTGACTAAAGAAGAGCAATTACTAATAAGAAGTCATAATCCTGGAAAATCTGATTCTTGGTATAAGTCTTACGAAAGATCTTTCAGAAAACAAAGAACAATCAATTTTATTAATCTAAACTATGATAGAAAAATTGATGATAATGATGTTGCAGATGCCTGTGGAATTGGCCACTGGGCAATGCATAACTGGAATAAGGCTATAGGGGTTGACAAATAGGGCTATGGGTGCTAAACTATATACAAGCGAGGCTTGGCTCCGTAAAAGGTACCTTATGGACAAAAAGTCTCCACAAGACATAGCCAAAGAGTGCGGGGCAAGTGTAGAGACCATCTACGTATATCTTGCAAAGTTTGGACTAAGGAGGTCAAAAAGATGAGTACTATAAAAAAATTATTAGCAGTGCTAACTATTTTTGGTGCATTTGGAATAGTTTATGCCCTGTATGCATTAAAGACTATACCAGATACATTTGAGTTTGATATAGATGAAATGGAGCGACGTGACTATGACAGAGAAATTTAATATTACAGTTGATCAAGTTAATCATCCAGAACATTATACAAGCGATCCGTCTGGTGTAGAGTGTATACAGATTACTCGTCATAGAAATTTTAACATTGGAAATGCCTTTAAGTATTTATGGAGGGCAGGACTAAAAAATGAAAAAACCCATATTGAAGATTTAAAAAAGGCAATCTTTTATATACAAGATGAAATTAAAAGACTAGAGGGGAATTATGACAAGCCCTGAAGAGGATTTAGTAAAACATTTAGATCAGGTAAACCTTGTTGTTGGAGAATATCTAAAAGGAAATGATCCAACACAAATTTCCAAAGAGTTAGCAATACCAAGGCAAACCGTTGTAGGTTATATCAATGAATGGAAAGTCATGGCATCTGCCAATGATGCTATTCGTGCTCGTGCTAAAGAAGCACTTGCTGCAGCAGATACACACTACAGCAAACTTATATCTAAATCATATGAAGTTATAGATGAAGCATCGATGACAAATAATCTTGGTGCCAAAACTGCTGCAATTAAATTAGTTATGGATATTGAGTCTAAGAGAATTGATATGTTGCAAAAGGCTGGGCTACTAGAAAATAAAGAACTAGCAGAGGAAATGGTTCAGATTGAAAGAAGACAAGAAGTTCTTATGGGAATACTTAGAGACATAGCATCTGAATATCCACAAATTCGTGATGAAATTATGAGAAGGCTGTCTGATATTGCAAAAGACAATGAGGTTATAACAATTGTCCACGATGTTCGATGACTTTTTAGAAGCATTAAAAGATGATCATTTTGCTGAAAAACCAGTAGATGTAAAAACCTTCGTTGAATCAGCAGATTTTTTGGGGCAGCCGAAACTTTCAACTATTCAATATGATATTGTCGAAGCAATGAGCCAAATATACAAAAAAGAAGATTTGCAAAATCTTTTTGGTGAACAAGATGGGTCCAAACATTATGATAAGTACACAAAAAATGAAATCATACTTCAACTAGGAAAAGGTAGTGGAAAAGATCATACATCCACAGTAGCCTGTGCATATGTTGTTTATAAGTTGTTGTGCCTAAAAGATCCAGCACGGTATTTTGGTAAGCCACCAGGGGATGCTATAGATATTATCAATGTTGCTATTAACGCACAACAGGCTAAGAATGTTTTCTTTAAAGGCTTCAAAACAAAGATTGAGAAATCTCCTTGGTTTGCTGGCAAGTTTAATGCTAAAGCAGATTCTATTGAATTCGATAAATCAATTACAGTTTATTCTGGACACTCAGAAAGAGAGTCTCACGAAGGTTTAAACTTAATGATGGCAGTTCTTGATGAGATTTCTGGTTTTGCTCAGGAAATCGGTACTGGAAATGATCAAGGGAAGACTGCAGACAATATATATAAAGCCTTTCGTGCATCAGTAGATTCTCGTTTTCCAGATCTTGGGAAGGTAGTTCTTTTATCATTTCCTAGATATCAAGGAGACTTTATTTCAAAAAGATATGACGAAGTTGTTGTAGATAAAGATGTTTTACAAAAAAGTCATACGTTTATAATTGATCCATTACAAAGTGAAAACAATCCAGATAACCAACTTCAAATTACTTGGGAGGAAGACCATATTAAATCTTACAGGTATCCTGGCGTTTTTGCATTAAAAAGACCTACGTGGGAAGTTAATCCAACTAGAAAAATTGATGATTTTAAAATTGCATTTTTAACAGATCTTGGAGATGCAATGCAAAGATTTGCTTGTGTTCCAACCTACTCATCTGATGCTTTTTTTAAGCAAACAGAAAAGGTAAGAAACTGTATGAGCATAAGAAATCCTCTCGACAATTTTAAAAGATTTGAAGAAAGTTTTAAGCCAGATCCAGATAAAACATACTTTGTGCATGCAGATCTTGCACAAAAGCATGACAAGTGTGCCGTAGCAATTGCTCATGTCGATAAGTGGGTTAATGTTCAGGTAATTAAAGACTATCAGCAAATATCTCCGATAGTTATTGTAGATGCAGTAGCCTGGTGGGAGCCAAAGGTAGAAGGTCCAGTAAACCTGTCAGAAGTAAAACAATGGATTCAAAACCTTAGAAGGCTTGGCTTTAATATAGGAATGGTCTCATTTGACCGTTGGCAATCTTTTGATATACAAAATGAATTAAGAGCGGTAGGCATGAGAACAGAAACGGTATCAGTAGCAAAAAAACATTATGAGGATATGGCCATGCTTGTATATGAAGAAAGACTTATAATGCCATCAATTGACCTGCTTTTTGAAGAATTAACAGAACTAAAGATTATGAAAAATGATAGAGTTGACCATCCAAGAAAAAAATCTAAAGATCTTGCAGACGCTGTGTGTGGTGCTGTTTTTGGTGCTATATCACATACCCCTAAAGATCAAAACCTTGAAGTAGAGATTCATACTTTTAGAGACAAGCCACGTAGAGTTGACACGCTCCCAGAGAACGTGATACAATATAATCCTAGTCAAATAGAAGCAATAAATGACTATTTGGATAGACTAAAAACAATATAAATCAAAATGAATAATAAAAGGAGAAAAATGAATTCATTTAAGAAAATCGCTCTAGCCATGGTTGCAGCCATGACTACCGCAACAATCGTAGCAACACCTGCAAGTGCTGCTGTAATGACAGTCGCTGTATCTCTTGACGGAACCGCTAATACAACTAATTCCTCAATTGCCACACCTGCTGCATTGCCAGT
>Ga0129333_10000362_pt1 | contig 35452 bp, 47 predicted proteins | sample CPB6_08_DNA_FD_94474 | JGI IMG/M metagenome (GOLD analysis project Ga0129333, IMG submission 94474) | Freshwater to marine salinity gradient microbial communities from Chesapeake Bay, USA - CPBay_Sum_0.6_0.8_DNA | ecosystem: Environmental > Aquatic > Marine > Coastal | place: USA: Chesapeake... | reverse complement strand
CTAGCATTGCGCAAGGTGATATATTGTATGGCTCAGCAGCTAATACTATTAGTGCTTTAACAAAAAACACTACAGCAACGCGTTATCTTGCCAATACAGGCACTAGCAACAACCCTGCATGGGATCAAGTCAATATGGCTAACGGTGTAACCGGTACTTTGCCAGTTGGTAACGGTGGCACAGGAAGCACTACATTTAATATTAACGGCGTTGTAATTTCGGGGACAACTACAACTGGCGCATTAACCTCGTTAACATTAACGTCTGGACAAATTGTTATAGGAGGTACAACAACTCCTGCAGCAGCTACGTTAACTCAAGGCACTGGCATCAGCATAACCAACGGTAATAACTCTATTACAATATCTGCTGCTACATCAGTTGCCACATCATACACTTGTAACTCAGGATCTGCAGTACCTTCAGCCAATACGTTAACTATTAACGGTGGCACAACTGGGCTAACAACAACAGGTGCAGGTGCAACTATATCGTTAGCAGGTACATTAGGGGTTGCAAATGGCGGCACAGCATCTACAAGTTTTAACATTAATGGCGTTGTAATTTCGGGGACAACTACAACTGGCGCATTAACCTCGTTAACACTTACATCTGGACAGATTGTTATAGGAGGTACAACAACCCCTGCAGCTGCTACGTTAACACCTGGTGCAGGTATTAGCATAAGTAATGGCAACAATTCTGTTACTATATCTGCTGGTGCATCTGTTGCTACGACATATAACTGCAACACAGGGTCAGCAACGCCTTCAGCAAATGCATTGACTATTAACGGTGGCACAACTGGACTAACAACAACAGGTGCAGGTGCAACTGTATCATTAGCAGGTACATTAGGGGTTGCAAATGGCGGTACAGCATCTACAAGTTTTAACGTTAACGGCGTTGTAATTTCTAGCACAACTACAACTGGCGCATTAACCTCGTTAACACTTACATCTGGTCAAATTGTAATTGGAGGCACGACAACTCCTGCAGCAGCTACGTTAACTCAAGGCACTGGCATCAGCATAACCAATGGTAACAACTCTATTAGCATAGCTGCTGCTACATCAGTTGCCACATCATACACTTGTAACTCAGGGTCTGCAGTCCCATCAGCTAACACACTAACAATTAACGGCGGTACAACGGGATTAACAACATTAGGTTCTGGGGCAACAATATCATTAACAGGCACGCTTGCTGTTACTAACGGCGGTACAGGCTTAACAAGCGTTGCGCAAGGGGATATATTGTATGCATCTGCATCTAATACGTTAACAACTCTTGCTAAAAATACCAGTGCAACAAGATATCTATCTAATACAGGCACTAGCAACAACCCTGCATGGGCACAAGTTGACCTATCTAACGGCGTGACAGGCAATCTACCAGTAACTAACCTCAATAGCGGCACTAACGCATCTGCAACAACATTTTGGCGCGGAGATGGTACATGGGCAACTCCAAGTGCGTTAGAATACAGCTGGACTAATGTTACAGGCACTAGCCAGACTATGGCGGCTAATAACGGTTACACAGCTAATAACGCAGGTCTAGTAACATTGACATTACCAACTACAGCAGCATACGGCACAATTATCCGCGTACAAGGAGTTGGAGCAGGCGGTTGGAAAATAGCTCAAAACGCAGGTCAAAGTATTAAGTTTGGTGCTACTACGACTACAACAGGTATCACAGGTAATTTGCAATCAACCAATCAATATGATGGTATCGGATTGTTGTGCGTTGTAGCAGATACGACATGGGTAGCATTAGGCAGCATCGGTAACATAACATACGTATAATAGGTACATATGCCAACAAACAACTCAATCAACAGTAACATACCAATAGAAGTCACAAAAGGCGGTACAGGCATAGCAACTGTAGCGCAAGGTGATATATTGTATGGCTCAGCAGCTAACACTATCAGCGCTCTTACAAAAAACACTACAGCAACGCGTTATCTTGCCAATACAGGCACTAGCAATAACCCTGCATGGGATCAAGTCAATATGGCTAACGGTGTGACTGGTACTTTGCCAGTTGGCAACGGTGGCACAGGAAGCACTACATTTAATATTAACGGCCCTGTTATATCTAGCACAACGACAACAGGAGCGTTAACAGCGGTTACTTTGGCAAACCAAGAATTTTTGGTTGGCAACACTTCAGCAGCACCAACTAAAAAAACGCTTAAAACAGTGTTATCTTTTTACAACGCTTCAGGTACATACACTCATACATTTCAAACAGGTATGATTTTTGCATTTTGCGAAGTGCAAGGTTCAGGCGGAGGCGGTGGAGGTTGCGCATCTAACGCAGGCGCTACGTTATCTTGTGGCGGAGGTGGTGGAGGTGGGTCATATACCGCTTCTTATTTAACTGCAGCAACTCTTGGCGCATCACAAACAGTGACAGTGGGTGCGGGCGGTACAGCAGGAGCTAACACAGGCGGTAACGGCGGTAATGGCGGTGCAACCAGTTTAGGAACACTACTAGTTGTAAATGGAGGCCTTGGGGGTACTGGCGGTGCAGCTACAGCTAACGCAGTATCACGAGCAGGAGGTGTTGGTTCTACTATACCTACAGGTGGTCAAATGTTTTCCTTTGGTCAAGGCGGTGCTCCTGGGTTTAGTACATATACTTCAAGCACTAACTATATAGTTACAGGCGGTGCAGGAGGTAATTCACGCACTTCAGGTGGTGGCCAAATGGTTTTTGGAAATTCTGGAGGTAATAGCGGAGGAGCATACGGAGCTGGCGGAGGGGGTGCTTCAGGCACTGCTAGCGGTGGGGGCGGATTAGCAGGCGGAGCAGGATCGCAAGGAACGGTAACAATTACGGAATTTATTTTATCTTAAACAGCAAGGAGACAATATGCATAAGAAAGCAATGCAACATCTTAAAAAAGCACAAAAAGTGTTAGCAAAGATGACAGAAAAACAAGAACATGCAAAACCAGCACATCATAAACCTACACGCCATAAAGCCGCGCATAGTGCAAAACATAAATAATCGATCCGCGAGTTAAAAAATTAAAAAGGATACATCATGACTTATCCAACAGCAAACACAGTTAATACAGTTGCGACAGGGGGCACATCAACCAATGTGTTCATTTACGTTTTTCAAACTCGCGATCCAACAATCTACGACATACAATATCCCGTGCAAAAAAAGTGGTTAAATACCACTAACGGCAAAGAATACATACTTACAGGCTATAGCACACTTAACGGTGTCACAGCTGCAAATTGGTTATTAGTTGGCTCACAAACAGCCGTAGAAAAATTAGTCGGTAATACAGGCGGTGCAGTATCACCAAATACATCTAACGAAATATCTGTGTTAGGAGATACAACAACAATCAACATCGTTGGCAATCCAACTACACACGAACTAACAGCTAATGTCATATTACCAGCAACAAGTAATAGCGTACTATTAGGTCAGACATCTAGCATATCAGCAGTAGCAGCAGGAGCAGTTGGCGAATATTTACAATGCCAAGGCCCAGGAGTTGATCCAATATGGTCATTAGTGGATCTAACAACAAGCGTCACAAACACATTACCTGTAGATAATGGCGGTACAGGATCGACATCATTTGCAATAAACGGCCCCGTTATATCAGGTGCAACAGGTACAACAGCATTAACAGCAATAACATTAGCTAATCAGCAGATATTAGCAGGTAACACAGCATCTGCACCAACTGCAAAATCTATACAGATTATAGAAACAGTGTACACATCAGGTGTTAATACACACACATTTGCAAGCGGGTTGTTATATGCATTTGTGCAGTTACAAGCTGCAGGTGGAGGCGGTGGAGGTTGCGCTGCTAACCCAGGCAACGATTGTAGTAATGGCGGTGGCGGAGGTGCAGGAGGTTATACGCAAAAATTATTTACCGCAGCACAAGTAGGAGCATCACAAGTTGTTACAATTGGAGCAAACGGCACAGCAGGAGCTAATACTGGCGGTAATGGCGGTAATGCAAGTGCTAGCAGTTTTGGTGCTTTGTTAGTATGTGCAGGCGGATCAGGGGGTACAGGTGGTGCTAGTAGTCCTAATTTTTATGCTTCGCCTGGAGGATTAGGCGGCACAGCAACAACACCAGGCACATATGCGCAAACAGGGCAATCAGGATCTCCAGGAGCATCTTTTCACGCATCAAGCAACAAAGATTATGCATATGGTGGAGCTGGAGGCAGCAACGTATATGGTTTTGGTGGTCAAAGCGTGTTTGGCAACAGCTCAGCAAACAACGGCACAAACGGCGGCGGTGGATCTGGATCGTCAGGACAAGGCAGTGGTGGCGGTGGACTTGCTGGGGGAGTTGGTGGATTAGGTTATTGTATCATAACCGAGTACATACTGGCGTAAGTCATGAGGCTGCTAATATTGTTTAGCTTGTTGTGTTATATTTTTTTTCACTACACAACTATGCATATTAAAGCAGATGTTAAGATACAGCTAAGCGACATCGACAGACGGATTGAAAAATTAGAAAACTTTGTTTTTTTAAGATAAAAAGCTCCTCAAAAAAAGGATAGGACAATGGACAGACCTATTAAATGATGAGGAGCAGAAATTATTTGTACTGACAAACGGCACGTATCACAATTTCTTCAGGATCGCCATTAAAATTTTTTTTTGCTTCTTCAACAATAGATCTTAAATATTCATTAGATCCGTCAAAAACAAATGTTTCATAGCAAAGAAATTTTTGCCTACAAGTGCGTTCATCATCTTTTAGCACTACTGTGATTTCGGTAACGGCCATATTTGGATCTCCGTACGTGGTTTAGTATCATACAATTTTATAGCATAGATTTCTACAATTTGTTTATCGTCAGCATATGCATGACCATTCAACACGTCATTGTAGAATTTGATCATGTTATCTAAATCTTTTTTACCTATGTGATATTTTTTTTCTAATTCCTTTTTTTTTTTATAGGAATAGCTCTCGGGTATAGGCATGTAAAAATGCATATGTACAGATATCGGACCAGTTAAAATACACGTTACTTCTTGTAATTTGAGTTGCCATACACATCGTCTTTTTTCATCTTTTTGCCTGTCGTACACACCGTATCGCGAAAATCTAGGTCGTGATAATGCTATAGGTGGCCCATCAAAAAAAATCTTCATTCTAAAAATCTAGGTAATTCTTTTTTTACATCATTTAGCACAGCATTGGATATTTGTTTAAGCATATTTTTATTTATCCACTGGACAGTAGGGACAAACTTACCGTCGATTTTTTGGCTGGGAAAGCGTAAATAATATCCATGCTCACCATTGACGACGTTAATCCAAATTTTCATTTTGTCAGCTAAGTTAACAAGTGCCCATCCGACCACCTGACTTTTGCCACGGTCTAAATTTTGTTTAACTTCTTCTAGTGTAATATTCATTTTTTCTTCTTCCTATGCCCCTAAAATCGTTTATTTTTGACTCAGCAGTATGGTTGCACTGCTCAAGCTGTATTTTGCAATTCTGACGCATTTAAATGCGTTTTAGCAATTTTAAATTTGTTTTCAAATATTAAATACATTTAAGTTGCTGATAATTAAAAGGATTAGACGCTAAAGCTATCCAATCTGGCACATCTGCGTTGTAAAATAACTCTTTGACTTGATTGCCATCGACCACAATATACCTATCGTCTAATGCCATAGCATATCCTCCAGGCGCGGTATATTCGTGTTGTTGCGCCCAAAATTTGTTATATTCAATTTTTTGTTTGTCGTCGATGCTGCGTGTTTTGGGTTTGTAACGTTTAACCATTTGTAGCTCGATTGTATCCATGCAATTTTTAAGAGCCTTTAAACTAAGCAATCTGGCAAGCCAATATTCCGATTTGTGTGCGTAGTCTATAACACGTTTGATTTGTTCCACTGATCGCGTATTGAGTAATTGGTCAGCTTGTGTCAACCAACAAGGGGATATATCACGCACAAAATCTTGCTTCTTGCTTTTGATAGAATTTAAAAAATAATTACACAATACCGAAGCTTGGGCTGAGGTACGGGGCGCAGCCCTTTTTTCTTTATATATTTCTTTTTTATATCTTTCTTCTTTTTCTTTTTTTAAGAGGTAAATTGATTGCTCAGTTCGTAAAAAATTTTTTAATTTGTCAGATTTTTTAGACTGTTCTACTAGGTCACACGTGTCTTTTTTTTCTTTATATATTTCTTTTTTATATCTTTCTTTTTTTTCTTTTCTTAAGAGGTAAATTGATTGCTCAGTTCGTAAAAAATTTTTGAATTCATCAGATGTTATGGGTTTTTGGAAAAAAAAATATTTCCATGGTTTGTTAAATCCCATTTTTTGAAAATGCACATAGCCTAAACGTTTTAATTCACGCATAGCCCATCTAATTGCTGCTACACTTTTCCCAAATTTTTTAGCTATAGCTTGTAAATTAAAGTTCCAATTTTCAGGCAAAGATAATCCATAAGTTAAAATTCTATGAGCTTGACAAGTCATATTTGAATTTTGCAATAGCTTGTTATCTAAAGTTGTAAAATTTTGATAAAGTTTTTCTTTTGGTACTGGCATAATTTTTCCATGTGCTAATTTTTTAAACTATTTTTGTAAAAAATTTTTGAATTCTTCAATCGTTGTAGGTTTTTCAAAAACATAATATTTCCAATCTGTTCCAAAACCTATTTTATGATAATGCACATAACCTGCTGATTTTAATTCGCGAAAAATCCATCTAATTGTACTTGGACTTTTCCCAAATTTTTTAGCTATAATTTCTGTTTTAGGTTCTTCGTCATCAGGTAGAGATAATAAATACATCAACATGCTGCGAGCACTACAAGACAGATTAGTGTTTTGCGCCAAATTTCGACATATATACACACCATTTTTGTTTGATTCTTCTTTAATTTTAGGCATTCTTCTCCATTAAATCAATTTATCGTTATTTTCATAAAGTTTTTTTAAATTTAGGATTCTATCCATCATTTTGCTCATGTAACTTATCTTTGGTTTGCCGTGCTTCACTTCTCCAAGGCGTATTTCGTAAGTGTTAACTCCATTCAATTTTTTACTTTGAAAATGTTTGTACTTAGTCACAATATGTAAGTCACATAATTTTTTGATTGCTTGTATGACAGCTTTACGCGATAGATGCGTATCGTTAGCTATGTGATGCAACGATATGGTTGTGATAAAACTATCGCTAAATAGAAAGTCAGACTGTATCGAATTAGACGTATAAACAAGGCAACATAAAACTTTAAACTCTGCTAACGTTAACACTTTTAACCAATGCGAAAACAAAATTTCTGGCATAGGGATTTTGGTGGATTTAGGCAGGTTTTTCATAGACAAGTTTCCTATTTTTAGCACAAATTTTTTGCATCTAACATGACTTAAAATATTTGTGAATGTTGTTGTAAATTACGTAATCTCGTATTATTTGGGCATATTACATCTCCGGGTGTATAACGCGAAGGGGATTGCTAGTTATATTGTGGTGTTTTATTCCATGTAACACCGCGTTAGCTAACAATTTATAGCGACAATTTTTTTGTTTAGGCAGTACAAACATAAAACAAAAAAATGCATATTTGCGCTCTTAAGGTAAAACTTAGGAGCGTTTTTTTTGCACCCATATACGACTCAATCTTGGCTTACTATAGATTTTTTGTCTATTTTTGTTGAATAAAATGTATAGACATAGGGACCAAACCCTTTAAAATTTTCGTTGCGTATTCGGTAACGGGTAACATACCCATAACGTATTAACTCTTGTAGTAGCCTGTATATTTGCGCTACATTGACTAATTTTTCCTGCGCTAATTCTTTAGCTGAAAATTTTTCGTTTGGCTTGGATAGTCCATGCATAAGTAATCCTAACGCCGCAAATGATAGCGATCGATCTTGTATAGTTTTGATGGGCATATTTGGCATGATTGTACCTTATTTGTTAACAGTAATAATGATATCTGATATTGTGTGCACGGTTAGTCCATTTTACACCGCCCTCTCTGACTACGTGCGGTATGTATAGAGGGGGTTTTTTTATCCCTGACGGCGTAAAACCTAGTTTTTTAGGGCTAGGATATAAGCCGCCTTTTAAATTTCTGGGGATGCCTGTTGTTCAATATATTGTTTGATAACGCTCAAAGGTGCCCCTCCGCAGCTACCCGCAAAATAACTAGGAGACCACAAACTTTTCCCCCACAAGGCTTTTTGGATGCTGGGATAGTTTTGTTTCCGTAACAGTCGTGAAGAGACCCCTTTGAGGCTGTTGACCAGCTTGGAAATGCTGACCTTGGGCGGATACTCGACTAGTAAATGAACATGATCCATTTCTCCATCAAATTCCACTAAATTGGCTTCAAAATCGGAGCACACATCTTTGAGAATCGCTTTAAGATGCTCCAAAATCGCTTTTGTAAATACAGGACGACGATATCTTGTTACAAAGACCAAATGTACGTGCATGAGAAAAACGCATGTTCTTCCTCTTCTTAAATCAGTTGACAAATTCATAGACCAAACGATAACATAATCGCATGTTTGTTCGAAAGGCATTTAAATTCCGACTCCATCCGACAAAAGCGCAAGCCAAGTTGTTGCAGGCGCAATTAAATGAGTGTCAATGGTTATACAACGAACTGCTCTTGCAGAGGAAGACGGCTTACAAGGAATTAGACATGTCCCTCTCAAAGTATCAGCAACTGATGTTTTTGCCGATCCTCAAGCAAGAACGGCCCTCGTTAAAAACAGTACATTCTCAAGTATTGCAAAATATTGTCGATCGCTTGGATAAGTCATTTCAAGCGTTTTTTCGTAGATGCAAAATAGAAGAAAAGCCCGGGTTTCCCAGGTTTCGTGGAATGCACCGCTACGACAGTTTTTGTTATCCACAGAGTGGATTTCTTGTGCTTGGCAAAGAAATCACTCTTTCTAAAGTTGGTCGGATTCGGATGAAGGCGCATCGTCCCATTCAGGGAGAGGTCAAAACTTGCACGATTAAAAAGACAGCCTCAGGAGCGTGGGATGTCACCCTTTCCTGCAAAGTCAAAATTACTCCACCAGAACCTTTGGTAGAAGCGATTGCGATTGATGTGGGACTTGAATCCTTTGCCACCTTGTCTAACGGAGAAAAGATTGCAAACCCTAGATTTTTCAAAAAGGGAGAAAGAGCTCTTGCAAAAGCGCAAAGAAAACTGAGCAAACAGCAAAAAGGGACTAAAGAGCGTCGCAAGGCAGGGAAGGTTGTGGCTAAAATCCATGAACGGATCAAAAATCAAAGAAGAGACTTTTGTCACAAGCAATCTAGAAAAATTGTCGATCAATATCAATATATTTGCATAGAAGATCTGAACGTCAAAACCATGATAGAAGGATCTTATTTTGCAAAAAGCATAGCAGATGCAAGCTGGAATCAGTTTCGTCAATTCCTCACCTACAAAGCGGCAGAAGCTGGTAGGAAGTTGGGACTGGTGAACCCTGCGTATACGAGCCAAATTTGCTCACAGTGTGGACATTTGGAGCCGAAGAAATTAGCCGAAAGAGAGCACAAATGTTTCCAATGTGGGTATACGGCACATAGGGATTTCAACGCAGCGCAAAATATTTTGGCCTTCGGATTGGATGGCCTGGGAGAAATCCCTAGAAGCCTTCACCTTTAGGTGAAGGAGCAGTCACTTGTATTTGTCAAACAACCATTCAAAACGCTGTATTGTAACCTGAGAAAAATGGTATTTGCCATTCAAGATGCGATTGACTGTACATAGACACATACCTAATGCTTTAGCCAATTCTTTTTGCGTCCAATTTTGATCAAATCTTAAGCAATTTAATCTTTTAATAAATTCATCTCGATCTTTGTTGCTAATGTCTGCTTTTTTTGTCATATGTATACCTCTAATTGACATTATGTTACATAATATAGCACGATTGCCATCCCGTCAATATCAAATATACACAACGCTGCATTTGACAAAAATTGACATATAATTTATGATTTTGACATACCAAGGATCAAATATGATTACATCAATAAACAGCAAACAGTACGCAAAAGTTAAACGTGTTTTTGATTGGCTGATCGGAAATTACGCTAACTACGTTATAGAGTACGAAAAAGATATCCTAATATTTGCAAAAATTATGGGTGCTACACAAGAGCAACTAGACAACGTTATTAGTGTATGCGATACAATGCGCAAAGAGTGTGAAGCAATAGTACAGCAATACAACGCAATCATATTCGACGACAAAGACTATTACGATCTAACAGAAAATGAATACGAAGCAATGTTTGCCGCATATAGATTGATGGTTGATCAAGATGTAACAGTTATAGAGCAATTTTTAGATGAGCTAAACGAAATGTCATTTATTCTAGATTTTGACGATGAACATTTTGATTATTTTGAGGAAAAAACAGGGCATCAGCATCAGTGGTATTATGATCGATTTGCTGAACGCGTATCAAGTTACGCAGACGTAAGCGCATACGACTACGAATAAAAAAACTAAAAGGACTAACATGGACCAAATTAACAGCGTAGAAATTAATCATATAGCAGCCGCACTTTGCAAAGCACAGCAAGAAATGTGGATTGCAAAAAAGGACAACGAAAATCCGTTTTTTAAAAGCAAATACACAGATCTAGCAACAGTACAAAAGATACTCAAAGAATTTTTTCCAAAGCATGGATTGTGTTACATACAATCTATATACACTAACGAGACAGACAATACATACGTAGTTACAAAGATTATGCACGTATCAGGTCAATGGGTTGGATCATCAGTACGACTTACACCGTCAAAATCAGATGTGCAGTCACTAGGTGCATACATCACGTATATGAAACGTTATGCGTTATCCAGTCTTGCAGGTGTTATATGCGATGAAGAAGATGATGACGGTAACTCATGCGTAGAACTACCGACAAAAAAATCAGTCGAAACAACAGCAATAGATGAACAGCAGTTAACACAACTACGCGCTATGTTAATAGTAACACCAGACGTCGAAGAGCAAATTTTAAAAGGCTACAAGATTAAAGTATTGGAAGAGTTGCCAAAAGCAAGTTATAAATCAGTTATTAATCGCATCAGCGAAATACAAAAACATAGGGGAATTCGTGCATAGATGATGGGAAAAATCGAACAAGGTTCGCAAGAATGGCACGAATTTCGAAAGGGCGGTATCGGGTCATCCGATATCGCTGCTTTAATGGGTGTATGCCCGTACAAAAAAGCATTACAAGTGTATAACGAAAAATCAGGTTTTTGCGAAGAAAAACCAAGTACGCCTGCGATGCAAAAAGGTAAAATGTATGAACCTGAAGCAAGGCGTAAATATAACAACAAAGTAAGCATAAATTACGAGCCTGTATGTCTTATACATCCACAGATGACATACGTACGTGCATCACTAGATGGATATGATGCGGACAGCAATAGGATTATTGAAATCAAAGTACCAGGACGTAAAACATATGATCTAATAGCTGATCACAATGTACCTAGACATTATTACATGCAGGTGCAATGGCAACTAGGTATAGCTATGGCATGTAACAATGTATTTCCACGTGCAGATATCATAGCATATATCCCAGAGTCTAATGAGATGGCATACTACACAATAGATCCAGATATAAATCTTATACACGATATGCATCAAGTTGCGAAACAATTCTGGGACAACTATCTATTAGGTATACCGCCTGAAAATCATAAAAAACAACGCGCTATGTTTTAATAAGCACAGGAAAAAATTATGCAAACAAGACTAGGATTAGTAGCTGATGATTTTTGGATGGCCATAACGTTTTTACTACTTTTTTTGATCATCGCATTTTTGGTTAAAAAATATACTAAGTAGGATATATACTCCGGTTAACGAGGAGTTCGTATGCTAAAGATAAGTTTAATTTTTATTAGCGCAATTGCGTTAGTATCTTGTCGCAACAAAGCAGACACACTTGGCGAAATCACGGCACAAGTTATGAAACAAGGTAAAGGCATAGATATAGAGATAACCCCTATAGACAACGATACTCAAGGGGCGGAAGTAAAAAAAGAACTACGTAGGTTTTAACATGGCAAAAATGACAAAAAAACAGCAGTCTAAAGTAGAAAAAGTAATGCATGAGTTCAAAGAAAAAAAATTACACACCGGATCTAAAAAAGGTCAGATAGTCACTAAAAGACCTCAAGCTATTGCTATTGCGTTATCTGAAGCGCGCAAGATGAAAAAGTAATTGTTGCGCTAAATGAATCATTTAAAAAAATAAAAGGAAATAAATATGTCAGATTTTGAAACGCATGATATTGAGCCTGAAATAGCTAAACAAAAATTAGACCCAAAAGTACACATTGACGGCATCAACCCTAAAACAGGCGCAGTGATGAAACGACGTGGTAGATTTACGGACGGAATGATAGAAAAAGCAATCAGAGCCAATGAAGGGCTACAGTATCTTGCTGCTAGAGCATTGGGTGTAAATCCTACATATATTACGCACCGCATATCACAATCTAAGCAATTACAGCAGGTGGTTAAGGACTGTTTGCAATTACGCATTGACGAAGCAGAAAGAGAGTTGCAATACATTATCCGTGACAAGAATCCGCGCGCTATCGAATTTTTGCTACGAACGCTTGGCAAATCACGCGGTTACACAGAACAAGTAGATATTATGGTTGATGCCAAAGTGCAGGAATCGCACCAAAAGATTATGCATCAAATTGAAGCTCTTAAACTGTCAAAAACTCTGACTAGCAAAGTTAAGACTGAAGACATATCAGAGTGTGACGTCGACGAATAAAGCACATTTTGAGGCAAATCTCTGTATACTGCCTCTAAATGTTTGAGCTGATCTAGCGCATCATTAAAAGTTAATCCTACCGCAACATCATCAGCAGTGTCCGTAACTAAAGACGCATCAGTAGGATCAACAATTTTCGGAATTACTATATTACCATCATTATCTATACGCACAAAATTATCCCAGTTACGAGCACCACAACGCATACCCAATGGACCACCATCAACATAGATCTCTCCACAGCTACATAGACTGTAATCATTACTATGATAACTCTCTATAATGTCGTTGCATAATTTGCACTTGGCTGTGTTACGAATTTGTGTCATGGTGCGCGAACCGTTTTTTTTGTAAGTTATTGATATTCTAGGTGTGGCTCTATACGCAAGATTCACATTTTTTAACACCGAGAAGATCTGCTAAAAATTGATCAGCACGCTCTTTTGCAGCTTCCAAAGATAACTCATCTGACTGCATAACTTCAGTAAAAACATGCCCGATCCATTCGTTGACACCGAGTGATACTGCTACAACTTTGTAACCTACAGTCACTTGCGCTTCTTCTCGTTGTTCCATAATTGGATCAACGCGGAATTCTCTCGCGTGCTCAATGTTAATATAAGCGCCGCTGATTGTCTTTTGAATGATCATTTTTTTGCTCCTTTTATAATTATGCCAATTTTGCATAAGTCACTAATATTCTAGGTGTGGCTACGGTGGCAAAATGGCATTTTCTGTTGTTAATTTTACCCGTAAATTTGCTCTTAACAGCTATGAGCTGTATGGGCAATCATTTTCTTCGGTGTAAAATTTATCAAGCAAATAATAAGTTGCCAACACTGCTGCCGGGAAACTGATGTAAATACAAACTGCTAGCAACGTCGAGAAAAAATATGATATAAAAAGGCAGAAGACAAAAAAAATGCCTGACAAAACCGAAAATGTAACTTTGAAATTTTTTACTGACATGGTTAATCCCTGGTTGTATAGTAAAATATATATCATATTATTATAATAAAGAGCAAGCATGGACACAGAAAACACACTGCTATCTCCCAAGCAAATGCAATTCGTTTTGGAGTCAAACGCGAAGTGGAATTTAGCGCATGGATCGGTAAGATCGGGTAAAACTTACGGCACGTTATGGGCGTTTTTGCACGCTGTAGATCGCACTAATCACACGCAGATATACATGATTGGTTACTCGCAAGATACAATCTATCAAAACGTCATACGGTTGATCATGGAAAGCGAGCAGCTTGCGATGTTTAAGCCATTTTGCACATGGGCTCCAGGCAGACGCGTGCTTAAATATCGTAATAGAGATATTGCAACGCTTGGCGCAAAAGATGAAGGCGCTATAGGTGCAATACAAGGTAAGACATTTGGTTTAGCCTATTGCGATGAAATGACGCTGTATCCAGAAAATGTTATCGACATGATTGATACGCGATTGTCATACAAAACATCACAAGGGTTTGCGTCCATGAACCCCGGTCATCCAGAACATAAGATTAAAAAATGGATCGACATGGCGGAGAAGGGTGACAAAAATTACTACGCTCTGCATTTTACATTAGATGACAACCCGTATGTAGATGACGACTACAAAGAAAGGATTAAAAATAGTGTTTCGGGTCTATTCTACAAACGGAATTATTTAGGCTTGTGGGTACAAGCAGAAGGTGCAATCTATGACTTTTTTGATCGTAATATACATGTGCTTAAGAGGCCTCCAAGAGCTGCTGAGTACTGGATCGCCGGAATCGACTACGGACAAGTAAACGCATTTACGTGCGTGTTAATAGGCGTCAGTACAGGCCGTATGGACAGATTAGGCAAATGTCTTTGGGTAGAAAAAGAATACTACTGGGACCCAAAAAAACAATCACGGCAGAAAACTACATCGGAATTTGCGCAAGATGTGCGTAGCTTTTTAGAACCTTATGCTGTTAAAGCTATTTATCTTGATCCATCCGCAGAAGCTATGCACGTTGAGCTAAAAAAAATGGGTATACGTGTTGTGCATGCCAACAATGATGTTGCTAACGGTATACAGTATGTTGGCTCAGAAATGGCAAAGGGTAATCTGTTTATTGTTGATGAATGCAAAAATTGCATACGCGAAATAGAAGGTTATGTATGGGATTCAAAAGCGGCGATGCGTGGAGAAGATGCACCGTTAAAAAAGAATGACCACACATGTGACGCAATAAGATATGCAGTATATACACATAGAGTATCTGCACACGTTAATGACGATAGTTATGGTCGTACGTTAGGCTTTGGTGCAGGGCGTAGTATTTTTTGATTAAAAGTGCGAATTGAAAAATTATTATACAATGTGTATAACTTTCTTGAGGGTTAAAGATCCCCTCAGGAGGCAATTATCGCTATATATCTACCCCCTTGGGACTCATCAGTTGAACCCTCACAACAAAGTATCATACAATGGCTAGACAATCTCTACAGCAAATTTCAGCCTGTTGAGCAAGCGCGTTGGAACCAAGCTAACATAGACACTTTGTTTTACGCGGGCAGCCAAAGTTTTGTTAACCGCTACTACAACTTTTCGCCATCTGCAGCAACAAATACAAATTTCTATTTCAATTTGCTACAGCAACCTGTAAACATGATTACAGGATATCAACGTCAAAACCGTAAAGCTATTAACTATATACCAACAGAAGGTGGCGATAGCTCTACAACAGACCAGTACACTCGCATCATTACGCAGATATGCAATACTGAATCCATCTATGAGCAATATTCGAAAGCTTGTGAGCTTGCATGTATTAGCGGCAAAGTGTTAATACAACCATATCTTGATTACAATGGTACAGATCAAGCACAAGGGCAACTCAAGCTAAAAGTATGGGAATACAACTCATTTATGGTTGATCCATACTACCGCAATCCTGACATGTCAGATGCGCAGTGGGTATGGTGCCAAGAGTATATCTCCAAACGTGAAGCAGAGGCTAGATTTCCGGGCAAAACAGAAGGTATTACACCTATGGCTGGAGCGCCACAACGCTACGGTCGTTTCTACTTTTTGCCAGAAAACTATTACATGAATCGCAACGATTTATTAGTACTAAGTTATGTATGGTACAAATGGCGCACAAAGAAAAAACGTCTCTACAGTAGATCACGTAACCAGTTTTTTGACTATGCTGGTGGGCAAGAGCAGTTAGATCTAATTTTGTATGCTATACCTGATTTAGAAGAAGTAACAGTAGAAGTGCCATCGTGGAAATTAGCAGTAATACTTAATGATCAGTTGATGTATCAGGGAGAAAACCCATTAGGATTTACCGAATGCCCTTTTGTTGCAGTGGATTGGAACTACGAACCGCATAACAACTATTACGATTTAAGATGTCGCGGATTGGTGCGCACTATGCGCGATGCTAACTATTTGCTCAATCGTCGTATTATCCTCAACCATGACATTAGCGAAGCAACAATCAACGCAGGCTGGAAGCGCAAATCAGGTGCCGTGCTCAATGAAGACAACCTTAAAAAATCTGGTCAAGGTTGGGACATCATCATTAACGAAAACTATGAGTTGTCTGACGTAGAAAAAATTATCCCTAGTGCTGTACCAGAAAGTGACATGGCACTTGCTGATCAGCTGCAATCTTTAATTTTTGCAACATCTGGTATCAATCTAGAGTCATGGACAGCGCAAGATTCGCCTAATGCATCAAGTCTTACAGTATTTATGAAACAAGCAGCAAATCTAACAGTGCTGCAAAAGTATTTTGATCAGTGGGATTTGTCACTTAAATATTTAGGCGACAGATTACTTAAAATTGTGCTCAATAATTGGAATGCACAAAAAGTACAATTATACCTTGGTGAAGAGCCTACGGCCTATTTCTACAGTCGTATTTTTTCTTCCTTTCAATGCGTTGTAGAACAGGGTCTATTGACTCCAACGCAACGTTACCAAGAGTATCAACAATGGCTGGAGCTCAATCAACAACTTGGCGGTTTAATTCCTCCTCAAGAGTTAGCCAAAAGAGCGCCTATACAAGGTAAGACTGAGCTCATGGCCTTGTTGCAACAACAACAACAGCAACAAGCAGCAGTGCAAGCAGAAGCAACTAATTTACAACAAGCAATGGAAGAAGCCAAACTCAAAGAGATTATGGCACGTACTGCTAATTCGCTTGCGTCGGCTAAAGAGCGTTACGGTAGATTTGAAAGCAACGTGGGTCTGCTTGAAGAACGCATATCTGAAATCAGCAAAAATCGCGCATTATCGACAAAAGCGAAAATGGAAGCGCTTGAAAAGATGGTCGAAGTCATTGGCAAATATGGCGAGATTGAAACAGCTCTTAAACTGGCTGATATACAATCATATGCCTACGAAGACAAAATGATCGAAGACCAAGAGAAACAACAAGCGCATAGAGAATCCTTTGCTAATGAGTTTACAAGCAAACTTATGGGCCAAGGACAAATGGCGATGTAATATTACTTAGCTTCGCGCAATTTCCTGTGTGCTTCTTTATACGCTTTTTTGCGTATGGGAAGCAAATAGGTTTTTTTCCAATCTTCTAATAACGTGTTAATGGTTTTGTTTGTCTTGTAAGTTGACGCAGTACTATTCATAAAAGATTAATTTTTAATTATTTGATGATGAATAATATCATAAATGCAGCAAATAAATCAACAAATGACAAATTAAAAGAATATATTGCTGTATATGGCGCCACTGATATAATAAAGAAAATTACAAAGGAGTCCATTATGAGCGGACGTAGAATTGATGATCATCATTTTTGGGCAGGTAAAGGCTCAAAAGAATCTCCATTTCCAATGGGATCAAAAATGAAAGCTATTGAACCAGTTGAAGGTGCAGGACATGTTGGAATGACCTACCCAGACACACAAGAAGCAATCAGACGTGACCAACTTTCTGGCGATCAAAAAATCAAATCGCACAAATTGAAAGAAGGCTACAGACAATAATCTTTGAGGGGATGTTACACTAACAAGTGTGAGATAAATGTTAATCCCCTCTACTTTTAGGAGCAAAAAATGAAATATTTTGACGATGCATTAGCAGTTAAACAACGTATAGCTGGCTCAGACCCTGTGTCATTTAGAGCTCCTACAAAAGATGAATTCTACGCTGGCCGATATAGTGCTGGCGACAAGTACGGTGTAGGACATAAAACGCCAGTCGGTACATTAAAAACATCAAACAAATGTGTGGTGCCACACGGATGTATGAGATTAGATCCAGAGAAAGTGATCTATGAGCAAAAGTAGATCAAAATACATACCTGGTAAAACTGCTACTACAAAAAAAGGTAGCGGTGATTATTACGGATCAGGCATTAGACAAAAAGTTGGCAAGATGAGAGACATCGGGCCAGTAACACCATCAAAACTAAAAATACCACCTAGATCACTAGCTTAAGATGGCAGCCATAGATGAGGCACTTTCTTCGGTTTTAGTATTTCTGTATATATCTTCTTTATCGTTGCATCGCTTAGGTCATCTGGTTCTGGCCTTTCTAATTTAGCGCGATCTGTCTGGAAATCGTGTATGCTTTCAGCAATTAACTGATTTTCGGTCAGCACTCCCTTACGATATTGTCCCCATAACTCTACAGCAGGCAACATCCAAATCACTCGCACTTCGTCGGTGTTGGGATATGCTTTGAACAGCATTGTATTGGGTTGTGCAACGGGTTTTGTTAATCTAGGTTGCCAAACAGCACGTTTGTTGATGCCGTCATCTTCAGTGCGAAAATGGACAAAGATATAAAATGCGTGATCGCCGAATGGGCGTTTGTTAATTAGATCTTGGCAGCATTCAGATATATCTTGTGTCTGTTTGTTATCGCTAACTAACGACTCAAGTCTATCATGTGCATCTAATGGATCTATACTTAAAATTTTGTTGTGCATTATGATAATTTTTATCATAACTCGCTAGCCAGCGTCAAGGCGAAAGGATATCAATGACAGATGCAGCACAACCAGATGCAGTAGCTATGCATGCGCAAGAACAAAAATTAGCCAAAGAATACAACTTTGCAGAAATGCGCAATAAGTGGGCGTTAGAAAATGAAGCAAGGCTTAAAGCTGAAAGAGAGCTTGAAGAATTACGCAGAGCTATGCAGCAGAAAAATGCTCCAGTAGAAGAAGACGATGAAAGTGAGCCATATGTTGATCACAGACGATTGCAAAAGAAATTGAGCTCGTTTGAGCAAAATCTCGAGAAGAAAATCGACATGATGGCTGAAGCTAAAGCTAGAGCTTTGTTGGAAGAAGAAAAACGTCAAATGTATCTACGCGAAAATGCAGATTTTAACACAGTTATGGCGCCAGAAGTGGTGCAGAAATTTGCGGATAAGCATCCTCGTATTGCGGAAAACATCTTGCGTATGCCAGAAGGTTTTGAAAGACAAAAACTGGTATATGAGACGATCAAAGCGATGAATTTACACCAAAATCAGCAAGATCAAAAAAGTGACATACAGCAGCGTGTAGATATGAATCGTCGTCATCCTGGTTATCAGCCATCAGGTATGGGCACAGCGCCGTATGCAGGTGCAGGAGATTTTAGCGCGGCAGGTCAAAAAAACGCGTACGAAAAATTGCAAGAACTTAAGCGCAATTTACGTATCTAAGTTATTTACTCGCGGTATGTTAAATTGTATCGCGAGTTTTTCTTGATAAATATTAAGTTAATTTTTTAGTATACAAATTGTCAATACGACATCGCTAGCCCGCGTTACAGGCAATTATCGCTAGCCCGCGTTACAGGCAATCATCGCTGCCAGCGTTACGGCAATCAACTGAGAGCTTGTCTCTCATCTAGATATGTGTGACAACGGACGTAATAGGTATCGTCCACCTTTCAGCATATCAACATAGTTTTTTTTACTAGGAGTCAACAGTGGCAATTACAACTACTGGCAACCTAGGTCCTATGATTCTGCAGTCGTTAGCACCAGCTATGCTGTACACACCTACCCCAACTTTGCCATACATCATTGTATGCGATAAGGTGTCTATGCCAGCTAACGGTGGTACTACAATGCGTTTCATGCGACCACGCGCGTTGCAACCAGCAACCGTACAACTTGGGAATAGCGGGATAGATCCTCCAGCTCAAGTACCGCAAAGAGATATTATTGATGCACAAATGGCAATCTTCGGTACTGGCTGTGTGATCAATGAGCAAGTAATAATTCAGGATTTTTTTAAAATTGGTCCTGTATAAATTTGGCTATATGCTGGAACCTCCTAAAGCTATTTGTACGTAATTACTATCACATTATATAGTAAAACGTAAAAATCAAATAGATGAAACAATGGAAAATCAGCAGGAAAGATTAGAGTGGGAAATATCATGGTTAGCAGCATTCACTAAAGGAGAAGGTTGGATTTCATTAACAAAAAACTCTAGTTTACAAAATGGAAAACGATACTTCCGATTTGATCCAAATTGTGGAATCAGTAACACGGCAGAGGATCTTATAAATGAATGTGTAAGAATATTAAATAAATATAAAGTTCAATATCAAGTTGTGAAAAGAAAAGGATCAGGATTAGGTAAAGGGCCATCTTTAGAACGATATGAAATTATCATGAGAAGCATGAAAAGAACAAAAGCATTTCTTGATTTAATTTTTCCTTATCTAATAGGTATAAAAAAGGAAAGGGCAAAACTTGTGTTAGATTTTATAAATTTAAGAAAAAGCAAACCAAAAAAAACACCTTATGGTATTCAAGAACAGCAAATTTACAATAAGATGTTTTCATATAAAGGTATGACTCAATCTAAAATCCTCAGAGACTACACGCCAAACACGATTTAATAACGTCGTGAAGATATAGTCCGGTCTCATATGAGAGTATGAGAGAATGGCAGAAATGACCATTCCCCTCGCAAGAGGAGTAACAAATTGCAAGAAGGCGTTTTAGCATGGGTTTCAGAACGTCTTGCTGTCTGTATGAGACAGTCAGAGGACCTGATCCTCAGAGATTACATCGTGTCCGCAGCGTCACAAATCAACGCTAGCGGCGGCGCAAATTCGGACAATCCTACGAATTTAGGAGTTTCTGACTTTTCGCTTGTAGCGACAACTTTAGACACAAATAATGCGTATAAGTTTGTGTCGGGTATTGAAGGAGAAAACAAATTTGGTACAGCACCAGTAAGAAGTGCGTACTTTATGATTTCTTCTACACAGTTGCAATCAGATTTTGATGCTCTAACAGGCTCAGGATTTATTGCACAATACAATTACCCAAATAACAGCTCAGCATTGTTCTGTGAATACGGATCTGTATTTAACGTCCGCATTCTCACAACATCTGAAGCACCTGTAATGCCACAAGCATCTGCTAACAACCAAGCTGTGTATTACAACACAGTGCTCGGTAAGCAAGCTGTGACACACATTAACCAAGACGGATGTAGTATGTCTTTGATCTATAGAGATCCATACTATTCTGGAATGCTCGCACAAAACGCCACACTTGCAATCAAGTTCTGGCAAGCCCAAGCGATCACCCAAGATACAGCGATCCGCAACTTGCTTTGCACACGTGCTACAAGCTATGGAGGTGTATAATGGCTGAATACTCAAAGATTGCTAGAGGATCTTTTACCTCTACAGGAGCATCTAAAGTCATTTCATTGCCTTTTGCTCCAACACATGTTGAGCTTTGGAACTATACATCTGCTGCAACCCCAGCTAACCACGGAATTCCTCGTGCAGTTTGGGATGCGTACATGGGCCAAGGCTACGCAGTATGCGATCTGTTTAACGCTACTCCAGTCTTAACAACTGGCGTTGTTGTATCAAACGGTATCTCATCATTTTCTGCAGGGCTTAACTGGTCTTTTGGACCACAAAAACAGATCATTGGCGCAACTGCTGCTAATCCGATCGTGTTTAACGTTACAGCTCACGGATATAGCGTAGGCGACACCGTTATGTTTGAAGGCTTATATCAGTCTGCAACGACAGGTATGGCACAAATTTGCGGTATGCCATTTAGAGTAAGCGCAGTTGGTGATGCTGATCATTTTAGCGTAGTATGGCCTGGAAACGGATCTAACTACACAGCTTTGTCAACATCTCCAACAGGAGCATTTGTTAAGAAAGTTAATTATCCTTTCTTGTATGCACCTGGAGTGTCTTACATCGAAGCTATCTCCTTAGGAGCAACAACAACTGTAACAACAACAGCAGCTCACAACTATGTAGTAGGACAAGAGATTGCTTTCCGTATTCCATCAGCTTGGGGTACCGTAGAGCTTAACTCTCTACCTAACGGATTGATCCCAGGATCACCGCTATATTACATTGTGACATCTGTTACAAGTGCTACACAGTTTGTTTGCAACGCTGTATCAACAGGAATGTCAGCTTTCAACACTAACCAACCTATTGCTAGTGTGCCAGGGCTTCAGTTCCCACAAGTTGTTGCAGTCGGTGATGTCAATACAGGAGGCGTCCAATATAGCGGAGGCAATCTGTATCCATCTCCAGTTGTCAACGGAGTAAGCACAATCAACGGGCCTGCTATCCAAGGCGCATTTGTTAACAACACAAGACAAGGATTTGTCATCGGCGCAGGAGCATGCGCATCTGATGCATCTTCTGTTCTTGTTGGGGCTAACAACGATGTGATCTATTGGGTTGCGACCTATTCAGATTACAACGCTTAACAACGTGTGATATTGCTACCCCCTTAATTGGGGGTAGTTTTTTAAAGAAAAAATATGTCTTACAATGTAAAATTAAATTACAATTAACTTGGTGACAAATGTCCCTGCCCACCGAACCAGGCCCCGTAGCCCCTTACAGCAATTACCCCGTACAAAGCTACTTCTATGAGCCTAATGTCTTTGTCATCGCAAATATAACGCTCGGCGTCAACACACTTGTTACAACAACCACACCAGTTAATTACGTAATAGGACAGCTTGTACGGCTTGTCATACCAACACCATACAGAGCAATCCAATTAGACCAAACACAAGGCATAGTGATAGAAATACCAAGCGCTAACCAAATATTAGTTAACATAGATTCAACTGAAAGCAATACATTTGACCCATTACCTGTACAAGCACCTACATCTGCACAAGTTGTCGCAATAGGCGATTACAACAGCGGACAGATCAACACATCGCGTAGCGGACAGACTATCTATGTGCCAGGAAGTTTTATTAACGTGTCACCATAGGATAATTATGAGCAGAGAAAAAGAAGTAAAAAAATTAGAAGAACAGTTTGATAAATTTACCGAGACTGTTAAGGATCTATCATCGCAGCCATTAGAGCACAGAGAAACAAAAACAGAGATGGAATCTAAAATTTCTAACAAAGAAATGGCAGAAAACGATGGCATCTACTTAAAACCAAAATATCAAGTAGGTGGCGGTGAGAAGTTTAACGAAAAGTTCCGCAAAGAATATGAGTTTGACAAAGAAAGAGTACGTTTTATCGTTGAGCATAAAGAAATTATTGGAGAAACTGTTGAAATGTGGACAAAGCCTTATGCTGGCGTACCTGCAGAATTTTGGCAGATCCCGTCAAACAAAATAGTGAACGCACCTAGATATGTTGCAGAGCAAATTAAAAAGACAAAATATCGAAGACTTAAGATGAGCGACACAACAACAGGACAAGACGGAATGGGTAGTTATTATGGCAATCTTGTTGCAGATACAATCGTACAACGTATTGATGCCTATCCTGTCAGCAACAGAAAATCTATATTTATGGGATAAGACATGAACTTGTTATCTGATATTGTAACGTATGTACGCAGGATCATCAAATCGCCAAGTAACGCACAGATTACCGATAGTTTGATCATCGATTACATCAACCGTTTTTATGTGTGGGATGTAGATCCGCGCATACAGTTGTTTGACCTTAAAACAACGTACAATTTTCAGACATCTCCCGGCGTTGATAGATACAACATGCCGCTTTACGAGACAATTGAACAGCCTACAGGTACCCCTGGGCAAACTGTAGGCCTATATCCCGTGTACCAAGGATTTACTAACAATTGCGTCATTGCTGGCACACAAGCATCATTTTACACACAACGCTCAGATTTTTATTCATTCTGGAATAACTTTATCCAGCCCACACAAACCGTTGGCGTAGGTGATGGCACAGCAGGACCATACACACTCACAATACCATTTGGTTCTAGCCAAGCATCGACAGCCAATGCCAGCGCATCTAACATATTGCGTGGCCATATAGATATAACAGGTATTATTGCAGCAGCTAACCAGACAGGTAGTTATAAAGATCCTTTGGTTAACAGCACGCTTACGGTTAGCTCTGCTGCACCCTATAACGGCAACTCCGTCGTACCTATAACAAGCGTTGAGCCAGGCGTTTATTTCACTAGCGTTGACAGCACAGGAGCTAATGTTATTGTATGTGACAGCGGTCAATTTTTGACAAACAACGTCAATTATGGGTTGCTGATGACACAAGGACCAGCGCCATATGGATGTATCCCTTTAGCTGGCGGCTATAGCACTACATCTAACACCATCAATTACCTTACTGGCCAAGCAACAGTTACTTTTCCTGCACCTATTCCTGCAGGACAAAACATCAACGTACAATGCTATTACTACACCCCTGGCATGCCTAGGTCTGTACTATTTTACAACAATACACTTACATTTAGGTCAGTGCCATTTACACAATACCTTGTGCAACTAGAAGGTTATCTATCCCCATCAGCATTTCTTAACTCATCAGCAGCTATACCATTTGGCTATATGTCTGAGTATCTAGCTAGAGGAGCTGCACGCAAGATATTGTCTGACACAGGAGATGTAGAGCAATTTATGTTTTACGAGCCGCTTTTTAAAGAGCAAGAAGCTCTAGTGTGGAAGCGCAGCCAACGACAATTTACCGCAACACGCACACAAACCATATTCTCAGCAGGCAATTTTGCTGGTATAGGATTTGGTAATACTGGCGGTTACGGCACAAGCTAGGAGATTATATGTCTACAACGTTTTACCCTACAATACCGCAGCCCAACGATATACCATCGGTATCGCAAGGGCAAATCTTGACCAACTTCCAATCTATATCCAACTGGGCAGTTGTTGACCACATCGGCTACGGTACAATCAATGCTGGCAAGCATGATCAAGTATCTATGCCTGACGTAACAGTGCAGGCAGCTCAAACAGGTAACGCATCTGTTATTTTCACCGAACTTGGCACACTCAATAATACATCTGCACAAGCAATGTTTGCCAACGCGCAAGGCAAATTTCCCATAAATTTGATCCGCGCTTTTGGGACATTTACAACAGTAGCAGTCCCTGGCACAGTAACGCTTGATAATTATTACAATGTCAATGCAACAGCAACAGGTGCATCCTTAGGCATCACCGCAAGATACAGCATTACGTTGGCTGCTAATATAGTTACAGGCAACAATGTATGCGTATTGATATCAACAGGACCTACAACTGTGCCTGGCAGCGGTTTAAATGTGGTTAATTATGATTTTACCAATCCTACGTTGCGTATACGCATAGACAGATCAACAGCTGGACAACTTATTAGCTTTGCAGTATTACAATTTTAAGGGGTACCGTGCCAGACAAACTCTACATAGGCAATTTTTCCCAAGGTCAAACAACCAATAGATTGCCATTCAATATTGACAATGATGCTTTCCCTGTCATGTACAACTTTTACTCTTGGCGAGGACGAGCTAAGCGCAAACGTGGTACAATATTGCTCGGTCAGCTACAGCGTCAATTGCAATCATCTGGCAGCCCAAATAACTGGCAAGTAGGGACAATTGGTACACTTGATGGATCTGGCAATTTAACTGTTAACCTCATATCACATTTTTCGCTACAGACTACCAGCACATTTACCCCCAACAGTTTTACACTTACTGACGGCACAAACACATATACAGAACCTACAACAGCTAATGGCACATTAGTAGGGTCACCTGCTGGATCTGGCACAATCAATTATTCTACAGGCGTATTAACAATTTCTGGCGGTGCTCCAGGCGGCACACTTACTGGCACGTTTTCATACTACCCTTCTATGCCTGTTATGGGCTTAGAAGATTATCAGCAATCACCTAGTGATCAGTACCCATATCTATTAGCTTTTGACACCAAATATGCTTATCAACTACGCCAAACAGCACTTGTTAACAACTTCTATTCCGTAAGCTATTACAAGGGGTCTAATAACCCCGTGTCGTGGTCAGGACAAGATTATCAGTTGTTTTGGGCTACAAATTATCAAGGCGCATTTTGGGCAACCAATAACAATCCTGGCATGCAGTTTTTAACCGTACTATCCTTTGTTGTAGGCAATCCAACAACTGTTAATACCGCGGTACCACATGGGCTTGTTACAGGCGATTATGTGTGGTTTAACGAGATTACAGGCGCTGATGCCAATCTGCTAAATGATACAACGCAGCAAATTACCGTAACCAGCCCAACACAATTTACCGTACCTGTCAATACCACAGGCAAAGTGCTAAATAACACAGGTATATTCCAGACGCTAACAGCCAAATCTCCTACATCTACTGGTGATGGCATACGTTTTTACGATGGCGACATGACATCTGGTACAGGCTTGCCATTAGCTAACACATCAGGATGGGTTAACTTTGCACCCCCGTTAACAGCTACTAACGTTAGCATTAATGATGAGACGCCAGCATTGTATTATCTTTGCGGCGCGTTGGCTATTGTCCCATACAAAGACAGATTGGTATTTTTTGGGCCATATATACAGACATCAACAGGGCAACCAATATTATTAGAAGATGTAGCGCTATGGAGTTGGAACGGTACGCCATATTATGCTAACGTTGTGCCTACAGGCCAAACACACAATACACAAGCATATTATGTAGATCAAACAGGTTATGGCGGATGGCTTGCTGCAGGATACTCACAAGCAATTAAAACGGTAAGCACTAACGAAGATGTATTGTTAGTAGGATTTAACGGCAGACAAGCACGTTTTGTTTACAGCGGCAATGATCTTTATCCATTTTTGTTTTTCTCCATCAACGCTGAATTAGGGTCAGGTTCTACATTTTCATCTATCACACTTGATAGAGGTGAAATTAGCATAGGTACACGTGGTATTATTATTACCAGTCAGCAGTCGGCACAAAGGATCGACATGCAAATACCTGACTCAGTATTTCAAGTTAAAGGATCGTTTAACGGATTAGAAAGAGTCAATGCTGCTAGAGATTTTGAAAAAGAATGGATTTATTTTTCGTATCCCGTACTTAACAGCCAATGGAAATATCCAACACAGACATTTTTGTGGAACTACCGCGAAGAAACATGGGCTATATTGTATGAAAACTTTACAGCACATGGCAGCTTTTATTCACAAACAGGATTTACCTGGGCTACTTGTCCATTCCCCACATGGAGCACTTGGAACGAATCATGGAACTCAGGGTCATCACAATCGTTATATCCTAACGTTATTGGTGGCAATCCTCAAGGGTATGTGTTGATCAAAGGACAAGGTACGGCAGAAGGATTGTCAGGATCTATTATTGCAATATCGCAGTCAGGATCATATACACAGATTACATCTAACAATCACTGTCTCAAGACAGGCGATTACATTTATATTCAGAACTGTTTGGGCACAGTTTCTACATCTATCAACAACACAGTCTTTGAAATTGCGCAGATCGTTGATGCTAACAATTTCGTCATTAATCTTCCTTATGTCAGTAGCTCTTATCTAGGTTTAGGTAGATTTTCTAGATTATCTGTGCCCTTTTTACAAACTAAACAGTTTCCAATCTATTGGGATCAAGGACGTAAAGTACGCCTTGGCAACCAAAAATATTTGCTTGACAAAACGTACAACTCTCAAATTACGTTGTACATATATCTTAGCCAAGACCCAGACGATGCGTGGAACAATAGCCCAATAGTGCCAAGCCCAGAAAGCACAAATAACACACTGATATATTCCACTGTGTTGTATACATGTCCCGAAAACGAAAATATTTTCCTAACACCGTCTAATATCAATTTGCAGATGCCAACAGCTAATTCGCAAAGACAGATTTGGCACCGAATGAATACATCGCTAATTGGTGATGCTGTGCAGCTAGGTTTTACCTTAAGCCGTGATCAAATGCTAAATTATACTTATGCTACAGCTGAAATCACATTACATAGCATTGTGTTAGATGTAGCACCAGCAGGGATGTTATCATGAGCATGCCAACACAACAATCTCCTTACTTACGCACACAACGCAGATTCCCCCAAGACTCTATTCAAGAACTGACCAAAGAAGTAGACAAAGCATATATAGATACAGCACAAAAAGTTAACTCACGTGTTATTGGTACATATTCAGTTAACGCATTTGTGGTCACTGGCGAAGAGTGGTTTTTGACAGGACAACCTAATCGCCAACAAACATTGCGTCGTGTATACAAAATTACTGGCGCAGGATCTATAGCACATGGCATCAATGTATCACAGATATCAGGATTTACACGTATTTATGGGACATTTACCGATGGTACAAATTGGTATACATTGCCTTATGTCAATACAGCAGCAGCAAACAATCAAATCTCTGTACAAGTCACACCTACCAATATAGTAATAACCGCTGGAACAGGCGCACCGCCAACCATTAGCAGTGGGTACATAATATTGGAATATTTATCAAATGTATAAAATATAATATTTATTGATATATTTTTGATTATTGTTATAAGCCATATTACTAGATAAAAATATCTTGACGGTGTTATTCTAACGCAAAAAAGGATGTGTCTATGATGTACGCTGGACCCACAGGCCAACAATTATCAGGCTTAAAATCAACAGGCTATGAACAAGTATCAATGCCCCAATTTACCAAAGAACAAATGAATTTGTTCAGAGATATGTTTTCGCGCATAGGACCAGAAAGTTTTTTGTCCAAACTTGCATCAGGTGACGTAAGCCAATTTGAACAGATGGAAGCACCCGCGATGAGACAATTTGCACAATTGCAAAGCGGAATTGCAAATAGATTTAGCGGACTTGGATCAGGAGCTAGAAGATCATCAGGTTTTCAAACAGCGCAAAACACCGCAGCGCAGGAATTTGCACAAAATTTACAGGCACAGCGCATGGGATTACAGCAACAAGCATTAAGAGATCTTATGGGTTACTCAAGCGATTTGTTATCTCAGCGTCCATTTGAAAACTTGCTCTTAGAAAAACAAATGCCATTTTGGCAACAGATGTTATTGGGATTATCACCTGCAGGTCTACAAGGATTAAGTTCTGCCGGTCAGTTAGGAATGTTGAAAAAATTTGGAGTGATCTAATGGTACAAATTATCCCTAGAATGCCAACATTTGGCGAAAGATTTGCACAGACAGTAGGTGGACAAGCGCAGCAATCGTTAGCAAACGTACCACAAATGGCAATGATGTTAGCAGGCATGAGACGCGAACGTCAGCAAGAAGGTATGCAAACAGCGCAAAACATAGCGCAATTGATCAATAGAGAAGCTACAGGCGAAGAACAAGCGCAATTAATGCAAAGAGCCGCACAGATGGCAACGCAAGGCAAATCACCTGCAGATATAGCTAAAGAATTAACATCAGAAGCAACTAAACAAGCAGAGTACAGATCTGCGTTAGAATCATTACCAGAAGCAGGCATCATAGGTAACATTAAGAATTTGTTTGCTGGAAAAGGATTTGCGACAAAAGAGCAAATAGGTAGAACAGCAGAAGCCATGGCAAAAGGTAGAGACATCAAAGTAGCTAGAGAAAAGCTAGCAAAAAAAGGATTATCGCCCGAAGAAATAGAGTTGAGAGTATCCAAATTGTCAGAACCTGTAACAGGCATTGTTAAAGGGTTGCCAGATTTAAAAAAAGTAGCACCTGAAGAAAAACCAGAAACATTAGCGCGCTACATGCAAGGCATATTAAAAACTGACCCAAATGCAAATCTTGTTGTGTTAAGAGATAAGCTAAGCGATAAAGGCGTAGAGTGGTCAGAGTTTCGCGATACATTGTTTGACCTTGTGCAAAGCGGACAGATTGAGCTGACACCTGAGCAAGCAAACATGGTAGGTATATTAGACAGGCCATCAGAAAAAATGCTTAAAGAAGTATTAAAAGATTACAGATTAGCACGTACACCTTACATAACAGGAGCTAGAGTGCGATGAATAGCATATCTGACTTGATAGCTAACGGATACACAGCAGTAGATATATTGTCATCGTTATTTGGTAAGCAGCCAAAAAACATGGCCAAGATGCGTAAGCTTATGCAACATGGCTACAGCGCATCATCTATATTGCAGCATCTGTTAGGCGACACAAACGCGCCAGAAGATAAATACATGACATCAGCAGAGCGCGCAAGAGCAAGTCAAGAAGGCATCGCAAAACGTAATTTATCAGCATTGTTAAGTGTCGGCACATTAGCAGCAGGGTTAGGAGCAGCAGGACTTGCAGGTAGAGGATTGACTGCAGGACTAGGAGCAGCAGATGCCGCTAGAAAAGGTATGCAAGCAGGCACTGCGTTAGCAGATGTAGCGCAAAATATCGCAGGTCAGCAAGCAGAAGCTATGAGAGAGCCGCAAGAAGGCGATGTAACGTTACAACAACAACAAGCTGCAAGAGCGTTACAAGCAGCAAGAGAAGCAAGAGAAGCGCCACTATCTAGACAAGCAATTATGCAGCAAGCTGAAGAAATGCAAGCGCCTAAAGAAATGCAAAGACCAGAAGCAACAGAAGATGTGTTAAAACAATTTCCTGCTGCTAAAGCATTGGCACAAAAATTGATGAGCAGTGGCAAAAGCATAGATGAAGCTTACAACATGATGAAAAAAAGTAAGCTCAATAAACCTGCCATGGATATGTATGAACGCACAACTGGAACGTCTTTTAAAGAATATCTGTCGTCACTTAGAAAAGCGTCTCCGAAACAATTAATCAACGATCGCAAAGCAGTGTTAGATAACACAGCAGCGATGTTAGAACTATTAAAAAAGATGAAAAATGGATGAACTCATATCGTTATTGGAAAGCATTCAAAGTGGGTTAAGCAATCCAGAAAATGAATTTTCAGCGGATGAGTTAGATTCTATACGTTCAGTTTTAGCGCAAGCGACAGAATTCATTACAACACGATCTAACGTGTTTAGACCCCCACAAGGATCAGAACTGCTTTGGGTATTATCTGGAGGCGATCCAAGAGTATTTAGCGAATATATGCGCAGCTTTCCTAGTGCTGCCATGCGCGAATACGCTGAAATACCAGGAGCATTGCAACAGCTTAGCAATCAATTTGCAAGTCGCATAACAATGCCGACAGGAGAGCAAGAAGATGGCATACCACGAGCAGGATTGCAAAGTTCAAACGTATATGGATTTCAATACGATCCTCGTAATGCTGTGTTGCGTGTACGTTTTAACGGTGGCGGCATCTATGAATATCAAGGCGTGCCAGCATACATATTTAAGATGTTTGCACGTGGCGCAATTCCTGCAAAAACCGAAGGCCAAAACCAATATGGTGCATGGTGGAAAGGCAAAATGCCTAGCTTAGGCGCTAGTATGCATGAGCTAATTAAACTTGGTGGATTTCCTTATAGCAGGGTTGCATAAAACTAGGGATCAAGGCCTAAAAGGGCTTTTCAGAAACACCTAACCCCTAGAAAAACTTAGAACGTGATGTATCGTATGTAACTAGCGTTGTTGCTATTAATACGTATGTAATTTTATAGCATTTATTGATTTTTTAGCAACAAAAAAATTGTCAATAACTTTGCACAAAACCTGTTCAAATATTGTTTACGGAAGTACCACTGTTTATAACACCCCACTTATACACACTCTTACTGACAATTTGTAAACAAGATATTTATCTAGCTAATATAAGGAGTTGTGAACATTTCCACAGCGCAAGAAGAAGAAGAGAAATATAACATATATATATATCTCTTCCTCAGAAGATTGTGGAAAACTAATCTGGCCATAAACCTATCAACGCATCAAAAAATGCATAATCTTCTAGCTCAGCATTAGAAAGTACAAATTTTTTTGCTTTGATTATACGGCAACCATGAGCTCCCAAAAACAAAATTAAATATTTTACTTGATTGGCTTCGCAAAATACTTCTATAACTGGGTGGCCTCTTTTGCCCATGCGAAAATATTTTTCAAAAGGGTCGTTAGATAATACTTTAGTGACTTCAAGCAAATGTGGTCGAAAATTGGTTATGATAATGTGTATCTGCTTATGACTAACTTGTAGCAATTTTGCAAGATCCCAAGATGACATGACACAGATCCCATTCTTGGTCTGAATGATGCTCATAATTGTTTCCTTTTTTGTTTCTATTATAGATTTAATTTTAATTTTAGTAGTATGAAAATGTTTTTTTAACGATAATCAAAATTATATTAACAGGAGATACTATGACCATCCAACCAGGTGCAAATCTATATACAGCAGGCTTTGGCACACGCCCAGAAGGGGTAGAAGTGCCAGTATTTTCAACCAGATCCCCAGCAGCTACCGATGTAAATTATCCGCTCGGCAAACGCTGGATCAACACAACATTAGATCTTGTATTTGATCTTACATCATTTGTGAGCTTTAACAAATCAACAACCGCTACATGGACATTACTAGGATCAGCAGCAGGGGCGTTAGATACGCTTACTACTGATGACGCAACAGTAGTTGTACCAACTGCAGGCACAGTCGTTATAACAGGCGCTACAAACGAATTAACAACAACTGGGGCTAACGGACCAGGAACAGTTACTGTAGCATTAGCTAACAACGTAATTACTCCAGGCGCAGTTACTGTATCAGGATTGCTCACAGCTAGCGCTAGTGCTGTAATTGATACAGCAGGTACCGCTCTTGACATTGCAACCGATGTAGACAATGCAGCTGTTAATATTGCAACAGCAGGCGTAAGAACAACAATTGTTGGATCTACAACAACGACATCTGCAACAACTATCCGTGCTGGATCTGGCGGTATTACACTTACAGGCGCAGTTACTGCATCTAACATTGTAGATGTTACTAGTTATGTACGTGCTAGCTCTGTATTTGCAGATGGAGATCAAGGTACAGGATTTGCATCAACTACTGCAATGACCAACGTTGTTAATACAACGCAAGGCGCAGGCAGCTTAAGCATATTATCTACTAATGCTAACAGTGGCAGCAACAAAGGATTCTTGAAATTCTACGTTGGAACTACCGTAGTATATGTACCATATTTTGATAACATCGCTCCATAAGAGGTAATACATGGTCGCAAAATTTGACACAATCCGTAGTAAGGGATTTGCTGCTATCACAAATTCTTACACCATTTTGGGAGCGCAGTATGATTATCCACTTAGGATGTTTCGTATCATCAACGATACAGACGGTAACATGTTTATCTCTGTAGACGGTACAACCAATCAATTCTACTTGCCAAAAGGGACATTTGTATTGTATGACATAGCCGCCAACTCCATAGGCAGCATTCCATTTGTAGTGCCCGCAAAAACACAATTTTATGTGAAATATTCGTCAGCACCATCTTTAGGATCTGTGTATGTAGAAGGCATATATTCAAACATACAAACAGGATATGATAGTTAATGCAAGATGAAGAAAGAGACAGTGAATTAAGAATTATAGGGAAAAAAGCGCATGATACTTATGCGCTTTTGTCTAATCTTTACACTGATCACGACAAAATTGTACAAAAAATGCAAGAGCTAGAAAAGATGTTGGCTAGCAAAATACATGTACAAGATGTGCAAGAATATATGCAAAAACTTAATGAAGCATTAACAATAACTAAACAAAAGATAGACAGCTTGCAATACGAAAAAGATGTAATGTGCGATCAAGCCAATAACGTAAAAAGGCAAGTTGAAGATCTTGTTAAAGAAGTGTTAAAAAAACAACAAGATGTTGTTAATATTTTAGCGTCTTTGCAAGAAGTTAAAGATTACGCAAAACATTTATCAGATCTTATGTTAGACGCTATGCATGCTAATTTAGCTAAGCAAAAAAATGAATTGTTGCTAGTGATTGATGCATTGCCAATACCTACAGAAACAATATCTGAAAAACAAGCAGCAGCATTGATAGAGACAATGGTAGAACCAATACGGTTAGATGCAAGCAACTCATTATTGACCGCAAGAAATCATGATTTGCGTCTTACAATTGTAGAAAAAAAAGTAGAAAACATCCTATTACAACTTAAAAACATGGGATTAAAATGAGCCAGAGTGGTGAATTAAACGTCATAGCAAGTCATCCAGAAATACCGACAATGTTTGATGCGGACACTGGCACAGCAATCCCATCTGCTAACACACTAAATATATTAGGTGGCGTAGGTATAACAACATCAGCTAGCTCTAACACGGTGTTGATTGATTTAAATGCGTCAGTATTACTAACTCTTACAGGCAATACTGGCGGACCGATTAGCCCTACAGCTAATAATATTAACACGCTAGGATCTGGCAGCATAACTATAATAGGATCTGGTAGCACACTTACAACACAGCTTACAGGTCTCACCAATCACAATATACTGTGCGGTGCTGGTACTAATACAATTACTAATATAGCTCCAAGCGCTACACTTGGCATCCCATTAGTATCTAACGGCGCATCAGCAGATCCATCATTTAGTACAGCATCTGTTGCAGGTGGCGGTACATCATCTACAAGTTTTAACGCTAATGGCGTAGTCATATCGGGTACAACAACAACATCAGCATTAACAGCACTTACACTTACATCTGGTCAATTAGTTATAGGAGGTACAACAACTCCTGCAGCTGCTACATTAACACCTGGTACAGGCATAAGCATTAGTAACGGCAATAATTCTATTACTATCGGTGTATCTAGCGGCGTAGCTACAACATTTAATTGCGATTCTGGCACTGCTAGCCCATCAAGCAATGCCATAACAATAACAGGCGGTACAACAGGCTTAACAACTTTAGGCGCAGGCTCTACAGTATCATTAACTGGTACATTAGGTATTGCAAATGGTGGTACTGGATCAGTTAGCTATAATGTTAATGGAGTAATTATATCTGGTACAACAACAACGTCAGCGCTTACATCGTTAACATTAACGTCTGGACAAATTGTTATTGGAGGTACTACAACTCCTGCGGCAGCAACATTGACACCTGGTGCAGGTATTAGCATAAGTAATGGCAACAATTCTGTTACTATATCTGCTGCTACATCTGTAGCTACAACTTACAATTGCGACTCAGGATCTGCAGTGCCGTCAGCCAATACGCTGACAATTAACGGCGGTACAACAGGATTAACTACGTTAGGTGCAGGATCTACGATATCGCTTACTGGCACACTGGCTGTTACGAACGGCGGTACAGGCTTAACTAGCATTGCGCAAGGTGATATATTGTATGGCTCAGCAGCTAATACTATTAGTGCTTTAACAAAAAACACTACAGCAACGCGTTATCTTGCCAATACAGGCACTAGCAACAACCCTGCATGGG
>Ga0129333_10000361_pt1 | contig 35455 bp, 75 predicted proteins | sample CPB6_08_DNA_FD_94474 | JGI IMG/M metagenome (GOLD analysis project Ga0129333, IMG submission 94474) | Freshwater to marine salinity gradient microbial communities from Chesapeake Bay, USA - CPBay_Sum_0.6_0.8_DNA | ecosystem: Environmental > Aquatic > Marine > Coastal | place: USA: Chesapeake... | reverse complement strand
GTCGTCAGACTCGGCGTCAAAGACTACCTCGCCGTCATCCTTCGTAGCGCGAAGGTTGTACACGCCAGGTGATGTCTCGTCAAGTGTTACCTCAACGTCTTCACCGTCAAACGTAGCAGGAGTAGAACCTTCGTCATATCCGCCAGGGCGCGGGCCTGCCGTGGGAGGCTCGCCTGGTCCGCCTGTGGGGGGCTCAGTTGGTGCAGGTCTTTCACCGGGTCGACGGCCTGTTCTTTCATAGAATTCTTCGTCGGTTTCACCAAACTTCTGGACAGGGCCAGTAACTTCCGGACGAGGTGTCGGGAACTCCTCAGTCGGCGTAGGCTCTGCAGTGGCTCCGAGTCTGGCTAGCTTTTCCTCAAGAAGAACCTCTCTCTTAATCGGGTTTGCGTCGCCTAGGTCCTTTAGCTCACGATCTATCTGCGCGTTGGTAAGATCCTTAGCCTCTTTTTTGTACTTGTCCTTCTTCTCCTCTAACGACAGGGGAGTGTAGTTAGCTGGCGGAGGAGAGATCGGCCTCATACCGTCTCTGTCGCTCCATGGGCCGATGTACACCGGTTTGGTACCGGTTGCAGGGTACCCTACTGGTCTTTGTTCCCAGTTGTCCGGGTCGCTTATTCTCTCATTGATGAGATCCTCGCGCTCGGCCTGCCTCTCGGCGTCTCTCTTCGCCTTCTCGAGTTGTTTTTCAAGTTCTCTTTTTTGTTCCTCCCTAAACTTATCGAGTGCCTCAGTGAGGCCTGGTCTCTTAGGCGAAATACGCCCACCGTCGATTACAGAATTTTTTCGATCAAGAAACTGCTGCATTATCGCGCTGCGAGAGATCGCCGTGACACGTCTATCTTTTTCTGACGTGTTTCTCCGCCACGGCTGCACGGGTTCACGATTGACTCCACCGCCAGCGTCCTCGAGCCCAGCAGGCATATAACGCGCAAGCGAATCTCTTAGTTCTTGTGCACGAAGAGGCTTGTCAATTCTATCTCCGCGCCAGTCAAACGGGTCGTCTGCAGAGCCTTCTTCTGCCCACGGGAACTCGATTGTTTCGGGGAAGTCGAAGTCTGGGAGGTCTACTTGTCTACCTTCATCGACGTCGGGGCGGAACGGTAGAATTATGCCGGATAAAAAGCCGTCTTCATCGTAGATGTTGACGCTAGGAATTCCTCTTTTTGCGAGTTCTGCATCTTCCCTGCGGGCCCTGTCAGCGATCTCTCGTTTTTCTTCTTCGGTAGGGTACTTATAGTACATATTGTCGATCGCAAACGTGCGATCTTCGCCGTCCGTGTGGCTGTAGCCTACGGCGTTTGTTTTGCCGTTCTTGCTATTGAAATATGTTCGTTCGGGAGTGAATATACGTGGCTGGTCGTTGTAATCGAAAAGAACCGTCTCGCTTTTTTCAATCGCACTATCGATCTGTTCTTTTCTTTTCTCGACGGAGTCGCCGTCGATCGCTTGCATCTTCTGCGCGGCCGCAGCCTTCGAGGGCTTCGGCGCTTTAGAAGGGGAGGCCTCCATCTTCTCGACGGTGTACGTGCGCTTATCGTTCGCGTCCTTGTCGAAACCGTAGACGTTGGTCATGCCGGTCTTGGGATTCAGCCACATGCCTTCAGGCTTGAGCGTGCGCTCCTTGCCGTTGTACATGAACGAGATTTCTTCGCCGGCGTCGATCGCCTTTTGAACGTCGTCTACACTGGGCTTTCCAAGTTCGGGAGTTTCTCCTAGCGCCTTGTCTGCTTCCTTGAGACGCTTCTTCGCTTGTTTTTCGCTTTCTACTCTTTCTCTTTCTTCGCGCGCCGTTCTTTCCTTAAGAGTCTCGTACTTATACGGCTCCTTGACGACCTTGTCGCGCTTAGGATCCCACGCAGTCGAGTGCTCTCTGATCTTGCCGTCTTCTCCGCGGACCACGATACGCACTTGATCGTCGTCGTTGACGTAGACATCTACGACTTCGTATTCTTCTCCGTACGAGTTTTTATAGCGTCCGCCAGGTCTTCTTGGGCCGATAATCTTCTCTTGCCACGCCTTGAGCTTCTTCCGCCCTTTAGGCAGTCGCACGCCGTCGACGACGTTTTCATCTTCTCCGCTCATTAACGGAGCATCCTCGCGCGGGCGAGGCTTCATCGCGTCTTCAGCGATTTTCTTAATTCTTTGCTCTAGATCAGAACCAGCAGGCTTGGGCGCCTTCTTCTCTTCTTCGGCGCGGTCGAACTCGGCGATCTTCTTGAGGTACTCGGGCTGATCTTCGTCGATCGCCTTTTGAATGTCGCCCCACGATCTCCCGCGTGCGACGTACTCGTTGTCGAGACCTCTGCGTAGAGTGAGCTCGCGCGGAGTCGGCTTTCCAAAGAACGTGTCCTCTAGATCTTCTTGAACGGTGTACCCAGTCTCTTCGTTTGTCCACTCAATGCGGCTAGGCTCGCCGCCCCTCGTGCCGGTAACCTGTCGCTCCCAGCCGCTGGGGGCGTCCCGTCGGGAAGCGATCAGATCGTCCGAATCAGCGAACACGTCATCCGTGCCGACATACACGTCAACGTCGGGAAGATCCTTGACTGCCTCTTCGGAAAGAATAGCAGCAACAGACTCGCCCTTGCCGGCAGGCATCGTATAGACACCGTCTGGGAGGTGTCTATTTCCGCGCACCTCGATCTCGACGCCATCATCTCCGGACTGGCCAACGACGCGTCCAGAAACGGCCTTAAACATTCCGTTGGGAAGACGAAGGTTGAAGCTCCAGCCGCCGCCCATGAACGCGAAGCGACCACGGCGGTCACGACGCTGCATCTGAGCACGAAGACGACGAGCGGCACTCGAGTTCTTACCTACAAGAAAGCTCGCGGTGATCGCGGCAGGCCGCGCTTCGTCGATCAAAACATAGCTTGGCGCCTTACCAAATCCAACGATCGAAAGACGAGTAAACGCGTGAGTTCGCTCGATCGAACCAGGTCGCGCTGCGTGCGCGGACGCGACGAGTGAACGAACAGAGTCGTCGATCATCGGGTCGGCAGCGATCCAGCGAGCCTGCGCGTGCAAAAACGCCGAGGCGGTCATCGCGTGAGCCCGTGTCGACGCTGGGTGGCCAACAGGCAAAAGATCGGAGTTCGACAGAGACTGTGGTGTCTGCTTATTCTTTGTCGCTAGGGCGACGAACGCATTGACGGCGCGAATGGCAGAGAAGTAACGTACGTTAGCCGAGTACGAAAGAGTGTTCGCAAGATCGCGGTTCGCGACGGTGATCGCCGATGCGACGGACACCCTGCGCTCCGGTTGCACCTTTTCGTTTGACTTTCTAACCGAGGTCAGGATGTCTGAACGAAGCTTCGCGCCGTAGAGGTGAATAAACTGACTCTTCGCGGCAGCTCTTTTATTACTTCTCATAGAACCCATGGCATCAATCTACTTTGTTCTCGTGGGGAAGAAGGTCGCAATCTCTACTGGAGTAGAGATTTATCGCAAGTTCTTTTGCTCTCTCAAACGGATTTTCATTCGCTGCGTCGGCCCGTCTCCACGCGGCGCGCAGGGCAGGGATGACGTCGTAACTAAGATCTGAGTACTCGGCAAGTGCAACAATAGCATCTTCTGAACTATTGTATTCTTTCTCTTCTCTCAAGACAACGGTTAGGCTGTCTTGAATATGAGCCGCGGCCGTGATCGCGCTCGTTGACAGCGACTTCGGGTGACCCTTAGGCAGCAGGTCGTTGTCTTGAACGTACTTCGGATTCGACGGCGAGCCAGATCTCAGAAGCTTGAGATACGCGTTGACGCGCGCCATCGCCCACTGATCTCTCGTCTTGCCGGGGCGGTGCGAGCTTGAGAACGCTCCAGCACCGCGACGATACACGGCCTTCAACTGACCCATCGTCGCTTTTCTGCCTTCCTTCGCGGTCTTGTTGTGCTCGGTAACCTTGTTGCGAAGAGCGGTCTCGGTCTTGGCGCTAAACTTGATCTTCTTACCGCCGGAGGCAGAACCCTTAGGGTTTCTCTTTGAACCGTAGATTCTGTCCTTCTTCGGCGCGGGCTTCGACCCAGCGGCGAGAATAAAACCAGCGGCGTCGTCATCGTAGTAGCACTCGTCGCACTCGCAGTTTTCGTCGCAGTCGCACTCGCCTACAGGGCACGAGCAGACGCCGTCGATGCAGTTCGGGCACCAGCTACTCGGCATGGACATGATCTCTGTTTCGACGACAGGCTGAGCCATAACGGGAGCGGTAGCTCTCGCTTCAACAAACGACGCAGCCTCAGATTTTCCCGGCATCGCTGGCTCTTCTGGAGCCATGAATGCTTTAAGCTGCCAGCGCCACTTTTCATGCACGTCGATTCTGCTGGCGATGAAGTCGGCGATACCCTGCTGGTTGCTCGATGAGGCAAGAGAGAACGAAGTGTACAGACAGGCGATCGCCTCGTCGTTCGCTATGAAGAGATCAGCGACCATCGCCTGTGAGCTACCACCAACCTCTGCATCAGCGATCGTCGTCATCGATGCAAACTCTCCAAGACGATACGGCGCGTTCACTCCAAGCTTACGCATGTTCTCGGCGAGCGGGTCGATCGACCCATACACGTCGGCGTAGATTTCACCGAAGAAATCGTGAAACTGTCCGAAGTCAGGTCCGACCACGTTCCAGTGATGCCCCTGCGCCTTCGTCGACATAACAACGGCGTTCGAGAGACACGCGGCGAGCGAGCTCACGAGTTCTGCGGCGTTTGTTTCATGTCTCATTGTGGTGCTCCTTCTGCGGGCGCCTCTGCTGGCGCCGTAGACTTACCTTTCATCAGGTCAGCGAGTGACGGACCCTGCGCCTCTGGTTGAGGCGCGGGTGCTGGCGGTTCGCCTGGTGCCGCCGCGGCTGGCGCACCCGGCTGCGCTCCTTGCAGTAGACCCTGTAGCTCCGGAGGAATCGGCGCTGGGCTCGCTGCCTGCTGCGCCTCGCGTGCCGCCGAGATCACGTCAGGTGCGACCGCGTTGAGAATCGCCTCGGTCAACTCGGGAGTGATGACACCCTTTTCGAAGACGAGACGCAGCGCGACCTCGTCGGCGGTGGGTGCATCGGCATCACTGAAGCCGTGCGCCTTTCTCCACGTTCCATATGACACGGCCATCTTCTCGAAACCGGAGTCTGCATCGACGGCGCGGTCGTTACGTGTCGCGACCTGGCTCGGGTCGAACCAGATAACAACCTTCTCGACCTCGCTGGGTTGAAAGCCTGCGGCGAGCAGATACGGACGCAGATACACGACGGTCAGCGCGTCGGCGATCAACAACATCAACGGCTCGATGTGCGCCTTGTACAGCGCCTCGTCGATCTGAAGAGCGTTGCTATACTTCACGTTTGCAAGACCGGTGACGATATCCTTCGGCACGTCGAGACCTTGAAGGATACGCTCGAGTACGCGGTCGGCGCGCTGCGCAAGTGCGGGGTCGAAGCTGCGCTCAAACTTGAACTGCTTGATCTTGTCGCCAAGTTCAGCGGGGCCACGAATGATCAACGGTACGACGGCGCTTGCGCTGTCTTCGTCACGGATCGGTGTCGTCATCGCGTCGATGAGCTGATCCTCAAACTCGTCACCGGACTCCTCGGGAGTGAACCCGGGCTCAAGATCGGTGGCGTCGTCGTAGGGATAGTCGGGATCAGGCGACGCGGCGACGCTAAGACCATCGGGCAGATACAGGGCGCCGGCGTTAAGACGCGAGCGCGCCGTTGCACGGAACGTTCTGTTCAACAGAAGAAGTTCAGCGCACAGATCGAGCAGACCACGAAGCGACGAATCGGCCTCCTCGGAGAAGCGCGGGTGCGCTCTCCAGATACGACCAACAAACGCCGTGCCGGGCAGAGGAATGATTCCCTTTGCGTATCCGCCGGTGGGATTTCCTGTGGTGAGAAGATCGCGGCGAGGAGCGATGCCGTAGTTGTTGCGCTGGTCAACCTGAACCTCGTCGATGGAGCGAATGTCCCACGACTCGGGAAGACCGGAGCCGACGCGCTCGGGCATCTGAACGAGATAGCACTCGCCGGCGACGCTGATGTTCAGCGCGGCGTCGCGAAGCAGACCAGCCTGTCCGCCGTACGCCGAGTCGAGACGAGCCAGCGCGCGCTCGGCAGCGCCGGCGACTCTCTGGTCGATCTTGGAGCTGTCGCGAACTGAAACGGGAGTCTCGGCAGGGTTGTCGACGACGGCTGCATACAGACGAATTCTTGAGACAACGGACGCAACGAGGTTGAAGGCGTACTTAACCTCTCCGATGGCGTCGTAATATTCCCATGCCTCGCTCTGCCACGCGCTCGAGTATGCGTGACGGCGTGTTCTGAAGTGTTCGGCCTCTCCCTTGTCGTTGAGGCGAACCTGTGCGGCAGCGGCGGTCAACGTACGCGTCGCGGCGTACGGAGCAGACTGCGCATAGGAGTACCCGGGAGGTAGGGGAACGAGGCCCGTCAATGGAGCGGAAGACGGTGACTGAGGTCTACGTCTAGAAGTTACCGGTTCTCGGCGAAATACGCCCACTGTTTCTCCTCGTCTTTAAACGGAGCTCACTAAGATCCTACCGCCTATAAAACGGCATGATTTCGTTGAAATCGTGAAATTACTGAGCGCGGTCTACTACAAAACCTGCGACGCACGAAAGCGCGAATATCGAGCAAACAAACAGCGCAGGTCCTTGTGTTATTCTATACATACTCATAACCAGTGTTGCGGCATAAACGCTCGAGCACCAGTTACAGGTGATGAGATATCCGTACATCGATTTCTCGGGAGGAAATCGCGCCCAGAACCTCTCGCGTAGAGGCGAGAAGATCGTGTCCGTCGTGATGAACCGCGTGATCCGAACCGTCGCGAGGGCGAGGATCAAAAAGTCAATGACGTTGAAGTTGTGCATCTTTTACCTTTACTCTCATTCAACAGGGTCGTTTGTTGAATAGACCGTATTGTACGGGTTCCAGCCGCGTAGACGCGAGCCACAGCCGCAGTTTGCGTCCTTCTCCATGATCACTACCTTACCCGTTACCGTCTTGAGACAGGTCACTCCTCGGGTCGGCTTCGGGTTGTCGGGGCGCAGCGACTCGCGAACGTACTTCTCGCGAAAGATCAGCATCGGCCCCTTATCTGAGTCGGCGGCGATCATGATCGTCTCCTCGGTCAGAATGACCCGGACGGCGTCGACAAGACGCGAACCGACCAGGCGGGTGTGAGGAGTAAGCGTACCGCTCTCGTATTGTTCATCCGTGACGTTTTCTCCAACGCACACCCGAACCCGAGCGGGAAACAGATCATAGATCACCTTCATGGCTACGGTCGCACCCTTCTTTCCATGGCCTTATATGTGACACCCGCCGCGGCGGCGAGCTCACGTATCGAGACACCGCGCTCGTACTCGGCGCGGCAGATCTGTGTGAGCTCATCGTTCGCCAGAGCGTACGGTGACGTAGGAGCCGTCCGAGAACGGTGACGCCGAGCAAGAGGAGCGAGATGCGCGATTTTCCGCGCGGCGGTAACGGATAGGTCAGGTGAGCGAGGGTCGAAGAAGCGACGCTCCGCGCGGGGCTTAGGAGAGTGAGAAGGAGCGGGATGAGCGGACGGAGCGGAGGGGCGGAGGAGAGGCGAGGGCGGAGGAGGGAGAGGAGGAGGGTAGGGAGGGTGCAAATCTTCAGCCGTGGTTATTGGTGAAGAAGAGGAAGAGGAAGAGGGAGGAGAGGGAGGAGAGGATGAGATCCAAGAGCGTACCGTGGAACGAGGGCGGGGCGGGTCCATGGCCTCGCCGATCGCCGCGAGGGACCAACCTTGAGCGTACAGGTCACGCACGTAGGCGCGCAACCACACACCGTTGAGGGTGCGCAGCACGGCACGCTCTTCATCGGGGAGCTCTCTCTTCTCTCTCGGCACTCTCTTATTGTATCATCGCCGCGGCGGAAAGAAGTGTACATTTGTACGTTAAAGGTTCACTCTTCAAAATTTTCTGCGGGGAATTTGAAGAAGGGGGAGACGTTGTACACTATTTCTGCTTTGTACATTAACATTAGTGGCTTGGGCGTGAGAGAGTGTAGTCGGATACTTCTGAGGGTCGCGCAGGTGTCTCCAGCCCTCGTGGCCTTCCCGGCAAGGGTCGAAGGTCGGGCAAGGCAGGTCCGTGGGCGGCGGGCCTCAGAGGCGGTCGTGGCGATCAGTGGTGGTCGCGTGGTCGGGCAGGCAGGCAAGGCAGGTGGGTCAGGTCGAGGCTGATGGTCAGGGTCAGGTTCAGGGTCAGGCTGGTGGTCAGGCAGGCCAGGGTCGAGGCCTGTGAAGGCCTAGGAGGGCAGGCAGGCCATGGTCATGGTGGTCAGGCAGGGTCAGGCAGGGCCATGGCCTTAGAGGCGGCCTAGGCGGCCAGGGCCAGGGCAGGCCATGGTCATGAAGGTGCGATGGGGGGGGGGTCAACCTGAAGGCCGGCCAGGGCCATGGCTATGGCGGCCCCAAAGGCCTACCCGCATGGCCTAATGGCGGTTCCTGCTAGGCGGCCTGGTGGAGGCCATGTGGAGGCCCTGTGGGGCCCTGTGGAGGCCGGGCGGGCCCGGTCGGCTGGCTGCAGGCAGGCTATGGCGGCCAGGGCGGCCGTGGCGGCCTGCTGGGCCTGCCTGGAGGCCGGCCAGGGCCGGGCAGGCGGCCTGCCCAGGTAGGCAGGCGGGCCAGGGTGGGGGCGGGGGCAGGCCAGGCCATGGCCAGGGCCAGGGGGGAGGCCTCCGGGACCACCGCGCCCCTGGTAGGGCGGCCAGGGCCACCGCGCCTACGCGCGAAGGGGCCAGGGCGGCCAGGGTGGCCTGCCCGCAGGCGGCCCATGGCCATGGCGGCAAGGGCAGGCAGGGCGGTCGGCCAGGGCCATGGCCAGGGCGGGGGCCAGGCGGCCAGGGCGGCCTGCCATGGCGGCCAGCCAGGGCCAGGTAGGCCTGCCCGTATGGGCGGCCAGGGCCAGCCAGGGTGGGGGCCAGCCATGGCCACGGTCAGGCAGGGCCAGGGCCAGGCGGCCAGGCCAGGCCGGGCCAGGGCGGCCATGGCCAGCCAGGGCCAGGCCAGGGCCAGGGCCAGGGGGGCCTGTGAGGCCTGCCCGTATGGCCTCGGCGGCCAGGGCCAGGGCCAGGGCCAGGGCCAGGGCCATGGCCAGGGCCAGGGCCAGCCAGGGCGGGCCAGGGCCAGGGCCGAGGCAGGCCAGGGTCGGGGCCATGGCCAGGGCCAGCCATGGCCAGGGCCAGCCAGGGCCAGGCCAGGGCCAGCCAGGGCCATGGCCAGGGCCAGGGCCATGGCCAGGGCCAGGGCCAGCCAGGGCGGGCCAGGGCGGGGGGGCAGGCTGAGGCGGCCAGCCAGGGCGGCCTGGGAGGGGGGCCATGGCCAGGGCCAGCCAGGGCCAGCCATGGGGGCCTCCAAGGCAGGCAGGGGCCAGGGCCAGGGCCAGGGCTCTGTGATCACCGCGCCCTGGCAGGCCGGCTGTAGTCACCGCGCCTATACGTGCGAAGGCAGGGCCAACCTGCCAAGGCCTGCGCGTGTGGCAGGGCAGGCAGGGCAGGCAGGGCAGGCAGGGCAGGCAGGGCAGGCAGGGCAGGAAAAGCAGGCAGGGCAGGCAAGTAGGCGGCGGCCAGTGTCGGCCGGTCGGTCGGGGCCTGCCTGTATGGGCAGGCAGGGCTGTCAGGCAGGGCTGCCAGGCAGGCAGGCAGGCAGGTGCACAGGCGTGGCCATGGCAGGCAGGCAGGCAGGCAGGCAGGCATGGCCATGGCAGGCAGGCAGGCAGGCAGGCATGGCCATGGCAGGCAGGCAGGCAGGCACAGAGGCCTGCCAGCGTGATCGAGGCGGCCATTGGCCACGGTAGTGGGCGGGCAGGTCAGGCGGCCACGGTCGGGCATGGCCATGGCAGTGGGCGGCCATGGTCGGGCAGGGCAATGGCTAGGGCGGTCCAGGGCAGGGCCATGGCAGGTAGGCATGGCCAGGGCAAGGCCAGGGCATGGCGGCTGTGGAGGCCTGCCCGCATGAACCACAGGCAGGCAACGGCCATGGCCATGGCAGTCGGGCCATGGCGGTCAGGGCCAGGGCCAGTGTGCGGTCCGGGGTGGCCCTGGCATGGTAGGCATGGTGGCCATGGCAGGATCGTGGTCAGGCGGCCAGAGCGTCGTGGTTCACCGCGCCTAGGGTCGTGCGATCCACCGCGCCTAGGCGTATTCCCCCTGATCAGAAGGAAGTTTGTGAAATAATGAAGAAAGGCTGTACATTCTGACATTGTTGATGTTATAATGAATCTGTCAGCCACGGTGGCTGGCAAGGACGAAAGGACAGAACAATGATCGGACTGGCAGTCAAGGTGGCCAAGAGCAAGACGGCTCGAAAGGTCGCGAAGGTCGCTGTGAAGAAGGCGGCCGAGCACGTCGAGGTCAAGCGGGTCGGGACCGACGTCGAGGTGACGGTTGCTGGTCGCCGGTTTTCGGCCAAGGGGCTGATCGAGGCGGCAAAGGATCGTCGCGGTCGGTGACGATGGCGACCAGCGGGTGGCCCTGCTAGGGGCCACCCGCAAAAGGTCAGGCGGTGACGGTCACGTTGGCGTCGTCGTGGAACAGGGCCTCGAGTGTAGCCATGTCGACGAGGCCTGTAGCCTCAAGTCCTTCGGCGGCCTGAAATGCAGTGACCGCAATAACTGTCAGGTCGCCGTACCAGCCGTCCTTGTCGGACGCGGCGTCGTGGTATCCGAGTTCGGCGAGGCGTCGCTGAAGGTGGTGGACGGACAGTGACTTGCGGGCGAACATGTTCTTGACGACGCAGGCTGCCAACGAAACGTTGTCGCGTTCGTTGCCACTGACCACCGCACCTAGTGGCGACGGTGCACGGCCGGCCTTCTTGGCCTTCGTCGGCGCGGCAGGCTGTTCCACTGGCGGCGCTGGTTCGACCGCAACTGGAGCGGTCTCAGGTACCACCTCTGCAACTGCCTCGGGCTCATGTTCGGTGTGTTCGGTATTCATTGGGCTATCCTGTTCTGTTGGTTGATTCAACGGGGCGAGAAGATCTTACCACCACCGCGACCATTGCCACCATTGCCACCGCGGAACGGAGGCAACTTGCGTGACCCCATCGACCGCGCAGTGATCTGCCCGCCGACAAATCCCGGCGGTGGTTTGATCAGCAGTGCGGTCAGCGCGTGAACAAGGGCGTCTACACGGTCGGGCGACTTACCCTCGCCCGGGATCCACGAGATCATCTGTGACTCGAGGTCTGGTAGGTAGTTGAGGTGATGGACTCGGTTCTGTTCGTAGGCGAGCGTGATGGGTTCAGCCCGCAAGGCCTTGCCATGCTTCGAGTGAACCCCAAGAACCTTGATCGATGGGTCGATCGCGAGGATCGCGTTAGTGACCAACGCGCCGCCTTGGTTGACTTCAGCAACGACAGGGCACGAATACTTCCGCGCCATCGACACTACGGCGTTGGCCCAAACTTCAGGCGAACCATGTACGGTCGCGTCCTCGAGAACCCAGGAGTGACGTTTGTATAGGTCGCGGTCGCCTGTCGAAGCGCAGACGACGATACCGCACTCGTCGCGAGGGTTCTCTGCTACTGATGGGTCAACTCCGACGACCCTAAGTGGCGCGCCGTGAGGGAATCCGGTTTCACGGCTTCTGGCGATGAGTTCCTCGTTCCACAGTGCGCCTTCAGCGTCCTCGAGCATCTCACCGTACAATTCCTGCGACGCCAACCGCGTCCCAGCGTATACACCTGTGATCGCCTCAAGATACGTCGACGAGAGGTTGCCCGCATTGTCAAGTGTTGAACCGCGTGACACGACGACACGGCCGGTCTTCGCCTCACTGAGCAGCGCGTATAGCATGGGAACCCGCTTGGGTGTCGTGGTCGCGATGATCTGCGGAGCGTTTCCAAGACGGCAGGCAACGCGAAGGTTGTCCCACGACGTCATTCCCGCGGCGTCAGGTGACTGCCTCCACGCCGCAACCTCGTCTGCCCAAGCGTAGTGAAACTGAGGACCGCGTAGACCGTCTGGTTCATCGGCGGTGAAGCACGTTGCCGTATTGCCGTTCGGCCAGGTCAGTCTTCTCTTTGACGGTTCGTAGAGTGGTCGTTCAGACGGCGGCGACACGCTGATGATACCTGACTCGCCCTCGACGATGACGTCACGGACGTCCGCGGCTGTACGGGCGACTAGGGCGAACCGCAGTTGCCCCTGTGAAGTATCCTTCGCCTTCTCGCGAACCCACTCGGCTGCTGATCTAGTCTTTCCCGCGCCTCTACCGGCCATGTATAGCCAGATCGCCCAGTCGTTTCCTGGAGGTGGCATCTGCTCCGGTCGTGCCCACGCCTTCCAGTCCCAGACGAGCTGTTCCATGTCGACGTCGCGGAGAACCGCATCACGTTCAACCTCCGACAGCATCGCGAGGTGTTCCATCATGCTCTTTCCCATGACGGTAATAATACACGGTGTCTAAGCGATGGGTCGCATGACCACTGACTCTGACCAGTGGGTCATCAGACACTGAGTGCGTCCGCACCATTCGTCTGAACCTGAACAACCGCAGGAGCAGACGGCGTCGTTGTCAGTCGGACCACACATACTGACGTTCGACGCGTCTTGATAGCGAAAAAACCAAGACGAGGAGTCAGTCGTCGTCGTGAGCTGTTCCGTATCTTCGCTTTTCATCCCGCAATGGTATCTTGTAGATGACGTCTATTCCAAGCGTCGTGATCGAGTACTTTCCAGCCGCGTCGACGGTCACCATTCCATGTTTCCGCAGATGTTCAAGGTACGACTTGCGGTTCGCTGTCGAAAGAAGTTTCGGACTGACCTGCGTCAACTCATCGAGACTCATCGGTCTCCGCATGACCTTGAGTATCTCAAGTGCAGTATGTGATCCACCGTCTCGACGAATCTTCTTCGCAATGTCCGCGACGGAGGTCGGCTGACTCATTTCTGCTTCCGCTTCCCTCTGTACTTGATCGCTACCACGTAGTTCCACTCATCTTCGCTCGGGTTTGCCGGTGCTTCCCACACCGCGTCCCAGTGATCGTCGGCGCAGAGACCGGCGATGCCGATGGGCTTCTTACGCCGATGCGACGATCGAATGTCACAGGCCAGCGACTGTGCTGTCCTCTTCGTGTATCGACGAGGGACAACCGTCCACATCCCACTCATCTTCGCCGCGTCAAACGTCCGCACCCAAAACGTCGAAGTCTTCGGTCTATTTCTCACTACAACCACCAATCTTCCTCGCTGCTTTCTGGGTCGTTCATCTGTGTGATGAACACTCCGAAGCGGATCTGCTTTCGCTCGATCCACTCTTCGATCGCCTGTAGAGAAGCGAACGGACCCCAGTAGACTGTCGATGATCCTGCCGCACGGTTTCGTCCGACGAACCACATACCGCCTTTGTCACTGCTGTTCACGTATTTCCTCACTCGGTTCAACAAACTGCGCCTTCGGCGGGAGGACAAAACCGCATTCGCAGCGGAACTGCCCATCCTCACCTACAGGCATCTCTGTAGCACACCGCCAACATGACACGTTACGCAGGCGACGTTCGTGACGCTCGCGGTAACCGCGGTCATGTTGACTCGACCAGTGGATGAGCTTGTCCGTAAGGCGCTTGAACTTCATCCCGCAGTCGATACACTCGTGCTTTTCACTTGCCAAAGATCGGCACCCTCTTCGTGTAGTCCCGCTTGTCAGACACCTGGAGCATCACGCCCCACACTTCTGAACAGGCGTCGTGAAACACCTCGCCGCGGGACGCCCAGACTCGGTTCTTGAAGTTTGAGTAGTCGAGCGTCTCGATGTTCATGGTCATCCACTGAGTCAGTTCCTCGCGGGTGACGTGAACACGGTACTCGTAGTCCGTGCCTTCGAACTCCTGAATCTCGGCGCCGGTCAGTTCGGCGAGAAGCGCGAGCGACTCCTTGTCGCGGGCGCGAACCGCAAGCTTGCCAGGCACCATACCGTTGTCTACGGCGCTGACGAAACCGTCCTGAGTAAAAATCCACATGTCATTATCTCCTTTGTCGTTGCGTCTATCGTGTGCCCCCTACTGCACTCATTGGCGCCGTTGTTGGCGCCTATGCATTCATTATACAAACTTTAGAAACCGCGTCACTCCTGCTCAGCGGCTGGCAGAACGCCCTCTGGGACGTCCGCGAGCATCATCGGCTCGACCTCGACATTACCGTGTTCTTCTGCCATGCTTCTGGAAACTAGCCTCCGCATAGCCGGCATGACGTAGGCGACGATCGATCGACCATCGGCGTCGAACGACGTGACCTTGTAAATCTCTGGTTCCATGATTCCTCCTGGCGTACTAATGGTATCAACAGTGCCGCGGTGTTATCTAGGCGTCAAGACCGCGAAGATAACACCGAGAACACCCAAACTGAGCGAAACCTGTGTGCTGGCGCCAAAGACAGCAGTAGTCACGGACAATCCGCCCATGACTACCGCCGCGATCGCTGTCCACACGAGATCCCGCAGACGCGAGAACCGTGATGGCATGTCAGACGCTCTTACGAGTGCGGCCCTTCAGCCGGCTCGAAGCGTCGCGAATCGGGGTACCGCTGGCGACGATGAGCTTCTTAGCCTGGGCGTACGTGATGCCGTTGCCCTTGGCGACCTGGTCAACTGTCTGACCAGCCGCGTACAGCTCGCCCGCTCGTTGGGCGGAAAGTGTCGTCGTGGATTCCATCTTTGTTCTCCTGTTGTCTGTATTTGTATTTGCTTCCGCGGTTGGTTGTTCCGCGTTCTTTACGGCAGTTCTTGCCCTATCGAGCAGATCCGCCGCCTCTTCTATGAGAGATCTGTTGATGTTCGTCGTGTCCGTATTCATCTCTACTATCACTATACATTGTTTAGATCAAAAAGTACTGCTCTACCTCAAAACTCTTGGAAAACCCTGCTGCGCACGAACCACACCGAGCAGTGGTTGAAGTTCTGGCTCTGAGTCGATTTCCTTGTAGACCGTGTACGCAATGTACGCGCCCATCACTACAGCGGTAACACCGAGGATGAACGAGGTGTAGATGATCTTCACTTCACCAACTCCATCGCGATTCTCTTCGTGGTGTGCTTTGTTGGATTACCGCAGATCGGCGGACCGTTCAACGGGACGTAGGTCGTGACGCTCATTCCGCAGTTCGGACACCGCCACTTTTCGACGGGGTACTTCGGCGCTTTCTCGTCCTCTTGCTCTGTTTCTTCGACTTCTTCCTCAGCCATGCTCGTGTACAATACTACAGAGACACGGGGCTAGTTTGCAGTTTTGCAGATTCTTTCTTGGCTTTCCGCATCATCTTCGCGCGTTCGTTGGTCGTCGTACCTGCCCAGACCCCAACCTCCTTGTTGGCGATCGCGTGATCGAGACACTGAAACTTGACGGCGCATGACGCGCAGATCATTCGCGCCTCCCGCACTACCTTCAGGTGAGTTTCATCGAAAAACATCTCCTGATTCCCCTTACAGGCCCCGTCGTTCATCCATTCCGTGTTCGTCATTTTCCCCTCCGTTTGTGTCTATGGTGATACTTGATAGGTCACATGCAGTGGCCCACCTGACTGATTGTCTAGCTTCACCGCGATGGCTAGACAGTCTTTGACTATCTTCTTCGTTCTGTCGAGACCGATCTCGTCGAAACTCTGTTCGCCGGTCATCGCGTACATCGCGCCGAGAGCGACGTCACCGCCGGTGCCGACGGCGTAGACTCCGGTGCTACCGCGAACCCACGAGTAGTCTTCGTCGATCTCGTAGATCGTTCCGTTGACTACGACGAGAACTACCGAACCGTGTTGCGCGCCCTGATCCTTCGTGTCACGGGGCGCGTAGCCTTGATCTTCAAAGCACGCACGAAGCGCCGGCACGAACTTGCTCGTGACGAACTTGTCCAACCGCGTTCCGGTGAGCTCGTTCGGCTTCGGCGGCGCGAACACGTGAGCCAGAATGTTGATCGCTCGAACGTCGCCGGCAGCACCGAGAAGGTACTGACCATTCTTTACGACCTTCGACGAGCCGCGACCCAGAGTGAAAGATCTGCCGCTCTCGTCTGAGACAAGCGAGTCGTAACCAACCACTGCCCATTTCTCACCTTGCGCCGCGATGATCGTCGTCATTGGGGCTACATTACTAGGTCGATTGCTGCAGGTCGTACCGTGATGGTGCTTCTGTGGGCTATTCCTTCGACTACGTCGTAGTATTTGCCCACCGGGCGGTCAAGTTCAACCCAGATCTTCACTCCGCCGACGGCGACGACGGTAGCGAACGTCCCGGCAATATGTTGATCCTCGCAGAGTTCGTTGAACCGTACCCTGTCCCCGACGTTGAAGTCTCGGGCAGTCCTGCTCCTCCGCGTGGCCTCAAGGCGATGTCTTGCCGCTAGTTCGATCGTCGCTAGATGCCGATCTAGATGCCCAGAGTCTACAGCGTTCTTGATGTGTTCCACCATCATGGCTAGTTCTTTCGTGTTTCATCTTCGTCCTTTGTCTTTGTTAGGTGCCCTTATCGCCTTCTAAGTCCGGGCCAGACTCTTTCTAACGGTGGCGACTACCGCTAACCTGCACCGCGAGACGCGCTCCGTACACATTGAACCTACAGCGTTTTTGACCAACCTAAATTGAGTTGCATCCGCTTTCTGCTAAGTGCAGCCGTAGACTCAACTAAATAATCTATTAGTGTGAACTCGGTCTCAGCGACCGCGTTTGTTCGTAATCTTCATTCCACCGAGGAGGAACACTACGAGCGCCCAGGCGATCGCCGCAACTGAGTTCGTTATTTCTATGTCAAAACGCATCTTTTCTCCTATCGTTGTTCGTACTGCACGAGCTGATCGGTTTCTACACCGAGCCAGTTCGCAAACTTCTCTTCCTGATCGCTGTCGACCATAACACGAATGACATCGTATTCTCCGGTCTTTTCTCCGATTTCCCACTTCATGTCCGTGGGCAGAGTTTCGGCGATGTCTTCGGCCGTGGACGATCCCATCGGCTTCATCTCGACGACGTAGGTCTTCATTTCTACTCCTTGCCTTCTGAGGCGCCACCCGCAAGCCGGGCGGCCGCAAGATTCGTCTCGATGATGTGACGAGCGCAGTAGTTGTCGCGCCAGGTCCCGGTTGTCCCGATGATGGCGTTCTTCCCGCAGCGCTGGCATTTTCTGTCGTGTGTCTTGCTCATGTTGTAATTATACCTGCTTTAGATCTCGTTGGTAGTTGATTCTTGGACGAGCGGGTTGAGAAGCGACCGCAGGTCGAGAAAGAAGTCCGCCATCTCACTCGCCGACACGATCGATCGGTTCGACGTCTGATCGAGGGCCTCATCGATGATGCGCATCGCTTCGATGACCGCGGATGATTCCTGAAGCGAAAGTTGATCCGTATCCATGTCTACACTATACAATCTCTCAGATCCTCCCCGTAGCGCAGCACGTCTTCAGCATCAAGTATCGCCAAACTGTCGTACGACTCGTCGATGAACTGCTGGCAGTTTTGCGCGGTGCCAGAGTGCACTATGACCATGTCGCTGAAGTCGACTACAAAGTATTCGTCGTGCTCGTCAGGAGACATCGATGCCCCAGACCGTACGCCATCTGCCGGCGATCTCGATCGCCTGCGAATGGGTCACGCACGGAATGTCGACGACGTGCGAGTCACTCGAGTCTCCGGTGGGCGACGCCAGCCAGATCCGCACGTTGTTCATGATCACCTCGACCGCGATGCAGTCGCCCTTTGTTCGTTGTAGTTGCATTGTGTTTCCTTTCGTCGTTTCCTCTGTTGTTATTTTACGATCTTTAGTTTGCCCGCCGGATGCAGATCCATGCTCTGCTGCAGCTCCACTGACCAGCCGACGTCGAGGTCGATGATCTTCTCGCGGATGAGCGTCATCAACCGCGAGAGATGCTCGAACGACGAGAAGTAGACGACATCCTCGTCGACCTCCGGGTCGAACTGGACGAACTCGTTCCTGTCGTCGAGAAGCGCGATCTCGTTGAGGCGACCGCTTGCCACGATCGACACCGTGTACTTTCGACCGCGAGGTGACGTGGCGGTTGTCTGGACTCTGTTGAAGTGTATCGTTTCCATGTTGTCATTGTACTTTCTTTAGTTCGTAGTTGCTGAGGTTGCGCCGACCCGGCCGTGAGGCCGAGCCGGCGTTGACCGTCAGTAGCTCGAGTTCGAGAACTCGCGGCCGACGGCGATGACGCCCTTGATGAACCGCGGTCCGGAGATGCGGCCGGAGCGGCGCTGCTTGTTGAGCGCCTTGAGTCGCTTGCCGGCGCGGATGATGTTTTTTGTGGTCAGTTTGGTTTCCATGAGTTCATTATAACTTCTTTAGAACTACGGAGCAACCTTTCCGTTGGCGATCCACGCTGCGTATGTGATCGGCATCTTCTCGGCGAACGACTTCTCGACCTCGAGCGCCAGATCACGGATCTCACGCTGCGCCGCTTCGTGCGTCCGCAACGACAAAAAGTTCATCAACGCCCGTGCGTTTACGGTCCAATAGAACTCGGTGTACGTTCCGACCGGGACCGCTAGCCGAGCAAGTTCCTTGGCGATTCCCATCTCCACGAGTTTGGCGTACGCCGTGAACGCCGCGTCATACGCCTCCGCGAGGATCTCCTGTGCGTCAGCCGCGATAGAAGCATCGACGGCCTCGAAGGTGTATGCGCCGGGCTTTCCAGTCTGAGTACGCCAGTTACTCTCGGGAGGCAGATACGCTTCAGCCGGCATCTCAGAGTAGCGACCGGAGAACTCGTTGAACGACCCGATGCGATGACGAAACCACTCGCGGGCGACGAAGATCGGGCAGCGAACGTGAAAGCGAAATGAGTTGTGTTCGAACGGCGTCCCGTGGCGTTCCCGCATCAAAAAGTTGATAAGACCCTTGTCAGCCTCGTTGATGAAGTCACGTCGCTTCCCGAACGACACGCGCGCTGAATTGACGACCGAAAGATCGTCTGCCATCGCCGCGTCGAGCGCGACAAAACTGCCGGCGTAGCTGAGTCCGTATTGTGTTTCCATTGTTCCCTTGCGTAGTAGTTATTGTACAGTCTTTAGTCGTTCAGTAGATGCCACGACCGAGCGCCGATCGTGTGGCACCACCGATGACCAGTGACACGGCACACGGCGTCGAGTGCGTATCCGCCGGCGAGTCGAAGCAGGCGTCTAGCCCGCATACTCGAGATCCCACTGGCTCTCGAGGAACGACCAAAGTTCCGGCACGACTCCGTCGCGATCGCGGTAGAACGGGTCGAGTTGACCGCCGCGAATCTCTTCGGCGAGCTGTGGGCGTACCTTGGAGAGTACGTTGAACAGGGCCTGTCCGTACCGCCACTCGTGGTAGCGCGCGATCTCTGGGACCGTACGCAGAAACTTCTCGTATGTGATGTTTTCGTTGGTCATGATGTCATTATACTTTCTTTAGATGCCTAGTCGGCGTCGGATCTGTGACTTCAATCCGCGTTGTGGGATGTCGCGTAGTATCGCCTCAGCGATGTCCTTGACGATGTCGCCTCGAGACAGCTCTGGGTTCTCCTCGAGAGCCCAGGCGATCTCTTCCTCGATGTCCGCAAGCACGTCGTCCGCTTTTGCTTCGTGGATGTATTCGCTCATGGGTTCATTGTACTTTCTTTAGATGAGCGAATCAGCCGCCCACTCGACCGCGACAGGCGCGCTTGTCGGCGAGACGCTTTTTGTTCGGGATCCGCTGTGCGCGAAGCCGGTTACCGTCGGCGAACGCCTGCCGCTCGAGTTCGTTCCACTTGTTCTTGATCTTTGTCATGAAGTCATTATAACTTCTTTAGACTTCAGTGAAGTGTCCCTCGATCTCGACGACCTCGACCGAGTCGGGTTCGACCGAGCGATCGTTCCGAAGGTCTGCCGCGACGCGGTACGCCTTCGCCTCGTTGTTGGTGTAGAACGACGCCGGCCCTCCGACCGTATGACGATCGTCGTGGCGGCGATACCGCACCGCGTATGTGATGTGAGTGGTCATGTTTCTGTCCTTTCGTTATGAGATGATTGTACTTTCTTTAGACTTCGCCGCTCGAGCGAGCGAGCGAGCGTCAGTCGGCGGTGACGAGCGCGTCGTAGCGATCGGCGGCGCAGTCGCAGCAGATCGTTCGTTCGTCGTCGAGCGCGATCGTTTCGTTGACGGGAGTGGGCGTGTAGCAGTCGGTGCAGTTGATCGTTTCCATGAGATCATTATAACATCTTTAGAATGGTTCGGACACGGGGACGTCACCGATGAACACGATCTCTGTCCAACCGCGTTCTAGGTTGAGTTCAGCGAACGTGTTTGCGTCGACGCGCGCTGACCCGACGCTGTTCGCAACGATCGGAATCTTCACGACGCGGTCCGCGTGATCTATGTCGTCACCATAGACCGCGGCGAAGACGAAGTTGTATTGATCGTCGATCTTCATGAGGCGGTCCTCGAGACGACGATCTCCTCCGCGGGGAACCAACCGGTCCAATTGGTCGTTGTCGAACTCACGAGAACCGCGTTGACGTGTTGTCCGATGTGCGGGAACAGCGACACCGAGTCGATCTTCGTCACGACGAACGTCGGACCGTTCTCTTTCACTCGGTTCCGCGTCCGCTTCGACGCTGTCTGACCGTTGATCTTCACGGTGATCGTGTCACCGATCTCGAGAGCGATCATCGTTGATCGCCCTCTCGTCGCCCGCAGTCGACGCAGCGTCGGCAGTCGTCGTCGTTCGTGAAGACGTGGTCGTGGTTTTCGGTGTTGTTGTTGTTCGTCGTTTCCATGAATACATTATAACTTCTTTAGTTTACGACCACGCCTCGGTCACCGACCAACCTTTCTTGGCGCAGTAGTCACGAAGTCTCGACCAGGTTGTCTCTTCACACACCTCACCGGGGATGTCTCCGTACCATCCGGCGATGTATTCGTGGATGTACTTCTCGGTCCGCGTATCGGTGATCGTCCAATACGGTTCTTCGGTCGTCGTGTGAATCGTTATCGTTACGTCTCGTGTCGTTTCCATGATGTCATTATAACTTCTTTAGATCATCCCCGAAGGTGGGGGTCAGATGACCCCCACCTCGGCGAGAACTTCCTGCGCCATCTCGACACCGAACTCCGCGGTCAGTTCCTCCGCGAGGTCGACCGAGTCGTCATCGATACTCGTGAAGTAGAAGACGTCGTGGTTGTCCTCGTAGACCGCGTATACAAAATCCTCGGTGACCCAGATCGTTGCGGGACGGTTGTTGTGGGTTGTCGGGAACATTTTGTTTTCCTTTCGTCGTTGGTAAGATCATTATAACTTCTTTAGATCTCAGTTTTCGTTCACGATCGAACGAAACAGATCGTCCTCAATCGCCCGCTCTTCAGCCCGCTCCTTCATGAAGGCGATGAAGTCGTTGACCAGCTCTTCGTCGACATCCGCATCGACATCCCCGTCGAGATCGATAGGTCCCTCGACGATGTCCGCTCCCTGTGACCAGAGTTCCGCAAGACGTTCGGGTTCCGTGGAGAACTCGAAGGCAAGACGACTGCTCACCGTACTGAACGGAATCATCTCGTTGGTCTCGGTGAAGTGCTGGATGATCTCGTATCGCAGCACGTTCCAGTAGTGGTACAACTTCACCTTGTTCTCGTCCGCGAGCAGATCGCTCGAAGGAAGGAGGTCGAAGTCACTCATCGTCGCTTTCATGTTGTTTCCCTTCGTTGTGGTAAGATCATTATAACTTCTTTAGAACTGGAGTCAGTCCTCCCGGTCATCCCAGTCATCGCGTTCGAAGTTGATCGATGCGGTGAACTCCTTACCGCAGTGTTCGCAGGTCCACTCGACCTCACCGCCGTATCGCGAGTCGACGTCCGCCTCGATCTCGTTCGGACCATCGCAGTGCGAGCAGTCGTTCGTCCAGGTGTGTGTGATGTCGTTCCACCCAGGGATGTCGCTCTCGTAGACTCCAGGGGGCATGTTGTAACCGCTCATCGTGTTTCCTTTCGTATCGGTAAGTACATTATAACATCTTTAGAACGTTGGTTGGTCGATCGCTCTCTCAGGAGACGATTATCGACCGCACCGCGTTATTCAGTCCACTGCCAGGTTCCGTCCTCGAGAAGCGTGACGTTCGTCGGCGCAGAACACGAGTAGACGTTGACGATCTCTCCCGTGGCTGAATCCCACGTGAAGTCGCGGTTGAGGACGATGTTGCAGTCCTCGCGGTCGTCTTCGAGCGCAGCGACGACGTCCTGGAGAGCGATCACGCCGAGCGTCGCGAGAAACAACGCCGCTGACCAAAAGATGAACCGCACGGCAGTTCGAACTCGGTAGTAAGTTTCCGTATGCATGTTTGTCCCTTCGTTGTTGGTAAGTTCATTATACTTTCTTTAGAAGTCGACTTGGTGGAGGACTTCAGCCTTCACCTCGTCGTCCTCGAGCGTCTCGAGAACGCCTGCGACGACCGCACGGTAGTCTTCCATGTTGAATCCGTAAGGATCCTTGTCCGCAGCCACGCTCAACGCTTCTGCGATCTTCATCAGCGCCTCGACTGCCTCGTTTGACTGAATCTTCATCGTTGTGTCCTTCCTTCGCTTGTAAGTACATTATAACTTCTTTAGTTCTGCGGCGCAGGACGTCAGTCGTAGATGTCTGCCTGCCACTGACGCTTCTCGATGGAGCGAAGCATGCGGTGGTAGTTATCCTTCCGCTTGCGTCGTCCCTTGGAGCGAAGCGAAGAGCAGCAGCTGTACGGGCAGTCCACGATCGCTCGGTTGTTGAACATCATTCCCATCGCTATCTCCCTCTCTGTGCGAGTTCGTTGTAACTTCAGCGTAGACTCTCAGGCGACAAGATAGTCGCGAGAGAGTCCGCACTGAGCGTGGCAGATCACCGACGCCTCGTCGGTGTCTGGGTCGTACATTTCAGCGACCTCGTCGTTGGCGCGGAGGCGTTCGCCGCAGAGTTCGCAGTGTGTTTCGGTGTACATGTTCATGAGTACATTATAACTTCTTTAGAACGGTTCGCACTCACGGACAAAGTCAGCCCACGACTTGCGTTGCGTCGACAGCCGCGCGCGAATCGTCGAGAGAAGCGGGACGTCCGCGTTCTTTCGAGACCATGAATCGTACGCTGCCGGCGTGGGCGTCTCGTAGTTGCTGTACGCGCATCTGATGAAGTCTGTGAACGACGACCGCATCGACTCATCGGACCACTGCTTGAGGTCTCCACGCGCGAATCGCTTCTTCGTGGCGTAACCCGCTTCTTCTCGAGCGGCGTTCCACGAACCGAAGCGACGTATGATGAGAGCGAGTGACGGCGTGTCTTCGCCCGACTTGGTTCGCCATTCGCGGTAACCCGCGGCTGTCGTGACGCCTGCGGTTTCTGCTGCTGTGACCGCGTTGATGATACTGGCGTCGTCGAACTTCTGCTGTCTCGAGCGGACGATGATCTGCTCGTGTCGTCGAGAGCGAAGCAGATCCTTGACTGTCTTGCTCGGGATCACGCCGGCGAAACTCTTCACCACCGCTCCGATGTTGCGCAGCGAGTTGAACTCCGCATGTACCTTACTGATCGTTTCTTCGTCTGTGTGTTTCATGTCTTCCCTTTGTTGTCATTATACTTTCTTTAGTTGGCTGGCGGCGTCGACATCTCGTTGACCGCGTCCTTGATCTTCTTGATGTCGGAGTTCTTCGACGCCATGACGTCGTTGAGAAACCTCCGCACGATTGTCGGTTTCACTCCTGCCTTCTTCGCGACTGCCTCGACGCCGAGCGTGCGAATCTTGTCCGCGTAGTCGTCGAGCGAGTTCGTCACGATGTTGGGGTTGAGTCCCTTCATTTGTTTTCCTTCCTTGTTGGTAAGAACATTATAACTTCTTTAGAACTCGAGGCCGGCCGGCTGGCGCGTGAGCGCGCAGCTGGACGGTGGTGAGCCGGTCAGTCGGCCGGATCGTAGTCGTAGTCGATGCAGTCGAGACAGAGGTCGATGCTGAGGGGGCCGAAGTCGGAGTCGCAGGTGAAGACGTTGGCGACGGTGTCGCAGTTTTCGCAGCGAGCGTCGGCGTCGGCGAGGACGGAGTTGAATTTGGCGTTTTGGAGTTTTGCTGGCTTGGTCATGTTTATTATTATATCATCTTTAGATTTCTCAGGCGGCGGCCGTAGGCCGGCCGGCTGGCTGTTAGGCCAGTCGGCCGGCAGATCGGTCAGATTGCCGGATAGAACGGCACGTTGAGGAGTTCGCAGGTATCGGCGATGAAGTCGATGATCAGTCGGCCGAAGGCGTATGTGGCGTCGTCGAGCGTGTCGTAGGCGTCGCCGGAATGGTCGCCGGAAATGATGGCGTAGAGGCCGTCGGCGTGGCGAGAGGCGACGTTGAAGAGCAAGTCGATCGAGTCGCAGTCGTCGTCGAGCAGGTCGAGGACGTCGTCGGCGCAGTCGAGTGTCGCGATGTAGGCGCGGGACAGGCTGGCGTCGAAGGTGAGTTCGAAGCGGGTCGGGTCGTCGAAGTCGGGAGCGATTTCGGCGAGACGGATGGTGAATGTTTGGGTGTTTTGTTGGGTTTCCATGAGAATATTATATCATCTTTAGATTCTCGATCGGCAGGCCGTAGGTCGGCTGGCCGGCTGTCAGCCGGCGACCGCACCCAGGATCCAGAGCCTGAACACCTCTGCTGCTTCCGCAGCCACCGTCTCGAGGTCTGCCGGCGTGAGGTCCGCGAAGTCAAATTCCTCGGTGAGGTCGATGACGTCGAGGTATCGATCGATGACCGCGTCAGCGATTTCGTCGGCGAGAAGTTTGGTGTCCATTTGTGTCCTTTCGTTGCTGGTAAGTACATTATAACTTCTTTAGAACGCAGTGGCCGTAGGCCGGCTGTCAGGCAGGCCAGTATTGGCGAGCGATGTCGTCGGCAGGGTCGATGATCGGCGCGGGGGCGACGAAGGCGACGTTGGCAGGCATAGCGGGCAGCTGAGCGCCGGCAAGTTCGTTGAGAGCGTAGCCGAGTATCGAGTGGCCTGTCGTTTCGAGCAGGTCGTTGGGGGCGTCGACGGTGACGTACAGGTTGATGCGGACGGTGTATTTGGTGGTGTTGTTGTTTTCCATGAGTACATTATAACATCTTTAGATTCCACCGCACGCACTAAGACCGCAGTCTGCTATTGGTGACCATAGGTAGACCGCCTGGAGGTGACCAGGCGGCCTCCTAGGCCACTCTCACACGGTGTAGGCGACCGTGTACCCTCTGTCGACCTTCGACCAGACCTTTTCCTGGGCGAACCGCAGGGCAGACTGGGCTGAGCCGAAGTAGTGGCGACTCGACTGGCGACTGGTCTTCTCGGCCATTCCCCACTCGCAGAAGACCACATTGTCGGCGATGCGGACCTCGTACACCTTCTTCTTGCCGGCGTCGCCACGCGCGCCGTCGCTCTGCTTCAGCAGGCACCACTTCTTTTCCATTGCTTTGTCCTTTCGTCGTTCCAGCCTCGCTGGCTGGTAAGTACATTATAACATCTTTAGATCGGGCTGGAGCCGCCGGTCATCGACCGGCGACCCGAACCACGAACCGGGGATCGTGCTGGCGCTGGGCGACCCAGGCGATGCACTTGCTGCGAGGACCACAGACCACGACCAGGCGGTACTTGCTGTCGTAGACCTCGTGCATTCTCGTTGAACCCTTCATTTCGATGTCCTTTCGTCGTTGGTAAGTACATTATAACATCTTTAGATTCGACGACCAGCCGCCGGCGAGCTCTCACCAGTGGGCGTCGGCCCCACCGGCCCAGGACGGGTAGAGCATGAGGAGCTCGTCGAGGTCCATCTCGAACCACTTGGCGAAGGCCTCCACATCGGCCTCGTCAATCTCGACTCGAATGACCGGCCAGCCACTCGGGCCTTCCAGCTCGAGCACCTTCACTCGAGCGGATGGCACGGCCTCTCCAAGGAGCATGAGCCCCTCGGCAAAGTCGTCGGCTGCAAAGTCAATTTCGAATGCCTTCATTTCGGTGTCCTTTCGTTTGGGTATGAGTACATTATAACTTCTTTAGAATCGGCTCAGCTCAGCTCCTGCTCGATCTCATCCAGCAACTCGCCGACAAACTCACGCACGATCTCGATCGCCTCGTCGAGAGTGGTCGGGTAGTCCATGTAGTCCCGGCCATACTCGCTCTCCACTGCACTCTTCAACGCTGACTTGAGGTCCACTGCTTTGTCCTTTCGTTTGGGTATGAGTACATTATAACTTCTTTAGATCTGCTCGAGTCCAGGCAGAACGAGCTGATCGTCGTTCGCGAGACTCGAGATCTCTCGAGCGATTCTGACTCGCTCTGAGTCAGGCGCGCTCAGGATTAGATCCCACTCGTCCTCTGCCCAGTCGCTCGTGTCGAGAATCACGAGTCCTTCTGCGTCTCCACAGTTTCCGTCGCTTGCGAAGTATGTCATTGCCATTGCGTGTCCTTTCGGGTTGCTTGTAGGTACATTGTATCTTCTTTAGATCGACCAGGTGGTAGCCCGTCTGCATCGCCGACTCTCCTCCAGGCCGGACTCTCAATCTTCGCGCGCGTCGACCAGCATCGACTCGATGAGCGCGTAGACCTCGTCCCACTCGAGACCTTCAGCCTCGAGCTCTGCGATCTCTTCTTCAATCCACATACTCTGTCCTTTCGTCGTGTGTAGATACATTATAACTTCTTTAGATCAGTGGAGGAGAGCCCGTCTGCTGCTCGAGGCTCTCCTCCAGGCCGGTCTCAGCGACCGCGCTCCTTTCGAAGACGCTCGGCGTATTCCTCCGCAGAGGTCGGCGCGTCGAGGCCGTTGCGCAGCATCGCGGCGACCGCGCAGGAGACCGCGCCGGAGTAGTTGCCGCCGGTGCAGTTCATCGTGTAGATGGCGTCGCGGCGTGCCCGTACGCGGTGCTCGATCGTCGGCAGCTGTTGGAAGTACGGCGCCGAGTTCATGTCGCCGGGTCCGCCGTGGGCCAGCGCCCACTCGAGCCACTCGTCCGAGAGCGGGGTGAGGTCTGTCGTGTTCATCGTGTGTCCTTTCGTCGTGCTTGTAAGATCATTATAACTTCTTTAGAAGCATCAGCCCTACGGTAAGTGCCAGCGGAGGGAGCGACCCTCACTGCTGTGCGGACCCTGGCCGGGATCCGCAGGACTTCACATCACCCGCTTACGGATGCGTCGCGAGAGGAGGACGGTCGCTTCGGCGGAGGGAGCCGGATGATCGCCTAGGTCGATCAGAGCCGCTATCGCGCGTCGGCGGAGCCTTATCTTCGGAGAGGCTTGTGCTGACGGTATGTTCTTCGTCCCAGCAGCTTGCTGGCACTTGCCGCGGGGCTGATGCTCCGTGACAAGATCATTATAACATCTTTAGATTCAGAGCCCGCAGAACTCCCGGAGGAGTTCGGCTTCCCAGCGGGAGAACCCTTCGGCGCAGATCACGGCCTCACACATGTCCGAGACCGCCTCGTCGTAGACCTCGGCAGGGTACTCCTCGCGGCACTGAGCGAGGATGTCGCTCGCCACTCCCTTGAGGTCAGCCTTTGTGAATCGATCTTCCATTGTCGTCCTTTCGTATCGGTAAGATCATTATACCATCTTTAGAATCAGCACTCGGCGTCGGCGAGTTCCCTCGCCTTCTCGATCTCCTTCGCCTTCTCGAGGCGATCGGCGATGTACTTGATGCTCTGGCTCAGCCAGCCGATGACGTAGTGCGGGCTGTGCTCTTCGATGGCCTTCCGCATCTCGCCTTCCGTGATGAAGGCGAGCTGACGCTTGACCTCGGCCTCGAGCTCTGCCATTGCGTAGTTGTTCATTTTGTGTCCTTTCGTTTTGTTGACAAGATCATTATAACATCTTTAGATTGACGCTCCGGCCGGGTCAGGCGACCCGGTCGAAGCGACGATCCGCCTCGGCGGTGGCGAGTAGGTACAGCGCCTCACGCAGCTCGCGATCGCCGTCACCCTCGCGCTCGATCATGCTCACGAGCTCCTCGAGCGACACGCTCCGCACGTACTCGCGGAACTGGTCCATCAGGTCTTCGATCACTCCGACGTTCATTTTGTGTCCTTTCGTTTTGTTGACAAGATCATTATAACATCTTTAGATTCGGCCAAAGCCGCTGCCAGCCGGCGAGCGACTGTCAGATGAAGAGGTCCTCGAGATCGTACATGTCTCGGTCGACGCCCCAATAATGGACCGCAAACGCCTCGAGGTCACTGTCATCCAGCATCACCGACACCAGCGGCCAGCCACCGGCCGGCCCTTGCGCCCGCTCGATGCGCACCCATGCCGAGGGCACGCTCTTGCTCAGCCGCTCCAGCGCGTCGGCGAGCTCCTCGTCGTCGTTCCAGCACAGGTCCACGCTCAATTTCACAATCATGCTTTTTGTCCTTCCTTCGTTGGTAAGATCATTATAACATCTTTAGAATTGCAGCGCGGCAGACTACCAAGGGCGCTCTGCGCCCTCGGAGTTTGCGTACCGCACCTCGGCGATGAAGCCGCGTACGCGCACCGCGATCGCCCACGGGCTCCAGAGCCAGACGGCGCGGCGAATGGCGCCCATGTACTCGGCTTCCATGAGCTCGTAGCCGTTGGGTCGCCACGGGCTCCCGGCTCCCCACGACTTCGCCTTCTTGATCTTCTTTCGGATGCTCATTGCTGTGTCCTTTCGGTTGGTGGTAAGATCATTATAACTTCTTTAGAATGCTCCGGCTCCTCCGGCTCGGCCGGCAGACGCCGACCGAGCCAGAACCGATCAGACTCCGTAGGGGAATCCGTAGGTCTCGAAGTAGTAGGTCTCCATCCACTTCAGAGCGCCGGCCTTGGTCTTCTTGGGGCAGCCCCAGTTCATCTCGCACGCCTTCACGAGGCTGTATCGAGCGGCCTTCATCCCGGTGTTCACCTCGAGGCGGAGCATCGAGATCGCGGAGGCGACTCGCCAGTGCTCGATTCCGTCGGGGGTGTCGATGATGATTGTCTGATTCATTGCTGTGTCCTTTCGTTTGGTTGATGAGATCATTATAACATCTTTAGAAAGCCGGCTAGGCCGACGATCGGTCAGAGGAGAACCTCCTCGTCCTCGTCCTCCTCGTCTTCGTCGAGGCCTTCAGGGGCCTCCACGCTGGGCCAGTAGACCACGATCCCCAGACCCATGCTATCGAAGCGCGGGCTGCTGAGCGCGAGGCTCAGATCGTTGTCGCCCCCGACGCACAGAGCGAAGCGGAACGCGTCGCTCATGCTGTCGAAGGTGATGCCGAGGCACTGCCTTCCGTACATGCCGCGACCGCTGTACGAATCGATCTCGGCGTTGTCGAAGTATCCGACGGCGTCCTCGAGCTCCCAGAGCTGCTCTTCGGTGAGTTTCATTGATGTGTCCTTTCGTTGTTTGCTGATGAGATCATTATAACTTCTTTAGAAGTCCGCCTTGCCGCGACCGCGGCAGGCGTTCTTCCGAGCGACCGCCTTCTTGTTCGGCATCGTCGTCGCTCGCAGACGAGACGTCGCGAATGCGAACTTGTCAGCGTCGTTCCACTTTTGGGTGATCTTGTTCTTCGTCATGCAGTCATTATAACTTCTTTAGAATTGCTGGTTGCCCTGAGTCTATTCACCCGGGCCAGGTGTCCTCGGCTAGTCCTCGGCTGCTGCTCGACTCAAGCACATCTTGTAGAAGCTATTGTATCTTCTTTAGATCAGAGGTCGTCGTCATCGTCGTCATCGTCGACCTCTTCGCCCGACTCGACGAGCCGATCGATGCGAGCGTCCTCGCGGAGACAGTCGATCTCGTACTGCTCCATGTCATCGACCTCGTCGTAGTCTGCCCACAGGCTGTCGTCGTCTTCCCACATTGTCTTGGTCCTTTCGTTTTGTTGATAGTGCCATTGTAACATCTTTAGAAAGGCTGCCCGTCTGCAAGGCAAACCTCCCACCAGGCCGGATCGCTCTCTTGAGCGACCCGGCCCGCGGAGTCAGCGCTTGTAGAGGTAGCTTCCGTACGGATCCCACTTCGCCTTCAGCTCGGCGAAGCTCTCCTCGTCGAGGAGGTTGTACCGCTCGCCGTTCAGCGCCGGCGCCTTCCAGCTCGCTGCCTTGTAGACGCCACCCGTCTGGGCGTCGATGAAGCAGTGGACGTGCCTGTTCAGTCCGCAGGTGACGATGCGGATGTACTTACGTCCGCCGTCCATCTCGAAGGTCTCCGGCGTGAGTCCGGGGTGCCGCTCGGCGAGGAACGTGGCGTTTCTCGCGTCGATGAACTTGATGAACTCGGCGATCGCTTCGAGCACCGCCACCTTCTTGTCTTCGGTGATCATTGTTGTGTCCTTTCGTTTGTGCCAGCGGTTGCTGACAAGATCATTATAACTTCTTTAGAAAGTCAGATCCCCTCGTTCACAAACTTGCGGTGGTGATCGATGTGTTCGCGAGATGAATGGGCGAATCCAAGTTCCCACCCGGAATACATGCACTCGAGAAGAAGAGCGCAGCGCGTGAACGCCTCGGCAAGGGTGTCGAAGATCTCGGACCAATCATTGGCCACGTAGTCTGTCCACCAAAGTTCGACCTTGTCTCCCTCGTGGATGTATCGGATGATGATCTGAACGTCTTCGTACTTTGCGTTGAAGACCTCGAGTTCGGTAATGTACTTCAGTTCCATGTTGTGTCCTTTCGTCATGTGTACATTATAACTTCTTTAGAAATGCCGGGCGCACCACAGTGTCGTTTGAGACGCGCTAGACGCGCTGTCCCCGGCAGATCCAATTGTATCTTCTTTAGACTACCGGCTGCGGTCGCACGTCGACCGAGTGGCCGATGAACCGATCGAGGATTCGCATGCGGGTGTCCGACGGAGTCTCGCCCTCGCGGCAGGGAATGAAGTAGTTGATGCAGTGCCCATTGACTCGGATCTCGAGGGTGATTCGGCTGTCGTCCCACTCGGTCATCTCGATCTTGAAGTCGATGTCTCGTGAGGTATGGACGTTTGTGGTTGATGATGTGCTGTACACGTTTCGTGTCCTTTCGGTTGGTTGTATTGTCATTGTACATTGTTTAGAATCCGACCCGTCTGCTAAGCAGATGTCCTACCAGGCCGGACTTTGAGAAATGCGCGAGCGCCGGAAGAGAAAGGACATTATCTCCCGGCGCTCAAGCGCTCATGTTCTCTTCACTTTGCAGCGGCGTTGAGTCTTTCGATCAACACCGTGGTGAAGAGAGTAGTTGTGCCGGTATCGACGTTGATACCGACGATGGGATACTTACGACGCTTGGCGGCGATGCCACCGAACACGTAGGTCTCGCCACGAGACTCGAACATCGTACCGAGCGGCGCCGTCAACGTGACAGGCTTCCCAGACACGACGTCACTGAACCCGAACTTGGTGTAGTACTGCGCCTCCTGGCTCTTGAGGTTGACGCCGCCCGCGCCGAGTTCGACGGGGGACGACTCGATCTTGAGCTGGTAGACGTCGCCGTACCCAGTTCTGCACGTCGGCTCTGCCATTCCGTGCTTCCTGAAGATGTCCTCGATCGCCGCCTTGATCTCAGCGGTGATCTCGGTTGCCTTGTCTCTTTCGACCGTTGCCATTGCTTGTCCTTTCGTTTGGTTGTAAGTTCATTATACTTTCTTTAGATTCCAGACCTGCGTTAGCAGATCTGGAACCCGCCGCACGACGAAAGAAACTTAGCGAACTCTCGCACGTTCTCTTCCGTGAACGGATAGTTGGCCTCCCACGAGGGAGACTTGCCATAGCCCTGGCAACCGTTGCACCATCCGTGGGTTCTGCCCACGACGATGGCGACGTCGTTGTCGAGCGCCTTGTCAGGCATGTGCATGTCGACACCCACCTCGTCTGAGCGAATCCCGGTGGCGTTGCAGTACTGGCAGTCGTCCATCGGAATCGAGGCGATGCGCTCGTTGTAGGCCTTCTCGTACGCAGCGACCTCACCTGAAGCGAGCTGATCGTAGAGCACGAGGGCAAGAGCCTCGGCGCCTTCAGCGTTCAGCCCTTCGCCATCGTTGTAGTGCCCATTGACGCCGGCGGTGAGCTCCGGTGCTGCTGCGCAGCAGAAGTCCCACAGTGGTCGCCAATACCACACGTTGTTGCGGAAGTACTCTCCAGCCTCGTCGACCGGAGCGACTCCATACACGTCCATTCCCATTGTTGTTTGTCCTTTCGTTTGGTTGTAAGTACATTATACTTTCTTTAGAAAGTCGCGGCCGCAAGACCACCCCTAGCCCAGGCATCCCTGCCGCGTTGTTACACGCGGTTTCGGCCTAACGGGACTTATAGCGGTTCTGCCTAGCTTAGCCAGCGCCTCAAAGAGGCAACGTCTGGCACCGCGGAGTTCTCTTATCAATACGTCGTCGGCATCATCGAGCAGACGTGTTCGAACGTGAGCGTCACGAGCGGGCGCGAGAGCCTGTTCTTTCGAAGCTCGCCGTAGTTGTACACCTCGACGGCTCGGTCGAGCCACGACACGATGAGCACGTCATCGTAGTCCGGCATCGTCATCTCGTCGAGGTCTGCGCTGAGACCGAAGCCGGTCTCGTTCGACCACTGGCTACCGACGATTGTCGAGACGGCGATGCGCGTCGCGTAGGTCGTGTCGTTCCAGCGATTCTCCGCTGCCTCGATTGCTCGAGCGGCGTCGATGTATCGCTCCGATCCGCCCCAGTGCGCGTACAGGAAGACCGGCATGCTGTCCTTGCTCTTCTTGAAACCGATGATTGCTCTGTCACCCATGATGTTGTCCTTTCGTAGTTGGTGGTAAGTACATTATACTTTCTTTAGATTGCTGCCACGGCCGGAGCCCAGCCATCGGCCTCGCTCAGGAGCAGCCCAGCAAGCCCTCCGAAGCCTGGCCCGGCTGTCAGCCGATCGCATTCATTGAGAACCTCGGACTCGAAGAGAGCGAGACCGTTCTCGCTGAATCGCCCTGCCGGCTTCTTCATGATCCGCGCGGACGGAGATCCGAAGACGTTGAACATCGTCATGGTGTATCCTCGGTCTCTGCGTGCGGCGAGCTTGTAGACCGTCGCCGTGTAGCACTTCGCGTTCTTGACGTGCTCGATGACGAGGTCGATGCGGGTATTCCAGCCCGGGTCCTTCTCGTCTTCGATGGCGGGGCCATCCCACGAGTAGGTGACCTTTCGGTCGCGGGCGATGCGTGTTGCGTTCTTAGTGATCATTGATTGTCCTTTCGTAGTTGTATGATCATTATACTTTCTTTAGATCTCCCAGTACTCGGGGATCGTGTTCTGAATCCCGTGATCGATGGCGTCGTCTTCGGTGAGCTCGAAGATGTTGTAGCAGAGAGAGCCATCGTCTTCGTACATCTGGATCTCGATCATCGGATCATCGCCGATGCTGATCCGCACGACTGTGTTTCGAGCGTCGTCCTTTGAGATCGTGATGTTCTTGTAGTTGACGTCAGTCGGGGTCATTGCGTGTCCTTTCGTTGTTAGATACATTGTAACTTCTCTAGAAACGAAGCTGCCCGGGTGGGAAACTCATCCACCCGGGCAGTCGATCTCAGACGAGCTCGAGCTCGCGCGAACGCAGCTCGGCTGCGTACCTGTCTCCGCGCCACGAGTTCGAGCCGAAGGCGATGTCACCCTTGGCGAGCAGGTCGACGGACAGGACCGCGACGCACTCCGGATTGCCGTCGAACACGATCACGACCTTGACGTCTCCACAGTCGTGGTCGTCGATGAGGTGCACGGTGAACGGGCAGCCCCCGATTCCGTTGCGATGGTGATCGCTGTTGATGATGTCGATGTTCATTGATTGTCCTTTCGTTGTGGTGGTGAGATCATTATAACTTCTTTAGAAACCGCGAGCCGTCACAGCATGTAACGGTTTGCGTTCACCCAGCGATCCATCTCCTCGGTACCGGCAATGTCAGCTTCGGTGCGACGGACGAACCGCATGAGAGCCGTGATGAGGCAATCCGTGAGGAAGGCGTAACCGTCGGACTCCAACGACACGTACGGCTCGCCCGTCTCGTCGTCCTCCTCGTGGAGTCCGAAGAACAGAGCCCTCTGTGCCTCGTTGCTGAGTTCGTCCAACGCTTCAGCGATGGCGTTGATGAGGAACCCGTGCTCCTCGTCGTTGATGTCGATGTCGATGCTCATTGATTGTCCTTTCGTTGTGGTGAGATCATTATAACTTCTTTAGAAAGACTCAGTTCGCGCTACACGAGCGCGAACCGAGCCTCCTTCGTCTCGTCGACGCTGGGCGCGCCCTCGAGCGTCACCCAGACGTCGAAGTGGCGGAACACCTCGCCGGCGATCTCGATCGTCTGATGATTCAGGACGAACGCCGGCGAGCAACCGCAACCGCATCCGGCAGTCTGCGACCAAGGCATGGCCTCGAGATCGATGCCGAACCCGGCGAGGTTCTCACGGATCGCCTTGCGCCACACCTTGAACGGGCGACGGCGACGATTCATCAGGTCCTCGACGCAGTCGAACTCGTTGCTCGCGTGGACGTACATGCGCGGCTTGGAGTGGTAGCCACGATTGTCGCGCCAATCGTATTGCCGCTCCATGACGGTGATCTTTCCGTCGGCGATCGGCGTCTCGATGCGCTTGCGTGTGTCTTTCATTTGGTGTCCTTTCGTTGTGGTGGTGAGATCATTATAACTTCTTTAGAAACCGCTACCCTGGGTCAGAGACCCAGGGCGGCGCGAAGGCGACGGGCGTCGTTCGGCGAGAGGCCGTCGACGAAGATGACGGCGGCCGCCATGTCCGCCACTGTCTCGTCCAGTGCCTCTCCGGAGTACTCCTCCTTGCACTGACTGATGATGTCTCGGGCGAGTCGTTTGATGTCGTTGTTGGTCATTGCTGTCCTTTCGTTGGTGGTGAAGTCATTATAACTTCTTTAGAAACTCAGACTGCGGCTCCATCGATCCGACGCGCGTTGGCCGGCAGCGCGATCCCACGCTGAGCCATGCCGGCGATCTCCTCGTCGTCGAAGTACTCGGCGCCGTAGAAGTGGGAATGGCCAGCGGCGCATTCCCAGCCCTCGTCGGTGCGAGTGACCTCGGCGCCACACTCGCTGATCAGATCGCTGGGCGAATCGGGGTACCACTCGAAGTCGGGATCGGAGGCGTAAGCCTCGTCCACCCAGCGGGGGGTTCCGTGGATGAGCCATGTGCAGGCGTTCATTTGGTGTCCTTTCGTCGTTTCCATGAGTGCATTATAACGTCTTTAGAACGGTGCCCGTCTGCTAGGAATCAACTGCCTAGCAGGCCGGACATCGCTCAGGGACATCTATAGAAGTTCTGCCGCTTATGCTCGACGTATGGGCGATGGCAACGGAAGCATCGATCGGCTTGCTGCTTACGAGTCAATCGCTCGTCACGCTCTTGCTGCACCTCGTCTTTGTTGTTGCGCCGCTTGCCAAGTTTATAGGCAGCTATGATAGTTAGTAGTCCCATGCAGTCATTATACATTCTTTAGAACGGTGCCCGTCTGCAACTCTGGTCTTCTACCAGGCCGGACTCTAGATTAGAGC
>Ga0129333_10000360_pt1 | contig 35481 bp, 14 predicted proteins | sample CPB6_08_DNA_FD_94474 | JGI IMG/M metagenome (GOLD analysis project Ga0129333, IMG submission 94474) | Freshwater to marine salinity gradient microbial communities from Chesapeake Bay, USA - CPBay_Sum_0.6_0.8_DNA | ecosystem: Environmental > Aquatic > Marine > Coastal | place: USA: Chesapeake... | reverse complement strand
AGAAGGCTCGTATCCTGGATAAACTTATTACTGCCCGTGTAGGTTTGCTACTACGCCATCCGTTCTTTGGTAATTTGGCAACTCGTATGCACATGATTGATGCTTCAGATTGGTGCCAAACTTTAGCCACTGACGGCAGGAATTTCTACTTCAATTATGGGTTTGTAAATGAACTCAGTCCCAAAGAATGTGAGTTCGGCTTTGCTCATGAAGTCCTACATAACATCTTTGACCATATGGGCCGTCGTGAAGGTCGTGACCCCATGCTGTCAAACATTGCCGCAGATTATGCCGCTAACCAAATTCTAAAAGATGAGAAGATTGGGACAGTGCCTACCTGGATCAAAATCTTCCAAGATGACAAGTATCGTGGTAAGAGCTATGAAGAAATCTATGCAGATCTATATGAGAAGGCAGAGAAAATTGACATTGGAGAATTAGGCGAACTGCTGGATGATCACCTTGATGATGAGGACGATGATGGGGACGGCGACTGTGAAAATGGTAATAAACAAGGAAAAGGTCGTCCTCGTCTAAGCAAAGAAGAACGCCAAAAGATCCGTGACGAGATCAAGGAGGCCATGATCGCCGCGGCACAGAGTGCCGGCGCAGGCAAAGTTCCAGCAGGAATCCAGCGTATGATCAAGGACTTAACTGAGCCTAAAATGGATTGGCGTCAGTTATTGCGTATGAGCATCCAAAGCATCATCAAAAGCAATTTCAGTTTCACTCGTCCAAATCGTAAAAGCCAGCATACAGGCGCAGTGCTTCCGGGCATGATGAATGAGGAAACCATTGACGTCAGTGTTGCTATTGACATGAGCGGTAGTATCAGTGACCGTCAAGCCAACGACTTCATCAGTGAAGTCAAAGGTATTATGGATGAGTATGTGGACTTTAAATTGAACTTGTGGTGTTTTGACACAGAAGTCTACAACTATGCTGAGTTCTCCGGAGATAACGCTGACGAGATCATGGACTATAAAGTCAAAGGTGGTGGTGGCACTGACTTCGTAGCCAATTGGGAGTTCATGAAAGAAAAGGGTATTGAGCCAAAACGCTTCATTATGTTTACAGATGGTTATCCATGTGGTGACTGGGGCGACGAGGACTATTGCGAAACCCTGTTTGTTATCCACGGACCTGAGGGAGGTAATTCTTCTTTAATTGTTGCTCCATTTGGCCAGACTGCCTACTACAAATGAGTCTCAATAGAGGAGAAATAAATCCACTTAGTGTTCTGGGATTAAGGAAATTAAACTTTATCCCAGATCACTTTCATGTGGTCACTATTGAACGTGGATTTCAAGATATCAAAAATATAGACCACTGGATTGACTATAACTTAAATAGTCGTTACGCTATAGAGCAATCTGTAGACATTCGAGACAAAACTAAAATTAGTCATGTAATAAAAATTGGATTAGAAGATCCAAAAGAGATTACCATGCTAACACTTGGATGTAAATTTTTATATAATACATAGGAGAATTTATGGAAAACGAAGCACAAGTAACAGAACCTGTCGACGGTGCACCGACACCCGAACTTACTGTAAATGATTTGAATAATCTTAAACAAATCTTAGAAGCCGCTGTAAGACGTGGTGCTTTTCAAGCAGGTGAACTTTCTGGGGTAGGCGCTGCCTATGACAAGTTAGACACATTCTTAAAAGCCGTTGCTGCTCAAAGTAAACAAGAAAACAAATAAGGAGTTCCCATGAAACATGTGGGTAAAATGAAAAACAATTCTGCTAGGATAGCAGTTGCCTATAGGACATTGCCAGGTGATCCTATGAGTGCCTTAGTGGTTGGGACTAACGGATTACCGGATAGCCATCATGATTCATTAATGTCGTTAATAGAAAGTGATTCAGGACAACAGGCAAATGAATTAGCAGATGTACTAGCGACTAGGCGTTTTCCTGATGGTTCTGTCATGTTAGCTTACCTGCATCAAAACGGACATTTGAAAAAGGTACCAACGAGCATGGTGCTTATGACGCCAAACACTAATACTCAATTACCATTAGATCAACTTAATGAACTAATTGCCAAGGATAGAGGTGTAAAATTAGAAGAATTGGCTATCAATGATGGATCTGCTTCCAAAGAAATTCCAAAGAAAACTGTTCCTCTAGCAGATTCAGATGAAAATAAAAAATTAGTAGAAGAGGCACCATATCATCCAGGATATGAAGGTGCAGTAATAGACACTCCTAAAGAAGTTACAGCATCTGATTTAAGATCAATGGCTGATAAACTTTTTAAAGAAGCACAGGCTTTGCGACGTAAAGCAGATGAAATGTCTCCTCCCCAACCAAAAACAGGCAAAACTAAAAAAACAAAAGAAGTAAATGAATAGTTCAGAATTAGAGTATCTTAATACACTCAAAGATATTCTTACTACAGGAGAGTCAAGAGAGGACAGAACTGGAGTAGGAACCATTTCTAAATTTGGTCTTCAAATGAGGTTTAATTTAGAACAAGGGTTCCCTGCACTCACTACCAAAAAATTAGCATGGCGTAGCGTTGTTAGCGAACTTCTTTGGTTTATTGAGGGCAGTGGAGACGAGTTTCGATTAAAAGAAATTCTGTACGGGGATAGGTACATAGACAAAAAAACTATTTGGTCTGACAATGCCAGTGCTCCTTATTGGACACAGAAAAGAATAGCTAGGCATTCCGGAGATCTCGGTAGAATATATGGAGTTCAATGGCGTCGGTGGCGTAAACCTTTAATTAGAATCAATAAGGTTGTTCTTGCCAATCACGATCAATTATTAGAGTTGGTAGACGGATTAAAGAAAGACCCATATGGTAGACGGCACATTATTACAGCATGGAATCCTGGAGAATTAGAAATAATGGCTCTCCCCCCATGCCATATGATGAGTCAATTTTATGTTTCAAAAGACAAAAAATTAAGCTGCCATATGTACCAGAGATCAGCAGATATGTTTCTTGGAGTGCCATTTAACATCGCATCATATTCGCTTTTTACCCATATGTTGGCTCAAGTAACTGGGTGTACGCCAGGAGATTTAATTATTAGTTTCGGTGATGCTCACATCTATAAAAATCATATAGATCAAGTGAAAGAACAACTAAGTAGAAAGCCTTTTGATCTTCCACATCTAATATTAAATCCAGAAATAAAAGAAATTACTAAGTTTACAATGGATGATGTTGAGCTTAAGAATTATCAATGTCATGAATCAATCAAAGCAAATATGGCTGTTTAAACAACCATAACTTCGATGATTCCTTGTCCATCAAAATGGTGAGACTCTAATGCTTTGGCAAATACAGCATTAGGACTATCCGATTTTTCAAAGGCTCTTCCATGCCCAGGAGTTCTACTTGTTACAATTAGTTCTCCTTTTTGAATTCTGCCAACAATTTTACAAGGAACTCTACCTTTCAATGCTATGAAAGGATGAGTTGATTGATCGCCTGCTCCTTCATTCATCCTATATGCTGGCTTAGTGCTAACAATACCTGCCACTGATACGTCTGCTTCAGTTATTGAGATAGTTACATCATATTTTCCACCTACTACCAAAACAGTGCCTTCAGCATAAGCGTTATCGGCATGGTATCGCTCAGCTAGGTCACTATATAAAGCAGCACTGGCAGTAGCATATAAAATATTAGTTGATGGGTTATAATATAAACCTGTAGTAGAACTGTCTATATAAGTTGTTGAAACTGTACTTGTACCAGTAGATATAAACGGAACATAAAATAGTTGATTAGCATTTGTAGATGTAAACGTAAATCCTAAAGCATTTGCGGCATAAGTTGCTGTATCTGCTTTAAGTGCTTCTGCCGCAGTTCCCCAAAAGTAATAACCAGATAGTTTACTTGATCCTGTATCTGGATTGGCCCCAGTTAAAGTAATTCCTCTTTTGAGATAATTTGTTGTACCGACAATAGGGTAACTATCGCTAGTAGGAGAACTGGACACTTGGTATTCATTATTACTTACAATAGCAACGACTTGTTCGTCACTACCAATAACAGCTTTTAAGTTATATAACGATAAACCTTGTGTTGCTGTGCTGGCACTGATTTCATATGATCCCTTCCAACTGGCTATTAGGTCATTACTGCTAGGAGGCCCAACTAAAATAAAATTATTTCCATTGTAAACATAAATTTGTTGGTTTATACTATCATACCATAGGTTACCTTGGTAGTATGTTTTAGTTTCTCCAGGATCAGAATCAGAAATATCTAAATTAGCTATACTTCTCCAAGTTGAACCATTATAAAGATTGATTCTATTGTTTAAACTATCATACCAAAGTTGTCCTTCTATAGGTTTGGCAGGTTCAGTTGAATTGGAAAAATTCTCTAATAATTTAAGAAAATTCTCGTTTTGTATTTCACCATAACCAGCATAGTTTCTACCTAAAAAAGTTAGATCAGTTGTATTATCTAAACTAGCATCTTGAACTATTGCTACAACAGAACCGTTAGTTTTATTTAAAATATATGCCATTATTAACTAATCCTTACAACATTTGTCCAAGTACTAACGATGGTATTATAATCAGAGGTCTTATTATATTGTTCATAGGCTTCCCATACTCTAACACCTGTTACTCTTTCTTCTAATCTATAATGTCTTACTTCAGTGGCTGTAAAAGTTCCACTTGTTAGTACAACTTTCACTTCTGACAATAAATTGGTAACAGTGCTTGCAGTTGAAAATAATAAAGGCAATAATTCTAATCTTACAAAATTATTTGTAGCTGTATAAGTAGATGTGAATGCACCAATCCAACCAGAATTATATGCGGCAGTAAATCCTCGATAAGGAGTTAATGTCTTTCCTTGTACAATAATATCACCCGATACCTTAACATCTCTATTAACTGTTAAAGTATTTAAAATTGTAGTTCCAATATTTACGGTAGATGTTGAATTCTGAAGATAATATGATGTAGCATTAACATCAGCCGTAAATGTTCCCGAAGAAAGAAACATAAAAGGAGTACCATAACTATATAGCACACCTATATTTTGATTATTACCAATATCATTATTAAAAATAAATGGAATTTTTGGTGGTTCAATACCAAATCGCCCTAGATTAGGATTAACAGATGGACCGACTACAGTCCATGTATTATTAACATAGATCTTAAATTGGCTGTTAGATGTGTCGTACCATAAATCTCCCTGAGATGGTGATCCTGTTATAACACTATCAACCGTAGGTTGTAAAGGTGGTTCCCATCCACTACCATTAAACACTTTTAGTTTATTTGTTGTTTTATCAAACCATAGCTGTCCTGTTTGCGGGCTTAATGGGCTGGTGTTATCTGCAGAGTTTGTTAGTAACTTTACAAAATTATTGTTGAGTATTTCTCCGTAATTATTAACATTTTTACCAACTAAAGATAAACTGGTAGTTAGATCATCTACCTCTCCATTTGGTATATTAACTAATACACTACCATCATTATTATAAACGGTGTATGCCATATGACTATGTCTTTATAATGTAGTTCATTGTAGTACCAAGAAATATCACTGTTGCGGTTGTCATATCAGGTACTCTAAAATTAGGAGCAGAACCTCCAAACTTATTTCCGATAGCAGCATATAAAGCATCAAAATAATTTGTACCAGTGTGCTGTTTACCTAACCCAGATACACCGTCATTTACACAAACTAACCAAGATGGTTTACCGTCTGGTTTTAGATAAGATTCAACTGTTGAAATATTCCCAAAATAAGGAATCATAGTTCCAGGCAATACTAAACCGGGTGTAATATCATTCAGAAAATTCTGTTTACTTATTACTTCTACCTGGGAAGAAGAAGTGCTAGTATTACAAACTAATAAAGAATGAAAGGCAGTAGCAGATGATGTAGAAATGCTCTGAGTAAAGGCAAATGTTGTCATTGTAGTAGTAAATTCGATATTGGCACTACCATCAAATTTTACTATAGAAGTTCCTGTTACAGCGCCTTTAATTCTAATCTCACGTTTTGTAGCTAGCCTTGTGGCAGTACCGTACAGATTTCCATAAAATACTACATTATTAGAAACTGTGCTTCCAATCGCATTGGCATATATTGTTCTAAACTTTGTAGATGTACTTCCTATGTCATAACTATCATTTTTACCTGGTTGAATAATAGTCCCACTACCCGATCCTGTTGTAGCACCTACTACTAATTTTCCAGTCGAAGTTGTAATTCCAGTTACTGATAAATTTTCACTTAATGTTACATCTTTAGAAAAACTAGATTTTCCTTGTACATCTAGTGCTGTGAAAATAGATTCATAAATTGTTAATTTACCAACAAGATTTGTATTTCCATATATATCTAAAGGAGGACTACTGTCATTAGTTGTAGTATTAATACCTAAAGAAGATACCTTAGGATTAAAGGTAATGAAAACAGAATCATTAATTCCTACTTTGAACTTTTTTGTCTGATCAGGAGAATTAAAATTTAAAATAGCACCTTCTGCATTATTACTTTTTAATTTAATTTCATGATTATAATCTGAATTTAAAACACTAATTCCTTCAGAGGAACTAATTCTAAGAGACCCAGTATGTACCTGATATGTTGAAACTCTATTTCTTAAAATATCCGATGCTCTTATTGTAGAATTGGAACTGACAACAAGTGCTTCTGCCTTTTCTGACACTCCATAATACTTGGCTTGGTTTTTGTTTGTTAAATTAACACCAACTTTTACAATCGAAAAACCTTCTATAACTATTCTTGGAATAAATTCATTGTTTGAAACAATAGTTAGAACTTTACTATTCGCCCAATTTAAAATAACTGGATATAACTGTCCTGTATTACTTTCTAAATATGTAAATTCTGCTCCGGTTTTATCTGTGCTAGAACTTACATCAGGTCCCACAATTTTCCATGTGTTTCCGTATCGAATCTTTAACTGGGCATTATCAGTATCTACCCAAATATCCCCATCATAAATTGTGTTGGGATATTGTTGTGCAGGATCATTTGTCTGCTGAAATATCCCACTAGCTGGATTCCATCTAGCACTTGTATTAGTACCGTCATAGATACGAAGTGTTTTTCTAGTAGCATCGCTAGTGTCCCACCATAACTGACCTTCAATTGGGTTATCCGGAGCATAGGGACTTGAGAAATTTTCTAATAATTTTAAGAAATTCTGAGCGTAAGCCTGTCCATAATTTACATATCCAGGACCTGCTAGTTCAAGACTGGTGTCGTAATCATTTTTTCCACTGCCCCCATTGGCAGAAGGAACTGTAACTGTATCAGTTTTAAATGGATTACTAAAACTTAACGTGTAATTTCCTGCCATAGGTTAGGTTCCCGAACTCAAACTTTGTATTCTTACTGTATAATCTACCTGAATAAGCCTGTTCAATGATTTTTGTACAGGATGAAATATAACATGGGTTAATAAAATACCAGTTCCTGCTCCTGCAGGTGTATATGATCTTAAACCAATTTCATCAAATACATAGGATCCACTAGAATTTGTCTCATTATCAAAGGCTAATTGATCAGTCGGTTCACCAAAATCTAAAAGACAACTTACTAAAACATCACTGTAAAAAGCACCTGCACGATGCCTTACTTCCATATAATTACGAGCAGGATCAGTATTGGTTGAACGTTTCGCATCTACACTTTTAGTGTAAGTTTGATTATATAATGTTGCTTCTGTTCCGATAGTATTAGGAGTTCTGTAGGTTATAATTCCAGTAGGATCAATACTTGTTCCTCCATTTCCAAAGCACATTTCTCCAATAAAACCAGAGTCTTGGTTACTCATTGCACTGGCTAGAGCAATACTGAAATTCTCATAATGAATAGCATTACGTTTATCAACGTAAACCTCTTTGGTAGAAGGATCGAAAATCTTTAGATATCCTTCTATTAATAATCCTCCAAATTCAGTTTGATTTAGCATTTTTTATTATCCAATACGATATTTATCCTGATTTTAACCATTGCTATATTTCAAGTTTTAACACCGATAAACTAGCAGTTACAGCAGCATTTGTAGATGAGTTGTTTGTTAAAGTTAGATAAACTATGTTTGCAGCAGGAGAATCATTATTAAATCCAATAATTCCAGGTGCTATAACTTTAGATAGACTACCGGATGTTGTAACAACTTCAGTAATTAAATTGATCCCTGTAGTAACTGTGGTTCCGTAGGGTCTAGAAAAATCAGCAAGTTGACTAGCTGAATCTGTATAAATCCTTACCCAGGCAGCTACATTTGTAACCACTTTCGAAAGGACATAGGTCTTATACGCTGAAAGAACAACAGTTGATGTATCCCCAGAAACAATATCGATTGTAGAAGTAGTTAAATTTATCCTTGATGATAAAAAGGATGTGTCTGTTCCTGTTGAAATAACTCCGATAGTATTTCCTTGACTATCAGTAAATGTATGCTTATCACTAGAATAGATATGTAATTTATTTGTTAGATTTAATCTATTAGAAGAAATAACCGTTCCCGAATTAATTGTACTAATTACAAACCTTGAACCTGTAGCGGTAGATGTGTAATCTTCTACCGCTAATAACTTAACTTCACCTGCAATTGTTCCTGTATTTGAGATAGAGGCAGTATTAGCATTCATACCTCTAAATTGTAATTTTCCAATAGTGTCATTTAATTTTACAGCATTTCTACGCAACGATGTAGCACTTCTTCTACTACCTATAAAAGTTATACTATTAGAATCTAATAGGCTTACATTATCTGGGCTAGTATCTTCAGGGACAACGCCATCAATTGTAAATCTTGTGTTTAGAAATTTAAGTTTAGTAGATCCTTCGTGTGTAAATGTAGTGCCATTGGCTCTAATTAAAGTCTTGTATCCTTCTATTCCCGATCCGATTGTTATATTAGGAACAGGAAACTGGCCTTCTGTTTCCCAAGACTGATGAATATGAATTTGCTTATAATTTTGATTTCTATCTAAAATAACTCCGTTAGGATGAGTTGCTATATAAAATCCAGTTCCAACATTAGTAGTAGTTGTAATTGTATCATTCCAATTTTCAGTAGCATAGAATGTTATCCTTCCCGCAAATTGATTTCTAGCATCTGTCCAATTTCTTCCAGAATAACCTCCAGCTCCAACGGTAAAAATATTTTTCCCATTTAAAACAGCGTTAGGTAATTCGTCGGTGTTTTCTGCTAATTCTCCTAATAATACAGGGTGTTGTTGACCTGTAGAAACATAATTAAATGTATACCCTCTTATCAATAAAGTTGTATTTTTAGGAGCATTTTCATTAGTAAGTTTTATATCTCCATCATCAAAATCTAAATCAACTGGGCTACCAACCGATAAATTATTCCTAACTTGAACATTTGTGTAAGAACCTAAAAAAGCAGATACGGTAGCAAATCTAACATCGCTTATAGGAGTAAGAGTTTGACCAGCTCCGTAAAAACTTGTTTGAAGAGCCGTTAAGAGATTTGGAAAACTAAGCCTTCTTGTTAGTTTATTTTCAGTTACAATGAATCTAAGTTCATTTGTAGCAGTTGTGTTATTAATATCAAGTGTAGCACTAGGTAAATCAGTTACTTTTGTCATTTTTTAAAACCTTGTTAGTATCAATGATAATCCTAAATCTGTATATAAATCGTCTGTTTCATCTAACGTTAACGGAACATTGTTAGAATCTAGCAATCTAGGATCACCACCGTAAAAATAAACATCAGGCAAGTCTGCTTCTTCTTCTCTAATAAATGTTGATCTATCATCATTACTTGTTAACAACGATTCGTTATTTGTCCAAACTGCTCCCTCTTTTTTGGTTAGATGTAGCTGTATTCCAGGTTCTAACCTATCTCGTATATTTAATGTCACATGCTGGTATACAAGACTAATAGTAACTGTGGAAACAATAGATCCGGGTAAATTTTCAATGCTTATGTATGTACCGGTGTTATATGAATACGTTACTGAATAAGTTAGTAATGAATCACCTACAGTTCCCGTTGAAATAGTTGTAGTAGAATTTTGAATTATTGTAGCAGTAGAATAATTTGTTATTGTACTAGTTGCAGTTAATACAGATATAATTAATTTAAAATTTTCATCAGGTAATAATCCATAAAAATTCGTAGACGTTACTGTAGAAACAGTAGAAGTTGAATATGAAGTATTAATTACCTGTACATTAAATTCAGCAGGTATAGTAATAACATCGTTAATTTTCTCATAATATTTTACGTAACTACTCTTATTAAGTTGATATCCTCCAAAATAGACCAAAATTTGATCACTAGGACTAATCAATGTAGATGTATTAAGAGTGATTCCATTCTTAACATTAGAAAGTAGATAAGATGTAGAAGTATCGTTACTATCAAAAAAAGGTATTGTATAGGTTGATGCTGTAGTTGTAATTGTAGTGTGATAATACTCAGTTTCGTAATATGGTATTGTTTGATAAATCCCTTGATCGATGACCTTACCGCCTTCATCAATATAAAAAGATGGGCTAGTACCAAGGGTGCCTCTTCTTAATTCCTGTAATTGATCAAAATCTTGATTAAAGAATTCTATTCTTTCTCTATCAATAAGGACAACACCAGGAACATTTCTAGAAGGAATAGTAGGACTTAAAACTGTAGAATCAAATACCTTAGCTTTAGTATCATAAAATTTTAAATTTTCAACTAAAAATGTTGTATGATGAGCTGATAAACGTTTGAATTGATCTCTTCCAAAAAAATCTTTAAAAATTCTATATCCGTATACCTTATTGAGATACTCTGGATTTTTTATAGATGTTACCATAATCTTAGTTGAAGAAGGAGTTACAATATCATTAGCAATTTGTAAAGTCCGTCTATCAGATAAAATTTCAAAATCTTGTCTATGAATTAACGGATATCCGTCTAGATAAACCCAAACATAATTCTCATCTTGTGCAGGATACTCTAATTGATATAAATTAAGTGGATTAATATCAAACACTTCATTATTAATGAATAATTGATCATGGTTAGTAAAAGAAGTTACTTTTACATTATTATCTGATTTTGACGACCTAAATTGTAGGATATCCCCGCTGACTATATAATCATACTCAGACCCGCCTAATGCTACAATAGAAATATATGTTCCATCCGGATATAAATTAGGAACTAACTCTATTTTTTTATTCGGCAAATCAAAATTAAAATCATAACCTGGTCTAATTCTAACACCATTAGCATATACAAAGATATCAGCAGCAGTAACAGTCGAAAGGTAATTTAAGGGAATTCCATTATCTATTCTGTTGTCAATGTCATAAATTCGATTATCGTTAAATTTGAAATAATTGCTTGTATATGGAGGGATAAGTCGTTTTCTTTCTGTGCTAGAAGCAGAATTACTAATTTCTACAATAATCTTATCACTGTATGGTTCCCAACTTCCTGGAGGATACGCTAATATTTTATTTGTTGTAACTGAAGTAATTTGAAACACTTCCTCATTCATTTTATTAAATTTAACATAAGGAGTGTTAAAAAACCAAGCCTCTATTGTATTAACAGTTGTTGTTACTGTGTTTAAATTATATACTTCAACACTGGCCCTGTAACTATCATATGAATTGGCTTTTAAAGCATAGTAAACGCCAGACGAAACAGTTGACCCAATTTCTTTCCCGTTTACCATTACATAAACATATTCTGCATCATCATAAGAAATAAGGCTTTCAACAATAGCAGTAGAAGTAGTTAACAATTTTTCAACAGGGACATCAGTAGAAATGTAATCAATTAGACCAATACCTCCAATTCTTACAAATGTATACCCTGCCCTTCCTGAGGTAGTTTGAGGAGGTAATATTAAATATCTTCCATCTATAAAAAATTGGTTGCTGGTAGAAAAATTCGTAACTGTAGATCTATCAAAAATTGTATTGTTATAATAAACTTTAATTCCAGAAAAATTATCAGGAAATATAGAAATTGCAAACGTAGTAGTTTGATTAGCAACAACATCAAAAGAACCGCTTATGACTGTAGCATATGAATCTGGACCTTTAGTATATACATTTATACCCAGACTATCAGCAGTGTGGCCTGGAACCAATTCTTCTGGAGCAAAACTTACACTAGGACTCATGAAACTATCCCCATCGATTATTAGATCTTGAGGATTAACTCCTAGAGCATCTGAAATAACTCCATTACTCCATGTGCCACCTTTATAAGATGTATCTAACGCTGCCGCATCAAAATTATCAGACCAAAATTCAATTCCCGGATTTGTAAATGTTGTAGCTGAAAAAAGATAGCAGGTATTTGTTGTTAAATTAAAAATTTTAATTAATGCTCTACCAGAAATTACAGTGTCAGATAGTACATTATAATAAACTCCAGGAATGGTAGCAGTAGAAATACTAACGCCATTTACCTTAATATCATACTTATAAATTTCAGAAATAGGATTATCAGTAATTAAAATTGCTGTTCCTGAGTTGGCTATCTGATCTAAAATTTTCATTATAGTAAGTCTCTAAAATCTGTACTGCTTTCTGAATTAGTTATAAAACCACCGGGTGGTAATGGAGCAGATGCAGATTGTTGGGAATTTAATGAAACATTATAAGTTCCGGATGCTATGATATTTTGGCTAGAATCACCTATTTGAATGGTCAAATAGTAAGAAGCATAACTTTCTCCGCTATTATAGACCGCTCTACCAAACCACCCATCTGCAACATCGGAATTATTTATATACTCCCAACTTCCAACAACAGGAGCATATCCATTGGTTACAAAATAGTTAGTATCTATTGTTGAACCAAACCCAGGACCACTGAATTGAACATCATTTACCCAAGTATCATACGGATCTAATATTGCCCTCACATAGTAATTACTGTAACTTATTGAAGCAGTATTATTTGCCCAGACTTGATTTGCTGGTGATACATTTATTGCAGATGGATAAACTGAATCTCCAGACGTATCTATTTCTAAACTTATTGTTCCTGTAGTTCTAATTCTAATCTTAGAATAAGCTAAAGCACCATTAGCAGTTTTATTAAAGATTGTAGAAGGTGATTGTCCAAAATTAGAAACTACTTGGTCAACTATTTCTATATCAATGTAAGTCTGTCCTGAAACCATACCTATCTGACTTATAGCATTTGTTAAACTAAATCTAAATACATCATTAGGTTCGTATGAATCACCGACTGTTGCAGAGAATGTAACTGTCGAAATCTGTTTTCCAGCATAACTTCCACTGCCACTTAACAGTACAAACGATCCTGTATAACTTGAAGTAGTAAGTTCAGTAAATAAAATTTGTCCAGAAACTGTTGATATTGCATATGGAACTAACTGACCAACTGCTAAATTAGTAGTCACTAATGTAATTGTTGATAAAAATCCTTCATTTATTATCGAAGGAGCAATTAATTCATATGTTGGTGTAATTACGCTATCTAAAATAGTAACTGTAGTTGCTACATATGTTGAGGTGCCAGTTTCTAAATAATTTAACCATGTTTCTAATCTTGCTTCAAAGCTTTCTGGACCTTCAGTTAAGAAATCTTGAGCGATTTCTACAGGAACAATTAATGGAAACTCGTCTTGGCTGTATAGAACGACTTCGCTTGACGTTAAAACTCCTGCAACAAAATCTTCAGATGTAATATTAGTTCCTGCTCCTAATATTCTAAATACTCTACCGTCGCTACCAAAGTTTACATTGGTACCGGTGATATAAAAAGTTACTGATTCTCCTTCTGTTACTACACTACTAGATGCTGAAATATAGAATGATTCTGGACCGGGAGGTCTATCTCTTAGTTTAATTGTTGTATTTGAGACAGTACTAAATGGCGAAGTACCGGGAGATGCAGTATCAAACGTAAACAGACTAACAGTTAAAGTTTCAGTATTTTCGGATACCGCATCATCGGCAATTGTAATTGTAAAAGTATATGGCAATGACAAAGAAGATGTTGTAACTGTGGCAGACAATTGACTTGGAGTGAAATCACCTGAAGTAATATTGCTTCCGCTCAAGAAATAACCAAAGGTTCTTGCTTTGCTAAAGTCAACTTGAGAATAATCTAATGCGTCAATAAAGAATGTTGCGGTATAACCTTCCATTACACTTGGTGATCTAGCAGAAATAGTCCATTCTGGAAATGTACAGGGTCCTAAATAGAAATTATATTCACCTATAACATTATTTTGAACTTCAATATCAGATAGGATACTTAATACCCTGACAGTAGCAGTAGTCCACGAAGTGCTAGTACTAGATAATGTAGAATGGGCAGTAGTTATAAAGGAGTTATTTCCGTTCAATTCTAAAACAGTATAATACCCATCATATCCTCCTGTGGTTATACCGGATATATATAAATTATCACCTTCTTTAATCTCACCATTAAAGTTTTCATAGGTATCAAACTGTATATATGTTCCTATTGTGGTAGCAGAGGCAAAGGATTTAATCAAATAATATGAAGGACTACTTATTGTAATAGAATTACTACCAGTTAAAATACTAGTAATAACAGTTCCTGTCCTAAACTTTTGACTAGCGGTATTGAGGAAATTAATATGCTGACCGACTTTTAATCCAGAAACATTATTAAGATACAATGTTGTAGAACTTGTTGTAGCAGGAGAGATAAGTTTTTTCTTACTATAATCACCTACAAAATCATTCCATCCTCCCCCATTGTCGTATACTCCAACAACTGAGAAACTTGAACTAGTTTTACCAGTTAAGACTTCTTCAGAATATTTGTATCCGTTTAATGCCATGTACAATAAAGTATTTTCGTCAATCAAAAATACTGTACGCAATTCTGTAGGAGTAACATTATTGATGTTAAACCAATTAATTTTTTGTGACGCTGAGTAAGTTCCCCAATCAACAGGAAATACAGGAATATTTCTAATAATGTTTGTCCCAGTATTCAATAATGGGGTAGAATAATCAAACTTTAACCCTTCTAATTTTGTGAATGGGTATTCTAGGCCGGTCATTAATAATGGTAAACTTTTTCCTACCATTTCGTCTGTCGGAGTATAATATTGATTTACTCTATCTATAGCATTATATAAGCTGACATGTTTTCTATAGACTACCCTTAATATTTGACCATTTTTAGGAACATAATTTACAAATTTAAATATACTATAAATGGTTGTAAATCCATCTACTTTCTCAGTTAATTCATCTATCCTATAATCAGTAGATAAAACTAACTTTTTATCTAGAGTAGGAAATATATACTGCTTGTTTGTATCTGCTCTGAATGGCAAGGTAAATTCAAGTGTTGACCCGTCGCACGGATCAGGAAATGTATAATCAACTTCATAATTAAGTATATCTGGTTCTGAAGAATATCTATCAAATTTAATTCCAACTATATTTCTTCTAGTTGTATCATTAGCTATTATCGCAGATGCCTTGGCTTTTCTTGTAAATGATCCTCCAGAAAATTCAACTCTCGGTCTTACTTGATAATCTTTTCCTCCATAAATTACATCTACTTTATATACAGAACCGTTTCTGATATAAGCCTTGGCAATTGCTTTATCAGAAGGAGCAGAATTATTATATAATCCGCCATTGATTTGAACTTGAGGAGGCGAAATATAACCAGTGCCGCCATCGGCAATCAAAATTTCTTTTACATAAAATAGCCTATTATCTCTCCAACTCTTATAAGGCTCATTAACAAACAAAGGACTATTAACAGCATTAGCAAAAGATACAGCACCTAAAAATAGTTGTAGAGTTTCATCAAACGTGGCAGGTACATCAAAATCAGTAGTAAACACTCCTGCATTTTCTGTGTAAGAATTAACACCTACAAAATTCCTAATCTTTGTTCTATAAGGCTTTACTTCTTTTACAAAATCTTCATAATATTGACTATTATCTAATCTATAAGCAGATGGTCTCTCTAAATTATTAGTTCTACTTTTAACAACAACAAAGCTAGTTTTAAATGCCCAATCTAAAAATTTTTGTTCTGTAAAGGCATATTTCACAGCACCGAAACAAAATAAATTCCAATAAACTTTTAAATCATTTATAAAGATTTGATTTTTTAATGCCTCTAAAATATATTTTAATTCAATATTAGGTAATTGATCATATAAGGTTTCGTCAATAGAAGACTTATCAAATCCAAAGTTTGTATTGGGTAAATTCCATAACGATTCCTTAAATTGAATTGTAGCAAGTTCATTGAAAACAATATTCCAATCTTCACTGAATGTTCCGATTTCGCCGGATCTAACTTTTTCTAATATTCCTTGACGTCCGTTGCCAAGGTTAATTACCTTGACATAATCACCCTCGACAATATTTTCTACATTACTAATTTCATATAAATTTGGAATTATGGCAGAAAAGGCCTTATATTGATTAAAAGTAGAAGACTTGTAATCTACATAATCCCAAAATAAAGGAGTATTATATAATTGGGTTCTAGATTTTATCCAAAGTTTATTATCGTAATCAAACGAATTTAAACTCCACCTATTATTTGATAAATTATCAACTCGAACTAGTACAGCATGAGGTCTAACTTCTAACCGAGGTGGAGTAGCATCATATATTCCTACAACTGAGGCACTTTTACTTGGTGTACCAGTTAAAATTTCTTTAGAATATTTGTATCCATTTAATGCCATGTACATTAAAGTATTTTCGTCAACAAAAAATAATGTACGTAATTCTGTAGGAGTTACATTATTAATATTATACCAATTAATTTTTTGTGATGCTGAGTAAGTTGTCCAATCATCAGGGAATAAAATCTTTCTAACATATGTTTCCGCACTTTGAATAATCTCTACTCTAATTACTCTTCCATTAGAATCTATAAATGTTTCTAATGTAGTGTCTGATGCAGGTGTTATAGTAACTTTAGGAGGAAATTGATATCCAAATCCTGGGTCTAAAATATTAATTTTAGTTATTATTCCATTTGTGATATTACAACTAATCTTTGCCTGTTTAAAATTAGTTGTATCAATAAGTTCTAGTATATCTCGATCATCAACAATATAATCATACTCTCTATCTGATTCTACAGGAACTGGTTCCTGTGCATTTAAATTTTCAAAATCAACAATACCATAAATTCTATTTTCTAGTAATATGTTATTAGCAAATGTGATTAAATTCCTTACAGCATTAAATCTGTCTTTAAATATTGTTTGACGAGGTCGAATGGATATTCCATATCGATTTCTATATGTCAAATTTGTATCAGGAACTTCATTGCCTAATTTATCTAATCCTATTAGACTATCAATGATTTTCTGCTCTACTAATTTAGGAATTTTCGACGAAGTATCACCTTCTCTTACAAGTTGCCATTCTGTATGTAACGGAATAGGGTTATTAATTTCATCATAGACAAGGTTTAAACTTATATTTTTTCCTACAAGGTAATTTTGAACATTAGCCAATGCCAATGAATTATTACCAATGATTTCACAAATTTTTTGTCCGTACGCAACAGGATCTGCGATTAATCTCGAAACTTCTAAGGCACTAATTCTTCTATTTTCTATATCAGGTACAATTGTTTTATTTTTTACCCAAAAGAAATATACATTTTCAAATGACCCGGTAACAGTGTTTAATACTTGCTTTACACTGATAATGGAATTATCAACATATTTAGGTTGACCACTAATACCATTTGACAATCCTTCAGAAGTATCTGCTTTAGCAGCCCATTCACTAGGTGTCAACGTTGATCTTACCCATTCATAAACATCTATATTAGCCCCAGGGAATAATTTACCCCAGTTATTCTTTTTATAAATTTCATTGCCTTGTTCGTACCATACATATTTGGCTGTGCTTAAATCCCACCATAATTCTCCAATATGGTCATCTAGCCAATTTTTAGTAGAGTCATTTACTGTTCCCACAGATCCTATTGAATATATAGCAGGATCTGCCACAGACTTATATTTTATTTCTTGATCTGCTATTCCAGGAATTCGTCCTTTCAGTGGATCAAATACATCTAGATAGTCTATCAGTGTATCAGAAGAATTATCTATCAAAGAAATTCTTCTAAATTTTTCAATATCGATAAGATCTTCTTGATACCTGAGTTTATTCCAAACCTGTTTAGTTAAATCTTTTATCGAAAATTTATACAACAAAGAAAGATCTTCAGTGGATGGGATTAAAGGATACGACGGTGCCCCTACAAAAATATCCTTATCGGTTACGACAACCGAATGTCCATATTTTCCGTTTATCTGAAGGTCAGCAGGTATTAATTCTACAGATTGAACAAATTTATCACCGAATTTCTGATAGGTATAAACAGAACCGGAATTAGGAACTACTGTTACAAATCTTGTCTGACCTTTATCGAAGGTTGTTTCACCTTTTTTACTCACAGTGCTTTGATAAAATTTTACTTCTTCTGATTTATTTGTTCCTAGTGAACTAATGACAAGAAGATTTTCATCGTCAGAGATATCTATGCTTTGACCAAATTTTAGATCAGAATTAAACACTGGATTTTCAATTATTTGATTTAGTTCATAGTAACCGCTAGAATTTTGAAGATAAACAACTACCTTACCATATGTCTCCAAACTGGCTAACGACCTATTGCTTCCAACAAACAAAAATTTACCTGTAGATGATATTTTTACGCTATACCCAAATTCATCATTATTGTTTAATGGACTTTCTATAGTCTGCTTCCATTGTAAATTTTTATTAAAGATCTGAACAAGACCTTTACTACCACTAGAGAAATAACTAGGTGCAGTTACGGCAATATTATTACCTTCTTTATCTCCACTTATAGCATAACCCCATTTCGATCCCTGATTCAAGGTTACACTTGTTGTAGACAAAACTTTAATTGTACTAGTAAAAAATGATCTTAAATCAATAGTTCCTTGTTTTTGATATAGCTTATTATTTGTGAATGATCTATCATAATCGAAAGTAGACGTGTCAGCATCTATAGCGTTAAAGAAAGCAGTATTTGCCACTTCAGTCTGGCCGTCAATACCAGTCACAAGACCGGCTTCTACCCAATAAGCAAGACCTGCATTGTCAGGGTCTCTAAATAACCCATATCTGTTAACTGAATTTACAACGTAAAGATTATTTGTCACATAGTATGGCAATATTGTCAAAGTCTTGTTTTTATAATCTGTAAAAGTATAGGTGCCTCGATAGGTATTAACAAACGAATCCAAATCAAAATTAAGTTGATTAACATCTAATAAATTAATCTTGTAGGCAAACACAGTTCCAGTGCCAACAAATGCATCATTACCAGGAGCGCCTACTAATAACGTAGTTGTATTGGAAATTGAAACCTGATTAATATATAATGAATGTCCAAATCTAGAATTTTCTATAGTTGATGTAGTCCCACTATAAGGTTGAGCAATAACAACTTTTGTAGTCTCTCCATTAGATCTCGAATTCTTGGTGGCAATTTTAACCAGGCCTTCATTTATGAAAGGTCTATATGGAATAAATGTTGAAGATGATATACAAATTAAAGTAGAAGTTGAAGTTGTTGCTCTCACATATGTAGCATTAGGCGCTCCAATAATGATCAATTCTTTACCTATGTCATAGTTTAAAGAATAACCAAAATCAGTGGCAGTGTTTGCTGCATAATTATTGTTATAGTTTAAGTCAATGTCAAATAGTGTTTGTAATTTAGATTTTACTTGTTTGTAATATCTTACTTTGCCAAAAGTTAAAGAAGTAGGAAAATTAAAATTAGGTGCTCCTACTAGAACTACATCTGTTGCTGAATTGGCAAAAATTTTATTTCCAAATTCTTGCCCTATAGGGAAATTAGAAATTTTATATTCTTCAGCTGTATTGAAATTATCAATTTTTTCATATACACCCCATTTATCAGTGTCGTCCTTATCTATCCAAACCTTTGAACCTATTCCTAAATTAAATTGATCTTTCGTAAGACTCCAACTAGCAAAACTATTAAATCTAGTATTTTCAAATTTGAACAACGAGCCAAAACTTAACAAAGGTTCGTTAGAAATTCCTGCTATAGTCGATGCTACAGTAAATTGTGATAGATTAGGAATATCTATTACTTTGTATACACCATTAACCTGTTGATTAAAATTTACAACTGATATTATATCACCTACTTCAATATAATGATGGGTGTTACAGACAAATGTTAATGTAGCACCTGGACTGCTTACATAAACACCAGTAATTTTTGCTCTTTGCTTTTGATACCTATAAACTGTCCAATCGCCATTTTCTAAAAACCCAACCCAAATAGTATTTCCATTTTGTATCAAACTATTATTTGCTATATCTAATACACTATTTTTATCGTATGCAGTAGTAGTTACATCATCAAATCTAACATATCCTGCGTTTAACATTTTTAAAGAATTTTTTTCAAATGTTCCGGTAGATGTGTAAAAAACATTGTTTATATCAAAATCATTCGGTTTGATTAAAATATCTGTACTGCTAGTATAATGAATTAAACTTTTTGAATCATCTAAGATGCTGTCTGTTATTTTTACAAGATAAGGATTTTCTAAGGATCTTCCCTCATCTAAAATAAATTCTAATTCTTTAAATGTAGGGAATCCACCATATTCTCCAACTCTAAATGCCCACTCTTCAAGGAGTTCGATAGAATTATTAGTCCTATCTTGTGTGGTTTTTATAATATTCGAAAGAACTTTTTTAGTTCCCTTTTCTCTAATAAATCCTTGATAGAATTTATATTGAGCAATAGGATCTGTAATTATTTTACTTAGATATCTGCGAGGGGTGTATCCTATTAAATGTTGAGACAGTTGTTGCTGACTAATATCAAAATTATCTATATCGTTACTATAAAAGTCTTCAAATTGAGTAATTTTATAATCAAAGTTAGGTAGTAGTGCGTCATTATATCTAGAATTTAAAAGAGACCATTGTGCAAAATCAAAAGATTCTGTTCCTAAATTGTTTTGATTTGACTGATAAAACTTTGTATTGTATCTGACTATATCACCGATACTATATGTTTCGTAAGGTTCCCATTCTGAATAATCATTTTTGTAAAATAAAAATCCAGGACTAGACAAATCTCCGTTCCAATTACTAGTTCTAAATCCAGATAGTTTCATTCTTTTTTGTCTATACCCTGATGGTCTATCAAAAATAGTATCGTTAAAAATTGTTGTATTGTTGAAAACAAAAATATGTTCTTTTTGTATTAAGTTTAATTGGGCGAAAAAGATACCATCTTCGGTATTAACTGTCTTTAAAACAAACTCATTTTCATCTCTACTAACATCAACATTTTCTTTATTGAATGAAATTCCATCAGCGGTCTGTAATGAATATTCATATTTCTTAGCAAAAATATCGTCTACAATATAATTCTGTCTGCTAAATTTTAAATATTCTACAAAAGGAGATAATGTTATTAAATTACCATTTGCCCAATTTTGAGTAGTCCAGAATAAAAATTCTTTTGCTGAATAACTCCAATCTAAAATAGATCCTAAATCGTTTTGATAATAGTCAAAAATAAAGCCTTGCTTTTCTAAATAATTTCCATAACCTATTAAGAAACTGTAAACATCTTGTACAGATGTAAACACTGTTCCGTAAGGTACAGTGGTTACAATATTCTCAAACTGCGACGATGTTAAAACTTTTACTCCGCCTGTATAAGGTAATTTAGAAAGTTTTTGATAAAAGTCTTTATTAAATTCTTTAGAAGCATTATGACTGACTTTAACACGATAATATTCATTATCATATCTAACAATTTGTCCTTGCTTATAAAATTTTTGACTGTAAGAATTGGCTGTTGCTAAGTCTGTCTTACTAAATCCAACAATTTCCTCTCCAAAATATGGTTTCCATTCAACATACTTTTCAGGAATTCCTCCAATTTGTACTGACAAAGAATTTTTGTTTATAATTGGTTTATATATTTGAAAAGAAAGATTTTTTCTACTATACCCCTTAACAGAATATTTTTTGTCTCCAACCTTTTGAACAATGACTCCAGATATATCTAAAACTTCTGCAGAGTCACTTACATTTAATTTTATAGAAAAATCTTCTTTAGGTAAAACCAAACCAGGACTTGTTGACTCTGGATCAACAGCATTTATTTTAATTTGTATTTTATCCTGAGTTGTAAATCCACCGACTTTATAGGCAAGATTTACGTCTAAATTTGCTAACCTTTGTGCGAATATTTCTTTATAGTTTTTTGATTTAAAACTTCCGTACTCAAGTAAAAAATTACCGAAGCCAGATATTTGATCTATATTAAGACCTTGTATTAATAACTTTTTAGGACTTAGGTATGAATTATCTTCAGTCCAAATAATTTGACCATTAATATTTTTAGATACTCTACTTAGATCAAACTGTTTAGAAAGATATTCGTTTGGATGTAATAGAATTAAGGCTGCTTGTAGACTGAATGGGTAATAACTGCTGTTTCTCCATGCCACTTCTGCCGGACCAAAATCGCCAAATTCCCATTCTGACTGCGTATTGTTATCTGTTTCAAAGACATAACAAACATAATCTACAGGTGCTAGTTCAGAAAATTGTGTAGCAGGCACCAGTGCCCCACTTCTAAAGAAATCAAAATCTATTGTAGGATTATCAGGATCTGCTATAATCCCGGACAATACTTCATTCCAAAGTAAATTATTAAAAAAATTATAAACTGTTCCGTAACGGGCTTCCCACCAAGAAGGTTTATAAGTAAAACCTAAACATTCCCAAGGATGAGTTTCTGCCCTATCTGTATCGTATAAAAATCTAAAAATACTTCTATAAGAACCATTTAAAACATTTCCTCTAACTTTATCTACGGCATCAATATAGTTCCTACTCTTTTCAACATCATAATCGCTTGTTGTATTTTCGGTAAAATTAACACCATTTTTAGTTACCCAATAAGTAAAATCTTTTTCTAATATTTTTTCAAATTCTTGTTTAGAATATTTGTTATTTCTAAATCCGCCGGGTATCTTATTCCATATATTAAAGATTTCTTTATTGTAATTAGTTTTAATATTATTGTAAATTCTCTTTTCTAATTCTAGAATAATATCATCTCTATAATCACCAAATGCTTTAATTAAAGAACCGTCGTGACCCCTAATCATATCAACTGGCTGGTCTACATATCTATTATCGGTAAACAATTCAGGAACATACTTGAAATACAAACCGTGTTTAGTTGGCGTAGGAGGAATATATGACCCTAATGTGGAATTATAGTAATGAATATCAACTGTATCTCCAGCATCTAATTGTTCTACAAAACTAACAGTTGCCTGATCATAATTAAATGTATAATCAACTTCATTTATTAATTGTTCATCATTCCTGTATATTAAACATGATTCAAAAGATAATCTTGACAAATCAAAATTATTAGCGATGGGCAATTCAACTGTTGATGTTGTTTCTATAGAAAAACTTTGAATTTGTTTACTATCACCAAACCCTATCATATCAGAGCTATAAAAAGGTTCATCTAGTAACTTATTTTTAAATAATTCCTCTAGTATAGAATCAACTGCGGCAACTGGATCATTGTTATTGTTATATTCGGCTGCGATTCTTAAGAAATTTTGTTTAAAAGAATTGTACTGTTCTGACACCCATTGCATTGCCGTAATAACATTATAATCTTCATGACCTAAAAATAATTTAACAAAGGAAATTAAATTTTCGTTTGAAATTAATGTCTTACCATAAGAGCTTATATTGTCCAAATCTCTAAGATTACTTTCTCCAGGATATTCACCTTTAAACAATCCGATGCTAGGTACCATCGATCCAACATAATCTAAAAGTTGACTATAAGTCATAGTGCTTATTGTCTCATTTAAAGGATTACTACTCAAACTAGGAACAGTTTCGTAATAACCGTTTGAATTAGATGTTTGTGTAGAATATACTTTTACCGTTACAAAATCATCTGTATTAAAGTTCTCGTTATTGGTAATTACTGACGATGTAGAATTAACCAAATAACCAATTTGACGATACTTATTGTTTATAAACGTTTTTATATCAAGTCCAACACTGCTTATTGGTACATCAATACAATCAATTACTAATGTGGAGGTAGAAGTTGAGATTTCAAAATTCTGTATTATAGGAATAGTATTATTAACACTTTGATTAAAAATGTTCTGCAGAGTCGATGTTGCTGTAGAATTTGATTTAAAAAAGTAAGAATTTAAATTAGTTGAATTTGAAACATTATTGATAACATAATTAAAAGTATCTGTAGAAAAATAATTTCTAAAATTAAAACTGCCTATGCCAATTAAATTTTGGTTATAGCTTATTGGAAAACCTAAGACAGTGTCATTTACACCTGTACCAATATCGTATCCAAAAATCTTTGTTCCAGAAAAATTATTTTCATCGAAAAGATCGTTGACTCTAATGCCGTTAGCATCAAATGCATCAAAAACAGGAGCTTGATTATGTATATCATGGCTTTGAGATTGAATCCAAGTTAGTGAATTTTCATCGTAATGAAAACTTTGTCCTTGATATTTTTTACCATATATTACAGATATACTATCTAAATTATCTACAACAATTACATCTTCGATTAAAGAAATTAAATTTGTTACAGTTGAAAATGTTACCTTATAAATCTTTTTTCTATCAACCAAATTTGAATTATTATTGAAGATAACTTTGTATCCATCTTCTAGTAAAATTTCATCTATATAATATCCAACAAGCCCATTTAAACTGGTAGGATCTACAGTACTATCGTCAATTAAATCAACAGAACCAATTGCTGTTGTTCCAAAATTGTATAATTGAATGCTAGGCTGAAATTCAACTATAGGACGTAGAGCACGAGTAAAAGTTTCTAAAGTTAATTCAAGATTATTAATAACAGCAGTGGTAGTAACTATGCTTTTATGAAACCATCTATTATATCTTGTCCAAGGATTTAAATCTTTACTGGCCTTATTAATTGTAATATAGTCTGGAATAGAAGGAGTAGCACCGTCCGAATCGAAACCAAAATAATCAAAAGGTGTATTATCAAATGTTTCATTAGTCACGCTACATAAATTTAAATTTGGTTCTAATTTAGAAAAATCTATAAGTGTAATACTATTTCCAACTCCTTCTACAATATATTCTGTATTAGAAAAAATATAGGTTGTTCCAGTAGATAGATCCTTATCAAAAATTAATTTCATACCGTTACTTAAACTATAAGTATTGGTCATAATGAAACTAGGTTGTCCTATTAAATTACCAATAGTTGTTGTTGAAATAAAAATAGGTTCCGGGCCTTGTGGTAGCCAATAATATTGATCGTAATTTACGAGCTTGTCCCAATCAATCGGTGGTGCAAATGGGTAGATCTTAGAATTAAAAATCTTATCTATGTTTTGATTATAACCGCCAGAAGTTTTTATCTTATTAATGATATCTTCATAAAAGATTACATTTTCAATTTCTCCTTCAGCAGTTTTAAAAACCAATGCAGGTTCTAATTGATAGTTTTGTCTTGATTGTGTAGTTTCATTTATATAAACATCAATAGAAGGATCATAATTTAAAACAGCTTTTTGACCAATGTACCCATCTATTCTTTGAAGATCAGGAGATTTAAAGAATTCATCTATTGTGCTAGACAAAAACTTTTTATTCTTATCAGTTTGATAATAATTAGGAAGAAACTGAGAAGATTTTTTATTATTAGCCATTTTACGAATTTATTAAAGAATTAGAAGATTGTATTTGAGTACTGGTGATTGCATCAATTATCTCAATATCATCGATAGTAGCAACACTGATTAATATTTCATCAGGTAAACAGCCTATTTCGTATAAACTACCAAATGGGGAATTTAATTTAGGTACTAAAATAAAATTTGTTATTTCAGGTGTTAGACTGTTCATAACATAAGTAGATAACTCGCTGAAATAAAAATTTTGTCCAAAATCCCAGTTTTCAATATTAAAAAATGAATTAATCAAAGTTAATATTCTATTCTTCAAATTGTTATCATTCGTTAGAACATTAGTATTCCTTACAGCCTTAAATGTTGCTTGTAGTTGAAGATTAGACCTTGTTCCAAATAACTTTTTATACTTAACAGGATGAAAAATTATTTCATCACTAACTGATTTTATTTCATTAAGAAAACTGCTATAATTCTTTTCTAATTCACTACTCGTTAAAGAAAGAGGTTCGGATAAATCATTTTTAGTAACATAAGATCTGTATTCTGAATCGTATGTAGAAGTTAAAATGTATATGTCAATAATGTTTGACTTGCTAGGATCTATACGTCTTTGCTCCCCACTGTTATGAGAATATTGAAATTTTAAATCGTATCTTCCTTCTCGTGCAATGTAATCGTTGGTAAAGACTAATAACGAAGTTACACTTGACCAATATTTCATTACATTAATATTAGGATTTGTAAAATAAAATAATTGTCCATCAATCTTCATGCTGTCAGTAACCAAATCTTCATTATCTAATTCTATAACACTTTCTCTTGTTAAATTAAATTTTGTTCTATCAGAATTTATTTTAAAATAGATGTAATTACTTTCTACAATATCAGAAAAAGAATCCGGATTAGATATTTCACCTAAATTATTATAATCATAAAAACTAATAATAACTTTAGAATTATCTACAAAACCATCTGACTCAATTACTAAATTGTCAATTTGGTAAATGTTGTTTTCACCGATACTCTCTGATCTTGAATTTAAATTAATAGGTAATAGAAGAATTTGATCTTTTATGATTAAATTAGATGTATAATCATAATTTAATGATGAATTATCTACATAAAATGCTGTTTCTTTTTCACTTTCAAAAATATAATTTAGAATTCTTGAAGTAATTCTATAATTTTTTCCATTCCATATAAACGAAATTAACCAACTTGAATCTAGATTTTGATCTAATACATCTCCTTGTGTGTTTAAATTAAATGGATCTTTTATATTCAAATTACTGTTTAATATAAAACTCCATCCTCTAGTAATAACATCTACAGTTAACCCAAAATTCTTATAATTACTACACAAGTTAACTATTTCATTTTCAAAACTGTAATCTAAAATTTCAGGATATCTTGTTAAAATTTCTATAGGGATAGCATCGCTTGGAATACGGTCAGATAAAATTATAGAACCTGTACCATCTTCTAAAACACCTGCGCCGTCGAGAATTACCTGCTTAACTGTGGCCCAAATATATTTCTTTCCGTCCTTGGGAAGTTCTTTATAAATTGGACTATATCCTACATTAATTTGTTCTAAACTATAATAAATTTTATTTTGACTTTGGCTTCTAGCAGCATCAGAAGAACTTAAACTTGTAAAAAATAAATTCAATAAATCTGTACTATCTATCGTCCAATTATTAGTTAACGATAAATCTACAAAATTCTTTAAACCATTGTAATCTGGGTCTCTATAAAGACCGTACCTTGTACCCGATATAGTGCTAAATGAACTATTACCAATATATAATGGTAAAATATTCATAGTTTTTACATAATAATTTTTATAAGAATTAGTTCCCTTAGCTGCATTGACAAAATCTACTGGATTAAATCCTAAGGATTCACTTTCTGATAAACCTATTAAGTTGTTATCTTTATCAAAATATTTTCCTTCTGGGGCAGAAAACTTAATCTTAGCACCTTCTGTAACATATTTTAAATTATTATCAGTGTACTCTTCACCTACCTTATAATTTCCATTAGTATTATAAAAATATCCTCTACTTTGTCCCGGGGTTTTATTGACTTCAAACCATTTTAAATCTAAAGAAACCAGTTCAGGACGAGAATACTTGTCGTAAAAAAAGGATCTTAATCTAATGTCGTCAACAATGCCAGAAACTGTATTTTTCAAAATTGAGAAAATTTCGTTTCTAGAAGTGAATGTAAAATCAAAAATGTTTTCAGAATATTCTTTATATAAAATCCCGTCAGAGCCGAAAATATTTGTATTACTATATTTTCCAGTAACATCTTTAAGATCAAAATATCTACTGATACCACTAGAAACTCTATTAACACTTTTTACCTTAAGAATATCTGATCCTGCATTCAATGGTGCGATATTATAATCTTCGGCCGTGATCATTCTGTTTTGAAGATAATAATTTTGAGGAGCTTTTAATTGAATTGATTCGTTTGTTTCAGATCCAACACTATTAGAAACTGTGTATTGTAAACTTAAAGTCAGTTGTAAAGTATGAGGTTGTCCTTTAGAATTTGTATAAGGAACACTTATAACTATCCCACTTAACTGTTCAGGCTTAATAACGTAGGTTAATCCGTTACTTTGTCTGTAAAATAATCTAAATTCACCTCTTGGTAGATCACCGAACACGCCGTCAGCAAAATTTAGATCAATCTGATCATCTGTTCTAGACGCTACGGAGTAAATTTTTCTTTGAGAATTACTGATACTATTATATATTACATTATTTCCAGAATTTGAAATAACCTTGGTCCATAAAGAATCAAAATTTCCTTGCTTGTTGAGTTGCCATAACCAAACATCAGTATTATTAATATTTGGTGTGTTTATACCTATAATTTCATTAGGTACAGGATTTGAAATATTAAAATTAGCAAGACTCAATGTTCCTTGTTTGAATAAACAAAAAAATCCAGTGTTTATACTACCCGACCCTTGGTTGTCATTTTTGTAAATTAAGTTAAAAAGATTTCCTGGTCTAGGTGCTTCTTCATAAATGTAATTTTCGTCAGCAAACGAGGCAGAAACAACTTCAAATGACATTCCTGTACCATTTACAGATTTTGAAAAATTATAAATTGGTACATCTGGATTATCTGAATTTACTCTATATAACTCTGTTTGTATTCCATCAATAACTTTAGATAATTCTGTTTTACCAAAATTTGATGTTAGTGTAGAATTTATTATGTTAATAAATTGTTGATACCAATCATTATTGTTAGGATCGTTCCAATTTATCGTAATGTCAGAAAGATTAACACCATTAGCATCGATCACTGAATCAGTCGTAGAAATTCCAGTGACCTTTAATAATCCGCTAGACGGGATATTTCTTGAAGGATTATAACTAATTAACTGCGCTAATCTAAGAATACTGTCTCTTCGTTGTGCAGTTTCTAAAAAATTTTCTCTAGCATTAAGATCTATTCTAAAACTTAAATTCTGCCCTAAGAAAGCGATTAAGTCGATTAACGCAATATATTCACTTGATTCAATATAATCATTAAAATCTTCAGGGTAATTTTCCTGAAGATAAGAAATCATTACACGTTTGATTGTTTCAAAATCGTAGCTTTTGAAATCAGCATTTTTAAAAGACTGGTATATTTTTGTCCAGTCTTCGCTAATTAATAATTTTTTTGTTGAATCAGGAATCATTTCAGTTTTAGTATAATACTATATTTATTAACAAGTAAACTTGGTATTTTATTGTGTTTTCAGGCCTATACTTTGATCAAAGTTTAATCTTAAAGTAGTTGTTTCATTTGTTGATTTCATTAACAACGTAATCTCAACAAGATACCCTTGATCATATTCATTAATCTTTATTTCCAAAGGAGCTACTCTAGGATCAAATTTACAAATTGTATTAATATCGTTCGACAGCAGTTCCCTTACTTGATCCGTTAAAGGTTCAAAAATTAAATCCCAAATAATCGTACCAAATTCAGGATTCATTACTCTCTCACCTTTTTTGGTATTGAAATGATTTAGAATATTTTGCTTTATTAAATCAAAATCATACAACTTAGAAGAAGTATTGGAAAAATCAACAGTGCTAAACCCTTTATAAAGATGCTTTCGTCCAACAGACAACGTTGGTGATCTATTTGGTATATCTAATACGAGATTTTTATAGGGCATAACACTATTTATGGTCCTGCAGAACCAGTTCTAATTGGATTTCCACTGCTATCTGTCACTATACCTCCCTGTCCCGCACTAAGAGTGGTTCCTTGTAATTGACTATAAAAACACTCATAATATCCCTTTTTCTTTGCTTTAATATCCGGAGTGTTAAATCCAACTGATCTACAAGCAGATTCAAAATAACCGGGATCAGTAGGAGAAGTCTTACATCTGTCTAAAAGATATAAAACACTAACCTGAGCAGCAATTTCTGCATTATTCAACAAACTAGGATTATCAACCAATGATGTAGGGGTTTGACTTAATCTTCTATCATATAATAATTTACTGTATCTAGTATAGTTTGCCCTGCCGGTCAATTGTATGTAGCCCCGACCGATAAACTTAGCCCCATCGCCTGCTTGAGTATTACCTAGACCTTTACCCTTTTCTGTTTGATACCCATATAAAAATTCTGGTAAACTATTATTTGGATTTCCGGCATACCGTTGTGCTAATGCCTGGTCACCTTTAAAAACACTAGGAAATACTTGTAATAATCTAGGAGCACTGTAATTAAAATTCTCTTCAACTAATTTCCAACTACATTCCCCACCTGCTATTCCTAATAAACTAGCTACCGCATAGGGACTTGTCAATCCTAATTGTTTACAGGCATTCTTAATTGCTGAGATTCCTGCCTGAGCAGCAGAATTATTAATATCCTTAGCATATTGCGGACTACAGGTCCCGGGAGCCACCTCGGGTTGATTAGCAGGCTGTTGAGGATTAGCAGCACCACCAGCCGATGACGCAGGATTAGGGGCAATACCATCTGCAGATCTGTCTGCGAGAGTAACATCAGTAGCTTGTGGACTGAACTGACTAGGATTAATATTTTCATGCTGATCCCAGGGCTCGTGAGTAGGAACACGTTGCATGATAGATTTAATAGGTCCTTCTTGATTTTTATAAAAAATATTGTTTTCCCAACCCCATTTTTTATTTCTTTGTGGTAAAGTAAACAAGGGAAGGATAGGTGGCGTTGCTGCTTGTGTAGCAATGGCAGGTCCATCTGCGGCAGGTCCATTTAAATCTATTTGACTACCGGTTACATAGATATTTCCATTGGCGCCAACATGTAAATTTGCTGCGCTTCCTATTTTAACATGGTCCTCTCCACTAAGGTCGATGCCCCCGTTAGCACTAGCAATAAAGTTTTTACCTGCTAGTATCTGCATATCACTTGAAACAGTAAGTTTAGCAGCGCCGCCTATGGTAACATCATGATCACCTCGTATACTTAATTTAGAATTTTCTTCTACAGTAAAATTATGAAAGCCCCCTATATTAGCTTCAAAGTTTTTTCCGGATCTAACATGAATATTTCTTCCTGCTTCAAAATTGATATCACGATCTGCTCTAAAATTAAAGTCATGTTCTGTATGAATACTGATACTATCATACGCAAATATATCAATTTTACCGTTACTTGTTAACTCAACCCATGCTGTTCCTTTACTATTGCATATGTAAATTAAATCACTACTATTATGCATAAGTATCTGATGACCAGTTCTAGTTCTTAACCTTACTAATTCGTTTTTACCTTCATTATCTCCGTCATCCATAACAAAGGTAGTTCCACCTAATCTACTTACAAAGGCATCAATACCATCCCTTGTTTTTGTCTTATACCCTATTTTGCCTGTTTTAGCCCCAGGTGAACTATCAATTGGTCCAGGTGTACTGATTCCAAATGTAGAACTAGGAACTTCTCTCCTAGCACCACTAGAAGTTACCCCCCTAATATCGTCTTTTAACAATCCTTGATCTAAAAGCCTTTCTGCGAAAGGATGAACAGGTTTAGGTTTTCCTGCTGGAGACTGTCCTTCTTTTAAACTAGTTTTATGTCTCTCTGCTACCGGTAATAAACTAGTTTGATATCTTCTTGCCTGTGCGTCTGTCATCAGCACTTCAGTGCTAGCTGCTATTCCAGGAACCATGTGATTGTTAAATGGGTCTTGAACACAACCAAACCAATAACATTGATTAGGATCGCCGCCAATAAAGATAACCATTACAGTTGTTCCTACATCAGGAGGAACAAACCAAAATCCATAACTTTTTGTTACGTCATTAAAATCGCTAGGATTATTACCTTCAAATCTAACACTAGTAGACCCCATAAACGGACTACAATAACTAGCTATGTAAGTTTCTGCTTGATATTCAATACTACTAGGAATAGTTTTTATCAATGCTACTTCCAATCTTCCCATATACATAGGATCAAGATGGCTAGTTACTTCAGCAAGAAATGGACCTGGGGAAGGGGGAGGTGATTTTCGTCTACTTTCAAAGTTTTGAGTCATATTAAATTGGTGGTAAACCTAAATTTTTCCTTATAATAGGATCATTTCCATTATAAGTTACATTGGTATTTCCTATGTTATTTGCTAATTTATCTAAGGGATTCTTACCTAATGACTTCGTTCCGAATTTAGAAACAACAGACGATGCTGCACTAGTGTCTTTGACAAACGTGTCTCCTACAAACTGATTTATTTGCTGCTTTCCAACTAGTGTTCTAAGTGAATTAATACCAACATCAGTTAAATTGGCATTGTTTCTTAAATTTTTATAAGGATTGTATAATCCGGCAGATGTATTTTCCAACGCATCTCCTATATCTTGTTTAGACAAAACATTATTACTGATATTATTAATATTAGACACTCCGAATAAATTAGCAAGTCCTTGTTCTCCACCGTTGGCTACTACAGAAGAAACATAATTTTTATTAATTCCAGGAGGAGGAGCAGAAGTTAAAGGTTGAGTAGGAGGAATATTTTGAAGTTGACTTGGAGAAATGTATTCTAACCTTAGTCCTCGTTTAACATCTTCACTTAAATCAACATTTTCAGGAACATTCTCAAATTCAGATATTTGATTTGATAATTTACTAGAAAAGTTTCCACCTAATCCAGAAATCTTGCTAATATCTAAATTGACTCTCGATGCTAGCCCTCTAGGATCTTGTTTGCTTCCTAATAAACTAGATACTCTATCATTTAATGTATTGAAAATTCCTGCATTTTCTTTATTGGCTAATCCTGACACCATACCTATTTTATTTGATGAAATATTTTTACTAATTCCCGAAGTAAAAGATAATGCCGTTGGGTCTAGAGATAGCTCGTCGGAATTAACTAAATTAGTAGCCTCTTCTCCCATTCCACTATTTTCAAAAGGAATCTGTAGGTTCTTGGAGAAATCTTTGTTTATCAAATCTCCTGCCAATGCAACATAATCTCTTTGATCTTTTGCGGCAAATAAAGTATCTATTGTAGATTTAACTTTACTAGCATTTTCTAAACTAATCTGACTTAGACCCGCAAGTCCTAACTGACTTATCCTTATATTTCTTGAAAAATCACTTGGTAAAGGTAAGCCTATTTGTGTACTTTTAGATTGAAGACTTCCTGAATTAGGAAATGATCCAAACAATTGGCTTTTTAAAGACGGGTTATTTCCACCTAAACCCCCTGGGGTATTATTATAATTAACTGCTTCTCCAGGTAATCCAGATGATGGCACTCCTCTATCAAATTGTTCTTCAAGAGTAGTGCTGTCAACTCTTTGTCCAAAATCTAGTGCCTGCGTAGTTCCCTCTTTTATCCTATCTTTAGGATCAGGTACATCATTAATAAAATCTCTCGGATCTTGAGGTTCTATATTCTGGTCAATGATTTGGCCAGGGACACGAATAACTTTTAATATTTGATTAAAACTACCATCTTTAAAATTACTTCTTGCTTCTATAACTTGATATACACCGCTGAACGGTATTCGATTTTTATCAAAATACATCATCCCGCCTTGCTGAAAACTTTTTATATCTATAGGATTCCTAAAATTTATAGCAACTAAAACTTGACCTCTAATATGAGCAACTTCCCCATCTGAAGTTTCTAAATGATTTTTCATTGTAGGAGTTGCTGTAGATATTCCTCCTGTTACTAGATAAAATGGGTCACCTATTATATCTATCTCTCCAGTCAAAAGATTTACGCTGTTAATAATTTTTTCGTGCATGGAACGTGCCATCACACTGTAAGGATCATTTTTTGGCAAGCCTGCGTTGTATCCGCTAGGAGGTAAAACCTGTGTAGCTGTTGGATCTGTTCTTGAACTAGATTCAGGTACAGATGAAACTGAATTAGGTTGATTAGGTGTATAGGTCCTTGTTGATCCTCCTTTGTTTCTACCTGCATTTTTAGCACTAGGTGTATCTTTTTTACCTGCATCCACAGGTAACGCTTCAAAATATAGACTATTAAAATTTAATCTGAAATTTCTTACTTCTGTATTCAATCCTGTATAGATATAATTGTATTCACGTAAAGTAGCCCTTTTTAAATCTTTTTCTGCTATCTTAGTATTTTCAGTATACGGAATAGCAGTAAAATGAACTCTAAAAGGAGTTACAATATATTTGAAAATTTGATCCGGTTTTTTTGTTCTAGGATTAATTGTTGTTTTATTGGTTACTTCTACTCTAACTGAAAAATACTCGACCATGCCATCTGGTCCGATAGGAAGATCTTTTATGATATCTGATACATACTGACTATCTCTAATAACAGCGGCAATAATATCATGCAGATTTACATTTTCAGGAAATTGCGTTACACTCTTTTTAGGTTCATAAGGTTTTTCTTCTGTTACTACGTCACTTTGTTCTGGTCTTTCTTTGGCAATCTTATAATTATTTTTCCTTTTATTTTCTGCAGGATCTATCATCTGATATAAATTGCTATCTACCCCTAATTCTGCTAGTTTACTTTGAGCAATAGGGCCAAATTTATCATCAGACCAACTAGAACCAGATTGTTTTAAAAAACTTATTTTGTATTCATCATAATTTTTAGGAGACCCTGATTTTTTAGCATTTTGGATTTCCTGATCAGTCATGTTTAACATTAAATCTTCAAGAATATCATAGACAGTTTCCCCTATCATTTTGACAGATTTTTTTAATTTGCCAGGTTGACCAAATGCTTTCTCATTAAAAGGGACAGCACTTACTAGATACTTTGTACCTCTTTCAGTTACTTCAACTTCTAATCCTGTAATATTAATTAAAAAATATCTAGTAGATTTAGGAACAACTTCGGGATCAACTAAATCTGCGGAATCTGGATATCCTACAAATTCAATTTTAAGAACATAGCTAGCAGAAATGTAATTAGGATAACCTGCCTTCACACTGGCAACATGCAGAGCTTCTATAAATCCGTTAAGGCTGTAGGGCTCATAGATATCAAATTTTATCTTTGTAGGTTGTGTAGTGCCCCCTTCTTTTGTAAATGCCATGATAGTTTCAATTTCTACATTATCTATGAAAAAATCAAACCTACCAGGGCTATCTGCATTGAATCCTTGTACTAACTGAAGATTTTCTAATTTGCCTTTTTGTCTTTGTTGGGAAGCGGGAGATACGTTTTTATCTCTAGCTACTTTATAATTTCCTT
>Ga0129333_10000359_pt1 | contig 35484 bp, 42 predicted proteins | sample CPB6_08_DNA_FD_94474 | JGI IMG/M metagenome (GOLD analysis project Ga0129333, IMG submission 94474) | Freshwater to marine salinity gradient microbial communities from Chesapeake Bay, USA - CPBay_Sum_0.6_0.8_DNA | ecosystem: Environmental > Aquatic > Marine > Coastal | place: USA: Chesapeake... | reverse complement strand
CCAGTCAAGCTGAAAAACGTGTAAGATTAATTAAATCATATATGGATAGTGATAAAGTGTCTGTTGACTGGTGTACATCTCCTGGTATGATACCTTTTGAAGGTGGCAATTCAAAATTTACAGCAACTGAAATTTATATACAACGTCAAGGTAAATCAGTAGATCCATCATTACAGGCAATTGGTGCCGGCGGTGCAATTACAGGTGCCCACGTAGATTTTATTATAATAGACGACTTGGAAGATGAAAAAACTACTAACTCTCCAGGTTTAAGACAAAAAACCCGTGAATGGATTTCAGCAACTTTAATGCCAATTCTCAATCAAGGTGGTTTGTTATTGGTGATTGGGACCAGAAAACATGCCGATGATTGTTATGAACATATGAAAAATGACCCTACATTTACTGTGATTGAAGAACCTGCAATATTGGAATGGCCTGAAAAATATGAATATATATTTGAAAAAGATAAAACAGGAAAAGATGTTTTAAAAGGTGTTAAGTATGAAGGTGGGAAATGTTTATGGCCTGAATTCAGACCTATGGATTTTTTGTTAATGGAAAGAAGATCTATGGGTAGCACTTTATTTGAAAGAGAAATGCAGAATAAAATAATTTCAGTTGAAGATAGTATTATTAAAGAGGAATGGATTAAATCTTGTCAAACAAATTCATATACATTTGACCATTATCCTCCTTCATTAGATTTAGATAAATGTTCAGTAATACAATGTTGGGATTTAAGTATTCAATCAGATGCTAAAAAAGCCAGTGCCAATGATTCAGATTATACTGTAGGTTATACATTAGCCAAAGATCCTAAAGGTATTATTTGGGTGTTAGATGTTATCAGGAAAAGAGGTTTAACCCAACAACAGATTATGGATTTAATTGTGGGTATGTATCGAAAACATTATGATTTAAATATTAATGCAGTGGTTGTTGAAAAAAATTCATTTGGTGCCATTCATGTTGAGAATTTACAAAAAACCTCATTGCCTGTTAAAGGTGTCTTAATGACAAAATCAAATTCTTTAAAAAATGGTATACATAAAATTGCTGTATTATTTGAAAATAATCAAATTAGATTTCCAGTAGGTGATACACAATGTAATTTATTTATTGATGATTTTATTGGTGAAGCAACTCAATACCCATTTGCAAAACACGATGATACTTTAACCAGTCTTTTTCATGGAATTAATCAATTGGCAAAATCATTCCATTATGAAATTGAAATGAATGGTAGATTATATAATGATCAAGGCGAATTACAAAAATCTGATGATGATGGATTTGATGAATTTTGGACACAATTTTCAGATATGAATTATGAAAATCAATATAAAGATAAATCTGATGTGATTGAATATGATAAAAATGGTAATGTTATAAAATATTTTGATGACTGAATATAATTAAAAATATGAAAAGGAGGTATGATAATGCCTTATAATGAAATTACAAGTATTAGGTTACAAGATCCTAATAAATTCAGAGATGCTTCATTTAGAACAGTGTTAGCACCAAAAGAAGACCATTGGTCAAAACAGTTCCCGAAAGCAAAAGTATATTATGTATATGCTAAAAAACCAGGTGATAAATTTGTAGAAATGCAAAGTGTTCATATTAAAGATCCAAAAGGACTTTATTCAAAAGAACAAATTGGTGATTATGTGAAACAATATTTTAAAGATAATCCACCTAAACATGGTTATGATGTTGAATATTCAAAACAAATTGATAAATCTATATTTAAGAAACATCCTTTTCAAGAATTAGATTATGATTTTTTACATATTGAAAAGTCTTTAGATTTTGAATCATCTAATATTGAAATGTTTGAATATGATTTACAAAACAATGTATTAAAAGTTTCATTTTTAAATGGTGCTGAATATATTTATACCGGTATTCCATATTCAGTTGTTAAAAGTTTTTATATAGCTGAAAGTAAAGGTCGATTTTTTCATCAACGAATTAAAGGTTCATATCCTTTTATAGAAATTAATCCATTAGATTAACAGGTATAATCAAAGTTGGCTGTAACATTTTGATATGTTGAAGAATAACCAATATTCCAACCATCATTTAAATGATTAAAAACAGCTTCTCTTCCTTTTTTTCCTAAAATACTGAATTTTTTATTTAATTGTAATTGATCATTTGATAGATAAATGATTTTACGTCCTGAAAATGATGCACCAGCCAAAATATATTTTTTAGCATCTTCACGATTTAAATTTTCAATGACCTGATCATCATTTAAAACAATCGCATAATTGTTTGCATGTAATTGTTTATACACATTTGAATGAATTTGTCTGTTTTCTTCTTTTAAATGACCTTGTTTAATTTTTAAGGTTCTATCATTTCTATGTTCTTCATCAGCCCATAAACTTCTTTGAGCTTCAGCAGTACCAGTACGTTCAATTTGTCTTTTTTCAAATGATAAATGTGTTGGATTAATACAATTTGGATTGTTGCAATGTTTTGTAATTTGGTAACGATTACCAAGTGGCATTAAAACATTTAAATAGTTTTCCAAATTTGCTTTGGTAGTTTTATTTAATTCAGATTTAATTACACCTTTATGGGTAATGTTTAATTGCAAGAAATTTTGTGTTTGTGTAAAGTCAATACAAGCATCTTGTAAATTTAAATGATTTGTATTACCAACTAATTTTGTGAACTTTGTAGAGATTGTCATTTTTTTATCCTTTTGTTATATAATTTTATTATTTATATTATATATATTATATATGCTTTTGTACACTAATTTTATAAAAAAATTGAAAAAAAAATAAAAAAGAATTTCTGAGATATAATTAAAGATTAAATGGTATGATCTTAGTCCTCTGTATTTAGTAGTAGTTATTGTAAGTGTTTTTTAGCACATTTTTTGTCGAGGAATTTAAATCATACCATTTTTTATTTTAAAGGATTTTGTATGAAACCAGAATTATCACCAAATGCATCAGATGAATTAGAAAATAAAAATATAATAGAAACTATAGAAAATCAAATTGAATTTAACGTAGATAATTCTGGATATCAACCAGAAGAAAATCAAATCAAAATCAAACGCAAATATAAAAGAAAAAATCCAGAATTAAAAATTACCAGAAAAAGATCAGCCGAACATAATAAAAAAATAAGTGAATCCATGCAAGGTAGAGCTTTAAGTCCTGAACACAAACAAGCCATTAGTGAATCAATGATTGGTAATACTAACAGAAAATAATACTGTCCCTACATATAGTATATAATTTATATTGTTATTATTTTTAACTTTAAAAGTTACTGTCCCTACATATTGTATATAATTTATTATTATTTTTTTATTTTTTTTTTAGATTTTTTCTTTTTTTTTACAAAAATCAAATTTCAGGTTATAATTATAATATGAATTGCAGGTTTTCCTTGTACATTTTCCTGCTTTTCTTGTTTTTGTTTACCCCAATGTGTTTTCTCCTGACATGTTGGGGTTTTTTTTTATCTTTTTTTTACAATATTGTATTTGACTGTATAATTATATATTATAATATAAAATAAAAAATGGATAAAAAAATGGAAACTTTAAGTTTAGCTGCAAAGCAATGGATTTGTGCTGGTGAATTATGTAATGTTATTAATGACTATCAACATAATTGGGAATTAGGTGATCAAAGAAATTTAAATGTATTTAACAAAATGCAATTATTATCAGATTATTTAACTTTATCAAATTATGATAGAGATTGTTTAACACAATCAGTTCAAAATTGGTCAGCAACTGATGAATGGGATACTGATATACAAAATTTATTTGCAGATATTACTGATGATCTTTCAGGCATTGATCCTAATCATTTAGATACATTTGAATTTTTTTGGAAGTTATGGGAAATTAATGAATCAACTTTATTAGAACCATATTGCAGTTTATTATATGGTAATGAATTAAGTGAAACTGATTTAGTTGAATATGTAAAATATTTTCAACAAAAAATATAACTTTTTTAATCAATCACATATATAATATTTAAAAAATTAAAAAGGAATTAAATATGGCACGTTATCAATTTCAGTGTATGAATAAAGATTGTGAGAAGTTTGAAGTAGCATTTACAGCAATGTTTCCAATGGCAGATGTAGGTAAAACAGAATTATATCCTAAGTGTGAATGTTGTGGACATACGACAGAAAAAATATTTGCACCTAATGGTAATTTTGCACTTAAAGGGTGGGGGTGGTTTAAGACCGCGGGTGGGTACTCAAAAGGTGTAGATGTTTCAGGTAATCCAGTTAGTAATATAATTGGTGGAGATTTTAAAGGATAATGAATCACTTTTTTATGTATATGGGTGCTGATAGGATTAGTGCCAAGGTTAAACATTTATATATTAGGAATTATGCTTTATGAATAGAGTTCAATTAGGAAAATTTTATACGACATTTTCACCTTTTACGGGTGATGCTTGGTTATTATATCGAAATGCATATTTACAAAATTTAACAAATCCGATTTTGGAACCTTTTGCAGGGGCTAATAATTTACCAAAAATGTTATGTGAGTGGAATTGGCATAGTTATGATATTTGGCCTGAAGATGAAAAAGTTATACAATGTGATACTTTAAAGAATTTTCCACGAGGATATAGTCATTGTATTACTAACCCACCTTATTTGGATGCAAAATTAGCTAAGAAGATGGGATGGGAATATCATTCTCAATATTCAGATTTATATTTAGAGAGTTTATCATTAGCTTTACAATATTGTGATTATGTAGTAGCTATTATTCCAGCTTCTTTTATTAATCGATCTGAGTTTAAGGAAAGATTATGGTTATGGGATAAAATTGACAATAAAATCTTTTCAGATACAGATAAAGGGGTAGGTGTTGGTTATTGGATTAAAGAAAAAGTCAATCAAACATTATATTTTTTAAATGGTCGACAGGTAGATTTGCAATTAGATTGGGAAGATAATCAAACTCAGTTTAATACAAAATTAGCAAATTTAGGTGTGTGTTTAATTGATAATACTAAGGGAAATAGTATTGCTATTTGTAATTTGGAAGGTTGGGATTGGGAAGGTCATTGTTATGATAATAATCGTTGTTATGTTCCATTTTTAGATAATAGAATTGGTGAAACTGATATTATACCTTTTAATGAGTTTATTAATTGGTGGAGAATTGAAACAGGGGATTATTTTTTATCACCTTGGCATTCTTTATTTAAGAATGAAAATCGATATCGTAAAAGATTATCATTTAGACAATTAAGTGGTTTAATTGGGGAATATTGTCGTAGAAAGAATTTAATCAATTATGAGTCGAATTAAAGCAGATAAATTTTATACTCAAACTCAGATCATTAGAGATTGTTTGAAATTTTTAGAAGAACAAGGTATCCATTTATCAAATTTTGATAATATTATTGAACCTGCAGCTGGAGATGGGGCTTGGTTAAATTATTTACCACATTTTCAGGCTTTTGATATATTACCTGAGGATGCCAGGATTATTCAGTCAGATTATTTTGAAGTAGATTATCATCAATGGATAGGACAAAAAAATTTAGTAATTGGTAATCCACCTTTCGGTAAAAATTCGTCATTAGCTGTGGAATTTTTTAATTATTCAGCGCAATATGCAGATTTAATTGCTTTTATTGTGCCTAGGACATTTCGAAAAGCATCTATTATTAATCGATTAGATAAAAAATTTCATTTAATGAATGAAATAATTTTACCTAAAAATTCTTTTTACTATGAAGATTTAGTATTAGATGTGCCTTGTGTATTTCAAATCTGGAGTAGGCAGGAACACTCACGTGAGACTTTAATTAAAAAGAAATGGGAAATATTGGGTTGGGAATGGTGTTGTCATGATGATCATCCTGTATGGGCCATTCGAAGAGTAGGTGCCTTAGCAGGAAAAGTTATGAAGTATAATAATCAGTCTCCATCTTCACATTATTTTGCAAAAGGAAATTTAAATATTGATTGGACTTCATTTTATCAACAAAATTGGACCCATAATCATTCAGTTAAATATGATGTAGCAGGAAATCCATCAATTACTAAAGAAGAATTTGAACAAATATTAAATAATTTTAAAGGATAAAATTAAGTATAAAATAAAAAAGGTCAGCAACTACTGGAATAGTCCTGACCATGAGACATAACTGAAAGGATAAATCATGTCTAATGCTAATTATACTTAAAAAAATAAAAATGTTCAACAAATAACAAAAATATTTTCAGTTTTTTTTAAAAAATCATTTTTTGGAGTATATTTAATATTAAGAGCTACCGACTTGGCCTGATTCTATTGCAGTTATTTGTCAACGAATTCGTGTTTGATATAACTAAAATAGAAAAATATCCGTGTCACATTTACAGCATGCTCTTTCTCCTGTATATTCCTTTGGGGTGCTTGTCCTATAGTCTCACTTGGACCATTGACTTAATCATTATTCTTCCAATCAGATTCATTCCCTGAAAGGAAGGTTTTTTTATTTTTTACTGTATTACTATATAATTATAATATAAATATTAGGAGAAACAAATTATGAATTTACCAAATCAAACACAAAAAAGAATTAAAAATAAAAATTCATCAAAAATGATCCATTCATTTGCTGATAAATTAGAATGGAAAAAAGTGCATCAAATCATGAATGACACTTCAGATATACAACATAATTCAATTATGTCAACCAGAAAAGAATTTATTACAGCAATGGAAAAATTAGCAAAACATGCAATTATCAATATTTTAGATTTAAAAGAATATTCTAAAGAAGATATTTATCGTTTAGCAGTATCAGAAGATTTCAATGAAATGATTTATGAAGTTTTATCAGAAAAAAACAAAGAATAAAAATTAAAAAATTTTACATTTATTTTCACTTTTTTTATAAAAATCAATTTACACAGCATATATAATATATATAATTAAAAAAATAAAAAAGGAAATATCATGTACAATTCATTTGAAGCTTATGCAGCAAACACCACCATGGATCAACGTCAACAACATAATGATTTAACATCACCCTGTTGTTTTACATCAAAAAAAGGAAAAGAATATACATCAAAGAGAAGAAGTCAAGATGCAGCTCGTGAAAATATCGTTGAATTCTTAATTGAACAAGGAATTTTGGATCCAGTATTAGCCAATGAAAAATTTGGTAAAAGTGGATTAGTACAATGTAATCATTTATGTTCAGCACATGGTGGTAAAGATGGACCAGTTTGTAATAATCCTAAACATTTATACATCGGTTCTCAAAAAGAGAATTATAATGATGTCGATCCAGATACAGGTTTAACAGCTAAAGAAAGTGCTGTCATTACCAAGAATACTGAGGAGAGTAAAGAAAAAGCCTCAATCAGTCAAAAACTTTCTTGGGCAGAGCGTAAAGCAAAATTATTACAAACAGATAAAAATTAAATTTTAAAAATTTTCTATCACATTATATTTTTTGATATCAAAAAATATTTTAAATTTAAATTTTCTGAATATAATTATGATTGGACATATGAAAAATCCTTTCAATTGTTAGTTGTGTCCATTGGCCGATGTTATCTGTTTTAACATTGGCTTTTTTATTTTCAGAATACTATAACAAATTGGCAAATATTTAAAATAATTATTCTTTTTTCTCCATATATATTATAAAAACAGGAGAATTATGATGACGTTTTTTGCTAATTCAAATTTTGAAGTAGATATTACACCTCAATTTCAATATGACAAAGGATTATTAGATAATTCAAACAACTGGTTTAAAAAGCCAGGTTATCATTTACGTTTAGATAAAACACAATTATCACATGTCAATTATTTAAAAATTAGATCTATGATTATTACATTCAGGATTAAACAAAATAATTATACTGAAATTGCTAAAGATTTTGATATTTGGAAAAATGCTAGTGTTAGTGTTAATTGGACTTATCAAATAGGTGGTGAAAACTTTTCTGTCTCTCATAAACAACCTATAATTGTATTACAGTCTATGCAAAATTTATTAGATACCATTCCTAAACTTAATCCACTTTATAGCACTATTCATGAATTACCTCCACTGCAGTTTCAAATTTTTAATGATTTTGAACTACCTAATGGCTTTCTCAATCACATTAATATCAATATTAGTTTCAGTCAAGAAATAAAACAAAGTTTTTATACTAAAATTATTATCAATTATCAAAATGAACAATAACATTATGACATTACGCTATGATTTAAAACCTGAATATATTTTTGAATGGGAAAGAAAATGGGAGCTTAATTTCAATACCATAATATCTCCTAAAATTAAATTAACATATAATGATTTAAATTTTGAGATACAAAATAAAAATATAGTTTCATTTCAACTTCTACTTCTTAAAAAAAAATATGATATAATCAAATTTGATAAACTACATAAAAATTGGTCATATGAATTAGAAATTACTGAAAATACCATACTCAAAATCCATATCAATTATTTTAATGAAGAAGATCGAGAAAATGTCATTCGTCGAGATTGGGAGGAATTTATTCAAGAAAAAAATTACGTTCCCCAATAAAGCAACTCACCTTCACCAGATCCTGCAATTTCTTTTGTTTTGTTGATGATTGTCAAATTATTATTACGATCCAAAGTTAAAACTTCAAAATTTTTGGCATCATATAAAACTTTTAAACTGTCAATAACAATTTCATGATTAAAATCTTTACAACTATATAAATCAATTTGAGCGTAAGGTTGTGGAATATTATCCCAAACATGAATTGCTAAATGGCTCGTTTCTATAACACAAATACCTGTAATCCCTTCATTGCCGGCAGTCTCACATCTTTTGACATAAGGCCCTAAAAATATTTTCATATTGATTTCATCAACAATGGCTTCAATCCATCTTTTAACTTGCAATTCAGTTTCAGGTGGTTTATCCATATCACATTTAAAAATAACATGTTTATGATTCAGATGATTTAGCATTAAAATTACTCCAGTGATATCCAGTTTTATCTACGTTTAATCTTTTATTGAATACTTATAATATATGTGTGTTCATTTAAATTTTAAAAACAAAATGATCCTGAGGTAATAAAAATGTTAGAAGATTTTATCATTGAAGAAATTAAAAGGAGAGATAGAGTAAAGGAACTTGAGGATAAGCGTCCCATGTTGGAGATAGAAATAGAGGATACTCCAAAAAGAAATTCCAAACCTCAATTGGATGATTACAATCGTACGGTGATAACAATTGATTTAAACATTGAAGATGATTAAACATTGGTCTTCTTTTCCAATTCAATTTCTACATCACAAGTATCATCAAGTAAAGCCAATGTCATCATTAATTTAGCTTCATTTTCTGTTAACTTCCAATTTTTTTGTTCCAAAACACCTTTCACGTTTTTCTTTAAAATCTCATTTAAATGATACAATAAATAAGGATTTAAATTAAATAAAACTTTTAATACACCACGATGTTCATCATTTAATGAAGACCATTTGTTTGTAAACCATAAATAATTCATGTTTAATTGAAACAATAATTGATCAACAGGTAATTTTAAATCTAATTCCTGTTCAGCCCAATGAAATAACAAATCTTCAGTTTCTTTTAACTCTTTTTTTACCTTAACTTCTTTAGTTCTTTTAATTTTTTTATCTGCACCTGACATAAAACAACTCCTTTTTTTATAAATTGCTATTTTTTTTAATAAATTTTGAATTCATAATATAATTATAATAAAGTTTGTCATTTTAATAAAAAATATCACATTTTATAAAGGGAAATAATTATGACTTTTAAAAAGCAAAATAAAGAACAAGAAAAACAAAATAAAGAACAAGAAAAAGATGTCCTTGAATTATTTAATGAATTTGAAATACCAGTAGAAAAAACAAAAGATGTGGTAGTTGATAATTTATATATTTTATTTAATGAATTACATACACAACTCAGTCAAATAGATAAAAGAAAAACAGCTTCGTATTTAGATAGATTGTGTAAACAATTTACAAATTTAACATATCAACAATTACAAACTTATTTTAATGAAACTGATGTGTTTAAATTTGCATCAGATCATTTAAAAAGTGCATTTTATTTATTTTTATTAAATTTAAAATTTGCAATTGTTGCTGACTTTAATAAATTTACTGAAATGACATCACAAAATGCTTATCGTAATTCAATTTCAGTTGTAAATTTTGCAAAATTATTTAATTCAAATCACCGTTTATTCTTTATTAAAGATGATATTGAATATTATGTTGATAGAAATGCAAATCTATATACAATTAAAAAGGTTTTAAAAAATGATAAATGATTTTGATAAAGAAATTGAAGAAATCAGTAATTGTATTTCATCATTGCATTTGGTATTACAAAGTTTAATTACATTTTCTCAGGAAAATCCTAAATCAGGTGAATTAAGAATAATTCGTTCAAAGATTAGAGGTATTAAAATTTTGTTGGATAGTTGTCAAAAAACAATTTTAAATAAAGACAATAGTTATTTAAAAATTAAGCCTATTTTACAACAGCAATATTTAGAAAAGAAGTCAAAAAATGTCAAAAACAACGAAAATAGTTGATCAATCTAAATCAACAGAAATTTTTAATCATGATAGATTAATTGAAAATTTAAAAAAAATTGATATTGATACTGATGTTGAAATTTTATCTAAAGATGAAGATACCTATGCCTCACCTTCACAAGGATATTATAACAAAGCTTTTGATTTAACCTATGGATTGGATCTTCCTTCACAGGTAAAAGGTCCTTGGTCACCAATCGATCATGAAAGATGGGTAGTAGCAGTTGAAAATTTATTAGCCCGTGGTGCTCAATCCGGACAACATATTTGCAGATTAACAGGATTAAATATTCATGCTGCAGTTAATTTTATTAAAGAAATTAAAGAACGTTGGGCAACCAATTTAACAATTCCTGAAGTTAATATCAGAAGAGAAAAATTATATAATGAAAATGAAAGAATTAGTGATTTTTGTTGGAATAAAATCAATGAAGATCCAGATGGCAAAAACACCATTTCATTTTTAAAAATTATTGGTGAATCAAATACCAGAAAAGCCCGTTTAATTGGGGCTGAAATTGTTTCATTAAATGTAGAACAAGCCCGAATTGAAAGATTAACACAAGAAGAAATTCAGCAACAAGCCTCAAAACAATTAGGCGTTGATGTACAATCTTTAAAACAATTGGGTGATTTATTGGCCACCGAAATGGCAAAACCTAAAAAAGATAATGAATAAAATTATTCTTTAATTTTTTGAACCTTTAAATCTAAAATATCATGGTAATCATAACTAATTGCAAAAAATTGTGTTTTACCTTTTTTAATTAAAAACCAAGTTTCATCATAAATCTGAAAATCAGTTTCAGAAATTTCACAATTTTCATAATATACAGTTTTAAAAGTCCAACCTTCTAAACAATCTTCAATTTCTTCTATAAAATCATTTGCAGCATCATTAGATAAACTATGATTTTTTATCCATTCATCAATACTTATAAATTCAACTTCATTTAATGCAATATTAGACAAATCTGCCAATAATTTTTGTGATACTTCAGCTTCTAAATTTTCAATTTGTAATCTTTCTTTAATAGTACCTTGTGGATTAATTTTAAAATTATATTTCATTTCATTTTCCTTTTTTAATTTTTAAATTATATAATATATATAGGAATATTATCATTAAATTTTCAAAAAAAGATAATTTTTTTGAAAAAAAATTTAATTTTTTGCAGTGATAGCAATATATATAAAATAAATTTAAAAAATTGAAATGAGGATAACATGTTAAACATCGACGAATTAAAAAAACGTTATACCAACCCTGATGATAAAAAATATTTTTCACCCGTTGAGGCTGAATATGTATGTAAAATTACCAAAATTTTAGGATTTGAAGCCAATGAAGAAAAAAACAAATTATATCCTACCTGGATTACCAATTTAGAAATACTACAAACCTTTTCAGATCACCCAGAGGCTAATCAACCAGGAGATATCTGTTTTGTAGGTTATAAATTATCTGATAAAAGACAAATCAATCACTTAGAAGCTTTTTGCAATGCCGCCAACCAGGAATTATCCAATCAAATCTTTGATAATGAAACAACTGGTATTAAAGGTTCTATTAATGGCCAGATCATCCGTGTCAAAACACAAATGAAAGATAAATGGATTAATTTATATTTCAGCAAACAAAACCAACCTACCATCATTGTTAATCCAGAACCTTCACAATATGCTAAAAATACCTATGGTGAACCCAAAATTTATGTCTCCAATGACTTAAAAGATACACAATTACCTAAAAAAACTAACACCACTTGGTATAATCCACCAGAACCACAACAGACATCAACCTGGGGACCACAAAAAAGCACCCAATGGGGAAAATATTAAATGTTTACCAGCAAATTACCCAATGATTTACCAGATTTATCACAATCAGATGAATACAAAAAACAAATTCTACTCAAAGTCTTTGAAATCCAAAAACAATTAGATTTATCAGATATTATGTTAATGAAAAACAATCCTGATAAAATGTTTGAAACACTACAACGCATCTTAGATGAAAAATACGAACAAATTACCAAAAAAGTCTTAGGAGATACTATCACATGACATCAGACAGTAAAGAATTATTAAATAAAGAGGGCGTTTTAATCAGTGAAGATCCAATAATTGCCAAAATTTTTAAAAATGTCACCATTCATACCCATTTTCACAATCAAAAGTTTCATGAGATCCAAAAAAGTATTCAAAACTTGGCTTTAGACACTTTTTATAAGATTTCTATTGAAATTTCCAATTATTTTCAGCAAGAAGACCTTCCCACTGACGGCAGTCAACAAAATTTAACTGAAATTTGCAACGTTTTTGCCTTAGTCACCCAAATTTTACTCAAAAATGAATTATTAACCCCAGAAGAAGCCGAAGCTGACCTCAAAGACATCAAACATTGCTACGGAATTGAATTTGAAGATTCCTGCACCCACATTTTAGAAACTTTTATCAAAAAAATGACAATTCTCAACGAAAAAGCCTGGGATGCTTAATAATACACATAATTTAATTTCACAGGATCATCTCTACGATATCCAAAACACATTTCCTATATAAATCCTCTCAAAGACTATTACAATTCATCTGGTGAGCTCCTGCATATCACAGACGCAATCCTAACACCCAAAACACAACCTATCTTTTATTTAAAGACTCCATAACCACTCAAAGGCCCCAACTGAGACACAATTTCCCGATCCACCCCATTCATAAATTCAGCAATAGGTCCACGAAAACATTTAGTCAAATGAATCTGACCACACAAGGAAGAATGTTTAAAGGTTTGTGTCTCCACCAACTGTCCTAAACCTGATTGAGCCCAGGTATGATCCCGGTCAATCTGAGTTGGATCACCCAATAAAATTAACTTACACCCTTCCCCCATTCTACTAATCAATGTCTTTAATTCCGCATAATCCAAATTCTGCACCTCATCCACCACAAAAATGGTATTCTCAAAGGAACAACCCCTCAACATTTCAATGGCTTTATACTCAAACAACTCCCGCTCAAAACAACTTAACAAATATTCTTTAGAAGGCAACAACTTATTTAAAGCCATTCCAAACGAATCCAAAAACGGTGCCATCTTCTCCTCCATATTCCCCGGCAAAGTCCCAATCGCCCGAGATTTCCCAGTCTGATACAAAGGCTTAGACATCACCAACTTCAAATCCTTCCGCTTCAACACCAAATCAGTCGCCCAGGCCAATGATAAATAGGTCTTACCACTCCCAGCCTGACCCGTACACACCAACACCTTGACATCCTCATCCTCCAGAAGCTGCTGCATCAAATTCTGATTCAAATCTTTGGGATTAACACCCTTCCGATGAGAATGATTCTTCATCAACTTAATTTGACCACCAATTTGCATCAACACCGCTTTTTTAGCAGCAGAATTCTCTGATTGCAACGTCAAATACTGCCCCACCTCCAATTCCAAAGACAAAAAATCTTTTAAATTTTCTTTCGCCCGATAAATATCATCTATCAACTCATCTTCACACTCCTGCACCAAAAATTGTTCACGCATCTCACTTCACCACACTTTCTGTCTCTTTCTTCTTAATTATACCCCATTCCCACAAAATATTTCACAGTATTCCACTTTTTTACTAAAAAAAACACACCATCTACTAATTTCCTCTACCCCAACTCCTATAACCACACCATCACACAACACTCCTCAGCCTCACATCACCTCCACCGCCTCCTAATCCCAACCCAATCCACAATCACCTCAGTCAACCATCCCGTATCCCACTTCACACTCCCAATCCCCTCAGTCAACCACTGTGCATTATACTTCACACACGTTATATATTATTTATAATATATATTGGAAGACAAATTAAGCCCTAAGAAAGTCAGTTTTCTTTTAAAACTAATAACAATTTCAATAACTTATGAGCTTTTTTGATCCAGAAATGACTTTTTTCCAGAAAATGGCTCAGTAATGGCGATAAAAAAAAAAAAAGGGCTTTCCTGGTCAAAAAAGAGGCATTTTGTGTTAAAAAAGTCAAAAATTTACAAAAAAAGACAAAAAAGTGGCTTTTGAAGTAAAAAAGTGATTTTGAGGGTCAAAAATGATCAAAAAGTCAAAAATGTGCAATATAATTCACAAAAGCCGTTAAAAAGGCCTTTTTTTCAAAAAAAGCCGCTAATGTGATTAAAATTACAATATTGGCTTATATTTGAAAGATTGGCCGCTAATGGCTGAAATGTGTTTTCTAATGCCAAGTAATTAATATTATTACACTTTTGTTGGCTTATATATAGTGGGTGTGTATATAGGCTGATATATAGTGGCTTATGTATGGTGTGTATACATGTATATAGTATATAGTATAGTATACCCTATCCCCATGGTCCTGCCTGTCCCCATCCCTGTCTTTGGTGTCCCCTGTCTGTCCTCAGTGCCTGCCTGTCTGTTGATCCATTACCTATATACTTGATTATCTGTCTTGATTATCTGTCTTGATTATCTGTCTTGATTATCTGTCTTGATTATCTGTCTTGATTATCTGTCTTGATATTAGTGTTTTTTGGCATTTTGGTTACCTTTCATTGATTGGCTGATTTTGTATTTTTCTTTCTGGCTTTTAGGTCCTTTTGGTCGGCCGGCCCCAGGTCTTTTACCGCCATGACTGAGTATTGGGGTTGAGACGTCTGAGACTGGATTACTCCGTTTGTTATTTGTTTCACCAGAGGTATCTAGTTTTATCTCTGTGATAAGGCTGGATTCTTTATTATAATTTATATTATTGAGGGTAGAAGATGTCACTGGGGTGTTATTTTGCGCGATCTCTTTTTTCCATTGGGTGAGTAGGTCTAAAGAATCCTCGAGGGGTTGGGGATCGGATTTCTTTTTATGTTGTTTTAATGCCATTTCAGCTGTTTCTTCATCGGTAAAATAAAATAATTCAATGTTGAGATCTTTGGCCTTTTGTAACCATGGGGTGAGAGTGTGGACTGTACCAATGTTTTTTTTGGTAATTTTCCAGTCTGAGGGATCTCTTTTAATGCCATCTTTGGTAGTAACGTAATAATAAACCCAATATTCTTCTGTCATAATGTCTGTCCTGTTGCTGATCTAATTATAATATAATATTATATATGATAAAAAGATTAAAGTGATTTAGTTTTCCAGCGTGAATCATTGTTGATGGTGTGGAGTGGAAGAGTGGTAAAACCGTCGAATTCTAAGGAGAGTAATTTGGTGACCCCGAGTTGGTGAATTTGGGATAAGGTTAAAGTTCTTTCAGCTTCGAAGAGATCTTTGGAAGTATATTGGAGTTGTTGACGTAAAGTGTCAATTTGTTGGGTGATGGCTTGCAGGAGTGGATGACGGTGAGTGTTGGAACCTAGATAACCATTAATAGCGGCGAGTACTGTTAATTTGAGAGTTTTGCGGTGCATTTTGGCGCTTTTTAAAATTTGACTGATCTCTTCGTTGGATAAATTTAAATAAGTGTGTAAATAGGAACAATCTAAACCTTGTTGTTGAGCCCAATCAATTAAAATATTGACATGGGAACCACGTTGATCCCAGGATTGTTGTTGGGTTAATAAAGTGTTTCTAATTTCACGATTCATGTTTTGTAATGTAATACCTAAACCATAGTGACGACCACAATCGGTTAAGTGATAGATGTCTAAATAATAGCCCTCATTTTGAATGGCAGTGTTGATCCAAGTCAAAATCTTTTGTAATCTCAGGATTTTTGCAATTTTGATAACTGGAATTACTAATTTCTGAGCTTTTTGAATTAAAGTTTGAGTTAAAGTTTGAGCAGCTACTAATTGTGATAAATTTAAACGCCCTAAAATAGCTGTGTGATCACCCACTGAATTATTATTAACTGGTAGTACTACATTATTCAAAGAGATGTGGCTCATAGCTAATGAGCTGATGGTTTCATTCACAATTAATTGATATTGAGGATTGTGTTGTAAAAATTGAATTTTAGCCCCCATGGTATGATCAGTTGCTTCACGATCCACTCCATTGATAATATATTTAAAATTTTCATCCCAATCAATGGTAGTTTTAGTATAAACATGAGAAGTCACATCATTATTGCTGTAAGAGTGATCTCTGATACAGAATTGACCAATTAAATCATGTACCACATTATGATGCAAAGATAATCCCCTGGCACTAAAATGAGCTGATAGGAGAGGTTGAGTGATCGCATATCCTACACATAATTGATTTCTGGATTTAAAACGATTGTCTTTAGATAAATTACCCATAAAACGAGCCATTTCTTCAATTGCTAAGCCCATTTTTTTATCTGAGGTAACAGCAGCACGTTTAGAACCAGTAGTACGGATCTGATTAATTAATTCTCTTAAAATCTGATGATAATGAGGATCTGCAGTACCAGTTGTCACCTTCTCAGTAAATTGTAATTGTAACATGTTTTTTTCCTTGTTTTATTTATTATAATTATATATATCATGATCTACTGCATTTTTGTAAAAAAAGTGAAAATAAATCACAAATAATTAATATAATAAATAATATACAATATGTAGGGACAGTAAAGGTCAAAAGCGGTAAAAAAGACCCCAAATATAATAAATATGAATAATATACAATATGTAGGGACAGTAAGCCCTTTTTTAACACTTTTTGACTTTATTTGACTTTATTTGACTTTATTTGACTTTATTTGACTTTATTTGACTTTTGGGGCCCTGGTGATCATTTTGGGTCATATTGCTCATCTGATAATCACAGGAGCTCATCTGTTGAATCTAATTTGCTTTTGTGATATAATTATCATTTATTGCTTTTCTAATCAACACGTGTAATCTGATGGTCTCAAAACACATCTAATACTAATATACTCATATATAGTGGCTTATGTGGAGTAACATGTATATACACCTATCTATACCCTATACCCCTCTCTTGTCCTTCCCTGCCCCCTCTCCCCTCCCTACTCCTCACTATACCTCCTCCTATCCTCTCCTTTCCCTCTTCTCTACCCTGCCCTGATCACCCTCCTCAGCCCTCATCTATGGTGGCTTGTGTCTAACAGGTATATATACACACCATACCATTCAGTCCCCTATCCACTATACCATTAGGCCTGGCACCACCCTACCCCATCCCTGCCCTTCAGCCTCTCCTGGCCCCTCACCCCTCACCATTCCAGGCCCCAGGTCCCAGCACCCCCTGCCATTGGCCATTATCTGCCATCATACCTAACCCACCATCTCCAATCCCCTGGCGCCATCTCTCTCCACTCCATCCCCATCTCACCACACCATTAGGCCTGTATACACGCATATGAAGGCCGTCCATCCTCCCCATTCCGGGTTTCCTGGCACCCTGTATCCTGTATTTTGTCCCACCTCTCCATTCAGGTATATACTGGTATAATGGTAATGCTACACCCAGCAATTATATTATATTCATGGTTTCTTAACCGAGTGAATGCGGATTCATTTTCGCGATCTAGAATCTATCTTTTTTAAATTCACCAGTTGCTCACCAGATTAATTGCAAGTAACAAGTAATATGTTTTAATTTCTTTTTAATTTGTGATTAATGGTGATCATCCTGCATATCTCTGGTGAGATATTAATAGTTAAAATTGGCGATCACAAATTGCGGGTACAGTAACTGTTTTAAAAAGTGATTTGCGGTACAGCAATGGGGTTGATTGTCATTGACACATGTACCATTGAGAGTTGTTTGCTTTGTGATCCTGAGTTCATGAGTTCATGGGTTTGGATAACAGATAAAAAAAAAGGACCACTGGGGTCCTGGTTCAAGTTCGTGATCACGCAAAAAGTAAAAAAGTAGAATGCTTTAAGGGGCAAAGTAAAAAAGATTTTTGCTCCAGTTCCAGAATGATGCAGGAGCAACTGCACTGACAGGTTTAAATAAAACCTTTAATTGTGATTTTGAATGCAACAGGAGAGTTCCTGCCTATCACTGGTTGAATGATTTAAGCAGCACTAACCAAATATGGATAAACCTGAGACATATAAGCTATTGCCAAGGCATTAAAATCCAAAAGTTTTGAGGCACTATCCAAAAAATCTTCCAAATTGTCATCACGATATGTGGTAAAATCAACGGGACTTAGTCTAAAACCATATCTTGGTCCATCGTCATCATCATCATCGTCTTCATCTTCATCTTCAAAATCTTCCAAATTCTCAATGCCGTATTCTTCCCAAAGATAATCATCATAATCACTTTGCAAACCAGCATCAATATAATTTTGCAATGCTTCATATCCTGGTAAATTTTTGAGATTGTTTTCTATGTCAAGTTTAAAATCATCCTGAAGAATTGATTTTATAAATTTTGTAAAATCATAAATACCAAATTTTTCATAAAGTTTAATTGCATTTTCAACGAATAAAACTTTAGATTTTGCCAATTCAATATCACAAACCAAGGTTTCTCTTTGATGTAATTTTTGATTGAAGTAATGTAATTCTTTTAAATGAGGATTTTCAATTGCTACAAATCCATTGATAAGTAGATTGTAAAATGCTTCTTCAATATTTTCTGTATTGAGTGTTTCTTGGTCAATAGCATTTAAAATGTTGGATAGAGCTAATTCTGTAGATTGGTAATCAATAGTGCCAGTGCTACAGGCTTCAATAATTTGCTTAATTGCATCAATGTTTGTAATTGCAACCATTTTTTTTGTCCTTTTTTTGTTTTGTTTTTTTGTTTTGTTTTTTTGTTTTGTTTTTTTGTTTTGTTTTTTTGTTTTTAATTTATATATATAATTATACACGACAATGTGATTTTATACACTTTTTGTTAAATTTTTTTAAAATATTTTAAAACCAATTTTTATAAGGATTTAGAATATTTTCAAATAAAAATTCAATTCCTTCGGGACCTAAATCTTCCAAATATTCAATTGTTTCAAAATAATATTCTTTTAAATCATCGCCAATGAATTCATTCCAATTATTGATGCAACAATCAGCTCTTTCTTCATCATAATCATCATCCATCCATTCTTCATAAGAATATTCTTCATCATCTTCATTATATCTATCTTCACCTAAATCCTCCAAAGTTGTTTCATATGCACATTGGTATGCATCTTCTAAATCACAAAAGGCATCACCTATAACATTATGTAATTCTCTTTCAACATCACTTTGCCAAGTTTGCCAATTATGTTGCATCCATTTTGGACCCCACTTATTAAATTTATTTAAAAATCCAAGGGCATCATTATTTTCAACCAATTGTGTTAAAACTTCCATTCTATTTTCAGGCTCAAGATTTTTTAATGTATCAAGTATCATTTGATAAATACTTTGAGCTTCTTTGCGACAACCTTTTTTGTTCAAATCTTCATAGATTTCAATCATCTGTTTCATTTTTTTCTCCATTTTTTGTTTTTTCGTTTTGTTTTATATAATATAATTATACATATAAAACCCATTTTATACAATTTTTTTAATTTTTTTTTAAATTTTTTTCCGGGACTTCGCGCCGATCGGCGCTAACCCTGCATCATCTCTGTTGCAACTTAACTGCAATTTTAATGATTATCTTTCACTGCAATTTCAAATGCAATAGAAGCGTTCCTGCCTATCTCCAGCGAGGTAGATGGTCATCATCGTCATCATCGTCATCACTAACATCTTCAATACACTTAAAGTATAAACCAAAATGGGCAGCAAACATTTTTAAATCCTCAGTGTCTTGATTGACCTCACTCCATAAATTATCATTAAATCTATCAAAACACCATTCCCAAAAATCATTCATTTCATAATATCTTGTTTGTTGTCTCAAAGTTAGCAAAGTCAACAAAGCATCAGATAAATTATTTGTTCTAAAAAAATCCCCGCCATTTTCAGCCATCCAACAAAAATCAACGAGTTCGCCATTATAATTAGCATTTTCCATAAATGCAAACCATTCTGCCTCAAATATTTCAAATAAATTCTCGGTTAAAAATGCTTCATAGGATAATGTGCCATGATTTTTGCCTAATTCTTTAATTCTCTGCATTAAACTAATTGACATTTCACCTATTTCATTCAATGTTTTAGGTTCATCAATATCATATAATACAATTTGACAGTCATCTTGTATATATTCAAATAAATTATTGAATATATGAATGCAATGTTGCACTTTCCATTGGCTATTTTCTGCAACCCAATTCTCAAAAACTTGTTGACTTCTCTCGCCTGTAGCTTGTGATAATTGTGTCATACGATATTTGGCCCAGGCAGCTGCAAATTCTTTTTCAAAATGATAAAACATTCCTATCACAAATCTGTGTAATACACCTTCCTTCGAAGCCAACTCCAGAATTTGATTTAATGTTTCAGATACACTACTATCTTCATTTTCAAATGCACTTGCAAATGCATCTTTAAATAATTTTCTCTTTAAAGACCAATTATCTTTATTAGGTCCATTGACACCACCATCAAAGAATTGTTCTTGCAATTGTTGCAACATTTCAATAGCTTCTTTCATTTTTTTTCCTTTGTTTTTATTTGTTTTTGTTTTATTCCATATAATATAATTATACATATAAAACTCATTTTATACAATATTTGTTAAATATTTTTAAAATATTTTGCGAAGATCTTCGTGTAAACTTTTGTTCACATTTAATATTTTAAAAGTGTGTTAAATACCCAGTTGACACCATATTCAGGTTTATCTTTAAAAGCATTAGCCAATAAAATGATACCACGCATTTCATCAACAGTGCCAGAATTTTTTTCCAAAATATTTCTAATTTTATCCCCATTGTCAACATCACTCTTTAAAAATTTCTTTAATTTTCCAATGATATGGGGACAACAAGCTGCAATCGCTGCAATCTCTTCAGCCTTTAAATCTAAAGGATTGGTATAACGATGAGCCAAATTTTTATTAAATGTATCAATCATCAAATACACATAATTGTTTAATAGCTTTGCAAAAGGTTTCATATAACAAAATGTTAAAATTTCTTCATTAGAGATATTTTCACCATTCAATTCACCTAATAACATTTGTGCTGCTTTTTCATCTTCACCAATGTATTCCACTAAATCTTTTAACAATTTAGCTTTTAATTCAACATGACCATTGAGTGAATGAATTTGTTTGATAATAGCAATTATTTCTTGCATTTGTTTTTTCCTTTTTTATTTTTGTTTTTTATTTATATATATAATTATACACGATAGTATGATTTTATACAATTTTTGTTAAATATTTTTAAAATATTTTTTTAGTCCCCAATTACGAGACCGACAAATAGCGCGATAAACCAAAAACTGCAACAGGCTAATTCAATCATTTGGATGTTCCTTTCTTTTGTAGTTGAATATTACGTTTAAATTGACGGTCTTCCCAAACATTGATACCATAGGCTAAACTAAAACCTAAAGTTGATGCCAACACTACACCCCATACAATACCTTGAAGGATTTGACTTGCTTCCATTTTTTTGTCCTTTGTTTTTTGTTTTTATTTATTTTTTATTTATATATATAATTATACACCAACTGGTGATTTTATACAATTTTTGTTAAATATTTTTAAAATATTTTTTAGTCTTCACATTTAAAATTTAATTGTAGTGAGCGGCAATTACGGGTGTATTCCAAATTGCCAATATCCAAACAATTAAAGTGGCCGATCGGGGCCTTTGATTTAAAAGATTGGGTTTTCCACATCCAACCTTCCCCATCACTCAGTTCATTGTAGAGATAAATTCGACAACCAGTTTCATCTCTCAAAATATTAAACCACCAAATTCCCAACCATTCTTTTACTGCTTTCATTTTATTTCCTTTGTTTTTTATTTATATATATAATTATACACCAGAGAGTGATTTTATACAATTTTGTGCACTTTTTTTTAATTTTTTTTAAAATTTTTTCACACCTTATTTTTTCACAGCAAATATCTTTTTTACTTCTCAAAACACATTTTTCCACAATTTACTGTATAAGATACCTCCCACCCATATAATTTATACATATAAATACAGGACATATGACATGACCCTTCACACTAATCAACTCCTCCACACCTTCAGACATCAAGCGGGCGCCACCTGGGCCATCATCTCCCATCTCTCAGGCCACTGCGATGACACCACTCTCATCCAATCTCTCCTCCCCCACTGGGACACTGCACTCCATCCCGATGAAGACTGGCGCTGCGGATCCGGGTTCAATGACGATGCTCTCAACCTGGCCAGTTCCCTCATTGACGACTTATCCAATACTTTAGACATTGATACACCCCTGGAGCAACAATACCATCTCCTCCCACCCCTCCTGGCTCCCTTCCTTCCCACTTACCTCGCCTCCTTCATCCTCTCAGACTGTCCCGACTGGGTTGAAGCCTGGGACATCCTCATCCCCGACCCCACTGCCGATGACCTCTGCATCCAATTTCATGACTACCTGGCCGACCACTGGGACCACATCATGGACACCTACTTCTCCCAACTCTCATTACCCCTCTTCCTACAAATCCTCGAATTCAACACCACCACTTAAACGTTTCAAACCTTTTTTGACTACACCACAAACCCGGATCTGATGCTAAGTCCCCCCAGCTTTCCACCCACCTATTCAGTCAGTAGAAATTGAAATATTCGGTTGGAAGGGTGGTCTGGTATCTATTTGGAAATTGTCTGGGATGAAAAATGAAGGAGTGAAGCGTGAATCAGGGTAAAAAAATTTTCGGAGAATTTTGGAGGGTTTTGGGGGTGATTAACTGAAGAGTTCGCAGAAGTCGGGCCAGTGTGGGATGAGGTGTTGGTGGTGGGCTCGGTAGCAGGTGTTGACGGTGGAGTGGCAGGAGTCGTCGTAGAAGTCGGTGAGTTCATCGGGGCGGATGAAGCCCATGAGTTTGAATTTGGAGTTGGAGATTTTTTTGAGGAGAACATAAATATCTTTGGGGTGTTTCATTTGGTATTCGGGGATGATGAGGTGTGGATCTTTGGCGGTGGTGGTTTTGATTTCGACGGTGTAGGCTTGGCGGTTGATGAAGATGGTGCCGTCGCCGGGGTCATCGGAGGAGGAGCGGCATTGGGTGTTGGGCCAGTCTGGGTGGTAGAGGATATCGTGTTCGAGACACCATTTTTCAAAAGCAATTTCCCCTTGGACACCGAGGATATCTCTTTCTGGGGTTTGCATTTTTTTGAGGTTCCAGGACATGGTGCGTTGGTGTTTTTTGTTTTCATGGAAGCGTTTGGAGCCGATGATGTCTGCGTTTTCTAAATCTCGGTCATCTAAGGTGATGATGGTAGGCATGGGATTTTCTTTCTTTTAGGATTAAATATGGTGGGGAGGGAGTTCATTGTAAAAAATAATTTTTTAGAATTTGCCTTTATCTTTGGTTCTGTCATCCCAGCGGCTTCTGGTGCCTCGGGTGTCATAGTGGATCCATCCGTCGTAAATACCGAGGCCGCCTTGTTTCATTTTGCCTTCTTTGATGAGTTTTTCGACCATGAGATACATTTCCAGGGGGGTTTTGGTTTTGCATTGTAGATCCACGGCGTTGCCTTCCATGTGTTGTGATTTTTTAGCACCACCTACTGCGGCATTACGTTCAGGTGATCGATAGCCTGACATGATGGTCATGGGGGCGCCTAAGGCATCTCTGAGGAATTGGATATTGGTGAGGACTTCTTTGGCGTTATCCAATAAATTGGCGGGCACTTTGTCATAAAATTCCATTTCAGACATGTTGAAGTTTTTGGTGACTTGTAGATTGGTTTTTTCTTCTTTGGATAAAAGTTTGCTCATGATATTACTCTTTCTGGGTGAGACTGTCCCTACATATAGTATATAATTTATCTTATTTATTTTTCTGCTGTAGTTCTATAATTTGGATGATTTTTTGAAGATCTTCCTGACCACTTTTAAATTCTTCTTTGATATCCTTGATTTCTTTGCGGGTTTCCAGGATTTCGGCCAACATACCTTTGTTATCTTGTTGGGATTGTGCTTTGATTTGGGTTTCCAGTTTTTGTAGTTTCATATCAAATTTGGAGATTTCCATTTTATTGTTATTGCAACAAATAGATGCCTCAGCTTCTTGTTTCTTTTGACGGACTTGTTGGGCTACTGACATAATCATGGCCAAGGTAGCTGCCCCACCGACAAACAGATCGCTGAGAGAAGTAGGATTAGGAGGAAGAGGAGGAGTTGTTGGAGGTTCAGGTTGGGGTTGTTCTTCATAGTGTGATACTCCCATGTCATTCAGTGTTAATGCAGTAGGAGCCAGAGAAAAATCATAAACACTATAAAACGGGGTAGTAGGTAAATTAGCATGATGAGAGGTGACATGGGTGGATTTAACTTTCTGGTTTTGAATTTTTAAGACTATTTTGACATCAGTACCGATTTCACATTTGGCAAATTCATCCATGGATAACCATCTATTTTCAGGTACGTACCAGATAAAGGTTTGATTGTTTTCATTGGAGCCTAATTTGAGTTCTCCATTGATAATACAAGGTAATGACATAATATTAAATCCTATTGATGTCTAAAAGTGTGTCCAGTGATAGGCAGGAGCGTTCACGTTTTACACTAAGTGCTTTTGTATGGATTTATTTATCTTTTATTTTTTGGATCATCCTGAGATAAATCTGGGAGGGTAGTATAGTCTTCACAAATTTGGCAGTCATCACAATTGCATTCACCATCTAAACAGCAATCGCAATCATCACAGGTGGCGTAGAAACAATGGCAACAGTTTTCTTCACAATCATGAGGTTCAGTCTTCATTGGCGCACCCACATTTTTGGCATTCACATTTGTTGGGAGGGGTTTTATCACAAACACAGGTGGCTTGGGTTTTATGGTTAAAAGCGGCTAACATACAGATGAGTTGAATGATAATTAAGAATGTATAAAAAAATTTCATTTTGGATCCGGGGTGAGTTCAGCGATTAAATCATTTTTGGCATGTAATAATTCAACTTTGATTTTTAATTCTTTTTCCAGGTAGGCAATACGATCTTCCTTGGCTTGAAGTTCCAATTCCTTTAATTTGGCAGCACTTTCAGCGGCTTTCTCTTCAGAACCTGAATTCTTTTTCTTTAACATTTTAAGTGCCGTAGTGGCAAAGATACCTGAAATAAGAGCAATAGCAGCTGCTTTTGGATTAAAGGTATCTTGGGTTAATAGATAAGTAGTTAAAGCACTGCCACCTGAGACAGCAGTATTGATCAATTGAGCTTTAGCCGCATCAAATTTTTTCCAGGCTTCATTCCAGGTTTCTTCGCAGAGTTGTTGGCCGAATTGACCAACTGTGGCTGACATGATGATGGCTTCGACCATCTCGGGTTTGAGTAATTCTTCCATAATAATTTCCTTTACTGTAGTTGATTATCAGGTATTAATGTAATTAAGTTTGGATCTAATGTAGGATTAATATAAGTTCCAAAATTATCATTTGTTTTTTGTTTACGTGTTATTTTTGGTATAACACCAGCGGCTGTCATATCACTTTTACCTAATTCTACTGAATTAAAATTGCGTTCTCCAATTTGTGAATAGTCTTCAAAATAAATATTGTGGTCAATAAAATCTTTATCAATAAAGCCTGAGGTGATACCAAAAATTGAATTTTCATAAATAACACTGAATTGTGAATTATAATCAATATTAATATTGAAAGGTTTAACTCTTAATTCAATTGTATTATAACTGGTGAATTGGGCTTTACGCCAATAACTGGTGGCAATTTTATTAAGTTTTAATCCTTTAACTGAAATGCCAGGGTCAGTAATATGTGGGGTGTCAACTAAACCAATGGAATAATAAGTTTCATCATTGATTTGAATAAATCTATCTACATGGGAAGTGTTAAATTCTTTGGTTGGATCTAAAATGATAAAGACTTGATTATTGGCATCAGCTAATACACAGTCATTGACAAAATCTACGTGGGAAGTGAGTGCTGCAAAATAATTAAAAATATTGGTGAAAGTATAGCGTTCAGCCATTTGTAAATATTTAAAAGTTTCATCCCATTGTTCATTTCTAATATTAAAAGAAATAGGTTTATCGTATTGATAAATTTGTCTTAAATAATAATTATCAATTTTTTCTAAATTATCATTAATATATGTTACTGGCATGAATTTTTTAATATCATCTTTAATATAATTGATTAAATTAAAGCTAGTGTCGGTTTTAGATGAATAAATAAGTTCTTGATTACCAACTTTTAAAATACCTTTATCTGGAAAATTGATAGTGGATTCAACTGAGAGTGTGGTATCACCAGGAGTAGTATCGATTTTAACAATTGTATATTGACCTGAAATAATAGTTGTCATTTCATCGGCGATGCTATCTAAGATTTTTTCAATATTACTTTTTTCTTCATTATAAATAGTTTCATAATTTTTGCCACCATCACTAAATATACCTAATTCAAAAAACTTAGGAATATTTTTTCTTAAATTTTTTGAATATAAATTTCTGGAGCCTTTAAATACCCTAATTGCATCACCTAAAAATAAGGATTGTGAATATTGTGTACCATAATAAATTTCAATATCATAAATACCATGAGGTATACCTGTAGGCATAATAAAAGATACATATTGACCTAAATTATCTGACCAGGTTTCAGTTGGATAGCCTGGTAAACCACTTTTGCATAAGAAGGTTTCAGTATCATTTGTTAAATAAATTTTAAAAGGACCTACATAAGTTTGTGTAGGATCATTGACTAAAGATTTCCAATCAGCAAATAGTTTTAAAAATTGACCGCCTTCATCTCCTAATTCAATTTGTTCACCCCCAATAAACACATTAATTGGATTAAAAATATCACCGAAACCTTGTTCAGCTTCTGTTGAATAAGATGTTACATTTACTGTAATATTATAAGGGGCCCCGAAGCCCATATCACCGTTGGATTGATTGGTATAAAAAGGACTACCAAAGCCTAATTCATAATTTGGCATTTTTAACTCCTATTATTTGGTTAATTCCCAATAAGCTTTAATTTGAAAGGCGATACGTCGATCTGAATTATCAATAGTGTTGGCAATCACACCGATGTATTCACCTGCAGCTAAAGTAAATTTGGAAAATGTCATATAACCTGACGCTGTGGTACGGGTTGCATCATAAGTGGTAGTAATAATATTCCCAGTTCTGGTCCAAGCATTAGCTCTCATGGCAGCATCTCTGGTAGGAGCATCTGCCCCTGTAATACGACATAATTCATAAACTGAGGCAATATGGGCATGACCTACATTCACATCAAAGCCTTCAATAATTAAATCTTCACCGGTATCATTACGATAAACAAATAAGCATTGTTGAGGTGTACCCACAGGAGCTGTAATATCACCCACAAAAGGAGTCACATCAGAGCCATAACAACCTTGAATTGAATAAGGAATGTATTTAGATGTACGACCTAAAACTGTGATAATTGAATCATCAACCCATTTAGAAGTAGCAGTGTCATATCTCAGAAGTGCTTTATTAGCAGGAGAAGTGATATTGACATCTTTTTGAGTAGATAATTTATGTTGAATACCTTCAAAAAATCCTGTGCCTGAATTATAAATAATGCTATCATCATCTACCAAAGCAGGAATTTCACCGGCTGTAACTTGTCGACTAAAATCATAAATACTTTCCAATGGAATACTTTTAATGGTTTGTTGTAATGCAGCAACTAAAGCAGAATCTAATTGACGACCGGCATCAATTTGAGCAGTTGAAACAGCATTAAGGGCTGTAACTAATTCTGAAGGTTGAATGGATAGAGGAGCAGTGGTACCATTGGAGGTGCCTGATAAGATTTCAGCAGAGGTAGCTAATTCAACAACACCTTGAGAAGTGGCTGTTGCATCTGAGACTGAGGTACCGAAAGATCCATCTTCTTGTAGATTATCATTAATGATACCTGTTAGTTGTTCTACTTTTGAAACAACTGAATGATATTGTGTTGTCCAGTCTCTTTCCCCGGCGGCAGGTTTAGTTAATGAAGCTTCAGTTGATTGAACTTTGATTGTAAAAAATGATGAAGCTGGGGCTTTGAGAGGATCGGTTTCTGAGGTTGAATTGTTTTCTGTATTTCTAACGATTACAAAAATTCGATAGTTGCCCCAAGTATCGAGAGATATTAAATCTGGGGAGTTGGTGGTTGAATTGGTGAGTGATGCATTTGAACCGGCAGGTTTTGCTAACAAATAAGAAGCGTAGGTAAAAGTGGGGGTAGGATCGGCAGTATCAGTTGCTGTGATTGTAAAATTAGTGACTGATGTAGGTAATGCTGCTTGTGATATGGTACTAGTACCCGAGAGTGTAATATTAATTGCCATGTTAACTCCATTATTTTATTGATGTCTAACTGTTATTTCTAATTATATCCAGAATTGCGACGTTAATTAAAAAAGTGTTTTGAATAGATTTTATTGTTAAATCATTTTGTGTTAAACCTGATGCATCTGGTGATTAGAGGTATCTTTTATCACCCATAATGTCAATGTGTACTGTAATAAAATCAGGAGGAATAATCTCAATTCTATTTGGATCACTCATATTTCTCCATAAGATTTCATTTAGATATTGAAACATCCATGGACTACACATCAAACAATTTAAATCTACATAAAGAGATGTTGTCGTAGGTTTTTGATAAATTTTTTCATAATAATTTTTTTCTTGATTATCAGTGGTTAAGGTTGTGTCTACTTGTTTCACTACCTGCACTAAAGAATTACATCCATTGACACTATAACTAGGTGTATCAATTTCATAAACATTACTTTTACGCCAGGAAGGTGTAACTGTTATTTTGATTTGATTGGTATTGTAAATGCTATTGATTAAATCTGCTGAAACTGAATTAATTGCAGAACTAATACCTAAACGAATTAAACTTTGACTACCTTTTATGTTTACTCCACCTACTAATTGTGTTGTATAAATTGGTAAATCTGACACAACTGCAATAGTAGAGCCATTTTCATCAATAAAATTACAATTGTCAGTTGAAACTAAAACATGATTAAATTTGTAAAAAGACAAATTGATACCAGGTTTATCTTCGTCATTAACACCTGGATTAAAGAAATGTTGATAACCTGCATCACGACGACCTTTATTTAGTAAAATATCATGTAGGTCTTCATCATCTAAAGGATCAACATTAGCTGCAATCCATGTTGAAAAAGCTGACCAGTTTGATGAGACTGCTTGAAAAGTTAATTTAGCAGAAGCTACAACATCAATTCCTGTTTTTTGATCAACTTCATATTTTAAACCTTGCAATGAATATTGAGGATTGGCTCCATAACCTAATGCAGTTTTATTCGAATCATCAGCACTACCATTTGTAATGAGTTTATAAAACATTTCTTCAATATTATTCCAGTAAGGTCCTAAACCAAAACGGGTTGAAGAGGTTGTAGAAGTAACTTCTAAAGGTTTGTAATACTGCATCCCTGCCATTTCATTATATTGTTTAACATCATTTACTGAAGCAACTTTATAAAAACCTCCTGATAATGCAACTGTCACTGTTGCTAATCTGGTCCATAAACGTCCATTAATGGCGCCAGGTTGTCCTGAAGTGGTAGTAATAACAAAAGTAGGTTGTTTTTCAGTTCTGGTAAAAACAGTTTGATTATATTCAGCTTCATCTAATGTACTGTAAAATTTACGAGATTCTTGATTAGTATTAACTAAATTATAATTACCCCAAAGATAACCAATTCTTGCTGCATTAGCTGATATTGCAGCATTTTTTAATGTAATATATGAAATTGTTTCAGCTGCATCAGTATGTTGAACTACTTCACCATTAGGAAGCATAAATGAAAATTGGGATAATGTAATATAAGCGTTAGCATCATTTAAACCCCCATTAGCTGGACCTACACTACTACAACTGAAAGGTGATAATATCATACCTCCAGTTAATGTTGATGTTTTAGTGCCACCTTTTAATCCAAAATTTTGCAAAGTTAATTGATCATCAACTAATCCTTGTAAATCTACTGCATCTCCTAAATCAAATCTTTGTAAAGAAGAAAATTTAACTTGTTTTTTCATGTTTAACTCACGGTAATAAGGTTATTATTGGTTCTTAACACTGTTTTAAGTGTATTAGGATATGTATCAGATAACAAGACATTATTATTATCTAAAATTTTGCAACTGATGACGATACCTGAATTTTGAATTGTTTGAATTAATTTAGCTACAATTAAAGGTTCACCGATCGGTAAGTTATTGATATAATTCACAACAATTAATTTAATGGAATTTCTTGCATTATTGATATTTAAACCTGGATTTACAGCTAATTCAATTTTAAAAGAAACATTTTGTAATATAGGTATATCAACTTTTACTCTTGTTCCAGCAGCTCTATATCCTGGTATTGCAAGTTGGCTAATATTATTAAATCCTTCAATTTCATTTTGCAAATCAGCAATAAAACCTTTATAGATTTTGTAATTATTTACTGACCATTCATCGCCGGCTTGTAGTACACCTTCATTGAAATAAATTAAACCACGTTCAGGAATTGATTTATATTGACTTTGATCTAAAATAATAGCGTCACCGTCTCTTAATATTGTAAAATTAATACCACATTTTAACTCTTCAGTTGCAGGACTTTCATGCCAAATATATAATTGACCATTATTTCCAACAATACCACTAGATGTAGTACCGGTACTATCTTGATTAATAAATCCTTGTCCATCATCAATAATTAATTCACAATATCCTGGTATATTAACATCTTCATACACACGGGAAAACTTTGCTGTTTGTCCTGATTCTGCAACAAATGATTCACCTAAATATTCTAAACTATTTCTTTGACATTTTCCTAAAGATTTTACATATTTTAAAGCCCTAGCTCTTAAAGCACCGTCAGTTTCTTCATTAACACCTGATGTAATAGTTCCTGTGTTTGTGACACTTGTAATACCGTCCATTTTAATAATATTAACAATATCTCCAATGTCAGCATTTGCAATGGTACCTGGAACTTTAGCTACAACAAATTGATTTTCTAAAGTAGTGACGCCAATTGGCATTGTTATTTGTTCAATTGTTGTATATTCAATGCCTGATACACTATTTTGCACAACTGATCCAGCCGGAATAATTAATTCATCACTAGCATCATCCCTTGTTAATGTCATAACTGCACCACCTGCATAACCTGCTTTCTTTCTAAAAATAGTACCAGGCGGTAATTCAGCACATCTTGCATCTAATTCTGCACCTGATGCGGATGATAACGAATACCCATTTCTAATATTATTTAATCGTGTTTCAATATTAGCTAATTCAATAGCAACTGTTTGCATTAATGTATATAATGTAGATCCTACATTGACATCAGATAATTCAGTTCTATTCAAAACTCTACCTAACAGACCTCTTAAAATCTGTTGTGAATTTCTAGGTTGAAAAATCGTCATATTTTAATTCCTTTTTATTCTAATTATGTTTATTTTTTGATTTTATATAGTTATTGCAGTATTAAAATTAAATTGATCACCTAATACGCCAGTGATATTAATACCTACAATTAATTGGTCAGCTTTTTGTGTAATAATTTGTACGTCAACTTTTCCAATTCTGTCATCTGCTAATAATTTTTTAGTCACTTCACTTACTACAAAATCTGTGTTTTGAATTCCTAATAAACCACTTAATCCAAAATCATAATCTAATCTAAATTCACCAGTATATGATAATAAATTATGTGCTATAGCTTGATTTAAATTTTTAATCCCTGATACTAATTTTAAATCATTTTTATTATAATCAATTTTAATATCAAAATCAGTTGCATCAATATCTGTTAAATATCTATCATTTGAAAATAATTTAAAATAGCTTTGTGCTGGTAGTTTAATTAAATCACCTGCAGATGCAAAACTACCATCACTTTTACGGGTTGCATCTAACCAATTATTTAATTTCATAAGATTTATATAAAATGATTCATCACCATAAATTTTTAATGCCAGATCTTTTAAATCTTCATCAGCTTTTAATGTATAAATTTCATAATCTAAATTTTCATTGTCTGATGAAATACTTGTATCTGATTCAAAATTTTTGAATTCATCATTAAATCTTTCAAAACTTGAATTATATTCTTTTTTAATAAATGATTTTAATGTTTCTCGAGAATCGATTAAATCATTTTTAATAGTCTGTCCAATTCCTAATTCAATTTTATGATCATCTGATGCATTATAATAATCAAAACTATTCAACATTTCTTTAATGACATTAAAATTATTAATTTGTTTAATATTTAAGTTTTGATATACATCTAATCCAAATTCATTTTCAATTAATTCACTTTCAATTACATTTAAATCAAGTGCATTAGTTTTTCCTTCTAAACCTAATTGTCTATTTCTATTAGCTCTTCTTTTAAAATTATTTGCACTATTTTTTAAACCATATCCTTGTTGATCAATCACACCATCACTAGCAGCACCTGCAGTTGTATTTAATACAGGGGCTGTTACAGGATTTTGACCAAATTTAGCAATAGCTTTTTCTAAAGTTGCACCTATTTTTTTAAATTTATCTTGTACTCTATTTGCAGTTAAACCAAAAGAATTAACTGCATTGTCTAATTCTGTTGCTGATGTATTTAAAGCATTCGCAACATTTTGAATAGGATCTAATGTATCTTCAATTAAATTAACTTGAAATGCTTGAATTAAAGCTGCCAATGCTGCTACTTTTCTAATATATCCTGCAATATCATCGCCAATACCTGTTAACAATGATGTACGACGTCCAGGCCCTTCAATACCATATGATATTAATCCTAAATTATATTGATATCCAAATCTATTACTAGAAACACTTTTGCTATATGAAAAATTTGATACTTCTACTCTAAAAGACATATTTTCTTTAACACATCTTAAAACTAAATAAATTGATTGACTTGGATTATATGGGCTATTTTTACTTTTGGATGTTGCACCTTTAAAAGTCCTTAAGGACATAGCCCTATTATCACCAACCTCTCTTCCTGGTTTTACTTCAGTATTTGTCATTTCAGATCTTGCAACAAATGCATTTGAATATGTATTACTGGACATGTATGATAATAAAAAGTTATAACCTTTTAAGAATTCTTCAAATTCATGCATTATCACTTCACCATTTTCAAATACATAACCACCATCACGTGCATATCCTAAACGTTCAGTATAACCACTTTGCCCAGAAATATTAATTGTTCTCATACGATTTAAACCTGATTCTCTAAAAGTACGGTTTGAAGTATTAGTTAATCTTATAGTTTCTGGAACATTAATTGAAATTGATGATGGATTAAATGGAAACCCAATTGTTGTTAAAATTTCACCTTGATAATATAATTCTAAAAAATAATCCGAGTTAGGTATTCTGAATAATCCATCAGCTCCGCCACCTAAACTAAATGAAATAGGAGATAAGCCAAAAGGTATATTTGCTGTATAATTTAAATCATTTAAACTAGGAATATAACTTTTTGGTAAAGGTCTAGCAATTCTATTTAAATTTGAACGATTATCATCACCTCTTAAAATTCTTAATAATTTACTTCTATTTGAAATCAATACTTCACGTAAATTATTGGCAGCATTAGATTTTATGTTTTCAGCCATTTTATTCTCCTTATTTTGGTAATTTGACTTTTCTATTGATGGTGGCTTCCATCTTAGGTTTTAATTCATCAGTAGGATATTGATATTCAATTGTTCCATATTCAAAATTTGTCGCTGCTAAATCTGCTATTGCACCTGATAATGCTTCAGATAAAGTGGCAATATATCCTGCCAATTCAGCATTTGTAACAGGTACTGCTCCTTGATTTAATCCTGGTGGAGGTGCAATTTTTAATTGTAATGCATCATTCACTACATTTAATGCAGTATCAAATATTGTTAAAACATCACCTTGGGATTGATTGATTGATGCTAAACTTTGAAAAAATGGTGTTACAACATTGATAAATTGTTGTCCGTTTAAAGGTTCATCTACAATTTGGCGATTTGAACTAATTCTGAGTATCCCATCTTCAGGTAATTGAATTCTAACATTATCAGCACTTTCAACAATAACACCATTTTCAGGTGTAATTTGTAAATAGTTATTATTGTTAACATTTCCTGCGGCTGTAATATAATCCTGAACAGACATTTTTAAATGATCTGAATTATTATTTGTTTTTACATCAACATTTTCAAATCCTTTTTTATCTTCAGATATATTCGCAGGTCTGAATGCAGAACCAATAATTAAAGGTGGACCGTTATTATATCCTGTAGGTATAAATACAACTGCCATATTTACATATAATGGAAAGCTTGACCAATTAAATTCATCAGCTCCATATCCTAAAATATTACATCTATTATATAAATTACCATTTAAGTCGACTACATCACATGATACTAATCCTGCCTCAATGTTAATTTGTCTAATATGCCCAAATGAAATTTTTCCGATATTTGAATCTTCAAAATAAGTTTTACTTGTTATAAATTCGTTTGAACTATATCTCATTTTTTATCCTTTTAATTTAATTATGGTAGTTTTTCGAAAATATTTGAATAAGATTCATAACTAAATTCAGGTATTGTTTTTTTATTATTATAAGCATTTAAAACATCAACCAAATATGTTAAAAATACTAATTTTTGTAAATCTTCTCTTTGTACATTTGACTTATTTTTAATTGTATTAATTTTATTTTGAATATCTTGATATTTTAGTTTTGATAAAACAGTTTTATCATTTAATAATCTAGATAATGTAGGATCAATTATAGGAGTAAAGTATTTTGCAGTTGCACCTGGCGCTAAAATT
>Ga0129333_10000358_pt1 | contig 35484 bp, 23 predicted proteins | sample CPB6_08_DNA_FD_94474 | JGI IMG/M metagenome (GOLD analysis project Ga0129333, IMG submission 94474) | Freshwater to marine salinity gradient microbial communities from Chesapeake Bay, USA - CPBay_Sum_0.6_0.8_DNA | ecosystem: Environmental > Aquatic > Marine > Coastal | place: USA: Chesapeake... | reverse complement strand
TCGTGAAGGTCGTCATCCTATATTATCCAACATTGCCGCGGACTATGCCGCTAATCAAATCCTTAAAGATGAGCGCATCGGCGAAGTGCCTTCCTGGATCCAAATCTTTCAAGATAACAAATACAGGGGTTGGAGCTACGAACAGATTTATGCAGAGTTAGAACAAAAAGCCTCTAAGATTGACATTACTACTTTAGGAGAATTGTTAGACGAGCACCTCGATGGCGAGGGTGACGGTGAAGGGGACGGCGATGAAGAAGGTAAGAAAGGTCGTCCGAAACTTACTCCAGAAGAAAAGAAAGCCATTCGTGACGAGATCAAGGAGGCTATGGTAGCCGCTGCACAGAGTGCCGGCGCAGGTAAAGTTCCGGCAGGTGTAGCACGCCTAATTAAAGACTTCACCGAACCTAAAATGGATTGGCGTCAAATGTTGCGGATGAATATCCAAAGTCTTATCAAAAGTAATTTTAGCTTTGCTCGACCAAATCGTAAAAGCCAACACTCCGGTGCTGTTCTACCAGGCATGATGAATGAGGAAACTATCGATGTCTGTATTGGTATTGATATGAGTGGTAGTATTAGCGATGCTCAAGCCAAAGATTTTCTAAGCGAAGTCAAAGGCATCATGGATGAGTACAAAGATTTTAAAATCAAATTATGGTGTTTTGATACAGATGTTTATAATTATGCTGAATTTACAGGAGATACCTCTGATGAAATTATGGACTATAAGGTAGCAGGTGGAGGTGGCACAGACTTTGAAGTAAATTATACCTTTATGGATCGTGAAGGAATCGCTCCTAAAAAATTCATTATGTTTACAGATGGGTATCCCTGCGGTAGTTGGGGAGATGAAGATTATTGCGACACATTGTTTATTATACATGGCAATGAATCCATAATCGCACCATTCGGTCAGACAGCACACTATAAATAAAGTAGATACATTATGTCCTTAAACAGAGGAGAAGTAAACCCGTTAGGTATTCTTAAATTAAGAAAACTAAGGTTTATTCCAAAACATTTTGTCAAACTTAAAGTTGAGCCGTTCACTGTTGATATTAAAATGTTAGAACAATGGATAGTCTACAACCTAAACGGACGATATGCCCTGAAAAGAGGACATGATGTTAACGAAAGTAATAAATTAGTTGACGTGTTAGAGATAGGATTAGAAGATCCTAAAGAATTGCTTATGCTATCTTTAGGATGTCCGTATATTCACAAAGATAAAGGAATTTTTTAATGGAAAATGAACAAGCAACAACCGTAACAGGCCCGGCAGGACCTGCCCCGCAACCAGAATTAAGCATTGCTGATTTACAAAATTTACGAACCATTGTAGAGACAGCATCACGCAGAGGTGCTTTTGCAGCTGCTGAAATGAGTGCTATAGGTGCTGTATATGATAGACTCAACAACTTTTTAACAGCAGTATTGCCTAAACAAGAACCTGCTCCTCAAGAACCACAACAATAATAGGAGTTTAATATGAAACACGTAGGGAAGATGAAAAACAACGGAGCAAGAGTCGCAGTAGTATATAGAACATTGCCCGGAGATCCTTACAGTGCCTTAGTTGTAGGAACCAACGCATTAGACGAATCTTATCATAATGCCTTGATTTCTGTAATTGAAGATCCTAGCGGACAACAAGCAAATGAGCTAGCCGATATTTTAGCGGTAAGAAATTTCCCGGATGGATCTAACATGTTGGTATATCTACATACAGGCGGACATTTAAAAAAGGTCCCTACTAATAATGTATTGATTACACCATCACCTAATCAAAGTATTCAACTAGATGAACTTAATGTCCTTATCGCCGAGCAGAAAGGTGTTAGTATCGATGAACTTGCTGTTAACGACGGCACTCCTAAAAAGGTAGACGATGTAACCAAAACTACATCGGTAAGCGTCAACGCAGGTGAAGAGGTTGTGGAACAAACTCTAGAAAAGTCTAAAGCACCAGAAACTTTAACTCCAGCTCAGCTAAGATCAAAAGCAGACAAACTATTCAAAGAAGCTCAACTATTACGTAAACAGGCAGACGAAATAGATCCACCTAAACGTAGAGTAAAAAAGGTAACTGCTAGCATTGATTAATGGTATCGTAGCAGTAGATATAAACCAGGGCATTGGACTTAATAATTCATTGCCCTGGCCTCATCTTCATTGTGACATGTTATGGTTTAAACATATGACAGATGGGCAATACATATTAATGGGCAGGAATACCTGGGAAAGTTTAGGAAAAAGAACATTACCTAATAGAAAGAATATTGTGGTTTCTAGTCGTGTAGACTTCGACATGGATATCTGGATGAAAAGTATAGACAACGCACTAGAATACTATAAAATCCACAGTAGAAAGAAAGAACTATATATCATCGGCGGCGCAAACATCTACCAACAATGTCTTGATAAAGTAGATAGATGGTATGTTACTGAAATCAATAGCAATTATAATTGCGATAGCTTTTTTGACCTAACCTATGTTAGAAATAATTTCCCAAATAAAATAGAAATAGCCTCATTTGAATCACCAGTGGAATATAAAATATATGAATACAACAGAGACGCATCCTGAACATGAATATCTAAACGCTCTAAAACAAATTTTAGAAAATGGAGATGATAGGCCAGACAGAACAGGAGTAGGAACAAAAAGTCTGTTCGGACTACAAATGAGGTTTGACTTAACAGCAGGATTTCCCGCACTAACAACTAAAAAACTTGCGTGGCGCAGTGTGGTATCAGAACTTTTATGGTTCATTGAGGGTAGCGGAGATGAATTCAGACTGCGTGAAATTTTACACGGAGACCGATATTCTCAAAATAAAACAATATGGACCGATAATGCTACCGCACCTTATTGGACCAGTAAAAGACTTCAACGACATGCTGGCGACTTGGGCAGAATTTATGGAGTTCAATGGAGAAAATGGCGTAAACCTTTAATTCGTGTTAACAAAGTTATTCTGCAAAATCATGATCAACTTATAGAATTAGTTAACGGACTTAAACATGATCCGTATAGCAGACGTCACATTATTACAGCATGGAACCCAGGAGAGCTAGAACTTATGGCATTACCGCCATGCCATATGATGGCACAGTTTTATGTTAGTAACGGTAGGTTAAGTTGTCAAATGTATCAGCGTAGCGCAGATATGTTTTTAGGAGTGCCGTTTAATATTGCTAGTTATGCTCTTTTTACGCATATGTTAGCACAAGTATGTAACCTAGAAGCAGACGAACTAATTATCACGTTCGGTGACGCACATATCTATAACAATCATATAGATCAGGTAAAGGAACAATTAAGCAGAACCCCTTTACCGTTACCTCAACTAAAATTAAATCCTAATATTGATGTTATAACTGATTTCGGAATGGAAGATGTGGAATTGTTAAACTATGAATCACATGCTGCTATTAGGGCGGAAATGGCAGTATAACTCTACCAAGAACTTATAGCTACCCGTTTCCAAGTATTATTTTCTACACATATGTACAAATGACCGCTATCATAACACATTTCGCCCTTCTTACCGGGAGAAGAGGCTGTAGCCGGTGTTTTTTCGCCCATATGTAAACTACCAGTAGCCTTTATATCGCCCATTATGTTGAGACCTTCAACCGTAGCAGTTGTTATGGTAGTAATATAATTAAACTCAGTTGATGTGCTAATATAAAAAGGATCACTCGCTAAAAATCCTAGCACCTTACCAAAATTCTTAATTAGTATAGCATCTCTATTTTCATCTTGATCGTCAACAAGAATATATTCACCTTCTACAGGATTAGGTAATCTGAAACCAGATTCTCTAGCATAACTAGGAAATTCTGGCGCCACTTGTTGCCATTCGGTTCCATCATAAACATAAAATAATTCTTCAGTTCTATCCCAGTATGTATCACCTACTATTTTGTCTGTTATTGTATCAACTGGTTGATCATCCACAATAGATCCACTGATAACTTTGAATTGATTATCAAATACCTTTAGTCGTTTTAAAACTGTATCATACCATAACTGTCCTGTTAAAGGATTAGAAGGTGGAGCTGTACCAGATTCATTAGTTAAAAGTTTTATAAGATTATTATTAAGATACTCACCATACCCAGACCAATTTTTACCCACTAAGGTAAGACTAGAAGTGGCCTGATCTATCTTTCTATCCGCTACAATTACTAAAGTAGTGCCATCTGCATTTTTAATGGTATATGCCATGATTATATCCCATTAGCCAAACTCTGTATCCTAACTGTATAATCAATCTGAATCATTCTATTCAAAGATTTTTGTACAGGATGGAAGATAACATGAGTTAACAAATCGCCCATGCCTTCGCCATCGGGGCTATATGCTTTTAATCCTAATTCATCAAAAACATAAGTGCTTTCTGAATTGGTTGCATTATCAAATGCTTGCTGTCCGGAAGGCTCGCCGAAATCTAATAAACAACTAACAAGTATATCACTATAAGTTGTTCCTAATATATGCCGTACTTCCATATAATTTCTAGCAGGGTCTATACTGGTTGGTTGTTTAGCATCTACTATCTTATAATAGGTTTGGTTATACAAAGCAGAGTTCAACCCCACCGTATTAGGTGTTAGATAAGTTATGATGCCAGTCTCATCAACACGAGTTCCCCCATTACCAAATGCCATGCCTTCTATGGTTCCGAACCCTTGATTACTGATGCTTCTAGCCAAGGCTAAACTAAAATTTTCATAGTGTATGGCATTGCGTTTATCAACAAATACTTCCTTAGAAACAGGATCATAAATTTTTATGTGTCCTTGAATACTAACATTTCCCTGTTCATTTGGTTTTGAACTAGGATTAGGTTTTACCTGTTGCTGCGTGGTATTGTTGTTATTATTATTCATATTCATATTTATATTAAATTAAAACGGTGCTCTAAACCATTTAACCCATGTATTAGGAGCTACGCAAAAATAAATGAAACTGGCATCATAGGCAAAATCACCTACACTACCGGGACTAGAATTTGTTAAAGGCACAGTAACAACAGTCCATGTAGCAGGTCCTTGTGGTCCTTGTGGTCCGCCTACACCTTGCGGTCCTTGGGGTCCGGTTACTTCTGGCCCTGTTGGTCCTTGGGGCCCAGTTACACCCTGTGGTCCTTGTGGTCCTTGAACACCTTGTGGTCCCTGTGGTCCTTGTGGACCCTGAACACCTTGTGGTCCCTGTGGCCCTACAATCCCAGTAGCACCAATAGGCCCTGTAGATCCTGTAGCACCACGAGGTCCTACTAATCCAGGATTACCCTGTGGTCCTGTAGGACCCGTTGCGCCTATACCAGTCGCACCTGTAAAACCTGTAGCACCAGTCGGACCTTGTGGTCCTTGTGGTCCAACTGGTCCGGTAGCACCGCCAGGTGTTCCTTGAGCCCCACTTGGCCCTGTAGCTCCTGCTGGTCCGGTAGCACCTGTAGATCCAGTTATACCAGTAGCACCTGTAGCTCCAATACCTGTTGCTCCTTGATAACCAGTAGCGCCTTCCGGCCCAGTTGATCCTGTAGCACCAGCATAACCTGTTAGCCCTATCGGGCCTTGTGGACCTACTGGACCTGTAGGACCAGGTACATTGCTAACTCCGGTAGCTCCCGGTATTCCTGTGGCGCCGACATCACCCTGAGCCCCTGTAGGTCCTTGTGGCCCCATTAAATTAGCTACGGCTACCTGGTCTAATAGAGTACTATATTTTATACGCTTACTCAAACCTCTATCGGCAACAATAAAATATGTTTGGTCTGATGAAGTATTAAGAGTAGCAGTATTTAAAACTGGTATTTGTGTAATCTTTGGCATATCAATATTCCTCTAATGGTTCATCATCCTCATCAGTTAGAGCAAATCCTGTATCTTCTGTCAGTGTCGGATCCCCTCCATAGTAGTAAGTGTCTGGCAATTCAGCAGGTCTTGCCTGTAAGAATCTAGCAGGTGCGCTCGAACTTTCAATCAACGAAATAGTTGTAGCGGTATTTTCAGGATCTATATCGTTCCACACTTTAGCTACATCAAATTCTTTCTTAGTGATAGTTAATAACACACTACTAGCTATGCCATCTTCAATATTTAATTGAATTGTTTGATTAGACCCACTAACATTAATACTAAATTCAGGTGGCAAGTAATCAAATCCGGTATATTCATATCCGTTTACCGCACCATATCTTGACGAATTATTGTAAACCCAAACCTGATTAGTAGAAGTAACTACATAAGCGGTGCCCACCACATTAGTAATCGGTAATGCTGTTGATGTTGATGTAGTTAACAACGCAACATTACTAATTGTTGTAAAATTAATCACTGGACTGTCATAAGATGCTGTAGTAACCTGTCGGTAAACTCCTGTCTTACGTAATTGTCTGCCACCATAATATACACTAATTTGATCTTCTAATCTTACTGTGTTTTTAATAAAAGTATTTGTGCTAATTGTGTTCAATCTAATGCCCTTATTAGAAAACACAACAGTGCTTGTACCTGTAATTGTATAATCTAACACATGATTATTAATCGGTATTGTATATGTGGTTACTGAAGCCGTTGTTAATCTGTCTTGTCTTAATAATCTATCAGTGTAAGGAATATTTTGGTCTGTTCCTTGATCTATAACCTTAGAATTAATTTCAGAATACAACGCAGGGGCAGTACATAATGTGCTTCTGCGTAGTTGTTTTAGAATATTTCCATCCTTAACAAAATATTCTATACGTTCACCGTCAATGTAAACAACGCCGGGAATATTCTTTTCTACAATAGGATTACTTAAAACCGAACTATCAGCAACATGAATTTCTTTATCACCGAGATATAATTCCTGTGTAAGATATGTTGTATTTTGTTTACTCAACCTCTTATAATGAACTCTACTTAAAAAGTCATTGAAAATCCTATATCCGATGACGCTGTCAGAAAGCTGGCTGCTTGATATGCTTATAATAATTATCTCATCAGACGAGCTGTGTTCAAAGGCATCACTAACCTGTATGGTCAAACTGTCATCTAATATTTCATAATCATAATGATTAATTAAAGGTATACCATTTACAATAACCCATACATAATCTTGATCCAGAGCAGGTCGGCTAATTTTGTATCTTCTAAATGTGTTTCCTTCAAATGTTTCTGTCCTCATCAACATATCGTCGTGATTATTAAAGGTTATCACACGCAATTCACCTACTGTATGATTTTGGTTGAGAGTTAAAGTATCATTTACTAAATCATAATCATGTTCATTAGTTAAATTAACAATGGCGATTACATCTTTTAACTGCTGAGGAGCATACAATATTACATGAGTATTTCCAGGTGTAGTGTTATAATCTGAAGGATGAACTAACTCTACACCATTTTTGTACACACGAATTGTAGACGTTGTCTCTGATATATCATAATATGTATTAGCAGTATCCAGTACTTCATAATAGTCAATCTTAGGTGGACGTAAAATATGTTTTCCTGAACCTGTATCAAGTTCAACAATAACTTGACCAACTAATGGTTCTATGATACCAGGAGGCATACTCAATGTAAACGTAGTCTGAGTAGATGTCCAAGAAAATATTTCTTCATTTACTTCATTAAAATACTTGTTGGCAGATCCAAAGAACCATGCTGTAACTGTATTTTCTCCGTCAGGTAAATTATAAACATTCACAGCAGCTCTTTTGTTATTAGAATGCGAACGAGTTAACATATAACCCAGTTGAATACTTGTACTGGTAGTCAATTCAGGTATGCTTTCTCCGTTAACTGTTACATAAGCACTTTTAACAGTGTCAAATATGGATAAACTTTGTAACTGTGTAGAAGTGAATTCGCCCATAGATGTATTCACTGTCATACTAGGGTGATCTATTACTGCTGTATCCTCTGATCCTCTACCTCCACCTATGCTAATAATAGTATAACCAGCTTTTCCGGACTGTGACTGAGGACTTAGAATGATTTCTCTGGCTGACCAGTCAATGGTGAACTGCGTAGATGTTGTAAAATTAGTCGTAGTTGTATAATCAAAAATCTTATTTTGATATGTTACTATTACACTATCGCTGTTAGCAGGCAGTACACTCATATATTTGGTAGTTGTAGAGCCGGCTTCAACATTAAAATAAGATGAGATAACAGTAGGAGCACCTTCTATATGTTTAGTAAACACACTTATTGAAACACTTTCGTTTACTTCACCTGGTAAAAGTTCTTCAGGAGCATGACTGGTGTACGGCGTGATAAACCCGTCACCGTCAATTATTATCTCGTCAGCATACTTGCCCTGTGCGCCCACAGTAAGAACATTTACACCAATATCTGTTGTAGTAGTTGCAAATCTGTCTGGATCAACTCCGAATAAAGTTTGATAATATAATGTATCTGTAGCAGTTAAACCTGTAGATGTAGTCCAAGCTCCGCCACTTATATCACTATCTCGTATGGAATCTTCACTACTATTAAAATTCAGCCCGCCTATCATAGCACCTGGATATACTATTCCGGACATTAACTGCCCTAGATCTAACCCTGGCATACCTGCTGTAGGAGCATAATAATTTACAATTCTATCAACAGCATTTAGTAGTTTTGTATTTTTATTGTAAATTACTTTTAAAGTTGTTCCGGATTCTGGTATAAAGTTTGTAAACACAATTTTGTTATATTCTTTATTGTACTCAGTACCTAATCCTATAAAATTATTATAATATTCTATTGTGTAATCACTACTCAATACGGCTACGTCATCTAGGGTAACAACAAACTGACTTTTATCTGGTTCCGCCAACCAACTTAACACAAACTCTGTTGTAGAACCGTTACAAGAAAATATATCTGTAACTGATAAATTAGTGCCCTGTTCTTCATTCCTAGAAGTTCTATCAAATTTTAAACTAATATTAAAAGATCTAACTTTGTTATTTTTAATACGAGCATAAGCAACAGCAGTTTTAGTAACTCCTGCTCCTCCTCCTACAATGTAAACATAGGGTGATGTAGTATAACCACTACCCGGATTAGTTACTTCTATATGATAGACTTTACCTGATCTAATATAAGCAACTGCTGTAGCACCTGCTCCTGTGTCACCCGTTTTAGCTACAATAATAACACTGGGTACTTCACCGTATCCACTTCCACCATCACTTACATCTATAGAATCTATCTCAAATTTGTAATTATTAAAATATTCTTTCCAAGGATATTGATTGGCTTCAGGATCTGTAGGTTGGACTATGGCAAATTTATTATTAATTTCATCGTATGTAGCAGGCAAATCAAAATCAGTTATATAATTGTTTGAAACTTCTAACTGTTTATGATTGGTAGTAAAACTTCTAATTTGAGTATGATATGGTTTTACTTCTCTGATATAATCTTCGTAAAACTCGCTATTCTGTAATTTATAAAAACTAGGTTGACCTAGTTCTCCGGCATAATTGGTAACATTAATAAATGAAGTTTTGAACGCCCAGTCTAATAACTTTTGTTCAGTAAGAGCATACTTAACTGCCTGGAACCAAAATAAATTCCAATATATTTTAAGTTCGTTTATAAAAATGTTTTCTTTTAAGGCAGTTAAAATGTTCTTAAGTTCTTCAGTATTATCAACTGAAGAATTCCATAAACTGTCGTTAAATTTTATAGTGCCTTTTTCAGCAAAGACAATATCATATCCGTTGCCGTAAGTTCCTTGATCGGATACTTTTTCTAGAATAATAAAATACCCTAATCCGGCATCATTGACTTTTACATATTCTCCAAGGTTGATATCTTCTATAGTAGCTAATTGGTATAAACTATCAACCGTGTAAACATAATCTACAAACTGATTATAGTTGTTACTAGACCAATCCACTCTATCCCAATATAAGGTTGTATCATAACTTTGCGTTTCTGCTAAGGTCCATGATCCTGTCCATTCATATTTGGCCCATTTACCTCCCTGTGTACTATCTGCCAACACTAATATTGTGTAAGGTCTAACAGTGATACTGGGCGGATTGACAAATCCATAGCCTGCGTCAATTATAGTGGCTGTGCTTATATTTGTAGTAGTGTTTAAAGAAACTGTTATCTCGGCCGAGGTATCTGAATCTATAGTTACTAATGGAGCAGATTCATAGCCTGTTCCAGATGTTACAATAGACACAGAATTAATTTTACCATTGACCACGGTAGAAGTTAGAACAGCACGTACTAATGTAGCAGTAGTTACATATAATAACCCTTCGTTATCTTCAACAACACGGTCATATTCTCTTGAAAATTCGTCAGGTGGTAAATCTTTCTTGTTAAGATTAATAAAACTATAATAACCAGCTATTCTTTCATTGGCTAATACATCGTTAGCAAAATCAAACAAATTCCTTAGAGCATCATTACGATTCTTAAACATGCTCTGTCTTGGTCTAATCTCAATACCGTAACGATTACGCTCTTTTAGATTTGGATCAGGAACAGGTTGTTCTAACTTATCTTGTCCTAAAAGACTGTCAAATAATTTAGTTTCTAATCTACTATTTGGTACGCTATCTTCATCACCTTCCTGCATTAACATCCATTCGGTATGTAACGGAACTTTGTTTTTAATCTTGTCACTTGTTATATTGAGATGTATAGTATCTTCTACTAACTGTCCATTCAAATTGGCTACAGATATAGCATTACTATCTAATACGGTGGCATATTGTAATCCATATAATAATGGATTTTCAATTATGCTGGCTACTTGGAAAGCACTGATCCTTCGATTTTTTGTATTAGGCACAAGAGTTTTATTCTTTACCCAATAATAATAAACATTAATAAATGAATTAGTAATCGAGTTGTAAACTTGTTTTACACTTAATACGCTATTATCAGGATGCTTAGGTTGACCACTTATTCCAAAAGTCAGTCCGGCATTAGTGTCTGCTTGTTCGGCCCATTCACTGGGTAGTAGTTCACTTCCTACCCATTCATATATATCAATGGTAGATCCTGGAAATAATTTACCCCAATTATTTTTCCTGTAATTTAGCTCACCTTGTTCATACCAAATGTATTTTACACTACTTAGATCCCACCATAACTCACCAACATGCTCATCTGTCCAATTTGAATTTAGGTCATTGAGTGTAGTGGTATCACCTATGGAGTAGACGGCAGGATCAATTGTAGATTTATAAGTTATGTCTTGATCTGCTATGCCTGAAATACGTCCTTTTAAAGGATCAATTACATCAAGATAATCTATAACTTGTTCAGTTAATGAATTTAACACAGTAATTTTTTTAATTGTGTCTACATCAACTAGGTTATCTTGTGTTCTAAATTCATTCCAGCTTTTTACTTTTTGATCTATTTTATTAAATTTATAAACCATACTCTGTACATTATCTTGCCATGGTTTATTGTTGTAAGCCGGGGCTCCTACATATATAGTGTCATTATTTAAAGCAATACTATGACCAAAATTGGTTCCGTTTCCTTCTACATAATTAATGGATGTAGGTAATAATTCGTCAGCTATCTTAAACAGATTGTTCTTTCTATTATAGATATAAGCTGTACCTGAATAATTTATTTGATCAAAGAATTTAGTTGTACCGCCATCAAACGTAGTTTCTACATCACTCAAATCACTTTCAGAATCATTAACATACCTAGATCCCGGAGGCTGAACACTCATGGGTAATAAGGTACTGTACTTGTTAAATGTCAATCTAACATTTCTATTTGTACCAAGAGCACCGATTACTAGTTCAGTACCATCGTGGTTAACATCAATCTCATAACCAAACTTCATTCCAGGAATGTCAACAGGATTTGAAATGGTTTGATGAGAGGAATATGTTGTTCCATTAAATTTGTAAACTTGAACTTTACCGAAACTTAAACTACCTATATCTCCATTGCGTACATCAGGCGCACCCACAAACAAATAGTTACCGTCATCCGAAAGTTTTACAGCATGACCGAACCTACCTCTACTTCCGTAATCAATGAACGGAGAAACTATTTCTGTATTATTTGTACTAGTGAATACAAATACGCTACCTTTATTATCTGTCTGACCAGGAGCACCTACTACATAGATATTATTGGCAGGATAGGCATCAAGCGAATAACCGTATTCTGAATTTGTAGTAAGAGGATTAGTAGGAGCAAGGCCGGTCCATATACTTTCAGTAATTGTAGTACCCGTAGTAATTGTAGTTCTAAATGCTTCGCCGGATTTAGGTTCGCCTACCATTAACATATGAGTATTAGTAGACAACTTCTTAACAGACAAACTTTCACCAAATCTACCAAATACTGTAGGAGTTATACTGTTAATAATGTAGGGCATAGATGTGTTAACTATACTATATAACCAAACCTGCCCTCTATTACTGTTATGTCCAGGTGCGCCTACTGCTAATAATTCACCGTCAAATGCTATATCATAACCATAGTCTAAATTGCCTGTAGTGGTTGTAAGAGTTATTACTGGTGTGCTTATGCTTGAAGTATTATAGATATAAACAGTTCCGGTATTAGCATCAGTCCCGTCATCGATACCCGGTTCGCTTAGGGCAAATAACCCATTATAGGTTTTAGTAATTGCCCAACCAGTATTTCTATCTAGATGTTTTAAGGCATTGGTATTAGAATAGTTATTAACTTTCTGATATACGATCCATTTACCACTTCCATCGTCCTCTAACCATACTTTACTTTCATATGGTAATTGTAAAAGCTGGCTATCTTTAGGTAATTTATCGAATGAAACATATTTGTTACTTTGAAACTTGAATAATAAACCAGGAACATCTGGTAATGTTTCTCCTACGAACGCATTATCAAATGTTATTGTAAATTGATTAAGTTTAGGCACAGATTGAACTGTATAAACACCATCAATTTGACTATCGAATTGACTTAGGCTAATTATATCCCCAGGCCTTAATGTATGCATGCCTTTTGTAACAATAGTCATCACGTTAGCTGTAAGGGCGTCCATGAAAGAACGGACTACTTCGCTACTAATCAAAGTATATCTATAAACGTCCCAGTCGCCGTTATTTTTAAATCCTATCCAAACATAATCACCTTCAGTTAATTGATTATTATTAAGAATATCTAAAAGAGTATTCTCATTGTAAGCAGTGTAATTGATATCGTCCAATCTTACAAATCCTGCTGTTTGTAATTTGACAATATCAGGATTATCACTGGTTACAAATGTACGTGTTACATCATAATCCTTAGAATATAAAACTACATCCGAACTAGTTACATAATATATAAAATCGTTAGCATCAGGTTTATCATCCTCATCAAATTTTATTATTTGAGGATTTTCGATAAACTCACCTTCTCTTAGCGGAATTTCTATTTCTTGGAATGAACTGAATGAACCATAATGTCCTACTCTAAATGCCCATTCTTCTGTATAATCTATTTCACCTTTTAGAGTTTGAATACTTGCCTTGGCTAATTTACTAATAGCATTACGTGTACCTTTTTCTCTAATAAATCCTTGATAAAATTTATATTGGCTAATAGGATTGGTAAACACATTGAACAGATATACTCTTGGTGTATACCCAATTAAATGTTGTGCTAGATCTTCTTGTACTGGATCGAAATTATCTATATCTAAACTATAAAAATCTTCAAACTGCTCAATCTTATAACTAAAATTGGGCAGTAATTTTGCTACAGGATATTCTCCTAACAAACTCCACTTTGAAAAATCAAACTTTTCTGTACCAAAAATATTCGATTTAGCACTGTAGTACTTGCCAGCAAATTTTACCACATCTCCATTCTTATAATCTTTATAAGAAGTCCAATCAGAAATGTAGGCTGTATCGTAAACAAAACCGGGACTAAAGAAATCTCCGTCCCAATCTCTAGTTCTAAAGCCTAACAATTTAATTCTACGCTGTCTATAACCAGTTGTTATATCATAAATTGTATCATTGAACATGGTGGCATTGTTAAACACCATAGCATGTTCTTTTTGAACATTATGTAAACTGGCAAAATATATGCCATCTGTAGTATTGGCTGTTTCTATTGTACACAATCCATCTTCTCTATTGACTGTTAGATTGCGTTGATTAAATGCTGTACCGTTAGCACTTAGAATACTATAATCATAAAAAGTGTTAAAAATATTATCAACAACACTGTTTGCTAATTTAAATTTAACTTTATTAGCAAAAGGACTTAAAGTTATAATGCTGTTATCTGACCAATTCTGCGTGGTCCAATATAAAAATTCTTTACCTGTAAATTTCCAATCAATTGTGTCAGATAATTCTGTGTTATATTCATCAAAAACAAATCCTTGCTTTTTTAGCCATTCGCCATAACCTAATATTAGGTCATAAACTTCTTGAACTGTTTCATATTCAGTCTCATAGGGAACTGAGACAACCACGTCAGAGAATCTAGCAGCCGATTGAACGACAACACCGCCTTTGGTAGGCAAATATGGCATTCTTGAAAAATATTCTTCAACAAAACTATTTCCAGACTTATGATTAACAATTACTCTATAATAGTTGTTTTGGTAAAAAACTATTTGACCTTTTTCATAAAATATTCCAGAAGTTGTAGACTTAGCCGATGTAAGATCAGCATCACTTATACCTCTATTAACATCAGTTTGTCTAGCTCCCCATAAAACATAACTTTCTGATTTTCCACCTACTGTTATAGTAGGGGTATTAATTGTACGTAAGGGAGAATATATTTTAAAGTATGGATTTGTATTATCATATCCTCTTACAACAAACTTTCCATTAAGTTTTTGTACAATGATTCCTGATATATTTGTTGTCTGGATAGGATTGCTTACATTTAAAAACAGGTCATAATCTTCAGGAGGCAAAATTGCTCCAGGACTTCTACTAGTCGGATCAATTGCATCTATTATAATTTGTAACTTATCCTTACTTACAAAACCCCCTACTTTGTAAAATAGGTTATAATCTAAATATGTAAGGTCAGTTTTTAGTGCCTGAACATAATTTCTATTTCTAGCAAGTCCATTCTCTACAACATACACAGCGTATCCGCTACATAATGTATTACCGTCAGCATGAACCTTAACTGATTTTGGACTTAAAAATACTTTTTCAGTGCCGTATACCCATTGGTTAGCCGCATTCTTATTAAGTCTGTATGGGTCATACATTATGGCACAATAATCGGCAGGCTTGGTCAATGCTAATAATTTCTGTACAACGAAAGGCCATTGACTACTTCTACGCCAAGCCGTTTCTGCCGGGCCCATATCACCAAATGTCCAATTCTGTCTGATATTAAAATCTGTTAAATTAGATGCTAATAAAGTTTGTGGATCAATTAAATCGCCACCATCATCTACAGGTAAAAATGTAGATAAGCCCGGTCTTGAATAATTTAAATCTATGCCTTGTCTAGAACCTTGTCTGATTAAACCTTGTTCTATATCATCCCATAATATAGAATTACCGCTAGTGTACGGAGCAGGACCGTATTCATCTTCCCACCATAACGGTTTAACACTGAATCCTAACATTTCCCATGGATGTGAATGAGGACGATCAGTATCAAAATAATATTTGTAAATTGCTCTCCAAGAACCTACTAAGTTTTCATTTAGGGCCGTATGATATGCTTTAGTATAATTGTAGGTAAAACTATTTCCTTCGTCGAAGGCAGAATTATCATATTGCTCAATACCATAAGTACCCGCCCATGACAGAAAATCTTTAACTAAAATACCATTTACTTGATCTCTAGAATATCCAATATCTCTAAACAATCCCGGGCTAGCCATGTTTATGTCTAGCAATTCTGGTCTATAGTTTACTTTAAGATTGTTGAATATTCTTTTTTCAAATTCTAATATAATGTCATCTCTGTAATCATCATAGGCAACTGTAATACTGCCATCATGGCCTTGTATAACTTCTATAGGAGTTAAGTAACTATTGTCTATAAATTTAGAAGGAACAAACTTAGGATAAAGTCCTAATTTAGTAGGAGTAGAAGGAACAAAACTCCCACTAGTATCTACATAATCATAAACTTCGATAAGGTCACCTAAAGACAAATCAAGTAACAATTCTATCGACGAATCATTCTCAACAAAAACATAATCAATATCATATAATAATTGATTATTATTAATATATACCAATACAGATCTTAAACTTAAGCCATCTAATTTAAACTCATCACTAATAGGATAAACTTTAGTGTTTACATTAGATACTGTCCAAGAGGTAATCTTTCTATTTGTACCGTAGCCTAACATATCACTATAATAATAAGAACTTAAAAGATCTTTATCTTTGTTAAGCTCCTTTAATACAATATCAAGGGCTCGAACGGGGTCATCTTGTATTTCAATATCACTAATTTTTCGTTGTAAGGCTAATTTAAATTGAGCATACTGCTCTCTGCCCTTATCAATAGCACTAATTAAGCTGTGTTCTTTTTTACCTAAAAATAATTGTGAAAATGCTAAAGGATTTTCATGCGCAACTATTAATCTTCCATTAGATCCTACATCAGACAAATCTCTAAGATTGCTAGTTCCAGGAAATTGACCTGTATAACTATCAATCCTATCAACCATAGTTTCTACATGGTCTGTTACTTGACTTAATGTTAAATTACTCGAGAATTGATTAAGTGGGTTATTAGTAAAACCAGCACTAGGTTCATAATAACCGTTTTTATTTGGGGTAGAATTTGTGTAAATTTTGTAAACTACATCTGTATCTTTAGGTAAAATTGTATTAAAATTAACAAAAGACCTAGTTCCAGTATTGACAATGGTAAACTTGTCGTTATCAAGTTTATTTCCATTTATATAGACTAATAAATCGAAATTAACTAAACCGGCTTGGTTTATACTAGTAACTTCTACACTGGAAGTAGATACTGAAGTAGCCTGTATTTCAATAATAGGAATTTGGTAACTAGGTGTTGTTTCCCATACATTCTTAAAAATGTAATCATTATCAGTCTTAATCCTAAGGAACGTTTCCATAGGACCGCGTGTAGAAGTAGTGTCAAAGCCTGTGGTAATTACAATTGACTCTTCGCAGAAATAATTCTTAAATAGATAGCTTCCTACTCCATAACTATTTCTATATTTTAACGGAAATCCTAAAATGCTATCAGGGGTTCCTGTGCCTACATCGTATCCAAAAACTTGATTACCATCAAATGTACTAACATAGTCTAAACTATAACTTCTACCATTTTCATCAAATAAATCAAACTTAGGTGCCTGATTTATAACTGTATGCTGCTGTCCTTCTAACCATTGTGTTCCGTTGTACCACCAACTCGTACCCTTATAGTTTGTACCTGTGGTAACTACAGTACAAATACCATTAGAGACTGTTTCAGAAACCTGTAGCTCAAGTCTATCCAATTCGTTAATATAATTTACTTCGAATATAGTAGACCTTACATCTGCGTCTGTGTCAGCTGTAAATATAATTCTGTCGCCTTGTTGTAAGGCATGCCCATCCACAACATAATTGGTGGATGTTCCTTCTATTATACTGAACGCATCTGTAGTGCTAGTATCTATTACCTGAACGTCTCTAACACCTATATCACCGAAGTTGTAAAGTTTTATGTTTGGTACAAATTCAATAATAGGCCTGCGGGCACGTAAGTCATTTGGATATACAGCATTAACATTATTGGCTTGAGCACTGGCGTCTATTACTTGCTTATGGAACCACCTATTATATCTACTCCAAGAATTTAAATCTTGACTAGCCCTATTAATAGTAACATATTCAGGATCGGCAGGTAACTTTTTATCATTATCGAACGGATAAGAATCAAAGTCTGTTGAATCAAAAGTTTCCGGATATCTATCTGCTATAGATTCAGGTGTAATTAATAAATTAAAATCAACCAGTTTGATAGAAGACCCTACGCCTTCTACAATAAATTCTTTGTCTCTATAAGATTCAGGGTACACATATCCACCAAATCTGATTTTCATACCGTTGGTTAGATTAACACCTGTACCGCTGGTATAATTGACCTTACCTATAATTTCATCTTCTACATCTATTATAGCATCTTGGTCTATAGACTTAACCACAAATATACCTGTTGCCAAAGCCTGATCGTCAGCAGCATAATAAAGTGTATCTGGAGTGGTAGCTCCTACCACTATAGTGAGTTGTCCTGCACTTATTTCGTTATTTGTTAATCCAGAAGTGTAAAGATCTTCATTACCGGGACTAGGTTGACTTTTGATACAAAATTTATGAACACTGTTAATATTAAAAGTATATGTATTTCCCCTATATAAAATTAATAAAGGATCTTCAGTCAAACCATCTGGGCTAAAAACAAAGGATGTTTCTAACGCATTGTCAGTAACACTAAACGTGCTAGTGCTTGCTATCCGTGTTCCTGTTATTTCAACTGTTTCTGGACCATTTACTAACCAATAATATTCTTGAAAATTTACAAATTTATCAAAATCTATATGTGGACTATATGAATATACCTTAGACCTGTATAACTTATCAAAATTATCTACATTACCGCCGTGAAACTTAATTTGATTAGTTAGGTCTTCAATACCTATAACATCTTGAACATTGCCTAAACTATCTTTTACAACAAGCGCGGGCTCTAATTGATAATTTCCACGTAAAGGATCAGTCTCTGTAATATAAACATCAGATGTTGACACATAATTAGGAGTTAACTTACTGCCAACATAACCATCTATACGTTCAAGTTTAGGTGGTTGGATAAGTTGATCAATAGTGCTTGAAAGAAATTTAGAATTTTTATCTGTTCTAAAAAATTCTGGTAATAAATTTATACTTTTAATTGATCGTTCAGCCATTCTTAACTTCCGGTACTATTGATAATAGATGTAGCGTTTAACTGACTGGCTGTGATAGCATCAATTACTTCAATATCGTTAGCCGTAGCTCCATTTATAAAAATCTCATTGCTGGCGCATTTTATTTCATACAGACTGCCAAAATCGTTATTACTGTTTGGCACAATAACAAAGTTAGTTATATCAGGTGTCATAATATTCATAACATAAGTTACCAGTTCACTGAAATAAAATGTCTGTCCAAAATCCCAATTCTCTATGCTAAAGAAATCTTGTATAGCAACAAGTATTCTACTTTTTATGTCATTATCGCTTACTGTTCGATTAGGATTCCTAACTGCCTTAAAAGTTGCTCTTAAATTTTCAACTGCTTTACTACCGAACAATACTTTATATTTTACTGGTTGATAAACGATTTCGTCACTAATAGCCTTTATCGGTTCTAATATGCTACTATAACTCTGTTCAAGACTTTGGCTAGTCGGAGGTAAGGGCTCACTGCCCAGCCCTGTAATCAACCAGGTTCTATATTCATTATCATAGCTACCTGTTAGTAGATAGATATCAATGATGTTGCTCTTGCTAGGATCAATTCTACGGTTATCGCTGCTATTATGCAGATAATGGAATTTTAAATCGCTGCGACCTTCGTAACGAGTGTATTCAGGTCTATACACCCATACCGATCCAGTATAAGTGTTAACTACATTAGTAGATGTAAAATAGTATAACTGGTCAAGTAATGGTGTAGTAACTGAGCTTGTAGTAGAAGTTGTTATGAAATTACTGGCAGGAATTAAACTATTGTAATCACCATACACAGCATCGCCTTCTATCTTCTCAAAAAATACATAACTTGTATTTGAACTAGTACCTATAATTTTAGTAAAACTATCAGGGTCTATAATTTCTCCAGTATTATTTCTATCATAAAAACTGACTTTTACTTTTTTAGCATCTATATATCCATCAACTTCAACCACAGGACCGTCTACTTGCCATATATAATCAGTGCCTAAAGCCTGTGCTGAACTTACCATAGGATTAACAGATAAAACACTAATTTGGTCCTTGATTACACTATTGTTAACAAAGTCATAATTAATATTATTTTGATCAGTAAAGAAACTAGTTTCTTCTTCACTCTCAAAAATATAATCTGTTAATCTATAAGTCACTTTATAGGTGTTTCCTACCAAGCTAAAATAAAAAATCCAACTAGCATCTAAATTAGTTCCTGAGGTATCACCCTGATTAGCAAGACTAAATGGTCCGGTAGTATCTAGGTTAGGTTCAAAAATTATGTTCCAAGATCTGTTCACACTACTGAAACTTAGACCAAACTTTTGTCTGTTCAAACAGAGATTAACTAAATCATTCTCAAAAGCAGCACTATAGGTGTCTACAAATTTTGGTAATACTTCTACCGGTATACTATCTTCTTGGACGAATTGAGATAACACTATAGGACCCGAACCATCCTCTAGCTCGCCTTGACCGCCATTAGATCCATCTCCCACAATACTAATTACTTTTACCCACAGATATTCTGATGTAGTAGATGATGCGGTATTTGTGTGCTTACCTGCTGGTGTAAAATATTTGCCAGAAGGTGGAACAAATTTTACAAGCGCACCTGGAGAAATATATTTGGCATTACCTGCCACGGTAGATCCTACAGGCACAGGTGTACCAGAGTTATCAAAATAACCTTTGGCCTGTGTGCTTACTGGAGTTTTCCACTCTAGCGATAAGGACAACAGGTCAGGTCTACTATATTCGTCATAATAAAAAGATCTTATGGAAGGTGATTTTACCAACGGTGCTAGCTGATTTTTAATCACAGCTAATATTTCATTTCTACTTCCAAGTCCAAAAGTAAAGAAATTACTTTTTGTTTCTTTATATAAAATACCATCAGCAGCAAAAATATTAGTTTTACTATATTTTCCACTTACGTCGCTTAATTCAAAATACTTACTAACACCACTCGACACGCGATTAGTACTTTTAACTTTGACTATATCGCTGCCTAATGTTAAAGGAGCAATGTTATAGTCTTCTGCAGTGATCATTCTATTCTGAACATAAAATGCCTGAGGTGCTTTTTGTTGTATACTGGCATTTGATTCTGCAGCAGTAGCATTATTAACAGAATATTGTAGAGCAAATGTTAATGTTAGTGTATGACTTTGACCCGACTTGTTAAAATAAGGCATTTCAACTGTAATTCCTGACATTTGTTCAGGTCTAACAGAATATGTCAGCCCGTTACTTTGTCTATAGAATACTCTAAATGTACCTTTTGGTAGATCTCCGAAACTACCATCGGCAAAGTTTAAATCAACTTGGTCCTGATCACGTGTTCTTACACTGTAAATTTTTCTCTGATCTTTACTTAAACTATTATAGATTATGTTGTTACCAATAATATCAGGTACCTTGGTCCACAGATTAGAATAATTTCCATCACCGTCTAATTGCCACAACCAAACATCTGTGTTATTAATATTATTACTATTAATACCAACTATTTCATTACTAACAGGATTATCAATAGTAAATGTAGAAACTGCTAACTCACCTTGTCTAAAGTGAGCGAAAAACCCTGTATTAACACTACCGGCTCCTTGGTTATCATTCCTATACACAAAACTAAATGTGCTGCCAGGTCTAGGAGCTTCTTCGTATATAAAAGTTTTATCACTAAATGTACAAGGAACTATCTCAAAGTTCATACTTGTACCGTTTATACTTTTTAAGAAAGAGTAAACTGGAATATCCCTATTAGAACTGTTAATCCTATACTGTTCAGTTAGTATACCACCAATAGTTTTTCTATCGTAGGGCTTACCAAACACAAAACTTCCGGACATGGCAGAATTTAATATGGTTATAAATTGTCCGTACCAATTACTGTTGGTATTATCATTCCAACCAACTGTAACATTGGCAAGGTTAATACCGTTAGAATCGATAATGCTATCTGTAGTGGCCACAGATGTTAATTTTAAAAATCCATTGGAAGGAACATTTCTGCTCGGAACATAACTGATAAGTTGAGCTAAACGTAATATACTATCTCTACGCTGGGCTGTTTCTATAAAATTTTCTCTGGCATTAAGATCAATTCTAAAACTTAAATTTTGTCCTAGATAAGCTATGAGATCTATAAGAGCAATGTACTCACTACTATCAATAAAATCATTAAAATCTTCAGGATAATTTTCCTGAAGATACTGTATCATAGTCCTACGTAATGTTTCAAAATCATAACTTTGAAAGTCGGCATTACGAAAAGATTGATAAATCTTTTTCCAATCCTCAGTTACATATAATTTGCTATTAGTAGATGGTATCATGATATTTTAATTTATACCGTATTTATTGGCAAAATTATCCAGGTACATTATTGAACCGATAGGCCAATTTTTTGGTCGAACACTAATTTCATATTAGAAGATTGGTTAGTACTTGCCATTACTAATGTAATTTCTAAAATGTAACCGTTTTCATATTCAGTTAAATCTAATTGTGTAGGGACAACTCTAGGATCACTGTTACAAATATTTGAAATATCCTGTTTTAGTAATTCTCTAGTATCATCTGTTAAAGGTTCCATTAATAAATCCCATATTACACTTCCAAATGTAGGATTCATCACACGTTCGCCTTTACGAGTTTTAAAATGATTAATTAAATCCTGCTTAATTAAATCAAAATCAAACAGTTGTGTGTTGGTATCACCAGTTAGTGTGCTGAAGCCTTTGTAGAAATGGCTAATCTTTCTGCTCTGTTGAGCAACTACTTTTGATCCTGTAATTTCGATTGTTTTAAAACTCATAATAATATTTATTGCTATACTTTTTTAGTTTTAGAAGCCTCATAATTTACTATCTGCTGACGAACATAGGCTAATTGAGCTTTAACTTTTGTGGAGGCGTCTGCTTTCGTTACAAATCCTTTACCATCTTTGTCTAAAGGATTCAGGGCATATTGTGGAGTACCTGCCCTAAATAGAACATAATCGTTAGATTTGCCCACTGCTGCCGGCCACAATATTGACATATAAATATCTTCTATTTTAGGGCTTGCTACTTTAGCTAACGGCCCGGACTTAAAGTATTTTTCAACCCAATCCATTTGTTGTGTTCTAGTTAATCCGGCTAAGAATTGCGTAGTTGTACCTAGACTTTTGGCTGTACTAGACATAAACTGTATCAATCCTGTGGCACTAGATTTAGGATTACGTTTAGCAGGATCAAAAGTCCTTCCAGTTTCAAAGGCCATACAAGCTAGTAAATCGATGTAATCACAACCTAAACCACTAGCCACTGATTTTACCTTGTTTATAAACAGTTCGTCTTTAATCCAATCACTAGGCTGATTATTATTGGGCTCGGGCCAGGGTTGATTTGTCACCACATTAGAGTTATTGGCACCAGCATAGGCGTCTGTTGCGTCTTTGTTAAATCTATCTGGATTAATATTTTCATGCTGATCCCATGGTTCGTGAGTAGGAACACGCTGCATTATGCTGGTAATAGGATCAGCATTATAAAAATTGCCATCTGCCCAACCAGATTGTTTATCTCTATTAGGTAAATTGAACAGTGGCAATCTTACTGGCTGTTCTGCATCTGTGGCAGTAGTCGCCTTGGCCGCTGTTGGACCATTTAGATGAATATTAAATCCTGTAGCAAATATGCTGCCAGCGCTAGAGATATTTGTATCACCGTTAGTGGTTAGATATGTACCATTATTCGACAATAAGTTAATGTTTTCTCCTGCTGTGTTAAAAATAGAACCGTTACTTTTAACATGTAAATTTGTTAAGGCGTTTAACTTAATATCAGTCTTACTAGATATATTAGCAACACTGCCGAACTGTAATTTTCCAGATTGATCTACTATAAGGTTAAAATCTTCTTTAACATTGAGATTAAAATTATTAGAAGCCAACATATTGATGTTTCTACCTGCTTCTAAATTCACATCTCTGTCTGCTCTGAAATTAAAATCAGCTTCAGTATGAATGCTAACACTGTCTTCAGCATATATATCAATTTTGCCCGCACTGGTCATCTCAATCCAAGCGGTACCTTTACTGTTAGCAATATAGATTAAGTCATGACTATTATGTAAAAGAATTTGATGTCCCGTTCTGGTCCTAATTCTAACTAACTCGTCGGCTCCATTTAAGTCGCCATCGTCCATTACGAAAGAATGTCCTCCTAACCTACTTACATAAAACTGTCTGTTTCCGGCATATCCTATCTTACCTTTTTTAGCACCATCGCTTTCATCGAGCGGTCCAGGTGTGCTTATTCCAAACACTTTGCTAGGTGTTTCTCGTCTGGCACTACTGCTTGTTACACCTCTAACTGTGTCTAACAACAACCCCTGAGCAAGTAAACGTTCAGCAAAAGGATGTACCGGTTTTTTAATAAAATAGGGATTTTTATTTTCATTAAGCGTTTGACTGGCCTTATGTATTTCTGCCACTGGCAAATATTTTGTGCCGTACCTGCGTTCTTGTTCGGCTGTGAGGCTGGCTTGGTCACTAGCGGCGATCCCAGGTACCATGTGATTTTGAAAAGTTTCAGGAATGCATCCTATCACATAACCATCGCTAGCATTACCTAGTAAAAATACCACCAATACTTTGGTACCCACATCCGGCGGGACCATCCACATACCATAGCTCTTTTGTACATCGTTGAAATCCCCGCTGTTATTCCCTTCATACCTAGAACTTGTGTAACCAAAAAATGGACTACTCCATTTTACCACAAAGGTTCTACTTTGTAGATCAATAGGCACAGCTTGATTTTTTATCAAGGCAACTTCTACCGAACCCATATACGTAGGATCAAGGTTATTGGTAATTTCTGCCATGTAAGGGCCAGGGTGAGGTAACCTGCCCGGGACTCTGGTTTCTACTTGACTCATGCTGTATTAATTAACCTTGATAGAGGGCTTTCTACTTTACTTCCGATTACAGATGTAACAGATTTTTCTAAATCAGTATTAGTGGAGCCAGCTAATCTCAAACTAACTTCCACACTATTTGAGTTATTTCTTAAAGTTGTTAAATTTCTATCAGCATTAATTTTTTGATCAGCACGATCCTTTACTATACCAGACAATGGATTACTTAATGATGTAGGTGTGTTAGAAATTAATGTAGAACTTTGTAACTTAGGCAGAGAATTAGTCGATATTTTAGAACTATCGCTTACTCCGTATGCGTTGGCTAAAGCTAACATACCACCTACTTTTAGTAAATTTTGAATATCGGTTTGATTGACCTCAGGTTCTGGAGCCTTTGAGGCGGGTGCCAAAGGAGGTATATTAATAACCTTTTCTGCTGGAATGTTTTTAACACTAACTCCTTGGTTTTCTGCTGCAGAAATATTAACATCTTTAGGGAAAGATTTAGCCAATGCCGCTAATGTTAATAGTGTAGTAGGTGAAGCATTCTGTAACTGCTGAGGAGTTACTCCTAATCTGCCGGAAAGATTAGCAATTTCTGAACTTACTCCTGATGTGACCTGTGTAATCTTACTTTGAACGTCTGTCAATGCTCCAGTTATACCCGAAGTAACCTGAGTTATTGCCCCTGTTACCCCAGATGTCACTTGTCCTATAGCTCCTGTTACGCCCGACACTGTACCTTGTACAGTGGCAAGCAACTTACCCAACTGAGTTAAAATGTTTACATCGGCTCGTGCTTGGGCGGGCCTTAAAACTGCCCTTGATATATCCCTTACTGGTTGATCGTTAGTATCAGGAAACGTTTCCATTCTATCAGCAGGATCAGTTTCCTGAATATCTAATGCTGTAATCTGTCCAGGTATACGCATTAGTTTTAATTGCTGTTTGAATATACCTTCTTTAAACGTGCTCTTTACACTAAGAACCTTGTATACACCGCTAAATGGAATTTTTTCAGGTTGAAACTTCATCAAACCATTTTCGCCTATATCAACTGGATTTCTAAAATTAATACGAACAAAAATTTCTTGGATAAAATAAGCGACTTCACCATCTTTGGTAACACCTTTGCTTTCTAATTTTGGTTTATAGTTACCATGACCTGATGTAGTTAAAAATATAGGGTCACCTAATATCTCAACATCTGCTGTAAGCAGGCTAGCCTTAGAATTAATAATAGCCTCATGCATGTTTCTTGCCATAACATCGTAGGGTTTAAAACTGACAGGGCCAGCAGTTCCTATATTACTTAACTCATAACTATTAGGATTGGCTACAGTAGGTGCTACTCCGTTGTCTGTGTTTTGTAAGTTCCTTATATCTTCACTATCTAACCTTGTTTTATTACCGCCGCTTCTTGCCAAAGCGTCAGATGATGGTATATAATTACTACTTCCCATATTCTTACTGAACGCTTCAAAGAATAAATGATTATAATTTAATTTAAAACTTATAAGGTCTACATTTTCACCTGAGTATATGTAATTGTATGTCCTTACAGGCAATCCATCTAATTTGGCTGCTCTAAATTGTTGCGAATTATAGCCTGGAATTCTTGTATAATGGAGTTTATAAGGAGCAATTACATAGGTATATTTGGAATAATTTTGTTTAGAAACTGGATCAATTTCATCAGTTTCAACTTCGGTAAAAATATGGAAATACGTTACCATACCATCTGGTGTTTTAGTTCCGCTAGCATTTAAATTTTCTAACAAATTCTTTGTATATTGACTGTCTCTTAGTACAGCAATAATACATTCATGTATATTAGATTTTTCAGCAAACTGTATAATAGGTTTATCCGGAGTGTATCTTACATATTTAGATTCTGCCTCTTGAGATCTATTTACAATATTATTATCTGCCCTTCTTACATCTGCCTGTGTGGCAGGCCTTTGTAGATTAGGAGCAACCTGTGTTGGATTACCCGGATCGGGGAATCTATAAACAGCCTTATCTCTTAAAACTTCTAATACTTTACTTTTACTGAATTCATTTTCATCATCCGCATAACTTAATGACCCATCTGGCATCAACTGAGCAAATTTAATTTCATACCTGTCATTTTTCCCTGCTGCTTCACTGGCTTTAGCTTCTTTATCATTACTTTTAATCTGTTGATTTAAATTGTTAATAAAATTAGTTAAAATTTCCTTAACTGTAGTACCTTCCATATTAATAGGATCTTTTAACTTATTAGGTGTGCCCATTGCGCCTTCATGAAATGGTAAACATGTACAGCTATATCTTGTGCCTTTTTCAGTCACTTCAACTTCTACTTTCGTAAACCTTATAACGAAATATCTTTCTGAATAATCTATCTTTCGCGGATCGGGCAGATCTGAATCATCTGGATATCCCACAAACTCCATTTTTAGAATATAACTGGCTCCAACATAACTGGTATACCCACAGCTAGTAGCTCCTACATTTAGAGCTTCAATAAATCCGTTAATACTATAAGGTTCATAGACATCAAACCTTATGCTAGTGGCCATACTGGTATTTGTCTGCTGAGAAAAAGACATTAGGGCATCAACTTCTATGTTTTCTATAAACATATCAAATCTGCCAGGACTATTAGCATTAAAATCTTTTACAGCATCTTGACCTAATTGTATATCATTAGTGGTCAAGATACCTAATTCATTTTCATTCGATCTAGTGACCAACATACCTGACGCAGCCTCAGCATTAAATGATCTAGTACCTTTACCTCCTGTTTTTAAAATTACAAAATCAAACTTCGCATCTTTACCTCTATAACTAGTCGGGTCTTTAAGTTTAGTCTTGTTTAAGGCAGCAAGTGTAAAATTATATGTGTAAGATCTATAACTGTTTAACACATTCTCTCTAAGAAAGGTAGGCTTTTTAGCAGTAACAGTAACAGCGTTTCCACTTTCCTGTCTGCTAATTGTTGTTACAACAGTTTTCCTTTTAATGTCTAGTTCGCTCATACACCTAGATCACGTTTTAGAGTACTTAACTTTGGAAGAAATATCTTGGTTCCTGCTACAAGATCATAAATTGGATCTTGAATAACATTAGGATTTCGCATGGCAAATACCCACCACAAGTTTACATCGTTGTACAAATTAAAAGCTAGTAAATCAGGACGATTTTCATAGTCCTTTGTTACTTCCCATTCAATATCATCATCCTGACGTTCAAAATCACGAAACGTCATTACATCAAGATAACCCTGATTCATTACTGTTCCATAATACGGACTGGTTTTAGAATAAACAGTCATTATAAGTATCCTGAATTTCTAAACTTTGTTCCCTTAACTTGATTAAGCCAATCTGTAACCGTGAATGACTGCATCTCATTTCTGCTGTACATTGGTATACAATTAATAGCAATAGTGCTTAAAGTAGGAACTGCGTTTACACCATATACTGGATTTTCCTGTTGTTTGCCTAAGGTAAAATAATCTACACTATCGGGCATTTCAATTCTGTAGCTTGTAATTGCTATCGGAACATTATTAAACATATAAGGTCCGTAGGCATGTAACCTACACACAGGCGGTGGACTGCCTGATAATGAATCATCTCCTGAACGCATTTTTGTTAAGGCCTTTATTAAATTCATGGTTGCCAAATACACTCCAGCATCTTTTTCATTCTGTACAGTAAACTTACCAGTAATATTAATTGTGCCGATGCTAGATCTTTGAAAGAAGTTCATCGTATAATTTGAATGTATAGTAGGAGCCGCAGTGTATTCTGCTCTAACGTCGTATGATATACTAGGTGTGTAAGGAAATATGATACCTTGAATTCGACCCAACTCACCGTACAGCCCAGTTGTTAACTTTTTTAGATAAAAATCAGGAACTTTGATCTTAACACGCTGATCTTGAGTTTTAGTTACACCCCTTATACTGGTTATGTTAACAGATCTAGCTGTAGGTCCGGCGGGCTCGGCACCGGGAGGTACTCCTGTTACTCCACCTTCATTGTCTGTTATAATAGATGACCCATCATCGAATTGTTGAATCGAACTTCCGTCGTCAAATCGTTGAATAATGGGATCTGGTCCAATTACATTTTCTGCCATAAATACATCCTCTATCCGTTATTTAACCACTAAATAAACTACTAACTTTATAAGCGTGGTTGACATAGAGCAATTCTATGTTATAATAAATCAAAGGAACTATAATAACAATATGACCACAGGACTTATACCCACTAGAAAAGTGAAATATCTTAACAATCGCGATTTATTAACAGAAATACACCGAAGCAAATGTAGTTTTTCAAGTTTTAGCAAACCAGAATACCAACAATACGACATAATTTTACCTAATTTAGAAAAAGTAAACATTAGAACCATAGCCGAAGCCAAACGTAATCGTGCCAAAAGACTGGGAATACAGGCATTCACTGCGGCAAGGATGGCGGGAGATAAAAAAGTTAAATTGGCTGAAATTACCCCCGACTATAAGAGTATTCCAAAAACTGATGTTGTCATACGTATCATGACATTTGAACATATTCCATTAGCACCAGGAAGAAAAAAAACTACAAAAACTACAGCAGATAGTCACGAAAAAGTTAACTTCCCTCCATTCCAACATTGGAAATTCAATGACGAGGATGAATTAATTTGTGTCGGTAAAAGCCATTGGAAGGGCGGAATCAAGACTGGCAAATTTAGTAAGGAACATGGAAGAATTACCGAAGGTCTAGGCCGTATGTTTATAAAATTATCAGAAAGATATGCTCAACGTAGTAACTGGCGGGGTTATACCTACATTGACGAAATGAAAGGCCAGGCTATTCTACAGCTCAGTCAGATTGGTCTGCAGTTCGACGAATCGAAATCAGAAAATCCATTCGCCTATTACACTGCCGCAGTGACTAATTCATTTACTAGAATATTAAACATAGAAAAGAAAAATCAAAACATCAGAGACGACATGCTAGAAGAAGCAGGACTTACTCCAAGCTCAACAAGACAAAACAGTCATGAATATGCCGAAGAAACTGCCCGACAGGCAGAACTGTATAAAAACCTTCGTATGCCAAAAAGTGAAGACGAGATTTTGGACGAAGAAGTCGAAGATGAAAATACAAAGGCTTGACCTTTGTCTGAAAACAAGTTATACTTTTTTAAGGAGACATACATGAATCTTTTTAAGAAGGTAGCCTGTTTTACAGATATTCATTTCGGTTTAAAATCCAACAGTACTACACACCTAGATGACTGCGAAGAATTTGTAGATTGGTATATCGAAACTGCTCAAGCCCAAGGATGTGAAACAGGAATCTTTCTCGGAGATTGGAGTCATAACCGGAATAGTCTAAACTTAATAACACTAGATACCAGTCTACGGTGTTTAGAGAAACTTGGTAAGGCTTTCGAAAAGTTCTTTTGGTTCCCAGGAAATCATGACCTATACTATAAAGACAAGCGTGACATCCATAGCAGTGCGTTCGGTCGCCACATACCCGGCGTTACTGTCGTAGACACTGTCACCACTCTAGGTGGTGTCACTCTTGTTCCTTGGTTAGTAGGTGATGAGTGGAAAACTATAGAAAAGATCAAGAGCAAATACATATTTGGTCATTTTGAACTGCCGTTGTTCTATATGAATGCCATGGTACAAATGCCTGATCATGGTGAACTACAAAGTCATCATTTCAAATATCCAGATTATGTATTCAGCGGTCACTTTCATAAGCGTCAACAACGCGACAAGGTCATCTATATAGGTAATGCTTTTCCACATAACTTCGCAGACAATTGGGATGATGAGCGTGGAATGATGATTTTAGAATGGGGAGGGAAGCCAGAATTTATAGATTGGCCAGATTGTCCAAAATATAGAGTAGTGAAATTATCAGACCTGATAGATCGCAAAGAAGAAATTATGAAATCTAAAATGTATCTAAAGGTACACTTAGATATAGATATCAGTTTTGAAGAAGCAAATTTTATTAAAGAAACATTCATGTCAGATTATGACATACGAGAAATAAGTTTAATACAGGACAAGACTAATCTCGATGGTACATATGAAGATAACCCTGAAACAAAATTTGAAAGTGTAGATCAAATAGTGCTAGAACAATTACTAAATTTAGAATACGAACAATTTAACAAAAATATGTTGTTAGACATATATAAAAATTTATGATACTAGATTGTTTTTTATTTTCTCACGAAATTGATATATTAGAAGGTAGATTAGAATACCTATACGACAGTGTAGATTTTTTTATCATAGTCGAATCTAATCTTACTCATAGTGGAGAAACAAAACCATTAAGATACCTAGAAAATATTCCTAGATACAAAAAATATTTAGATAAAATTTTATATTTTCCTTTCTATGCTAATCGCAATGATTATGACTTTGAGCGTAAACCAATCAATGACCACGACTTTGAAGCAGGCACATGGAAAATTGAAAATGCTCACAGAAATTATATCAGTAACGCTCTAAGATTTTTTCCAGACAACGCTACGATTATAATCAGTGATCTAGATGAAATTCCTCATAAAAGTTGTATACCGATGGCTGAATCATCTTTCACAACCGATTGGTTAGCCTTTGCGTTAAATCAAACTTACTTTGCCTATAACTTTCACCAAAAATTAAATGCCACATGGCGAGGCAGCGTAATAACAAAAAATTGGTATGCTCAACAGCAAACTCCGCAATGGCTTAGATATCAAAGGTATCTCATGCCTTACTTTCCCGAAGGTGGATGGCATCTTACCTATTGGGGCACCATATGGGACATACAAAAGAAATTAAGTTCATTTGCACACCAAGAACTTAATAATGAAAAATACAATAATAGTGATTATATTAAACAACATATAGCTCAAGGTAAGGATCTATTTGAAAGAGGACAAGAATATGTCAAAGCAGATAGGCACGAAGTACCAGAAGATGTTAGACTTATTTTTGAAAAGTATCAACAGGACTTAGACAGAGACAATGTTTAAAATTAAAAATCTTACCGTGAAAAACTTCATGAGCGTGGGTAATCAAACTCAAGCCGTGGACTTTGACAAACAATTCCTTACATTGGTGCTTGGATCTAATCTAGATCTCGGAGGAGATGATACAGGATCTCGGAACGGAACAGGTAAAACTACTATAATCAATGCGCTGAGTTATGCGCTATACGGACAGGCACTTACTAATATTAGAAAAGAAAATCTTATCAACAAAATAAATGGTAAGAACATGTTAGTAACAGTGGAATTTGAAAAAGGTAATAGCACATATCGTATAGAGCGAGGACGCAAACCAAATCTCTTAAGACTGTTTGTCAATGAAACACAATTAAAAACAGAAGATTCAGAAGATGAAAGCCAAGGTGACAGCAGAGAAACTCAAAAAAGTATAGATGATCTCTTAGAGATGAGTCATACCATGTTCAAACATTTGGTGGCTTTGAACACATATACTGAACCTTTCCTGAACATGAAGGCAGCAGACCAAAGAGAAGTTATCGAACAATTGTTAGGTATTACTTTATTAAGTGAAAAAGCCGAACTTTTAAAAAATTTAAACAAGCAGACCAAAGACCTAATTCAACAAGAAACTAACAAAATCGAAGCTATAAAATCAGCAAACGAAAATGTACAAAAAAGCATTGATAGTCTAGGTATTAAAAGCAATGCCTGGGACACCAAGCACCAAACTGATTTAGAAACTCTTGGTCGTGCCATTGTAAATTTAGAATCGGTGGACATAGAAGCAGAATTATCTGCTCATCGTGATCTACGACTATGGTTAGAGAATGATAAGAAATTAACTCAATTACGAAAACAACAGGCTACACTAGAAACTGCCATAGCACAGGCCGAGAAAACTGTAAACAAATATCAAACTGAAGTTGAAAAATTAAAAGACAAACGCTGTCACGCCTGTGATCAAGAATTACACGATCATAAACATGAAGAAATGTTAAACGAGGCTCTAACACATAAGGTAGAAGCAGAAACATACGCATTAAAGGTAGTAAATGACCTTGGCCTTATCATTAATGAAATCGAACCTATACTGAAACAGCCAAAAAAGCCAGAAACATTTTACGATACAGAAGCAGAGGCACTAGGTCATAAGAATAATCTAGCGAACTTAGAAAAGAGTCTACTGGAAAAAGCAAATGAAACTAATCCATTCGAAGAACAAATAGAAGAATTAAAGAATACTGCTATACAAGAAATTGATTGGACTACTGTAAACGAATTAACCAAGTTAAAGGATCATCAAGAACTATTGTATAAACTTTTAACTAATAAAGATAGTTTTATTAGGAAAAAAATAATCGATCAAAATTTAAACTACCTAAACAAACGCCTAGGATATTATATTGATAAGTTAGGTTTACCTCATATTGTAAAGTTTCAAAATGATTTAACTGTGGAAATTACTCAATTAGGACAAGAACTAGACTTCGATAACCTAAGTCGTGGTGAACGAAATAGATTAATTCTATCAATGAGTTTTGCTTTTAGAGATGTTTGGGAAGGAATATATCAAAGTATCAACTTACTGTTCATAGATGAACTGGTAGACTCGGGCATGGACTCTGCTGGAGTAGAAAGTGCTTTAGCTATTTTAAAGAAAATGAGCAGAGAACGCGGTAAAAACATTTATCTAATCAGCCATAAAGATGAACTACAGGGCAGAGTTAACAGTGTGCTTCGTGTAATCAAAGAAAATGGGTTTACAAGTTATGCCAATGACGTAGATTATGTCGACTGAAAAGCAAGACAAATATAAAGAATTATATTCAAAATATATAGAAAGGTCTGTTGACCTACATAATCTCAATTGCCAATTTGAAAAAAGTAAAGGTTATAGAATATCAAGAGAAATAAGAAGTACTCTTAAAGACCTTATAACAATTCAAAAAATGTTGATCGCCGCAAGTAGGTATGCATATAAAGAAGCTTTAGAGAATTATAAGGTGAGGCAAAAATATCTCAAAGAACAGGCCAAAAGAGAAAAAAAAATATATAGATATAAAAAGAAAATTACAACAAAATGAATGTATTTGTTCACAATGTTAATCCTATACCTATAGTTAAAATAGATCTGCAACCTCACGAATTTATAACTCTAGAAGAAGTTAATAAGTTGAAAGAATTAGAATTGTATGATAAATTCAACATGGGACTAAGCGTTTCTTATAAATTAATAGAAGAAACCGGATTGGAAAGAATAGGTCAAGTATTTGATAGATATGTTGATTATTATGTAAAACAGATCTTAGGATTAGAAAATAGATTTTCTAGAACGCAATCATGGCTTACTGTACATAATGAAGGATCTGAACATCATAACCATTTTCATCCTAACTCTATGATAGCTGCGGTGTTATACTTTAATGAGACAATGACAGCCGATCCCATGGCTCCATTAATTGTAACCATACCCGGCACAGATAATATATTTCCAAATTTTAAGTTTTTAATGGATATAAATGAAAATAATATGTACAACTATACCGAATATACATTATATCCTATAACCAATAGAATGTTTATTTTTCCAGCGCATTTAATGCATAAGACTTTGCCAGAGAACGGAAATATCAAAAGATATGCCATAGGGACAAATTATTTTATAAATGATAGCATACGCTTATATTCTGTTCTAGAGAATATCAAGGTATCAGTCTCAGCGAATTAAAGGAAATAGTATGGATACAACTACAGCACAATTACAAAGATTATTTGAAGAGTTTCTAAAAGAAGATGAAAAATTTTCAAGCGGAAACTCGGCAGCAGGAACACGAGCTCGTAAGGCTTTGGCGGAAATGTCTAAGGCAGTTAAGACAAGACGCAATGAGATAACCGCGGAAAAAGCAGCCCGTAAGGAAGCCAAGACCGCAAAATGATCAATGTCTTGGTCATATCAAGGTAGAATAATAGAAGAATTACCCGAGGACTGTGTTGGATTTGTTTACCTCATTACCAATACAGTCACAGAAAAAAAATATATAGGCAAAAAACTAAGTAAATTTTCTAAAACAACATATAAAACTATCAAACTAAAAAACGGTAATAAAAAACGTAAACGTATAAAATCAAAAATAGACTCAGACTGGCAGACATATTACGGCTCAAACGATCAATTAAATCAAGATGTGGCCACATTAGGTGTAGATAAATTTACAAGAGAAATTTTGTATTATTGTAAATCTAAAGCAGAATGTAGTTATATCGAGGCACGCGAACAATTCACAAGAAAAGTATTAGAATCAGACGAATATTATAACGGACAGATTAGTGTTCGTGTACATGGCTCACATATCAAAGGCAAATTACTCGGTTAACGGCTAGCGCAGGCTAACTTCATGCGCCCTAGACCTGGACTCTATGTCGCAGGGACGGAATGCTCACCGCCGTAGTGAGAACTCAACCACTACCCTACCCGGATGAAGATCACTAAGCCGTGATTTGGTTGTTTGAATAGGTAACAACAAGGCAAAAAAGAAGGGTAATTCCCTAACGGACATATAGACGTCTGCGTGTTTATATGTGCCTGCCGTCGGAAAAGACTGAGCTCGTGGTACCGGCCGACCGCCACTGTAACG
>Ga0129333_10000357_pt1 | contig 35488 bp, 24 predicted proteins | sample CPB6_08_DNA_FD_94474 | JGI IMG/M metagenome (GOLD analysis project Ga0129333, IMG submission 94474) | Freshwater to marine salinity gradient microbial communities from Chesapeake Bay, USA - CPBay_Sum_0.6_0.8_DNA | ecosystem: Environmental > Aquatic > Marine > Coastal | place: USA: Chesapeake... | reverse complement strand
GGTTTTGGAGTATCACAATACCACTCTTCATCCATATTAACAACTTCCATTGTGGGCGCTGAGGGTCTCGAACCCCCGACCTACTCGGTGTAAACGAGTTGCTCTACCGCTGAGCTAAGCGCCCCTGTTTCGTGGGCTTCTATCCAGACTCGTGCTCCACATGAATCGGGAATATCTGACTGCACTACAACTGCTGCAACCATAGCACAGCCACAAGGGCAGACAATTTCGAGCCGGCGATGATGTGTAGAGCCTTTGTAGGTGCGGTCAATTATAGCTGGCTCGTTCTTCTTAATCTTCTGCTGGTGGACGTGGACTATGTGTTTCATCTTTTGACTTGTTTGTCCTTCTTTTTTGCGACACATCATCGCCGAGAAACTCAATCAGGGCTTGCCTGATGATTGACCCGCGGGAAAGCTTGAGTTTTTCCGAGGCGTTCTGAAGACGTTCGGCCATTTCTGCCGATAAATGGATGACCAGTTTTTCAAATTCTTTATTCACTATCCAGCCATTCTAGCGATTGATTTTTAAAAAACTAGTTGTTTGGGTCAACATAGTAAAAGTTTCCATCATCACCCTTAGCGTAGTCAACTTGGACATAAAGGGGAATTGGATTATCTGTATCGAAGTCATCACGTGTTCTGGCGTTGAGTGTTACGAACTTTATGGTTTTGCCAACATACATTTTTTCACCGTCGCGCGGTCCACCAATAAGGGTGACTTGTAATTTATTTTTTCCTGGGTAGTGGCCGGAATTTTTTTTGTTAGCCGAATTATCATTCATTTTATTTTTTATTATTTCCTTAATACGGTCCGATGCCTGGGCCGATGTTAAATCAAGTGTCCCGTCGTAACCAAGGGATTTTAGATAAGACAGCTGTTTTTCTGTGGCCATTTTTAAGGTGGGCGATTTTGTATTTGGGGAACTTGGCTGTTGCTTCATCTTCTGCCACGCCTTAGCTTTGTCCCAATTCATTTTTGTCATGATACTGTACCTATCGTATTGGTAACCAATCGTGCTGGAGGCGGGATTTGAACCCGCGTGTCACCTCTACGGTTTCTACACTTTATAAGAGTGAGCCGATACTCCAGCCATCGCTGTTTTAGTTGCTGTCGCCAGCGATGGCTATTCGGATGTGGTCTTGGACGTTCTGTTTGGCAAAACTTCCGCTGAGCTGTATGCGACCAATGTATTCGCCACCCTTAAAAAGGATTAGCGCCGGAATTGACCTAATCTCGTGGCGAGCACCCAGCTCGGGAAAATCATCAATGTTCACCTTGGCGAAGGATACTTCCTCTGCCATCTCCACGGACAGGTCCTCTATGGCTGGAGATAGTCGATGGCATGGCCCGCACCATGGTGCCCAGAAATCCACAATTACTGGGGTGCTAGCCGCGTTAATGAATTCATCATATGTGTCTTTTGTTAGCTCTACTGGCATGTCTTTCTCCTGGTTTGTCCTTGAATTCTACAGCTCTGGCCATACATAGGGCATTGATGGGTCCTCTGTCCAACCAAACTGACGGTAGTGGTCGGGGAGTTTGCGCAACAAGTTTGCCCTATGGGATGAGTGTACAGCCTCATCCCCCCACCACGCCGGCATGTTGTTTTCATCCGGTTCTCCATAAGCCAAAATCTTCTCGGTGCACGTGTCTTTGTATCCTCTGGAAATCCACTCGGTGCAGACAGCCAGTCCATAGGCAACTAAGCCAGATTCGTGTCCACGCCACATTTTTGCTGCCGGGTGATTCCTCCAGCCGAGTGACTCGTTTGATATTGCCCGCAGGAGCTGGAATGTCTCCACTCTTTGCTTGCCGAGCCTTTGCCTGTCAAGCACTATGGCTGATTCGCGGATATCTGGGTAGGGGACAAATGTCTGCATAGGCGTAAACCTTAGTCGTACTCACGCCCAGTTAGCAAATCGGCGACATGGTTGGACATGAGAAGAAATCCCCGCGCAGGATTTTCGCTGTTACCTAAATTTATTTTAGTGTTCTCGTTGAACAGTTTTTTATTGTGCCTTAGGTATCTCTTCAGTCGCATTGTGTCGACACACACAAATGCTCCGTACTCGGAAAAAACATATACCCACCATTTGGCGGTCGTGACGTTTATTCCGCTCTTCACCCATATGGGGTTTCCGTCCTCGTCAACCGCTGCCCGGGGGTTCTGGTCGGTCTCAACAACCATACGACCATTTCTGTATCTGTCGGTTTTCACTTCGAATGAACCATCAGATATGGCGTCGAGAAAATTTACGACGAGGTTTTCGCCAATATGACCGAATGCCAAATCGCTTGAAAATGAGCGGCCGGCGATATCAAAATTGCTTCTATTTTCCATGCGGTTACTGCGACCATCTATAGGTACATGTCGATTGGGTCAGACAGGCGTATTGTTGCCTCTATCTCACCCTTATCGTTGACGCCCAGGATTTCCATGTTCATTGACCTTATGATGGCATCAACAAGCCACTCATATGGCTCCATTGATGTGTTTTCATCATTTCCTGTTAGCTTTAAAATGCAGTCTAATAATATATCTGCAATTTTAAGACGTAGTTCTGGCTCGCTGAAATTCTGGGGGGACATGTTTGACATGCTACACCAGCTGGTGCTAATGTCTAATCCAACACGCAGGGAAATTAAGGAGAAAAGATGAACCTAGCGCCAACAACAATCATAGGCAATTTGACGTCAGACCCAGAGCTGACATTCACAACCGGCGGGCAGGCGAGGCTGACATTTGGCATCGCATCTAGCCACGTGTGGTATGACCAGGACAATGAGAAGCAGGACAAGACGAGCTACTTCAATGTTGTGGCATGGCGCTACCTCGCTGAGCACTCGGCCCGTTCGCTGGAAAAGGGAATTGCGGTCGTTGTTCACGGTCGACTCGAGCAGAGGTCGTACGAGGACAAGGACGGCGCGAAGAGAAGCATCGTCGAGCTCGTCGCCGATGAAATCGGTATCGCCACAAAGTCGATTGAAACGCTGGAGCGTAGAACGCGACAGGATGGAGCAGGTTCCCAGACAAGCGCAGGACCGCGACAGGCACAGCAGGGCCAGCAGCGTCGCACGAGGCCATCGACTTCGCCAGCGATGGCGGGCTCGGGCTCAGACAGGGAAGAGCCGTTCTGACCCGACAGAACCCCCTGGGAAGCCCGCTCCAGGTACCCTCCGTGGTACAGGGGGCGGGTTTTCTGCATTTACTGCCACAGTTTTTTAACCGACTACTGATGTTGTGTTCTTCAGTGGAACAAGATATAGTTTTGCCAACCTACCTCGAAGGGAGATACAAATGTCGGAATACAGCAAGCTGAAGGAAAAGGGGATGGGGCGAGGACGGCCTCGTCACACCGAAGAGCAGAGGGCAAAGGCAAAGGCCCTCAACGCAGTTCGCCAGGAGGCTCGCAGGAGGGCTCATCTGGTGCTCAAGAGCAGGTACGAAGAGGAATTCGCAGCCATCTGCGAACAGGAAATGAACACCCTGCTGACCGAGCAGAGTGACTCCTCGTCGCCCAAGAAGAAGGCAACCAGGAAGTCTTCCTAGTCTTCGATTTTTGGCGTGGTTGGCTCGTCGTTCGAACCTAACGGGCCAACCACGTCATCAAGGAGAGACTGAATCCACTTTTCCTTCTCCTCATCAGACATGGAGAAGTACTGGGGGTGAAGGGAGGCGACGATGCTATACGGATTCGTCTTGTTGTCCATCGTCTTTAGCTTTCTTTTTGTTCCTTCGCACGAGGTGTCCGAATATCGCCTGCATATCTAGCCTGTCGTTGCGTGAATTTTTCTGAAACACGGCATGGCCCTTGACTGCCTTTGCAAGGTTTGACAAATTCCCGTCTACGCCAATCATCGTCATCAGTAGTCCTCATCTTTCGTTCTTCGTGGTGAGCGCTTGATAAATTTCTTTTTACGTCCGTCGCCGTATGTTAGGTCAAGCCAGTCCTCAAAGTCTTCGTAGGCCCCCGGCGTAGAGCGCATGTATCGCTCGTACTCTTGGAGTAACTCTACATACTCGTCGTCATCTTCGTTAAAACGACTTGCTCCCATTGGAATGTGACTTTCTAGTTCTTTCTGGCTGAGCGACCAGCGCTCTCTGCTGCTTCTGTATTTGCAACAAACTGCTCACCACGGCGACTGCCGAGAATCTTCTTTTTATTTGTCGCACGCCTTTGGGCTGGCGTTAGTTTCGTCCATGCCTTGGCTGGCAAATACCGCCGTGTTCCACCTTTGCGAATGGCTGGCTTGCCGTCGCTTGTTGTCCATTTTTCCCGAGTCCATTTTTTCAGGGACCGTTGCGTCTTCTTTAAGCCACCCCTATACCCACCACCAGCTTTTTGGTATTCCGCCGCGAGGAGTTGTGCTTTTCTGGCTGACCACTGGCCCGGTTTTCCACCCTTAGAGCCAGCCATAATTCTGTTTTTAAGCCTCTCCCTAAGAGCTGGTTTTGTGTAATTTAAATTTGCGGCCTTAGCTAAAAAATCTGGGGCATCGGCGACAAACGAATTAATACTTTCCTCAACCCATGCCGGCGATTCATCAATGCTTTTATTCGTCCGTGTCATCTTTTTCTGTTCTCTCAGTAATGGCAATATCAAATTTTTTGCGCTCTTCTAGAGGCATTGAATTAACCCAGACATGGTCACGAACAAAACGTCTTATAGCGCGCCCACGTTCCGGTTGCTGTTTTGGAAATTTAAACATTCTTTCAACATCTTCAAATGTTTTAATTCCTGGAATATCTAATTTACGCCACTTAATCCAGTCGGCATTATCGTTACTATCGTCCAGTATTATCATAACTGTCCAACTATATTCCAATCATTGCGTGAAAGCACATCATTAATATTGGCAAAAATACGTCTTCCATCGGGGAACTCTACAAAACCAACTTTTATCTCATTATCGAACACATCCCGACGAGACTCTGTGTAATAAAGCTTTACTTCACCATTTCGTGCAATAAGTTTCATTTCTTATCCTTTCTCATGCCGGTAAGCTTTTCCCACACCTCACTAGCTTTCTGATAAAATTCTGGGTCTAGCGCGTTAAGAAATTGTTGTCCATCCTCCGCGTCCTGGCCAAACATGAGACCCAGCGCCGTCTCTAGGCCATAGAGGTCAATTTCGTCCATGGTAAATTCGTTATCTACTTGTTCTTTTTGATTTTTTTTCTTTTGCGGAATCATTTTTTGTTTTCTTTTTCTCTAGACGGTGAAATTATATGTTCACCAAAATTGTCCAACATCGCATCAAGCTCATCCCTATTTTCAGGTTGGGCGAAATACATTACAGCGGCATCCCTGAGTGACTGGTCATCAGCATAAAGCTCATCGGCCAACGCATATATTAAATTTCTTTTGCGAGAGTTAAGGGAAAATAGGGCAAATCTAATATCCCCTTTATCATTTTTCTGCTCCATATCCTACTCTCCTGATAGTCTTTGTTGTGGAATGTCCATAGATGTTAGGCTCATGCTTCCATCGCCAAGGGCCATGTTCTGGGCAAGCCAGTGGAATATCTGCCTCTGTCTCTCTCTAAACTCTTCTGGCTGTTGCGTTGGGGAAAATTCATTTGTCAGTGCGTAAATAAAATCTTGGTGCGTCACGTTATCTGGATTTCTGTAATAGCTTTGAATTAACATTTTAATGATTAATGCATCTGCTTCTGATTTTATGATATCCATTACTCCAAGCTGGTACTTGTTCAGCTCTCTTTCCATATTCTGAATTTGGTCATATGAAACTGGCGCCCTGAATCCAACGCGAGGCCAAACAACAGGGCCATCGTCAGCTGCCGCGACATTTACTTTTCTAAATCCAGCTTGACGCAGGAACATCCAGGCATGCCCATTGAATATTGTTGCCAGGCCGTTTCCTTTGTCAAAGGACTGATATCTGCCGGAATTTCTTTCATCCAGGTTTTCATCAGTTGTTAGCTCATCGCGTTTTTGTACCTTAAGAACATCATTTCTAACTATTCCATCATTAAATTGCAGTACTCTTCTGGAATATCCAACCAGTTCCGGCTCATTGCTATCTTTATCTAATACTGCTTTCTCGGCGAATATGTCGACCTTAACCGCAATATATGACCTCTTGGTGTCGTCCGGACCACCTATTTCTATATCGGTGATGCGCGTAAAGTATTTTTTACCATCTTTACCAACAATATTATCGATTTCAAAAACAGCGCGGACCCAGTCATCCAGCTCCTCACGCAAAAATTCATCACTGGCGTGAGCATTAGCTAATTCTTGTAGTCGTTTCAAATTAATAGATTCAAACCTGGGCTGCCCATCTGGATATCGAGACGACATATAGTTGTCAACGATTCTTTGCCTCCGCAGATTTCCCTGCGTTATTCTGTCCGCCAGTTCTCTTACCGCTTTTTGCGTGAGCTCTGTTTGCAGTGGAGAGAACGTTCTTTCTAGTCCTATATCCCTTGCCTCGGCGATAATGTTTCGCAGCGCGCTCAAGTGTGTCGGATTATTAACTTCGTTGAGTCGAGACTCTATAGCAATGGCAAGTTGCTCTGCCTGCGCAATGAAGCTACGTGTTTCCCTGATGTCCTGTTTTAGACCAGAGTTTTTTCGAGCGAGTATTAAAAATTCAGCGAGAGCCTCTCTTACTGGGCGCGCTAGCCCCAAACCCGATAAGGGGCGACGTACTTTGTCGTCCGGCGTCTCCGGCTTAATTTCGGAAAGCGCTGAACTTTGTATTAATTCTAATAGATTTGGCGAAAATGCCTCAGCCGAATAATCAGCAAATTGCCCCACTGACCAAGACAAAGATTTTGACCTTTGTCCAAGATTTTTTTCTCTCGATATTGCTTCGTCTATTATTAACCTGAGTTCTGCGCCGAGTGACTCGACTGACATTTGATTCAATTTATCAGGGGTCAGTTCAGCCATTTTTCGCCCTAGTTCAACAGCTTTCTCCTCTTCTTCTTTTCGCAATTGTGCTAGTAACGGTGAAATTGCGCGATTAAATTTCTCAGATAGTGGCCCGCGCAGTTCTTGCGGCACATCCTCCATGGCTTGGTCCATTAGCCCACGTACTTCTTCATCCGTGTACGTTCCCCAGCCCATATACTTTGGTCCGCTTCCGCCGGATGACAGCCTGTCATTGGCTCCCGATGCCCGTGCCCGTCTTTGCGCTCTACGGGCTTCTTTGGCTTTGCGGGCTAACCTGGCTTCACGCCGTGCCTGCTTTTCACGTTCTCTCTGAAGCTTAAGTTCACGCTCCTCACGCCGTTTTTGTAAAGCGCGACGAACCTTGTCACGCCTTTCCTCTGCTTCGACCCTGTCAAGGACAAAATCTGCAGTTGGGTCACCAACACCGCCAAGTTCTGAAATTCTTCGAGCTCTTCTCGCCCTACTTCTTGGGTCTCGCGGGCCGATAGCTTCGTCGTAAATTTCGTCGTCCTGGTCCTCAAATGTGATTCTTCCATCCCCGGGCATGTCGCCGTTATTTCCAGAAGAAAGGCGTGCATCATCATCCCCAGGGAAATACCCGAATTCCATAAGGTCATCGCCGGGCCACAAAACATCTTTTGCCTTAACACGCTTCGTTACAACCTTAAAGCTTTCATCATCAAGGTACTGCTCTGCATACCCACGACTCAGGGTCACCCAGTCTCCACTGTTAATAGAATCACTAGTAGTTGCCCTATATATTGTTATTTCTGCTTCAGGGTTGCCCTTGGCGCTTCTTATTTGCTGGACAGTCTCACGGAAGAATTGCTCACGACTGAATCCGCTGTACTGGCTTGGATTGTCATAGACGTCTTGGCTTACAACCATTTGGTCAAGGTCGTGTACGCCATAGCCGTCTTCGCTTGGTCTATGTGCTGTCCAGTACTGCTGTCCCTCTTCATCTCTTCCAGAAGACAGGCGCATTGTGCTTCTTCTACCGCTAGACAGTCTTCGTGTTACCGGCTTTAGTCTTACCAGCGGAACTTCCGTCTGACCTCCGCTCCCGTTGATGTAGTGTGTTCCAACAGAAACAATTTCAAAATCGCCCCTGATTAAGTATTCACTTTCATCTATTGGTGAAAAATGGTGCACTGGGAATGCGTTTGTATCGGTGATTTCAAACATAATCCCGCTGGCATATGAGAGACCCGGGTCTCGCGCATATTCAGATGCAGAATATTTTGAAGCGCTTGTAGCGGCGAGAGGGAATTCTATTGTTTTTGTTTCACCGTTTAATATTTTTGCTCTAGTATTTTCGTCAAGCCTCATCCCCCTGTACAGCGGGTCACGCGGTATTGGGCTTGAGTCAACAAGGTCAACTAGCGCACTGGCGAAAGAACCGTCACGACGTCCTTCTGAAATCTCGTCACGTATTGAATATGTAATATCGTCGGCCCCAGCGGCCCACATGTCGACAGCGTCACGGGCTGTTACGCCAAACATCGCCTCAAGTTCATCGAGCCTTTGTTGGCGTATCTCTTCATCCATCCACCCGCTACCATCATTGTCCATGTCCGAAATCATGGACTTTAGGGGGCCGTATGGCGCATTACCACCGGATGACAGTCGTGATGCCCTGTCTTTTCTTGCCTTAATAGCGCGTGCTAGCTCTTGTTCATAAAGCTCTTTACCAGAAGGCTGTCCCTCTCTTATTTCGTCAAAGAAAATGAGCTTGCTCTCATCGTGTATTAATGCGCGTAGCAGGGCTTCATACGGCGTTGTTTCTGGCTCGTCTTCCGGTATGAGCACATCCATGGGTGTATTACCCAAATCTTCAGCAAAACGCTCAGCCCAAGGGCGAGTCATTGTGGGGTTGAAAAGTTCAACATATTCTGGTGAAAGGAATGGTTTGATGCCATAGTATTCGGGTTGTGATTTCCCGATTTCTAGGGACCCCCATCCGAACACAACCTCCGTGCCGGTTGCATCTAGAATCTCGTCACGTGTTCGTGCCGCATCAATCCACAGATTTATATTGGATGGGTGGTCCGGATTGGGGGTATTGTTTCTAGGTGGTCCGGAACCTCTTCTTAGTTGGGCAATATCATCCACCACAATGGCCCGAACTTCACTGGGAACAAAAGTGCCCAAGGTTAAGGTTTCAAAATATTTCTGGGAGTCATTTCTGTCAACCTCCCATGCCCCGGACAGAGATGACCGAGGCTCTCCAGTTACATATGAATACATCATTCCGGCTATGTCGCCAACCGCGCCGGCCATTATTCCGATATCGTCAATATTGACGCCAATCATTCCCCTGCCGTTAGACGCCAGTGAATCGCCATTAAATATCTTTGTTCGGGGGCGAACGCTGTCCTTCAACACTAAATGGTTCAAACCGTACGACGACACATGGCTAAATCTTATGGAGTCATAGACCAGCGGAAAATCGTACATTGATTCAACGCCCGGACCATAAAGACGCTGTAATCTCCTATTTCGTTCTACAACTATGTCCTTTGGCAGTGAATGTCCCGATATTGGTCGCAATGCCGTTATTGCGGGGTCTTCATCGTTTTCTGTAGTACCTGGCCTCCATTGAAATTCACTTTGTACCCCTAGCCACGGGAAACCAAAATTTGCCTCTACTTTTCGTCTTGCATTTATTGCGTTAGTCGGGTTTTCGTATAGACCGCCGGTTGTCCCCCTAATCTCATCTTCCGCCCTCCCCTTCAAATCGTGTATAGTCGTACCCCCCTCCCCCCTGAGTATTCTCCCAACTTTGTGTGTATGCACTATCGGGGAGCTCAATCCCTGTTCATGGTGGAATATTGCTTGCTCAACCAATTTCCCCAACTCTTCGTCAGACATTTCAGGTATGCGTTGAAGCGTTTCAATAAAATCATCTATCTTTTTTACTTTATCTATATCGCCGTCTATCTCGGCGATTTCTTTTTCAATAGCAAGCCTCCACCTCGTAGGAAGCCCAACCCTGCTCAGAAAACCCTTGAATAAATCGCCGAATTGTTTAGAATTTTTCATTCCTGGCGTTGAGTCCATATTTCTGGTCAAAATAGACCTTAACTCACCCCAATGTCTTAGTGGGTTCATTTCCATCCACTGTTTGATTGATTGTGTTATTACTGGATGTCGTTCAGTTCGATTAAATTCCCCAGCTGCAAATCTATTACGCAAATATTTTACTTGTCCTGAAACCATTGCTGCGCGTTGTTCTGGGCCGACATTCTGGTTTTTTTCTTTCCATTTAATGCCAAGGCGTTCTGCTTCTTGGTCAATACGCTTGTTATTTTCTTCTGGGGTCAAACCACTGGAAAGCATTGGACCGGAAATGTCATTCTTGCTACCGGAACTTAGTCTTGGGCGTGCTTCTCTATCAGTCTCAATCGACTCCAATATCCAGCCAAGATACTCATCACGTATTTCCGGTTTATCTGTTGGCACACGCAGTGCTGCTATCGGTTCATGCACGCCAAATAGCTGATATTCATTGTTGATGTTATTAACTTGCGCTGTCCGCCTGAGACGTGCCGCCGTTTCTCCAAGCTTCACCCTGAATATATAAATTCCGCCCGTTTCACCCGTTTCCCATCTATCGCTAAGAGAGCCTATGTCTTCTGTCGATGAACGTTCACGGTTTTCATATCTACCCAAATAGCTCCGCGCATCAACATTTTGGGAAAGAGTATCAAGAGCCGAGTATGAACTAAAAAATTGGTCATTGTATTGTTCTAACAATTTTGCAACCGGTTCTGTTTCTGCAAGAGCAGCATCGTCTCGCGCAAGGCCCATCTTTAGCCTGCGTATCAACTCATCCCTAGTAAGGCCCATTGCCTGTAGGTCTGATTCATCGGGCCATGGCCGACCTGCCTGGTCTTTTTCAAATCTGGTTCTGTCTTTTCCGGCTACATTTATATATTTTTCCCCTTCGACATTAATTGCCAAAACAAGTTTGTCTAGATTTTGGGGAGCATCTCTCCATGTTTTGTCTAGGGGATTATCTGCCGGGTCAATCATTTCTCCGGCTTCTAGTTGTTCTATCGCCCGTGCCGCGATTGCTCGACGGGATAACAGCGGCCATCTCTCCTGTCTAAATGTTGCTGCGAACATCCGATTCAGTTGGAAACTGTCGTCTACCTGTGGTGCATTATCGGCTCTCCTGCCCATGATGAAGGATGGGTCCAAAACTCCACCCCTGAGGCTTGACGCGCCAAAGTGAACAACATACATGTATCCGTCATCATCTGGACCAGTTATTGGAATAAGGTTATTAGCAATTGAATCACGCGCGGCTCGTCGTGCAGACTCATATCTATTCACCTCATCACGACTGTTATCTCGTAGGGGTGGTATTGAATTTATTGGTTCAAGCAGCTCCTCTACGCGCTTGCGCCACCTTGTTCGTGTCGTGTCGTCGACATCTGTAAGGATTTTCATTTCTGCGCCAGATGAAAGTCTGTATGAGCCGTCGAGCGACTCGCCGGTAGAGCCAGGTTGATTTTGCTCTTTTATGCGGAGTCGTTCACGAATCTGACCCAATAGCGGTGATGTCGCTAGGGTTTGCAGCGCATTTCCGCCATTTGCCCGGTTTTCATATTCCGCAATTATTGATGACGTGTCTTCATTTGTGAGGCTCATTTCCCTGGCAAGCCATTCAATATGCTCCTTGAACAATTCACGAACCTGAGGTCCGTCTCTTCCTGTAGACTGAAGAATAAGATGAGCAAAAATTTCCGCTTCTAGTTCCGCCCTGTTTGTTGCTGCGTATTGTGTTAGTGAGTATGCGAGCTCACTCTCGTCACGCGATAACATCTTGCCGGCGAATCGCATTCTTCTCATTGTTTCCGCAAGTGTGTCAGATGACTCAAATGACCTGTTCATCACTGCTTGCGCTACAATCTGCTTCAGTGCGTCCGCACCGCGCTGTGCTGCTGAAGATGCCGGGTGTTGTGTTTGGCTTTCATTTGGTTGTGAATACTGCAGTGCCCTAGACATGGCGCCAAATGCATGCCCTAGCTCATGGGCAATTAAGTAATCACCATCAAGTGTTTCAAAGTCTGAAGCATTCTGCTCCGCTTCTGGTGCGAAATGTATTCTGTCGAGCAGTATCAGTCCAGTTTGGTTAGAGAAATATCCGGCAGCGCCAGCCCATTTATCGGTATCGGGGTTGGTGTATTTATCTTTGTCGGCACGATGTGTTACGAATATCGGTGGTGCATCAAACAGTTTCACCATCATCCGCAGAATTGGAGATTCCTCAAGCAGTTTTTCAAGTTTTTCTCGTGCGACCTTTTGTGCATCCCAGTCGATATCTGCGATGAGAAGACCGCCAGCCGTGGCGGAAATATGCTGTTCGCGTGTACCATCAAATGGGTATATTTCAAGGTATGGATTCGATGCAAGGACTGCATCTGTCTCGTCATCGTTTGTCGGTATTATTCTTCCAGCTGCTGCCTTGATGTCTCTGTCTACAATGTCTGTATCGCGACGGGGTTGGACCGACTGAAGGTCCCGTATTGCATTTTTTTGCATTTGGGCCACAAGCGCACGCCCGGCCACTGCGCGTTTTTGTCTAGTCATATAGACAGATAGAAGAGCCTGCCGTTCATCTGACGTGACGTTGGGGTCATTAAAGAATTCCTGAATTTTCTTCTCATCTATAGCTATCTTGAAGATTTCATTCCATCTTTCATCGCTGATACTTTCTGGGTATGTTGAACCACCAGACGACAGCCTCCGCCCAGAAACTTCCTGCTTGCGCATGTTTACATAGTCTCTATTGAGCGTCTCACCATTATCAATCAATGTATTGCTACGTCTAATAATTGGGACACCAAGTCGCTGTTCTATTTGCCTTAATTCCTCATCGCTTATCTTGTATGCCCATGGAATATCATTAAACAGTACGTAATCAATGTCGTCAACTGTTAGTGTTCTTTGTCCCGGAGACTCTGCGTGGATTTGTGCCTCATCATAAAGGTCAATGTTCATGTATTCATCGTCTGGCCTCATTACCTCTAGTCTTTCTCCCTGTAGCCAGAGCGATGCACGTGATGGGCTATTTACGGCAGAGGTACTGCCGGCCAATGACAGAGAATCGCCCTGTACAAAAGTTGAGCGCGAGGCAACATCTTGATTTAAAAAGACAACGAAATCACCATACTGTTCTCCATGGGATAGAAATGCATCGTCTATTCCGGAGAACGCAACGAGGCCATATATCGGACGTGATTCGGGTTTTATTTCGGGATGATAACCAAATAGTGCTGCCTCTGACCGCTGTCGTCCCTCTGGGTCAAAAAGACCAGCGCTTGTAGATGTCTCAAATTGTGACTTAATTACTCCATCTTCAGCCACGGACCGAAGTGCCACTGGCCCCATTCGCACTGCAATCGATGGAGGTGCTCCTGGGTTATTTCTTCGGATGTTTCGGCTTAATTCATCTAGTTGCTCAGAAATGTAATTATCTATTTTAGATTCATCATCATCGAATTTACGACGAAGGAAGAGCGCTTTTGACAAGAATGGTATTGCCCGCACTAATACTGATTCTGCCAGTAATTGAAGAGTGTACTGGTTCTGTGGTTTTGCTAAATCCGGTTCAATTTCTATCAACCTAGAAATCATCCGTGCGATAAGTACCCCGTACTCGGCCGTTGGCTTTGGCAGTGATGATGTTTGTGGCCAATATTTGCCACTCTCTATCTCAAAGCTCAGGATACCAAGCTCTCCATATTCTTCTTCGATATTGTCCACCATTTCTAGCGATGAATCCGATGACACGTATTTATCGATGTATTCAGCAATTATTTGCGCTAATTTGTCATCCATTGTTTCTGGCAATAGCCACGATATGGGCCGTCCAGTTTGTTGTGCTGTTCTTAGGTCGTCAGTTGGGTCCAGTTTGGAAATTGGTTCTGGCGTTGAGTGGGCAACAACTCTTTGCAAAACAGGGTTCTTGATGTGTTTTGCCATGACATTAACTCGACCGCTAGAGAAACGCTCTGCATCGTCGATGTTAATTATTTTTCCAGTTTTATCAATGGTAAATAGTGGCCTACTTCTTTCAGTGATTTGCCCAGACTGAGAGCCAGTATCAATAGCCATTATTCGACGCGCCTGATTACGCGCAGTCTCTATAGATATCTTAATGCTGTCTATTTTTTCAATAGCAACGCCATTAGATGATATGTTTCCATCTTTTTGCAGTTCACGTAATAGTTTTTCTGTCCGGGTAATTGATGCCAATATCGGCCTGATATTGTTTTTTGTTCTTTCAATTGATGCACGTACAGATTCTGGCATTTCTTCGCCAGTAGGCAATTCGGCCATCATCTCTTCAGATGACAGCATAAAATCAACCACACGGAACAATCCATGCTCTGCTTCCGTCGTTCGCCAGGATATATTTTGTTCGGTTATGTCATCTTCCGACGAAAGTCCTTCGAGCATGCTCTCAGCAAAAAACGCATCTGTGAGAATTTCAATTATTGTTGCTTCCTGGTTTCCGCGTGGGTCAAACAAGGAGATATATTCGCTGTCATCTAGTTCATCTTGAGATGGGCTTTCAAGACTTGCAACGGCATCCGAAAAATTTCCGTAAGTGGTTGGACTAAACTCTGCGACGACCTGCATATTCTCCTCTGACCACCCTGGTGGCCAAACAAGAATTTGTCTCTCTTTTCCTAGAACAATTACTTCATCTTCATCAAAACAGCCAGCGCCAGTGAGCGGAATTGAGAAAATGTCTTCAACTGGAACCTCTGCTACTATCACATTTCCGCTATTTACATCAGAGAAAGAGCTGGCGTCAGTTACGTTCGTAGACCATGAAGACATTGGTCTTGTATACCCAGGTGTGATAGCTGCAAAATCAACATCAGTCTCCGGCGAAGAGTGGCCGCCGCTACCCCTAAACAGGCGCACATGTGTTATTCCCTTGTCAGCAAAGTATTTTTGTGTTGCAAGATATTGTGCACGAAGTATTGGCTTCAATATATTAGTCATGAACACTTCGTCATCGTTTAGTCCGTCAGACTGAAGCGGACTATCTGGAGCAAAAGGCATCGCCTCGCCCCTGCGTGAGTTCCAGCCAATAGCATCAGTCAGACCAAAAAGCTCCCTAGCGGCGTGTTGTATTTCAAGAGAAAATGGGTTCGTGCTATTTGCCGTATTCGCCCACTGCTTGACCACTGCGGAAACAAGCGATGTGGCAATTGCTTCTTGCCCCTTCTGGCTATTGGCAACAATTATTCCATCGGGGGAAGTTGTATATATCAGACCAGAGGTTCGTGCGTTGTTCCAGAAAAGATTTCCGTTAGGCGCAAACGTATTATGTTTGTCGGTTATGTCGTCTATGAGTTTTTTAATTTCTTCATGCTCTGGCCCGGTTATAATTCCATTATTTAGCAAATAATTCATTGCCACTATGGCATCTTGCGTCTCCATATCGTCTGTGCCTGGAAGTGCAAATTCTCCAGCAGATGTTGCCCCCATCAATCTCGATACAATTCGGTGCTCGATGTTTTGTTTAATATATTGAGTGAACAGCTCCTTGACTTCTGGCGTATCAACCGTTTCTTTTGTCAATCTTGAAACCACCCTCATATCACTGGTGCTGGCAATCATGCCGCCAATGACGTGGGTGGTTGAATCAACCGGATTTCCATGCTGATTCAAAACCCTTACCTTGAATCCGTCTAGTGTCGCCGAATCACCAACTGGATTATCTTTTTCTGACACATCAACTATTGCCAGGATTGTTCTTGGGCTTCCGTCTTCATTTGTAATTTGTTTGCCGTCATGGTACGCAGGCATTTCAACTATGAATCGTGAAGATATGCTTCGCTGGTCCGATGATTTTTCTCTGGCAATTTTCTGTGACTGAGATACATTCTGTGCAAAATTATTTAGGAATGTATTTAGTTCGTTTGCTACCACCCTCTTGAATTCACCGTCGCGCGTGTTGATGCGCTGCCTTATCTTTTGTTCGGACTGCTCATCAGGTGCGTCATCCAGAAGTTTATATAGGTCTTCAACTTCAGCAAATAGGGAATCAGATAGCCGTCTTATGGATTGGCTATTTGTAAGCTCATCAAGGGACATATCCGACATTCCGTCGGTTATGGCACTCCATACGGAGGAAAGTGACTCAAGCCGTCTAATCGAAGAATCTATTGGCAATATCTCATCATCATTTATTAATATAAATCTCTGGCCTTCTGATGTGGGGGTATCAACATCTGTCGGTAGGTCAACCAGGAATCTAAACAATTGCCGTAGGCCGAGTGTCCCCTCTGTGCCGCTATCGAATCTGGAAGAATTCATATTTTTCATTAACATGTCGCGGAGTTCTTGAATGTTTAACTCCCCCCGGCCCAGTATGGTCAGCGCTACATTTTTTGCCACTGTTGACTTCAGTGCGCGTGCAATTTCGTTTTCGCCCAGTTCATTTCTTGACATGCCGGTTATGTTTTGGGCAATTTCTATGGCATCGTCGGTTATTTGTTTCTTAGTTTCATCGTAATGACGACTTCTAGTGGGGCGCTTTGGTGTTCTACGTGGGGAACGTACGTACACAACGCCATCTTCGCTGTCAACGTACTGGGACTCAAGTTTTGTTATTTCAGTTTCGCCACTTGACAGTCTTCTGAATGTCCCATCACGCTCATCTGCGATGCGGAGTCTGTCCTTGCCATATGTATCTTCATGCAGTTTCCTTAAAACTGATGGCAGTCCAAGTTTCCTATGTTCACGGCGAGATGATATTTCTGTCAGTTCATTTGTATTATTGTCCAGTTTTCTTGTTCTCATCTTTGATACTGGCTCAATATCTGAATTTATCAACCGCGAGATTATGTTCGCCACAGAACGCTGAGCGGGTGACTTCCCAAATTCTGCACGCTGAAGCATTTCATCTCTAGCTGACGAGAAATCAGCATGGGTAAATACGCCGATATACTCATCACTTTGCGCTACGACCCAATAGTCCCCAGAACCATCGCCCGGACCATTTATCGGGCGTATCCTCATAAATCCGTCAGTTATTCTGTTTCCGGATTCATCAGTAGCACCACCATAAACATCGCCAATTATGCTAAATCGCGCCGAGCCAGTCCTAAGTTTATTGTTATCAAGGAATGTATTAATAGAATCAATATCGTCTATCGATGCGTCGGAAACTCTCATCATGCTGTTTCCGCCGGCCATAATATAACCGTCCCTATTAAGGCGACCGCCCTTTTCGCCTGACCATAGCTTGTCGAGGTCAATTGCAAATGTTTGATTTTGCCGTCTCGCAATTTTGTCGGCATTATTGCGTACGGCATTTGTCGCTTCAATAACATCAGCAATGTCAACATCAATACGACCATCCGAAACAGTTAGTCCTATTGTGCTTTCGGCCCCCTCATAGTCTTGAAGAAGTACTGCAGGACCATGCATGTCGAGCCAATTCTTTATTTTTCTTGATGCCAACTTGCGCGATTCATAGCTGCTCGTATCTAATTCGGAGCGCATTCCCATGCCATTTCTAAATATGGCGATACCAGAACGGACAAACTTTCCACTATTGGACTCATATGGGCCGTCCAGTTCGTTGATGCCACCGATAATTGCGTCAAATGTGGAGGAACGGTCGTTGTCTGCTGTTTGCCTTACACGCATTGAACGTGATAATTTTGCTGTTTCCAGGTCTGTGTATTTTTGTTTTGCCCCCGACGACAGTCTTTCGGTTATGGGTTTCAGGGCAACAATTTTGTCCCCCTGTTGTTCAACCTGCTCAATTTGAACGACCATGACTTTGCCGTCAACATCTTCTAATGCCCTATCCGTGGACATCAGGCCAAATTGTTCCGCTGGTTCGTATTTGCGCGATACAATCCTGAACTTTCCACCAACTAGGCGCTCATCTGCATTTCTGATGTGGAATTGCGCTAGTGGTGTGTCTCGCGGAATCACCGAATTCGGACCATCACCACGCCACGATACTGGTATATTTCTCCCAACAACCTCAAGGACGACAGGCATTGAGCCAAGGGGAATCGTTTCGTTCGGGTGTGATAATCTGCCGGTTGCAAATTGGGCTGCAAGATTTTTTTTGCCCGTTGACGTGGAAAGCGGAATGTCTAATTCGTCACCAATATCTCCAAACAGGATTGGAGATGACGCATCCCTGCTTGAGTAATCTATATATAGGCCCCTCCATGTCTTCGTAACTGGTGCCGTATCGCGAAGCTCTTTAAATATGTGGGCGACTGCAGAGTTTTGTATTGAACGCAATCTTTTAATTGCTTGACTGTTCGACTCAGTAATTGTTCTTGATACTGGTGAGACTTCTGGTCTAAAGGGGTTGCCAGAGTATCCCCACTCTATATTGTTTTCGGTTAAAAACTTCCACTTTCCATCTGCTCCGTCAAGTGATGGAATATCAACCAAACGTATGGCCTCTTCGACCGTATCTGGTTCGTCAGCAAAAGAACCGAACATCTCCCTGTAAATGTCCATCTCTAGGCGTCCATTTACTATGTCGTCGTACACAAAATTGATAGCGTTTGCAGTCTGTCGTGAAACCGTATAGTCCCTGGGGAATCCTTCCCGTCCGCCCCATCGTTGTACGTTTGAGCGAACTCGACGCATTTCGCGTTGTTCTGCATCCGACTTAAAAATACCCATTAGCCTCTGAAGGCGCGGAATATCAGCGGCATCTTTATCTGATTCTGGACGTATCAATACGCGCCCTGATGAAAGTTTTCTCATTGTCGGAGTTTCATCCCGCTTGAGAACTACATTTGGTGTTACAACGCCATGATTTCTATGAGCACGTATCGCCCTCGCAAATAGGGCTGGCATGATTTTTGTAACCCTTTTTCCGTCAGTTCCAGCCGACAGTTCGGCAGTAATGCCATTTGAAATACCAATCAACGGCGCATGTGAGCCAGCTATTTGCAGTTCATCCCCCGGACCAAGACTGGCTGTTATTTCAGTTTCCGCTTTTCCTGCAAAAAGATAAAGAGTTCCTCTACTGGCTGCTCTAGTTTGCCATGCTTCAGCCATGTGCCTGCCGGCTGGTGAGTTTATAAACCTACGACCATCGACGTCTCCGCGGCCAGAACGAATTTCCTCCGTGATGTCTTCTGGCAGGTCTTTCCATGCATATCGGCCAAAATAGCCAAGTGTCTGCATCCCAACCGTATTTGCTGCACTGTATGCGCTAAGAAATTGATTTCCAGACGATTCGATTGTTTGTTGAAGCTCTGTCAATTTCTCTAGTTCCGGCTTAAGTCGGGAAGACATATGTGATTCCATCCCTTCGACAACGGAATCCCTATCCACGCTTTCCGGAATATCTATTATGAACGAACCACTGTCTGTATTTATCGGTGAAGTTAACCAGGGTATTTGATAGTCACCGTTAACAAGGGCCGGAACGATAATATCCCTGGTTTGTCGTGTTACTTCTATTTTTCCCGACTGCCTCGCAGAAATAATGGCTTGCGACAATGTCGATACTTCGTTTCGAGCCCTATTAACCCTGTCCCCGAGCTTGGCAACCATCATGTCGTTCAGCCCACGTGTGTTGCCCTCCATGCCGGAACGACCAACTGTCATTTCTGGACGAGATACACCGCCCTGCAGGTATTGGTGGCCAGCGTGTGTTGCGTACGCAATTCCATTCTCTGCGCCGACAGAAGGAAAGAGCTCAAATAATTTTTGGCGGGCTATTTCACGTTCTGTGCTTGGAGTTTGTGAATATGCTTTTTCGTGGAGCAAGCGTATTTCGTTCGACTCAGCCAAGAGCTCCGCATATTCCTCGTCCGTAATATCTTCAATGTCTATTGTTCCCTGCTCTAACCTCATTCGCTTCGAGTGGGCAACGAATTTCTTTCTTGTAACCTCCGCTTCAAGAATGGATACTTTTTCCCGCATCTGCCGCTCCAGCCCTTTTAGACGCTCTGGCTCCATTGCGGCGAGCTCTTCCTTTGATGCATTCCGCGGCACAGTGTCGGTGTGAATTATTACCTTACCTGTCTGCCAATTAACCGATTCGTACGCAGATTCAAACGATGGCGATACATTGTGCTTTGCACCCATCCAGTTTCCTGTCGACTCATATTCTGCGACTGCGGCCTTAAGCCTTGTGAGGTACTCTAAATCTTCCTTATACTCCCTGTCCTCCTGTATTTCGTCAGGAACAGAAATTGCACCCCATGGGCGGGAAGCTCCGGAAGATAGTCTCCTTGTAGCGAGCTGGTCAAGATACTCGCTTCTGCTTATTCCGTTTATTTTTCCTGTTGTAAGACCAGTGATTGATATCTCTTTGGAATTTTGGTCGACTATGAGGGCTTCGGTCGGAGCACCAAGTAGAACAACTTCGTCTTCGAAGAGTGTTCCTATTCCTGTAAATGGCGTCGAAAAAACTTGTTCAACCGGTACATAGGAGAATAAGAATCTTGGTGAGTACCGTTCACTTGAACCAATACCGGTGAAACTTGTTGCAACATTTGGGTTCACCGTCCATGATGAAAGAGGACGCATAACTATTTCTTCTGCGCGTATCGATTCGTTTAATAGGGCAGGTACTGGGTTGTATCTGTCCCCAACATACATTCCCCTCCAGACCGGTACGTGCGTAATTCCCTTATCTGCAAAATACTGCTGTGTTGCCATATATATGGACTCTACAAACAGCGAAAGAAGGCGTTCCTCTGATGGGCTCGGCGTCTTGGCCCCATCAATTTCATATGTGTTGGCTTTTGCTATTGCATCCTTATCGGTAATGAATTTGCCATCAATAAACCCGGCAGCGCTATTTAGGCCAAACATGCGGCGTGCCGTATTTTGTACTGCATTAGAAAATGGGTTTGTTGACGAACTGGCCCATCCGCTTATCATTATCCCAACAACTGATTCCCCTATGACCCGCTCTAGTTCTTTCTCGCTTAACCCCTTAAGGCTAATCCCATCATCCCCATCAAACATTTGTTGATATGCGAGTTCATCACCCTTTGTAAATGTGTCGCCTGAAACCTCTACAACTTTTCCATCTTTGTCGGCGACAATGAAAATAAAACGTTTCCCTGGGAAAATTTTTGTGCGCTCCAACAGTGATGGGTCAGCCATTATCTTGCGCATTTTTTGCGCCCAGTTTCTTGGTGCTATTTCTGAAAAAATAGCATTATCGGCACTGGACATAGCATCTAAAAATTCAGACGTTTTCATTCCCATTGATGCATATATATTGCGTGCAACCACCGCCTTTGCCGCAGCCCTATCTTCGTCTGATACAAGCCTGAATTTTGATAAATCACCGTTCGAAAACCGTGTGCTTCTTACCGGACTAAATATTTGCCCATCATGCATTTGTCTGATTAGTGCAGTGTCTCGCGAGAATTCAAACACCATTTGTTCTGAAAGTGGCTCTGGTGTCGGAGTGATTATCCTGCGTGATGCATCGCGTATTAATTCCGCATCATTCGGAAAATCAAGCACATCGTCTTCAATTTCATCTTTGCTTGCTAATCCAGTTGTGAATCCGCGAACCATGCCGCCGTGAGACATTTTTCGCGCTGGTTCTCTAGAAATTGTTCCAGCACGCTGGCCAGACGACAAACGACTTAATGCGTTGTCAACAACAATTCTGTCCATTTCCATGTTAAGTGATTCTTGCGACAGTGCTGAACTAAGTCCAGAAATTGCCGAATCGTACATTGCCTTAGAAAGTGGGAATGCCCCTGGTTTATATTCATTATTTTCGGAAAACCTCTGTACAACGGCAAGTGTTGGTTTACCTAATAAAACTATTTCATCTTCTGCAAAGCATCCGAACCCTGTCAGCGGATTAGCTAAAATTTGCTCAACTGGAACATAGGCCATCACCACAACGCCGTCTTCGTATAACCTACCTCTACCAGCTGTAAACCTTTCCGCTATTCCCCTGGTTGTCGCCCATGATGAAAGCGGTCTCATTGCGACCACATCAACGCCAGACTTCACTGTGTTGTTCTCTACCGGAACAGTGTACCCACGGTATACGGGAACATGTGTTATCCCTTTTGACTTATAGTACTGCTGGGTTGATTCATACATTGAGGTAAGCAAATCTCTGACAAAACCGCTTTTACCAGAGTCAAGTACAGCAGTCCCATCGGCAGAAGCTACGCTAGTAGCGTTTTCGCTAGTATCGCCGATGAAAGTGCGATGCGCAGGTCTATCGCTTACCTTTGATTGTCCCCATCGCCACCCTACGGCATCTTCTAGACCAAAAAGCTTGCGCGCCTCATGTTGCATTTGAAGCATGGCGGCATTCGCGTCATTAGAGGAAATAGCCCATAGATGAACTATATCTGAAACTATGGCAGATTTAAGTTCTGCCTGGCCAGTGGGAGACTTTGCTGTATGATATCCAACTTCAGCGAATCCATGACGGTTTCTACCTACCGCAACCCCTCCGCCAAGGTATATTTGCTTTACTGAATCGACTGCAAGTTTTGCTAAATTTGATGTTGAAACTTCATTGAAACTAAACGTGTATTTACCTACGTTGTCCTGTATTGCCTGTATATCGGCTACGGTAAATGTTTTTACATCAATTTGTTGGCCCGGATATTCACCCCATACGGAAATTGTGTGCTGCTTGGATTCCGCGGTATCGTTTTGTGACGTTAGGAATGCATGCATTTGTTCCGATACGCGCATCCATATGTTGCGAGACGGAACATATACGCCGAAAAATGACGCCTTACTGCTGGGTTTTTCCCCGTTTGCTGACTGCTCCTTATTTACTGCATCGGCCTCGACGTTATCCAAGAAAACTCTGATATTGTCCATCATTTGTGCCGACATCGAGACTTTTAATGACTCACGCACAACATCTGGAAGATTGCGGGTTGATGGTGACTTCGAAATTGCCTGTTCTACTTCATTTTCTATATCGTTGTGAATTGCATTTAATACCAGCCCCCTCCCCATCGCGGTGTCAAGGCGATTTGCTCGGCCGTCAAAATAATCCGTTAGGTGTTTATCTAACACCCTGTTAATTCCCTCAAGCGTCGAATCTGATACTAAGAACGCTTCACGGATTGGGCTAGGAACGTTATCTCCATTTTCAAGAATTCTTATATACCCCTCTTTGGTAACGAAAAATACTACTCCCGAAGGTGTTTCATAGAATCGTGATTCCCCATATTGACCACTAGCTATTTCGAGGCCATTTTTGAGCCTGACTGATGTTCCGTTTTTTTTCCAGTCGGGGTTAGCATCAAAAGCTCTTTGCGCCTCAATAATTGTCCTTGCATCCTCGACGCTTGAAAGTGTGCTTTCGGAAATTATTTGATTATTACTATCCCTTATGTATCCAAGCGAAGACAATTGATATCCGCGAAGAGCATTAAATGTAGGGCCGTCAAAACTGAGCGAAACTAGGCCCAATGGGTCATTTTCTTTCGTCTCAAGTATGTCGATTATCTCTTCGACGCTATATGGAAGTGTTTCGGATATTGTATGTGCAACATTTGATTTTAATAAACTCGCTATTGTGTCCGACGTCATTGTCCCTATAGTTCCTGCAACATGTGGCGAAGTTAGCGTGGAGCGGGTTCTAACTAAATCAACTGCATCGGCATCAACCATTGCTTTATCGGCATCCCCAGAATGCCGTTCTAGTCCAACGGCGCTAAAAATTTCCGCCAGCTTTGCGCGCACCGAACTGCGTCTATCTTCAGCCCGCGCCCTTTCCTCTGAGCCCGAATCACCGCGATTAACGTTATTAAATCTAGAAGTATCAACTAACTGTCTGAGGGCTGCTCTTATTTTTTGACGGCGCTCGTCTCTTACGTCGCTTGACAAGCCGGACGCCAGTCTTTCCGGAGCATCATCCCAGGGCTTAAAGTTTTCGTCGCCACCCATCATCGTGTATATATCGTCACGCAGTTTTTTATTTATGTGACGGAGTTGAACTTCCCTATTGGGGTGAAGAACGGCAACTAAACCTTCCGCAAACGCTTCGGCATATGAAGTGTGACCGTATGACGTCGTCAATCTGGGTAATTCTGGCGTCCTATCCATGTGTATGCCGGATTCAAATGAACGCAATAATTTCTCGTCATTTTCGGGATTTTCGTCAACATATTGTGCCCATGTGTCCATTGCCATGGCATATCGTGGGTCACTCAGTTTTCCGCTACCGTAGTACGACCTGCCCCTATTTGTTTCGCTAACTTCGCTGTCTTCAGACGCACGACCGACAAGCCAGTGGCCATATTCGTGGATGAGCAGAGCCGAAAGGGCTTGCGATATATGCGTATCGCCTGGTATGACTTCGTCTTGTTCTGACATTAGTAGGGATAACTGCCGTCCTGGTACGGGAGATTCTCTGTCAATGACAGCCCTGCTGTTAAATGCGATTGCGTCAATTGCTGGCAGGGAGATGCCGCGTGTATATGGTCTTTCTGTTAAGCCACGCGATACGCGCAACTCCTCAAGCGCTTCAAATACTTCTGGCTGGTTTTCATACCAATTCCAGCCATCGTCTTCGCTGATAAAGAAGTTTGGCGCACCGAAGTTTTCAAATAACCATCTCAGCTGTTTGTTTGATTTCAATGTATCGGCCACAAGATTTCTTATCGCCGTGACCCTCTCTTCAGAAAAATCCGGGCGCATAACTGGGAATTTCTCCAGCTGCTGTTTGAAGTAAACAAGGAACTGCTTTCCGCCGTCAAGGTCGCGCCATCCTGGGGCAAAATCGTCAGCCCACATTTGTATCATTTCATCTTCTGTTGATGGAACAAGAACGCTTGCCATCTGCTCCTCAGTAAGGCCCTTTAGCCATGTGGTGGAGGTTTTTCTTATCTCTTTACCGCTGTTATCTTTATCGCCGTACTTATATGACTTGTTTCTGTCTGTCCGTACTTTTCCGGCCTGTCCTCTTCTGGTGATACCAAGACGACGGCCAAGACCGGAAGAAAGTCTCTCCTGTCTTCTGCTAGTTGCATCTAAATAAGATTCTTTTGATACCCTGAAATCTTCAACCGTCTGAAGCCATTCAGCTTTTCTATTGGCAAAATGCTTGTCTCTTTTTGTTTTGTCCAAGGCGTCGGTTTTGTGACCGGACTCAACAGCGCGTTCAATCATCCGCTGCATCACCATTGCTGTTGCAAATGCATCCTCGTCGGCGCGATGGTGTTTATCACCTAGGTCAACTTCAAGGTATTCAGTAATAGCCTTCAGGCTTGTTGATGGCTTTACTATCCCGTTTCCATCAATAGTACGCGGTCCGTCTGGTGATTCAGGGCTCCACACAGGCAGGGCTAGTTCCGCAAATGCATTGGTGTCTATATACCCAGATGGCCTCCAGTCGATGCCCTCAACACTCAGGGCATCTTCTAGTACGTTTTTATCAAATGGAGCGTATTGAACGCCGATTATTGAATCGCCTATGAACTCGGCAAGTTTCTGGTGGGCGGTCAACTGTGATATTTGTTCTTCCAGAAATTCATCTGTTAATGGTGAGCCATCTTGGCGTTTTAGGTTATTACGCGACCACTCACCAAGCAGTTCCCCCGGGTTTACATAGGTGTTAAATCTGTCGACAACTTTTCCGTTACGCATACGTACTGCGCCTATTTGAACTGGCATTCCACGGCCCATCAATTCGCCGAATTCATCGTTGACTAAACCAGTTGTTTCATAGTCGAGGAAGACTATGTCTGTGTTGTTGTATCTATCTAGAAATTCTTCCCATGTGGAAACGCCGGCGAAAACCTGCTCAGCGCGACCAAGCATCGGCCCATACGCTGGCTGCCGTGGGAAGCGTGGTCTATCTCCGGACGATAGACGCAGTGAATCAACTACATCATAATTATTTTCTCCATCGAACATGTTTTTGCGCATGTATGCACCGATAGCATCCTGCGCTTGCGCCAGAACTATGTCGTCAATATTGGCATCGACAATTCGTGTTCTACCGGACGACAAACGGCTCGGCATTGATGCTTCGTCGAGCATTTTTATTACGTCATTGATATCTCCGGCAAAAATTGTGTCTCTGCGCTCATCGGTGACTCGCCCGTCAAACTTTCCTGGTAGCGGATTTATTGCATCAGACAATGCGGAACGTTGACTCGGCGATAAAGATTCTGTTTCCTCTCTCCGCTCATTAAACCGACCGATGTATAGTCGCGTAGATGAATACATCGTAAAATAAAGGTGTTTTAATAGTCGTTTTTCATCATCGTTAAGTGGTGATTCCGGGTGGTCCATAAGAGAAAACATTGCTAGGTCATTAGCCCATTCTCCATGTCTGTCAAAAGAACGGCCAATTCCGATATGGCCAAATAGGTCGTGATATTCCTGGAGTGCATCTCCAGCGATTGCCAAATCAAATTGCGCAGGATTAGTCAGTCCACGTATATATGCACCCGCAAAACCACCACTGTCATTACCCCTGACCCGTCCCGGTGCACCGCGCACAAACATTTCTTCCTTGCCAAAATCGCGGCCGACACGTCTTGCAATATCTTGAGATATAAATTTGTCCCACTTTAGCCACGCCATCAGAATTTTTTTATTCGGTAGCCCACCTTGTTTGGCTATCGATGTGCTGAATTCATCATCTGACATCTCGTCAAGTTCTTTAATTTGCTCATCTAGTGTTTTAATGGGAGTACCGGGCGCACCCCCTATTTTTTTCAATGACCTTGATAGCGCTGGATATCCGAAATCACCCATGTCTGACTGTAGAGACGGCAATTCCCCATTTTTCGTGTATGTCAGAAGGTTTGGATATTTTTCTTTTGCTTCCTCGCTCACCCAATCAAGTGGATTTGATGAATCACCAGTTACAGTGGCAACAAGATTCCCACTTCTGTCTAGCCAGGCGCTACGGGCTCTATCAAAATAGAGTGTGTGGTTTTTGGCGTATTCAATAACTTCGTCGACTGCGCTTGCTGGCGGTAATTCAACATCACGCCAATCTCTTTTATCTGGAATATGTTTTGCTATTTGTGGAATCGGCAATCCAGTTATAACAGGCATTCCATCTGTCGTAATGTGTATTGAGAGTGAATCAATTAGCTCATCTCCCAGTCCATCGGAAAATTCATCACTAAACGAACGGTTACGCTTTTCGTAAAACTCACCCAAAAGTCGTCTTACTGAATCGGCTATCGAATCAATAATTATTTCCTGTTGTTTTGGTGTTGGTGATTGGTCTAGCAAATCTTTCAGCAGAACAAAGAATCCACGAGAATCCATTGCGTTGACCACCCTGGCCACATCCGCTGCCGAGACGCCACGCTTGGCAAGAGCCGCCTCTATGCTTTCGCGACTAAACTGTGGGAAACCCAACTTTTCCCTAACATCATTTATTTTTGATATTAAACGTGCATTGCGCAGGGTTGACGCATCGGCAAGTATGCGAAACCGCGTTCCAAGTATTGGGTCGCTGGCATACGCCATCGCAAGCCATTTCGCATGCTCAAATGCAATTTTATGCTTGCCGAGAGATATGTCCTCGATATCTACCCATTCAAATTTAGAAGCATCATCTCCCGCTTGTGCAGAAAGCGATTCTTCGTAGCGAAACTTAACCGATGTTCCCGCAACCCTAACGCCATCAACAAAGCGCGGGTCCCACAATGGTGAATCAAGAATTCCAAGAATCGACACCGCATATGCGTCGGATGCCTTTAGGTTAACCTCTTCTTCCATTTCCCTAAGTGGCGTATCCGATAGTAGATTGTCTTTCTCTTCGTCGAACATCCCACCGGGGAGGGCAAGCGCACCACGGAACGGTCCGCGAGTTCTAGTAATAGTTAGTAGCTGTGCTTTCCCATTTTCATCATCTCTGATTACAACAACGTCTCCGGCCATCTGCTTGCCGGACTTCGAAAGCGACCACTCTGATGTTGCCTCAGATACGTCGTCATCGTCGGTTGATGTGTCAAAAAATAGAGACAGGTCTACTCCAGCTCTTTTAGCACGCTCAATCAGTGTTTTTTCAGCTGCGCTAGCGCCGGATGAGAGCGTTTTGGGGGGCTCGGGCGTGGGCCGTGTCTCCGCGTCTGATGATGGTGTTTGTTGCCCGTCAATACCAACCCAGACTGGCCTGGTTGTCCCTTCGTCTGCCCAGCCGTCATTGTCGGGGTCGCGTCTTGAGCCGGTTGGCGTCCTTGTTCCTGGTTTCCCACCTGTGGGGATGTCGATATCAAAACCATCCCTGCGCCCACGTCGGCGGCCACGCAGGTCGCCAATACTCGGCTTATCTATGAGCCTGGAAGCAAGGTATTTGCCAAGGCGTCCCGGAGCAGCCTTCTCCTCCTGTTCGGTGAAGCGGCCAGTATGACTATCGTCTATTGGGAAATCTGGATGGTTATTATTAGAATCCATTGCCTAGTAATAATACGTTAAAATTGGCTCATTTTGTGGCTCTTTTGCTACTTTAAACGCTTTCCACATTTTGTGCAGACTTTTGACCATGGGTAAAATCTGACCATATTCATTGGGTGGTCGCATTCAAGTATTCTAGTCGCCTCTGCGTTTAATATATTCCTAATCCAGGCAGAAAGTGTTATTTGTTCAGACTCGGAAGCCTGCTTCCATCTCTCCCTTTCATATTCTGTTGTTCTGATTAAAACCTGTTTATCAGCTGGACCGTCATCGGTCTTTACAATTGGTGACACCGATTTATTTATTGTTTCGGCAACTCTAGCCATTGCTGATTCAATATTGTCATCGTTGCCGGTCATTGTTAATCCTCTGGTTCATATGAAACATCATCATATTCCTCATCCTCCCCCTCTATCGCTACTATTTCAGCATCAATTATGTCTGCACTTTCTTTTCCAAGAATTGCTTTAACTGTTTCATCCGGAAGAACGCCAGATATTGCCATAAGTTGCAATAATTTCTTGGCTTCGGATTCAGCATCAAATCCGGTGGCTGGTTGATTCAGGCTAGGCTGTCCGGCTATAACGGCACGAACTGTTTGAGTATTTGATGCCTCCACCTGAACGTTCACGTTCGTTTGCTCCATGCCGAGAAGCTTTGTCCGCCTGTCCATTATGGACAAAACCTGCTGTATTGCCTTTAGGTCTGGCTCGACTTGCATTTCTGTTCCGTCGTCAAGCACAACCCTCCGGTGTTGCGTCATGGGCCAAATTGCCTGCTGGAGGTTGTCAAGGCGCTCTAGCTCCAACCTTAAAACTTCCGGGTAGGCAAGTATTGCCTCGCGGTTCATCTTTTCAAGCTGTCTTTGTATGGCCCTTGATACGGAGGATGTTGACACCCCGAATCTCCTGGCTATCTCATTTACCGATGTGCCAGCCTGCCGCATCTTGAAGATACGCATATCGCGTTCACTCAGGAATTCTTTTGTTGTAATTGGCTTTGGCTTGTTATCGCTCATTTTGGCACATTAACCCACTCTAAAACTTCAAAGGGAAACTTAGTTCCTCTTTTCATTTTAGTGGGCCAATTGCGCTCGTCACGTGCACCACGGAAATGTCTTACATCGTACACATATGCACCCATCGCCATTGGGTCTGGTTGAAGAGAAATTCCGAATTCCGGCCAGCGCGACCAAACGGCGGAACCAAATGGGCGCAAATCCCTGGTTGTTATGCTTGTGCCAAGGGGTGCATGATGTTCAATCCATAGAGCACATCTATAGACAGTTCTTATTGTGTCCAGGTATTTTGCTATTTCTAGCGCAACAGACTCCGACGTCCTGCCACCCGGGTCAACAAATGACTTATATAACGGCCCAATTACCAGCATGTCTGGTTTAATTTCGTCCAGCGCCTGCTCGAGAATTGACCTATCCGTAGCCTTGAGAAGGTCCATTCCAGATGGTTTTGTCAGCAGGTGTGCGCTCAGGCGCGTAGTTCGACCAAGATGCATCGCCTGGGAGGCAATAGACCTCGACGTTCTTCTGATGATTTTATCCGGGTTTTCCAGGTCAACCGTGAGCGTAACTATGGGCTTCATTGGCTGAAATGAAAATGGATGGATGCCAGCTGATGAAAGTATTGCCACCTGGCGAGCCAGCATCGTTTTGCCCACACCCTCCGCCGCAACAACGATGACTCTCTCTGATTTTTCCAACAGACCGGGTATTACCCAGTCATACGTTTCCGCTGTTGCTTCTGCCAAAAAGTCGTTCCACTGAACAAGCCTTCCAGTGTCAAGGACAAAACTAACAGTTGAGCCAGCGAGTATGAGATTGCTTTTAACTATTTTCTGTTTTGTATTTAGGTCATCCCTATCCAGGAGTTCTCTTAGCCTCTGGATGGCCTGTTCTTCTGGCGATAATTCGTCTTGCTGTATTTGTGGTTGGTGCTCAGTGAACGGCTCAATTTCATAATCATCTTCCTCCCCCAACTCATTCAACTCATCCAGCGACATTCCGCCGTTAATGTGGTCTGTAATGTCTTTAAATGTCGGCGATATCCATATTTGGGCATCACATCCCGCTACGTCGAGCTCTTTTTTAACGGTGCGCGCGTGCTTAATTCCAACCTCATCATTGTCGGCAACAATTTCAACCAGCGCGCCAGCTAGGGCCTCGGTATGAATATCGAGCCACTTTCCCGCACCACCCGGCATTGTTGTGGCCACAAGGCCCATATTGGAGAGGGTGTCAGCGTCCTTCTCGCCCTCTACGAGCCATATTGGATATCCGTCCTGCTTTGCCTGGAGAACCATTGGCAGGTTGTAGAGCACCTTTGGTGTTTCGCCGAGAGACCACTCCCAGCCACCATTTCCATCTGGCTTACGCTGTCTAAAAGTCTTTTTTCCATCCTCGTCGATATAGCGCAATTTTTGGAATAGTAACGCTCCGTGCTCGTCTAAATAGTCATACGATTCAACAAATTTTGGTTTTGACTGTGGGGTCGCACTCCGCACCTGTTGCTCCACTGCACGCGGAGCTGGGGGCGGGCTCTTGGGTTTCGGCACACTTTGGGGGTTTGCATCCCTATCCGGCACCATTAGGTCAGACACCTTAAGTCCAACTGCTGAACAAATCTCCTCGACGTTGCAGGAAATTCCGCGATGGCAGGTGACCAGAACACGCCCGTCATCCCCCTGCCCTATTGACAGCGATGGATTGCTATCGTCGTTTCTGCATGGACAGCGGGCAACCCAGCCAGCCCCAGCACGCCTTACGCCGTCTAGGCGGGATAGAAAGTTTTCTGTCTGGTCAGAAATATCCAATTTTGATTCACCGGCTAGGCAGTATAGATGCTGATAGTACGCAATTGGATGTTGAGTCGGCGCCTAAGCACCTCTCGTTCACGCTCTGTTTTTCCGCCCCAAATCCCATGCGCTTCATGGTGGAGCGCATAGTCAAGGCACTGACGACGGCAGTGGCACGTATTGCAAATTTCTATCGCCTTGATGGAGTTTGCCCGCGCCTTGCGGTAGCTCTCTTTATAGGTGGGCGATTTATGGTCATCTGCCCTGGGGAACCAAATGTTTGTGTCATGGCCAACACACGCACCGTCGGTTGGTGGTTTGACGGTCTCTGATGAATTCACGATTAGTTTTCCCTTCTCGTCGTGCTGTCCGCACAGACTAGCGATTATCGGTGGCGCGCGCCACATCCTGCGCGGAAAGATAAATTGTTGCGCTTCGAATTTGAAGATTTCCAGCAACGTCCTCCACGGAAATATCTACAGCATCGAGCGGAACACCGAATCTGATAGAGATTGCGGCGCGTGTTTTCTCTATCTTTACTTCTTCATCTGCAAGGCTCGGCTCTACTGGGGGAAGCGGTGCTATGCGCACAAGCGCCTTTATTTCTTCATTTTTTTGCTCTGCGCGAAGGCACCAAACACACGCTATTTCGCCAGTTGTTGCTGCGCGCTTTCTGCTTTCAGCATGACCGCACGAAAGGTGGTGGACGTAGGAGACATTGCCCCATCCGCCAGTTTTTTCAATGCTTGTTATTTTTCGACGCGGAGCTTTTCTATGCTCGGTCGTCACAGCGCAGTTAGTCTACTTCGACTTCTTTGGCCGAGAGAAAAGTCGCTTAATAAACCCCTTGGCCTTAACCGTGTCAACGCGGATTTCATTGTCGGATGACGAATCGAAGGAAATACCAACCTTGCTTAGCGCCTCGCTGACAATCGGGTCTACCAGTTTCGCGTGAAGTTCGTGGGCGGCCTCGTGGAGCGCCGTGTCCTCATTCACTGCCTTTGGCTCAGCCTTTTTCTTTGGAGCAGCCTGCTTCTTGGCCGGAGCCTTCTTTGCAGCCTGCTTCTTTGCAGCGGTCTTTTTTACAGCCGCCTTTTTGGCTGGGGTATTTTTTGCTGTCTGTGGTTTTTTGCTATTTGCCATGCCGGTCACAATAGTCGGGCAAAAACGCCGGGTGGTGTCAATTTATGTATCAAACTTTCGGCATCGCTACATCTTTTGACTATTGTTTTGATTGTTTAGATTTAGTATCTAACATGTGGATGGATATTTTGACGACATAAGCAAAATGGCGCTCGCCCTGACGTCTGCCCAGATGGCAAAAGACGATGCAGTCAAGGAACACGGGCCGGGCGAAGACCTCTATATTCACTTTCTTGGGTGGATTGAGGATTCCTTAGTCGTAATTTGTCAAATGAATGATGAACTTTCAAAAAAAACGCACGATGAAAAACTCGTTGCTAGCTATGAGCTTTGCTCCACGCTCAGGTCCATGTGGTGGATAGATGCGGTAACAATGGTATCCGAGGCCTATTGTTCCCTTGACGAAAACAAAACTAAGGGGCTTGAGTTGGCTGAGGCTTTTACAAATTCCGAAATGCCAGTCCTGGAGTGCATAGCCATAAACCACGCGTCAATACAAACCCCAGGCGGGGTTGGTCCGGTGTCGATGGTTGCGGCCCCCTACAAGGTGATGGCTGGCAGGACGGTTCAGTGGCTCGATTCTCTTGTCTACCCCGAGAGGGCTGAGGAATTTATTCGTCAAGCCCGTTACCCATCGATGCTGCGCAAATCGCTGATGGAACCGCCATCCGGGGATGCGTCTGACACGTCCTTCAGCGAAGCCAGGGATGCCATTTATGGTATGGGATTTCTGATGCAAGAATTTGCTTAGTGGTATTATTTTATATGCCTTTTTACGACAGCCCTGGTTTTAACCCTCCAGAAAAATTTGTTGATTCTAAGGGCGTTGAATTTCTTCGTGCGACAAGAAATCCATGTCCAGTTTGCGGGCACCCAACCGGCGACTGCACTGGCACGACTGGCCCACCAACTACCGTTTTTGGATTTAACACAAACTCGACCTTGGATGAAAAAACGACCTTCTATCTTGAAGAAGATTATTATGAGGAGCGCGAGCTTGTAGCGGGATTGAGGACCAAGGTGCTTATCCACAGGAAAGGCAAACATATTCCGTTTGCGGTTGCAAAAGAACTGGGCCTCATCTAACCAACAAATAAATTCAAACAGGTCTCGACTTTTTCAGTATTCTCGTATGGGTTAAACTCGTGTCTCCAGGTATTATCGCCACTCCATTCAAGCACCCAAGGATAAGAAAAAGTGAACATGATTAGTGACTCGTTTGTTTCAAATTACGCCCAGCGCCCAATCCCGTGGGGTTTTAACGGGATGGGAGAAATAGTCTTCCTGCGTACATATAGCAGAACAAAAGACAATGGCACCATTGAGACATGGGGCGAAACTGTTCAGCGGGTCATAAATGGGGCTGTCGAGATTGGTGTCCCGTACACGCAGAGCGAGGCCGAAGAGCTTTTTGACCACATGTATAACCTGCGTTGCTCAATGAGTGGTAGAGCGCTATGGCAGCTCGGCACCCCAATGGTGCAGAAATTTGGCGGAGCGTCACTGAACAACTGTTACTTCACAAACATTGAAAAAGTTGAGGACTTTGAGTTTCTTTTCGACTACCTCATGCTTGGTGGGGGCGTTGGATTTTCCGTAGAGCGCGCAAAAATTCACGACCTTCCGAAGGTCAAGGCTGGGGTGACAATTACACATGAACGCACAAACGATGCTGACATAATTGTGCCGGACTCGCGTCAGGGCTGGCGTCGACTACTCCATAGCGTGCTCAAGTCATACTTCGACACCGGCAAGTCATTTAGTTACTCCACGATACTCATCCGTGAATACGGTGCTCCACTCAAGTCCTTCGGGGGCACTGCCTCTGGGCCTGGAGCTTTAATCGACGGCATAGCTGATATCTGCAAAGTAATGGATAACCGTGTCGGAAAGAAACTGAGGTCAGTTGATGTTTTGGATATTTGCAACATTATTGGTCGCATTGTTGTTTCCGGCTCGTCTAGGCGGTCGGCGCAAATAGCGATGGGCGACCCCGATGATGTTTTGTTCCTTCGGGCAAAGAACTGGTCTACTGGCTCCATTCCAGGCTGGAGGGCAAACAGCAATAACTCGATTTACGCCGATGGGTTCGATGAGCTTCCGACCGAACTGTGGCGCGGCTACGACGGCTCGGGCGAGCCGTATGGACTGGTCAACAGGAAACTCGCGCGCACATATGGCCGTCTTGGCGAAAAGAGACCAGACCCATCAATCGAGGGTTTTAACCCCTGTGCCGAGATTGCGCTAGCCGACGGTGAGTCCTGCAACCTTGCAACGATATTTTTGCCCAACGTCGAGTCCCTTAAGCAACTGTTGTCCATCTCTCGTTTGCTATATATGACCCAGAAGCACATCACCAGACTTCCATACCCGTACGAAAAGACAACATCGATTGTCAGACAGAATGCCCGCCTTGGTCAGAGCATCACTGGTGTACTGCAGTCTTCTGAGCGCCAGCTTGCCTGGCTGGGTCAGACATACGAGTATCTCCGCGACTTCGACAAGGAATATAGCGAGAAGATGGGATTCCCGCAGTCTGTTCGGATTACCACCGTTCAGCCGTCCGGAACACTCTCTCTGCTTCCTGGCGTTACTCCAGGTATTCACCCTGCATACGCCCCTTACTATATACGTCGGGTCAGATTCGGCTCTAACGACCCCCTGGTTGACGCCTGCAGGAAGAGGGGCTACAAGGTTGTGTGGGATATAGGCATAGACGGCCGAGAGGACCATTCGCGTTACGTGGTCGAGTTCCCCTGCATGTCTCCGGACGGGTCAATTCTGGCATCGCAGATGACCGCCGTAGAACAGCTTGAGTGGGTCAAGAAGATGCAGACGGAGTGGGCCGACAATGCCGTGTCTGTAACTGTTTATTACAGAAAAGACGAGCTTGACAGCATCAAGGAATGGCTCTCAAAGAACTACGACAAAGGCGTTAAGTCTGTGTCTTTCCTTCTCCACAGTGACCACAACTTTGTTCTCCCCCCGTACGAGGAGATAACAAAAGAGGTTTATGAGAAGACGGTAGCAAAAATCGACTTCACCGTCCCCTTGGTGCAGTCCACATTTTCTGGCGAGCTCAGTCTTGATGATTGCGCTACTGGGGCTTGCCCTGTAAAGTAATCCTGCCAGCCCTGGTGGCTCAATGGATAGAGCAACAGACTTCTAATCTGTGGGTTGTAGGTTCGAGTCCTACCCAGGGCGCCAAGTG